>Ga0310345_10004116_pt1 | contig 13384 bp, 12 predicted proteins | sample HC15DNA20500_MG_FD_204667 | JGI IMG/M metagenome (GOLD analysis project Ga0310345, IMG submission 204667) | Marine microbial communities from station ALOHA, North Pacific Subtropical Gyre - HC15-DNA-20-500_MG | ecosystem: Environmental > Aquatic > Marine > Oceanic | place: Pacific Ocean: North... | reverse complement strand
AGCCTTGAAATCAGAAAATCTGCACTTATATAGAAGACAAGACTGAATATATTATCGCCGGCCAGCATTCAGGTGTCAGGGCCGGGAAAACGGAGAGGATATTATGGGTAAAATTATTGGTATCGACCTGGGTACGACCAACTCCTGTGTTGCAATCATGGAAGGTGGCAAGCCCAAGGTGATTGAGAATGCAGAGGGTGACCGTACCACCCCTTCGATTATCGCTTACACCAAAGATGGTGAAACACTGGTAGGTCAGCCGGCCAAACGCCAGGCTGTGACCAACCCTGAGAACACGTTGTTCGCGATCAAGCGTTTGATTGGTCGTCAGTTCCAGGACGAAGTGGTACAGAAAGACATCAAAATGGTGCCATATAAAATCACCAAGGCTGACAATGGCGATGCCTGGGTTCAGGTCAATGGTGAAGACATGTCAGCGCCGCAGATTTCTGCACAAGTGCTGAAGAAAATGAAAAAGACGGCAGAAGACTACCTGGGTGAAGAAGTCACTGAGGCGGTTGTGACTGTCCCCGCCTACTTCAATGACTCTCAGCGTCAGGCAACAAAAGACGCCGGTCGTATTGCCGGACTGGAAGTGAAGCGAATCATCAATGAGCCTACCGCTGCGGCACTGGCTTATGGTATGGACAAAAAATCCGGTGACAGCACCATTGCTGTGTTTGACCTGGGCGGTGGTACCTTCGATATCTCAATCATTGAGATCGCCGAAACGGATGGTGAGCACACGTTTGAAGTGCTGAGCACCAACGGTGACACATTCCTGGGTGGTGAAGATTTTGACCTGCGTCTGATCGATTATCTGGCTGCTGAGTTCAAGAAAGAAAGCGGGCTGGATCTGAAGAGTGATCCGCTGGCACTGCAGCGTTTGAAAGAAGCGGCTGAGAAAGCCAAGATTGAGCTTTCTTCGGCCCAGCAGACTGAGGTGAACCTGCCTTATATCACGGCAGATGCGTCAGGCCCGAAACACCTGGTGCAAAAACTGACTCGAGCCAAGTTTGAATCACTGGTCGAAGATCTGGTTGAGCGAACACTGGAACCTGTTCGTGTTGCCCTTCAGGATGCTGGTCTCGATACCGGCAAGATCAATGACGTTATTCTGGTCGGTGGTCAGACTCGTATGCCGCTGGTACAGAAAAAAGTGGCTGAGTTCTTTGGCAAGGATGCACGTCGTGATGTGAACCCTGACGAAGCTGTTGCATTGGGTGCGTCTATCCAGGCAGCTGTCCTGGCCGGTGATGTCAACGATGTATTGCTGCTTGACGTAACGCCGCTGTCTCTGGGTATTGAGACACTGGGTGGTGTAACCAGCGTGCTGATCGACAAGAACACCACGATTCCGACCAAGAAGACCCAGGTGTTCTCAACGGCTGATGATAATCAGACTGCAGTGACTATCCACGTTGTCCAGGGTGAGCGCAAGCAGGCCGGACAGAACAAGTCACTCGGCCGGTTTGACCTGGCAGACATTCCGCCAGCACCACGTGGCATGCCGCAAATTGAAGTGGCATTCGACCTGGATGCGAACGGTATCCTGAACGTGTCAGCTAAGGACAAAGCCACTGGCAAAGAGCAATCAATTGTCATCAAAGCCTCTGGCGGTCTGTCTGATGAAGAGATCGAACGCATGGTCAAGGACGCTGAAGCGCACGCGGCAGATGACAAGAAGTTTGAAGAATTGGTCACAGCTCGCAACACCGCTGACGGCCTGATTCATGCGACTCGCAAGACGCTGACCGACGCGGCTGACAAGGTTGAAGCCGATGAGAAAGAGAAAATCGAATCAGCTATTACTGCACTGGAAGATGCGCTGAAGACAGGTGATCTTGAGCAGATCGAAGCCAAGACGAAAGAGCTGACGGAAGCTTCTTCAGGCCTGGCCCAGAAGATGTACGCAGAACAAGGTGGTGCAGCAGGTGCCGCGGATGCAGCAGAAGACGCTGCATCGGGTAGCGAATCCGGCGGTTCTGATGATGCCGTGGATGCTGAGTTCGAAGAAGTGAAGGATGACAAATAATACAGACTGGCTGACTTAACATGTCAAAACGAGACTACTATGAAGTGCTCGGTGTAAGTCGTGACGCGTCGGAAGCTGACATCAAGAAAGCATACCGGCGCGTTGCCATGAAACACCACCCGGATCGCAACCCGGGAGACAAGGAAGCAGAGGATCGCTTTAAAGAAGCCAATGAGGCCTTTGAAGTGCTTTCCGACGCCAACAAGAAAGCTCGTTACGACCAGTACGGTCATGCGGGGATGGAAGGTCACGCTGGCGGCCACGGTGGTGCGGGTGACTTTGGTGATATTTTTGGTGACATCTTCGGAGATATCTTTGGCGGCGGTGGTCGTGGAGGAAGAAGCGGTGTCCGCAAGGGGGCAGATTTACGCTACAACCTTGAACTCGACCTGGAAGAGGCGGTTCGTGGCACCACGGTCAAAATCCGCATACCCACCACAGTAAACTGTAACACCTGTGACGGTAGCGGCGCCAAAAAAGGCTCAGCACCGGTGACATGCTCGACATGTAATGGCATGGGCCAGGTAAGAATGCAGCAGGGCTTTTTCTCTGTTCAGCAAACCTGTCCGCGGTGTCATGGCAGCGGCAAGCAGATCAAGGATCCTTGTGAGAGTTGCCACGGCCGAGGCCAGGTGGAAGAGCAAAAAACACTGTCAGTAAAAGTCCCGGCAGGTGTGGACGATGGTGATCGAATTCGCCTGACCGGTGAAGGGCAGGCGGGCACGCAGGGTGGACCTTCGGGTGACTTGTATGTACAGGTTCATATTCGTCCACACAAACTGTTTGTGCGCGATGGTCGCGATCTGCATTGTGAGATTCCGATCAGTTTTGTCGATGCAGCACTGGGTGGTGAGCTGGAAGTGCCGACGCTGGATGGTCGGGTGAAGCTGAAAATTCCAGCCGAGACACAAACGGGTAAGCTGTTCCGTCTACGTGGCAAGGGGGTGACCTCAGTGCGTGGCGGAGGCCCGGGTGACCTGCTTTGTCGTGTTGCCCTGGAGACGCCAGTCAAACTGACCAAGCGTCAGAAAGAACTGCTTCAGGAGTTTCAGGCCATTGGTGATACGGAAGGCAATAAACAGTCGCCAAAGAAAAGCAGCTGGTTTGATGGTGTGAAGAAATTTGTGGATGATCTGCGCGCTTAATGAAAGCAGTAAACTGAACTTGCGCGGACATGGGCAAGATGCCTGATATAAAACACCCCGACAATTTACCAGTTGTCGGGGTGTTTTTTTAGGCGAGACAGGTAATCAAAACTTCGCTAATAACCGGGTATGCTCATCGGGTGCCAGCCTTGGACCAAATGAGGTGACAACCGTCGCAGAGGCCAGGCTCGCAAGTCTGCCCGACTTTTCAAATCCCATACCCTGAGTCAGACCGTACAGAAAGGCGCCGGCAAACATATCGCCAGCGCCGTTAGTATCCACTGCTGTGACTGGGTTGCCGGCAATTTCAATGTAGGACTGACCATCGAATAACAGGGCGCCTTTGGCGCCACGAGTAATGACAAACTGTGAAGCACTCTGTCTGATTGTTTCGCAGGCAGTTTTAAAGTCGTCAGTCTCTGCCCAGATACAAGCTTCCTGTTCATTACAAAAAAGCAAATCCACGCCGCCTGCCATGACTTCTTTAACGCCATCCTTAAAGTATTCCACCATGGCGGGGTCAGAGAAAGTGAATGCGACTGGGATACCCGCGTCTCTTGCTGCCTGTTTAAGTGTGAGGACCGCTTGGCGGGCAGAATCAGAACTGACCAGATAGCCTTCCATGTAAACATATTTGGCAGTGGTCGCGATATCCAGATCAAGGTCTGCCACAGAGACATCTGACGAGACACCGAGGTGAGTCAGCATGGTTCTTTCCGCGTCGGGTGTCACCATTACCAGGCATTGGCCGGTAGGTCCACTTGGTTTGCTGTCAGTTTGATTGGTGCGAATGTTATGGTCACCGAGTTCGGAGAGATAAAAATCCCCGGTCTCGTCACCGGCGACCCGGCAGGCGTAGAATGCATGACCACCAAACTGGCTGATCGCGTAAAGCGTGTTGGCCGCAGAGCCCCCGCCCGCTTTCTTCTTTATTGGATACTGGGATGAGAGAATGCCCAGGATGTTTTTCTGTTGCTCCTCTTCAATCAGGGTCATGAATCCTTTCTGAATGCCGGCCTCTTCAAAAAAACTGTCATCTACTTCAAATTCGGTATCGACCAGCGCGTTACCAATACCGTAGACATCTATCTGGCTCATTGTTTTATTGTCCTTGTAAATGCGTGTTACAGCTCAGCAAATGCCTTGCTGGCGGCTGCAATCGTGAGTTCAATCTCTTTTTCTCCATGAGCAGCAGAAACGAAGCCTGCTTCAAAGGCTGAAGGTGCGAGACTCACCTGGTTTTGCAGCATCAGATGGAAGTAACGCTTGAAACGTTCAGCGTCGCAAGACATGACCTGATCGAAGCGATGAATGTCTTTCTGGTCAGTAAAGAAGCAGCCAAACATGCCACCTACCTGGTTCGTTGTGAATGGAATGCCGGCTTTGTCAGCAGCACCTTGCAATCCAGCAGTGAGTTGCTGAGTTCGCTCAGTCAATGTTTCATAAAAACCAGGTTGTTGAATGGCTTTTAGCATGGCCAGACCAGCAGCTACGGCCAGTGGGCTGCCAGCTAGGGTACCAGCCTGATAGACGGGACCAAGCGGGGCGATGCACTCCATGATCTCGGCTTTGCCGCCAAAAGCACCAATTGGCAAACCACCACCAATGACTTTGCCCAGCGTCGTCAGATCAGGCTTGATGTCATAGATGGATTGCGCGCCACCCAGTGCGGTACGAAAACCGGTCATGACCTCATCAAATATCAGAACGCTGCCTGACTGGGTGCAAACCTCTCTTAATGTCGCCAAAAACTCGGGGCGTGGTGGAACAAGGTTCATGTTGCCGGCGACAGGCTCCACAATCGCGCAAGCAATGTCTTCGCCATGTTCCCGAAACAATGCTTTCAGGGCCTCGGTATCATTGTAGGGCAGGACAAACGTCTGTTCTGTGTAGGATTTCGGTACGCCAAGTGAATCAGGTTCGCCCAGTGTCAGTGCACCTGAGCCTGCCTTGACCAGCAGACCATCGACATGACCGTGGTAACACCCTTCGAACTTGAGTACCTTGTCCCTTTTGGTGTAACCCCGCGCTACCCGGATGGCGCTCATTGTTGCTTCTGTTCCTGAGGTAACAAGTCTCACCTTTTCAATAGAGGGAACAAGGTGGCAGATGGTTTCAGCTATCTCAACCTCGCCTTCTGTGGACGCGCCATAGCCAAGACCGCTTTCCAGTTGTGCCTGTAGCGCTGCAATGACGCCAGGGTCACGGTGGCCTAAGATAAGAGGACCCCAGGCGCCGACATAATCAATGTAACGATTACCGTCTTCATCTGTGATCCAGGCGCCGTCGCCCTGGTTAAAAAACAGTGGTGTGCCGCCCACGCCGCGAAAGGCTCTGACAGGAGAGTTGACGCCGCCTGGAATGACTTTCTGGGCGCGTTCAAACAGGCTGGCTGATTGCGTTGTTCGGTAAGTTGACTGTTGCGTCATGGTGTCTCCGTGTTGATACGATAATCTGGTTTGCTCTAAGTAAAGCTTGGTTAGCCATTCTCAGGCTTGAATAATGCTTGCAATAAAGCGGCTTGTTGACGAATGCTATTTTGCTTACCAAACAAGCCATGGATAACAGCAAGCATATCGGCGCCGGCTTCGATGAGTTGTCTGCCATTGTTTGCGGTAATGCCCCCGATCGCAACGATAGGCAGGGCGGTCTGTCTGCGTATTTGTTTTAGCGCTGCCAAACTTGCAGCGGGCGCCTCAGGTTTTGTCCTGGAGGGGAAGAATCGACCCAGGGCAACATAGTCTGCGCCTGCTTTTTCGGCAGCTGCCACCAGTTCCGGGCTGTCATGGCAGGTCACGCCAATAATGGCACCTTCGCCCAGTCTTGCCCTGGCATTCGTCAGGTTTCCGTCCCTTTGTCCCAAATGAACTCCGTCAGCTCTGCTGTCCAGGCAAAGTTGTACATTGTCATTAATCAGAAAAAACACATTGTGCTCATGGCAAAGGATACGCAGGGCGATGGCCTCGTCCAGTTGCCTTTGCTTTGTTGCGTCTTTGTTTCGGTATTGAACCACCCTGGCTCCGCCTGCGATAGCGAGAGCTACGCCGCTTAGCAGTGTCTCCCCGGGCAGCAGGCGTGGATCGGTAACAGCGTAAAGGCCTCGCAGTGCCGCACTATATGCTGCTTGTACGCTGTTGGTATCGTTCAAATCCATCGATGTTTCAAAATTGAAAAACGCTATAGTAGCAAACTCGTCGGTGAGTTGCGTCAGCGGTCCGGTATGTATTGACCCTGGCTGATGCGGTAAGCAGTGGATAGCGTCTGCTGTGTATATTGCTGGCCATGGAAACAAGCATCCTTAATTGTCATGCCGAGTCCAGTGTAGGCTGCAATGGCGGAAGCCAGAGTGCAACCACTGCCATGAAACCGGCCTGGCAGGCGAGGCCATTGCCATTGCGTTAACGAACCAGTTTTGCCATACAGTGTATTCGTGACCATGTCGTCACTGGCATCTCCCCGAGTGACCAGAATGTGATCGCACCCCTTCCTGGTCAGCGTGAGAGCAGCCTTGTCATCATCCTTGTCCAGGATGCCGGGAGCTAGTCTGTGCAATTCTGCAAGATTAGGTGTCAGTAACGTACATAATGGCAACAAGCGTTCAATGTAGGCTTCAGCCAAGTGGTCGCCGCTGAAATCAAAGCCGCCACTGGCGCGCAAAACCGGGTCAGCGATCACGGGTATGGAAGGGTATGCTGATAGTACCTTTACGATTACCTCGATGGTCTCCAGATGGTCAATTAACCCCAGTTTGATGGCATCAGGCTTTCGGTCTCTGATGACGGTGTCGATTTGTGATGCCAGAAGATTGGCTTCGACCGGGTGGCAGGATTTGACATTATGGGTATCCTGGTCGGTCAATGAGGTAATTACCGGCATACTATGGCAGTTAAGGCGCTGGATTGCGGTAATGTCAGCCTGAATTCCGGCACCGCCACTCGGGTCGAGCCCACTCAAGCAAAGAATAACAGGGGGGGACGTCATATCATCCATCAGAATGGTTTAACCACTGCAAGAATGACAATCGCGATCAAGGCAAATACGGGCAGTTCATTGAAGACGCGAAAATAGACGTGGCCATGTGGGTTGCGATCCTCTTTCAACCGTTTCATATGAACGCCGCAAATGATGTGGTAGACAATGACCAGTGCGACCAAAAACAGTTTTGCATGCAACCAGCCTTGTGGCAGGTAATAATCTGGCGCTGTTGCAATTAGCCAGGTGCCAAAAATCACCGTGGCGATGGCCGAAGGCGTCATGATGCCACGGTACAGTTTGCGTTCCATGATTACAAAACGGTCTTTGCTGATCTGATCTTCGCTCATGGCGTGATAGACAAACAGGCGTGGTAGATAAAATATACCTGCAAACCAGCAAATAACAGAAATCAGATGGAAGGCAAGGATCCAGCTCATAGTATGCTCATATTAGTTGGTGTTTGTGAGTCAATGATGTCTAATGAAATGCTATTTACAGCAATAAGCGTATTATGCCGTTGTGACCACTTCAGGTACAGCAAGAGTCGTCAGCGTCAGCGCTTGAAAAATGCTAAAATAGCATCATGATAAAGAGAAATTCAGGAGAGATAGAAGTGATCAAAGCAGGAATTATCGGAGCAACCGGTTATACAGGTGTTGAACTGATGCGTTTGCTGGCTACACGCCAGGATGTCCGTGTCGACGTTATCACCTCGCGCGAGCTGGCAGGTACGCCTGTTGCCGATGTTTTTCCGAACCTGCGTGGTTATCTTGATGTCGTCTTCACTGAGCCGGATACCGAAATCCTGGCGGCATGCGATGTGGTTTTTTATGCCACACCTCACACGGTTGCCATGAACACCGCGGCAGAGTTGCTCTCGCGAGGTGTTCGGGTTATCGACCTGTCTGCTGACTTCAGGCTGAAAGACCAGTCCGTTTGGGAAAGCTGGTACAAGACAGCCCATACGGCACCAGAGTTGATTGAACAGGCTGTCTATGGGTTGCCTGAAGTGAATCGTGACGATATTACTACAGCCAAACTTATTGCTGTGCCTGGCTGTTATCCAACAGCCGTACAACTGGGGTTTCTTCCTTTGCTTGAGGCTGGATTGGTCGATTCCAGCCAGTTAATCGCCGATTGCAAGTCGGGCGTGAGTGGCGCAGGGAAAAAAGCGGCTGTTGGCAGTCTGCTCTGCGAAGCCGGTGAGTCAATGAAGGCGTATGGCGTTGCCGGACACCGGCATTTGCCGGAAATCAGTCAGGGCTTGACCCGTTTCGGGAATAAGGCGGTGGGTCTGACTTTCATACCGCATTTGACACCCATGATTCGAGGCATTCATGCTACGCTATACGCAAATCCGGTAGCGGAGGTCAATCAGGAGCAGTTGCAGGCGCTTTTCGAGTCTCGCTATGCAGACTCACCGTTTGTTGATGTGTTGCCAGCAGGTAGTGAGCCGGCAACGCGCAATGTGCGTGGCTCCAACAAATGCCAGATAGCTGTGCACTATCTGCCTGAAAGTCAGAAGATCGTCGTTTTGTCCGTGATTGATAACCTGGTCAAGGGCGCTTCCGGACAAGCCGTACAGAATATGAATCTGATGTTTGGCCTGACGGAAACGGCAGGTCTTGATGTGGTAGCTTTACTACCTTAAGGAAGTATCCGTAATTATGTCAGCAGTTCAGACTCATGAGCCGGTTATTATCGATCTCAGTAATAATGCGGCCGATAAAGTCAAAAGCCTGATTGAAGAAGAGGGCAAGCCTTCCCTTAAGTTGCGCGTTTACGTCACTGGGGGAGGCTGTTCTGGTTTTCAGTATGGCTTTCGATTTGATGAAGATGTCTCAGATGAGGACACGGTAATCGATCGGCATGGCGCAACCTTGCTGGTGGATCCGCTGAGCTATCAGTACCTGGTGGGTGCCAAGGTGGATTATGTGGAAAACCTGGAAGGGGCGCGTTTCGTCGTCAATAATCCGATGGCCACTACCACCTGCGGTTGTGGGGCCTCATTTTCTATCTGACCAGCCGGTCACTGCCCATTGCATGTCTATTTCATTGCTTATTCAGTGCTCACCTGTACTTTTTACTGGTGAGCACTGATGTATCAAGCCGGATAGATGGCTCCCAATGCAATTTCCCCTTTGGCTCCTGTGAGGCGCTGATTATCAAAGCGTCTGCCTTTTAATGCTTCGCTTGCCAGCCAGGCAAACGTACCAGCTTCCACCCAGTCAGGATCAATACCAAATTCACTGGTCGAGGACACTCTCACATCAGGTAATAACTCGGCCAGGCGCTGCATCAAGATCGGGTTATGAGCGCCTCCACCACAAACTGCCAGTTGATAGTGGGTGCTGACTTCCTGGTCAGGCACCTGTTGTTCAAAAGCCTGTTTAATTGTTTCGGCAGTGAACTCCAGCAAGGTTCGCTGGATGTCCGCCAGATGTTGCTCACTGGGCGTATGATTGCCGATGCTTGCCTGAATAGCTTTCTCTATCCAGGCAAAATTGAATAATTCGCGCCCCGTACTTTTCGGTGCAGGGAGGTGCAGGTAGGGCTCCTTCAGCAGTTGCGTGAGCAGTGCCGGGATGACCTGGCCTTGCTGTGCCCACATGCCATTGTGATCATAAGATTGCTGCTTGTAGTGCTGAATCCAGCAGTCCATCAGCACATTGCCTGGGCCGGTATCATAACCGACAGGGCAACCCTTCTCGTCTTTGGAAAGCAGTGTCAGGTTTGCAATGCCGCCGATATTGACGATTGCAGCCTGGGCGCTTTGTCGGTAAAAGCAGTGCTGATGGAAAAGTGGAGCCAGTGGTGCGCCTTGTCCACCTGCTGCCATGTCTCTTCCCCGAAAATCGGCGACTGTAGTGATGCCGGTCAGATGAGCAATGGTGTTGGGGTCGCCCAGCTGAGTTGTGAAAGGCAGGGCTGTGGCTGGTTCATGCCAGATGGTTTGACCGTGACTGCCAATCGCAGTGATGTCTTGTGGGCGTAAATCATTATCGGACAACAAAGCCAGAGCAGCTTCAGCGAAGGCTTTACCAACCTGAATGTTGATGGCACCTAATTGACTGGGTGTGGTGGCGTTGTTCAGGCATAGCTGAGCCAGGCTGTCGCTAAGATTTTGTGGGTAGGGCGTGTCGAGCGTGCCCACAATATTTGGCGTGTTATCAGCGGATAACTGCAGCAAAGCCGCGTCGATGCCATCCATGCTGGTGCCTGAGATCAATCCGATAAAGAGTGATCTCTCAGCATGGAGAGTCATTGCGTTGCCATGGTCAGTAATGGCTGCTCGCTACTGATTTGCATGAACTGGTCAATGATGGGTTTGATGCTGTCTCTGAACCTGGGCATTTCAGCGGCTTCCAGTGAGACCACCTGGGGTAGCTGGTCAACAACAGTACGCGGGTTTTTATGCACTCCATTGATGAGGAATTCATAATGTAGATGCGGGCCAGTCGCAGAACCGGTGGAGCCAACGTAGCCGATAATTTGTCCCTGCTGTACATGGCTGCCTTTTTTAATGCCATTCGCGTAAGCGTTCAAATGGGCGTATTTGGTTTCAAACGCGCCGTGGTGTTTGATAACGACCAGGTTGCCAAATGAGCCGTTTCTTGACGCCCAAGTCACTGTGCCATCTGCAGTGGCGCGGATGGGAGTGCCGGTCGGGGCGGCATAATCCGTCCCTTTATGTGCGCGAATGGTATTAAGGATGGGGTGTCGTCGATTAGGGTTGAAGTTTGAGCTGATGCGGAAGACATCCAGCGGATTCCGCAAGAATGCGCGTTGCATACTTTCGCCTGCAGGGCTGAAGTACCCGGTCTGTCCGGCAGCATTTTCATAGCGCAGGGCCAGGTACTCGCGGCCACGGTTGACAAACTGGGCGCCAATAATGTCCCCGGTACCGACCAGGTTGCCGTCAAGGTATTTTTCTTCATAAATCAGGCTGAACTGATCGCCCTCGCGTGGGTCCAGCAGGAAGTCGATTACGCCCCCGAAAATGTCTGCCATTTCCATGATAATGCCAGCCGGGATTTCTGCCTGGTCTGCTGCCATGAACAGGCTGGCCGCTATCTGGCCATGTTTTTGTACCTGGCGAACCTCTGGTTGCATGACAATAGGGGTAGCCTCATAAGTGTCGCCCAGACGAGTAAATTGCATGCCTTCTAAAGGAGAGGTCATCACTTTCAGGCTTTCCAGTTGCCCAGATTCCGGGATATGAAAACTCAGTTCATTGCCAGGGTATAGGCGGTTTAAAATGCTGGCTTCATCGGAACTGTTGACGACACGATATAGTTCTGTTGCGCTCAGCCCGACTTCAGAAAACATGGCGGATAGTGTGTCACCTGAACTGACCGTGAGATCGGTCCATTCAGATAAGGTGCTTTCCTCAGAGTTGTTTTCAATCGCGGGGACACCTGGCAATGAGCGGCCTGGTGATGCTGGCAGTTGGGCACTGTCGTTATTCGTTTCGATCTGATTCAGCAGATCGGCGTTGACCAGTATGTCTGCTTCATTCAGTCGGTCACCGCGGGCATTTTGCTCCGGGTATAAAGCCACTGCTATTAACAGGGTGCCGAGGGCACTGGCGGCTAGCAGGTGTTTGCGAGGTGAATGTGACGCGATAAAATGGCGAGCTGTGCTGATCAATTCCATGAATATTCTTATTAAATATCTCGGGTACTGCAATAGACTGGCTATTACTTTACTAATGAATAACTTGGTGTACTAATCGAATAAAGCGAATAAATTCGTCGATTAAAATTGCGCCTTGAAGTCGCCGGTCGGCGGTACGCACCCAACGCATCTTAATGCATTTACTGATCAGGTCAAGTTAATTTCAGCGCATTGGTGTAGAATGCGCGTTCGTTATAAATCGCAACCAGATGGAAGCTTGTAGACATGTCAGAATCTAACGTCGATATCGTATCGGATCTTGAGTCCAGAGGGCTCATTGCACAAACCACATCAGGGGATGAATTGCGCGAGCATTTGTCTGGTGGTAGCCGTACTTTATATAGCGGCTTTGATCCGACTGCTGACAGTCTGCATATTGGACACCTGGTTCCGCTTTTAGTTCTCCGCCGATTTCAATTGGCTGGACATAAGCCGATTGCCCTGGTTGGTGGGGCCACAGGCATGATTGGTGACCCCAGCTTTAAAGCGGCCGAACGCCAGTTGAATTCTGCTGAAGTGATTGGCGGATGGGTTGAGAGGTTGCAAGGTCAGCTTTCTCAATTCCTGGATTTCGATTGTGGCAAGACCTCTGCTGTCGTGGTGAATAATCTGGACTGGATCAAATCGCTTAATGTGATTGATTTTTTGCGCGAAGTTGGCAAGCACTTCTCGGTCAATGCCATGATCCAGAAAGAATCAGTCAAACAGCGTATTGAGCGAGAGGGCTCTGGTATTTCATTTACCGAGTTCAGCTATATGATTTTGCAGTCCTACGATTTTGCTGAGCTCTATCACCGGCATGATTGCACGCTGCAGGTAGGCGGTAGTGATCAGTGGGGTAATATTACCGGCGGCATTGACCTTTCTCGCCGCTTATATAAAGGGCAGGTATATGGGTTGACGGTGCCTTTGGTCACCAAGGCGGACGGGCAGAAGTTCGGTAAGACAGAAACCGGGACGGTCTGGCTCGACCCTAAAAAGACGTCACCTTATGCGTTCTACCAGTTTTGGTTGAATACTGCTGATGCGGATGTTTACAAGTTCCTTCATTACTTTACCTTCCTGGAGTCGACACAGATTGCTCAGATAGAAGAGGAAGATAAAGCCGCGCAAGGGCGGCCGCAGGCGCAAAGTATCCTAGCGACGGAAGTGACCCGAATGGTGCATGGTCAGGAAGGTCTTGAAGCGGCTCAGCGCATTTCCGGTGCGCTGTTCTCAGGAGAGCTTGGCAGCCTGACTGAATCTGATTGTGAACAGTTAAGACTGGATGGTCTGCCCTGTACTCAGGTGGGGAGTGATGTTGTCAGTCTGGTAGATGCGCTGGTCACTTCCGAACTGGCCAAGTCCAACCGTGTTGCACGTGAGTTTATTGCCAATAATGCAGTCGCGATCAATGGTGAAAAATGCTCGGACCTTGAGGCTGAGTTGTCAAAAGAGAAAGCCCTGTATGGCAAATACCTGATCTTGAAGCGTGGCAAGAAGATGTTCCATCTGGTTGTGCTGGGCTGATTGGTTAGCTCTTGTGAACAAACCTGAAAAAAATTGCAGATTC
>Ga0310345_10004114_pt1 | contig 13399 bp, 10 predicted proteins | sample HC15DNA20500_MG_FD_204667 | JGI IMG/M metagenome (GOLD analysis project Ga0310345, IMG submission 204667) | Marine microbial communities from station ALOHA, North Pacific Subtropical Gyre - HC15-DNA-20-500_MG | ecosystem: Environmental > Aquatic > Marine > Oceanic | place: Pacific Ocean: North... | reverse complement strand
TGAAGGAGGCCGAGAGCGAGCTGATCTCGTCGCGGCCGGGCTTGGCGTATTCGGGCGTGTCGAAGTCGCCCATCGAGACCTTCTCGGCCACGTCCGACATCCGCCGCACCGGGCCGACGACGATCCGGGTCAGCAGCAGGTTGGTGACGATCAGCACCAGCAGGAAGGCGGCCGAGACGGCGGCGATCAGCACGCCCACCGTCTCCTTCGCGCGGTCGTCGATCAGGGACATGGGCGCGGAGATGATCTGGGCGCCGATGGTCTCCCCCAGCCGCCAGCCGAAGCCGTGGTCGGGGCCGTAGAGGTCGACCATGGCGGGCGGCGCCGCCTCGGGGGTCGAGTGGCAGTTCAGGCAGCCCTGCTTGCCGACCTTCAGGGGGAAGGCGATGGTGTAGTAACGGCCGTCCTCCTTCTCCAGCAGCGTCTCGATCTGGGTCAGGCCGTCCTCGGCGCGGAAGCGCTCGATCAGGGTGGTCTCGAAGGCGTCGGCCTTGTTGGCGGGGTTGGTGGGGTTGAGCGCGGCCTCCTTGTAGAAATACTCGGGGAAGTCCTTGCGGAAGGTCGCGAAGACGCTCGTCGCGGCGTAGGCGGTCACGGATTGCGGAAGAAACAGGATGTCGTTGTCTTCCGACAGCAGGGGATCGATGCTCTCGACCGTGTAGCTGCGCACCGCCAGCGCGTTGGCGCGAAGAAGACGGATCTGTTGCGCCACCTCCTCCATCGCCGATTTCTGGACGACCCAGTAAGACAACCCGGCGGCCGCCCCAATTCCCAGGGCGCAGGCGGCGGTTATTACAAGATTGAACTTGAAGCGGAGCCGCATGTCGTCTATCCCTCGTGTCAGCCGGTAGGTCCGTCGTCGATGCCCGTCACGACTCCACCGCTTGGCCGCTGCAGGTCGCTCCTGATGTGTTCCGGCGATCGCCGGAAAGGTTCGGCCCCCGGGTCGGACAGGCCGAGAAAGGAGCCGACCATGTTCACGCGACCCTTGCGTTCCCTGCTGGGGGCGGCGCTGTGCGCCCTGCCCGCCGCGACCCTCGCCCCGCCCGCCTGGGCGCAGACCGACCGCGTGGTGGCGCTGGTCGTCTCGGTGGGCGAGGGCGGCGCGCGCGCCGACGCGATCCAGGCGCAGCTGCAGGTGATCGGGGCGGAGACGCTGCGCGCCGCCGACCCCAACAACGCCGAGCTGCGCTCGATCCTGAAGCGCTTCACCGACGAGGCGGCGGACAGCCGCGCCACGCTGGTCTATCTCGACGCCCCCGCGGCGACCTTCGAGGGGCGGGAGTTCGTGCTCCCCGACGGGGCGGCGCCGGGGCGGGCCACCGACCTCTTCACCCAGGCGATCCCGCTGCAGGCCTTCGCCCGCGCCGCCGCCCAGGCCGAGCAGGGCGGGGCGGTGATCGCCGCGGTCGGGCGCGCGCCGGGCGAGCTGCCCCCGGGCCTGAGCCCGATGGAGACCGCGCCGGCCCCCGCCCCGGGCTCGAGCCCGGTGCTGGTGGCGCCTTACGGGCGCACCGACGCGGTGGTGCAGGTGATCTCCGCCGTGACCCGGGACGAGGTGATCGAGATGGGCGCGATGCTGCGCCGGATGCAGGCGGGCGAGGGGGTGAGCCTCTCGGCCTCCCCCGCCGTCCCGATCTACCTGCGCGCCCCGGCGGTCGAGGAGACCGAGGCCGCGGCGCTCGCCGTGCCCGCGCAGGCGGAAGCCCCCGGGGCCGAGGCCGCGCCCGAGACGCTGGCGGAGCTGGAGCTGCTGGAGCAGTCCCTGTCGCGCGCCGCCAAGCGGGCGATCCAGCGGCGGCTGCGCGACGAGGGGCATTACCTGGGCCTGGTCGACGGCATCTTCGGCCCCCAGACCCGCGGCGCCATCGCCGCCTACCAGGAGGCGCGGACCGAGGAGGCGACCGGCCTCCTCACCCGCCGCCAGCTGCTCGACCTGCGCGCCGGCGGCTGAGCCCCCCTGCCCCGGGCGGGCCCCTCCGGGGGCCTGCCGGGGCGCCCTCCGCCGCCCCGCGATCCGCCCGCCTGCCGCGGGCGCCCCGGGCTCGACCCCGGGCCTCCTCCCCGCGCCCTACCGTGAGGCGCTCCCCTTCTCGCGAAACCTCCGTGACGCGCAGGCGCCCCGGGCCTGACCCGGGGCCTCTCGCCGCTGGCGGCCGGGTCCGCCCTGCCCCGTGGCGCGGGATGCCCGCTCCGAAGCCGCCGCCCAGGGTCGGCGCCTGGGGTCGAGGCCGTGGGTCAGGCCCGGGGCGCCTGCGGGGCGGGCCGGAGGGGCGGATGCGGAACGGCCGCGCCCTGGGGGAGGCGCGGCCGGCGGGGTCGGGTCGGGTCGGGGAGGTCAGGCGAGGCAGGTCCGGCCGGTCAGCCGGAGCAGGTCTCGTGGCGGGCGTTCACGGCGCGCAGCGCCTCGCAGGCGTCGAGGGTGGGCTGGCCGTCGCGGGTGACCACCGAGGCGGCGAGGGCGTGGGAGATCTCGGCCGAGGTCAGCTCCGGCCGCGCCGCCAACAGGAGCGCGGCCACCCCCGCCACATGCGCCGTCGCGACCGAGGAGCCGGAGACGTAGTTGTAGGCCTCCCCCGGGGCCGCGCTCAGCACGTCGACCTCGGGCGCCGGCAGGCCGCGGCCGCCGTCGACCCCGCCCGCCGCGATCACGCCGGGCAGCGAGGCGGGGAAGGCCGGCTCGGGCTGCTCGCCCCAGGCGGCGACCACCACCGCGCCCTCGGCCAGCGCCGTCTCGATCAGCTCGGCCAGCAGCGGGTCGGGGGGGCCGCCGAGGCTGAGGTTCAGGACCCGGATGCGGTTGAGGATCGCGAAGTTCAGCGCGCGGGCGAGCGAGAAGCTGGAGCAGCTCCCGCCCCCGTCCGGGCGCTGCCAGCAGGCGCGCAGGCCCACCAGTTCGGCGCCGGGCGCGACGCCGACCATGCCGCGGGCGTTGCCCGCTTCGGCCCCGATCAGCGAGGCGACGGCGGTGCCGTGGGCCTCGGCCGCCTCGCCCGGCTCGCGGGCCACGAAGTCGCGGGCCTCGGCCAGCCGGGGGGCGAGGTCGGAGTGGCGGGCGTCGATGGCCGAATCCACCACCCCCACCCGCACCCCCGCCCCGGTCGAGCCCTGGTGCGCGCGCGGCGCGTTCATCAGCGCCAGCGCGGTCTGGGCGGGGAACAGCGGGTCGGCGTAGCTCAGCGCCAGCACCTGGAAGGACTGCATGCGCTGCACGGTGCGGATCTGCGCGTCCGTGCGCATCCGCGCGATCAGCGCCTCGACGTCGGCGACGCCGCTCGCGTCGATCACCAGGCAGTGGACGGAGATGGCGTTCAGCGGCCACTCGGCCGCCAGGCGCACGCCGTAGCGCCGCTCGATCTCGCCCGCCACGGCGGCCAGCGCCGCGGGGTCGGCGAGCGGCACGGTCAGGATCAGATGGTCGCGCCGGTCGAGGCTGTCGGCGTCGGCCAGCCGCCAGGGCGGCGCGGGGGCGGCCTCCTGCGCCTGGGGGGCGCAGGCCGCGCCGAGCAGCAGCGCGCCCACGAGGCAGAGGCCGCGGCCCAGCGCCCGCCGGGGCGCGCGGGCGATCACGGCTGCGCCTCGGGGGCGGCGAACAGGATCTGGGGCGTGGCCATCAGGCGCTCGGCCGCCGCGGCCAGGTCGGCGTCGCGGGGGGCGAGGGCGCGGAACACGCCGCTCTCGGAGGGCTCGCCCGCCAGGGTCAGGCCCTGGGCGGCCAGCAGCCGCTCCAGCTCGGCCCGCCCGAGCTCGGGCGCGGCCTGGAAGCGGATCGCGGGGCCGGCCTCGGCGCCCTGCGAGGTGAGGGTGTGGTAGGCGTCGTCCCCGCCCCCCGGCGCCAGCACCGCGATCGCCAGCGCCGCGGCGCAGACGCCGCCCGCCAGCGCCAGGCCCAGGCGCGAGCCCAGCCGGGAGAGCAGGCGCGAGGCCGCCCCCGAAACCGTCTCCCCCTGCGCGGGCGCAGGCGTGCGGGCGCGCTCCTCCGCCTCGATGCGGGCGCGCAGCGTGTCCCAGCTGCGGGCCTGGGCCTGGGCCATCTGCGGCTCCTCGAGCAGGCACACGCGGGCCGCGACGCCGAGCTGGCGGTCGACCTCGGCGGCGAAGTCGTCGTCCGCGTCGATGGCGCGCTGGACCGCGGCGGCCTCGGCCGCGCCGAGGGTCCCGTTCACATACCAGGGGATCAGCGCCCAGAGGTCGTCCTCGCGCGCCTTGCGTCCGTTTTCAGCCGTGTCAGCCAAGGGCCGCCTCCATCGCATCGCCGTCGTCGTCCGCCAGCATCCGCCGCAGACGGCGCCGGGCCGTCATCATCCGGGTCTTCACGGTGCCCACCGGACACTCGAGGATCTCCGCGATCTCGGTGTAGAGGCAGCCGTTGAAATAGGTCAGTTCCACCACGGCGCGAAGCTCGGGCCTGAGCTGCTCCATGGCGCCGGCGAGGTCGGTCTTCAGGATCACCTGGTCGCTCTCGTCCGCGCCGACGCCGATCAGCTCCTCGTCGAGCTCCACGTCGTTGCGGCGCCGCCCCGCCTTCTGGCGGGCCTTCAGCGACATCCGGTAGGCGATGCCGAAGATCCAGGTCGAGACCTTGGAGCGGCCCTCGAACCGGTCGGCGGTGCGCCAGACGGTCATCAGGGCGTCGTTGGCGATCTCCTCGGCCGCGTCCTGGCTGTCGGCCACCCGGGCGGCGAAGCGCATCACCCGCGGGAAATAGCGGCGGTGGAAGATCTCGAACGCCCCCATGTCGCCCTGGGCGATGGCGGCGAGAAGCGCCTCGTCCGTCTGCTGCATGCCGCCGCCAGGATTGTTCCGCTCGGGTCTCGAACCACGCATACCACCGCTCGCTCCGTCTCGTGCAGTCATGGGTGCCGCGGGCGCGGGAAAAGGTTCGCGGGCGGGGGCGGGAATTTTTTCGGGCGTTGCGGTCACGGGGGCGGTCCTCGCTGTCGATGCGGCGGCGACGGACCGGGGGGCGGCCGTCGGCGGGGGCGGATGCGGGCCGGTCGTGCGGCCGCGCGGCGGGGGCTGTGCGCGGGGACGCTGGGCCGCCGGCCCCCTGGGGAGAGGGACGCGAGGCGCCTGGCCGTCCGGGACCTCCTGCGCGGCCGGGCCGCGGGACGCCGTCGAGTTCCGCGCCGGAGTGCGTCTCCGGCCCGGGACCAGAGCTACGCCCCCACCGTGGCGCCGAGCGTTGTCGCCAGCGTTGTGCGCAGGGTGGTTTCTTTGCACACGAACGTTTTTCGCGGGGCCTGACGTCCTGCCCCGCCGGCGGTTTCGTTCCTCCGCCCAAGGACTTGCGTGAAGGGGAGCTGAACGGGGGCCGATCGCGGTCGGCGCAAACCTTCCCCGGGGCGCGCGGCACACATGGCCGACGATGCCCGGCGCCCCGCCCCGACCGGCGGCGCGCCGGGGACGGCGCCGCGACCCCCCCTACGATCGACGGGGGCCGGCGCCCTGAGCCTTGGGCGAGGAGAGAGCGGGATGTTCCACCAGGCTTTCGCGATGCTCGACGTCACGCTGGCGCTGTGGCGCTGCGGCGGGGCGGCGACGACGGCGCGGCTGCTGGCGGGGGCGCTGGCCCCCCGCCGCGCCGCGCCGCGGCGGGCGGGAGAGGGCGCATGAGGCTGCTGCCCGGGGCGCTGATCGCGCTCTCCATCGCCTCGGCCCCGGTGATCTGGAGCCTGTCGCAGGCCCGCTGGCCGGCGCCGGCGCCAGCGCCGGGCCCCTCGGCCGCCGAGACCCGGCTCGCGGCGCTGGAGACCGAGGCCGCCGGCCAGCGCCGGGCGCTGGAGGATCTGCGCGCCCGGGTCGAGGGGCTCGACGTCGGCCGGGCGCCGACGCCGCCACGGCGGGAGCTGTCGGAGGGCGAGGCCCCCGCCCCGGACCCGCTGCTCGACGCCTTCGCGCAGGTGGTGCTGATCGCCGACCGGCGGGCGGCCAACGACGGGCTGACCGTGGCGACCCCGGCCTTCCTGGAAGAGCTCATCGGCCCGCCCCGCGCGGACCTGAGCGACGACTGCCAGGCCGCCGACAACCCCCGGCTGACGGGCCTGCTGGAGACCGCGGACGTGGGTCCGATCCGCGCCCGCCTGCTGGCGCCGGCGCTGGTCTCGCTGCGCCAGGTCTTCGCCAACGTGCAGGTGTTCGAGCCGGAGCTCTACCGGCGCATCACCTCCGCGGGCTCGCTCTGCGTGCGCAGGATCCGGGGGACGGAGGACCGCGCCTCGGCCCATGCCTACGGGCTGGCGGTGGATCTCAACATCGACGGGGCGCTGGACGAGCTCGCCGACGGGCGCACCCAGCTGGGGCTGATCCTGCTGGCGGACTTCTTCCGCAAGGAGGGCTGGATCTGGGGCGCGGGCTTCGGGCGGGAGGACTCGATGCACTTCGAGGTCAGCCGGGAGAAGCTCGAGCAGTGGCGGCGCCTCGGCCTGATCTGACCGGTCCTGTCCACCCTGGAACCCCCGGCGCGCCCGCCGCGCCGGGGGTCTGCGCGTGGGCGCAAGCCGCTGAAGGCAAACAGCGAATTTCCGAGCCGCCGGCCTGAACCTTCGCGCCCTCCCCCTGCACCCATGGACGACGGCGCCGCCGCGGCGTCCACAGCAACCCTGACGGGAGACAGCATATGCCCAGGACCAAGATCACCGGCACGGACGCCGACGACATCCTCGACGGCACGACGGGAGACGACCGCATCCTCGGCCTCGGCGGGATCGACGAGATCCGCGGCGGCAAGGGCGCGGACAGGATCGAGGGCGGCGAGGGGGACGACCTCCTCGAAGGCCAGAAGGGCGCCGACGTGCTGATCGGCGACGCGGGGGCCGACCGCATGTTCGGCGGCAACGGCCGCGACGCGATGATCTGGAACAACGGCGACGGCTCCGACCTGATGGACGGCGGCGCGGGCGTCGACACGGCGGTCGCCAACGGCTCGGACGAGGCGGGCGACGTCTTCGCGATCCGCGGGAACGCCGGGATCCCGGGCGGGGTGCTGTTCGAGCGCACCAACTTCGGGCCCTTCACCCTCGACATCCGCAACACCGAGATCCTCGAGGTGAACGGCGGCGGCGGCGACGACGCGGTGGACGCGAGCGCGCTGGAGGCCGGCCTGATCGAGCTGCGCGTGACCGGCGGCGCCGGGGCGGACGAGATCCGCGGCTCCCAGGGCGACGACGTGCTCGAGGGCGGCAAGGGCGCGGACAGGATCGCGGGCGAGGGCGGGGCGGACCTGCTCAAGGGCGGCAAGGGCGCGGACCTGCTGGTCGGCGGCCAGGGCGACGACGCGATGCTCGGCGGCAAGGGCGCCGACGTGATGGTCTGGAACAACGGCGACGGCTCCGACCTGATGAACGGCGGCGGCGGCGGGAACGACCGGGCCGTGGTCAACGGCGCCGACGCGGCGGGCGACGAGTTCGTGGTCGCGACCTCCGCGACCGGCGTGCAGTTCGACCGGGTGAACTTCGGGGCCTTCGCCCTCGACATCCGCAACACCGAGGTCCTGGAGATCAACGGCGGCGGCGGGGACGACGTCGTGGACGCGACCGGGCTCGAGGCCGGGTCCATCGCGCTGGAGATCGACGGGGGCGAGGGGAACGACGACCTGACCGGCGGCCAGGGCGACGACCTGATCGAGGGCGGCGCGGGCGACGACCTGCTGGTCGGCTTCCGCGGGAACGACGCGATGTTCGGCGGCGAGGGCGCCGACACGATGGTGTGGAACAACGGCGACGGCTCCGACCTGATGGACGGCGGCGCGGGCGTGGACACGGCCGTCGCCAACGGCGCCGACGCGGCCGGCGACGTCTTCGCGATCCGCGACCGCGAGGGCGGCGGCGTATTCTTCGAGCGGACCAACTTCGGGCCGTTCAGCCTCGACATCCTGGAGACCGAAAAGCTGGTCGTGAACGGCGGCGGCGGCGACGACGTGATCGACGCCTCCGGCCTGACCGACGACGGGAGCATCGCGCTGGAGCTGAACGGCGGCGAAGGCGCCGACGAGATCACCGGCTCCGAGCTCGACGACGTGCTGACGGGCGGCGAGGGCGACGACGTGCTGACGGGCTTCCGCGGCGCCGACGCGATGTTCGGCGGCGACGGCTCCGACCGCATGGTGTGGAACAACGGCGACGGCTCCGACCTGATGGTCGGCGGCGAGGGCCTCGACACCGCGGTCGCCAACGGCGGCGGGGCGGACGAGGCGTTCAGCCTCGTGGACGCGCCCGAGGGCGTGCGCTTCGAGCGGACCAACATCGGGCCCTTCGCGCTCGACATCCGCGAGACCGAGATCGTGGAGCTGAACGCCGGCGCCGGGACCGACGTCTTCGACGCCTCGGGGATGACCGACGCGGGCGTCTCGGTGCGGGCCTCGGGCGGCGAGGGCGACGACGAGCTGCTGGGCGGCGCGGGCGACGACGTGCTCGACGGCGAGGCGGGCGACGACTTCCTGCAGGGCGGCCGCGGCGCCGACCTGATGCGGGGCGGCGACGGGAACGACGCGATGCGCTGGAACAACGGCGACGGCTCGGACCGGATGATCGGCGGCGCGGGCGAGGACGTCGCCCAGATCTTCGCCGCCGGCGACGGCGTCGACGTCTTCGAGATCACCGGCGACGCGGAGGGCGTGCGCGTCGCGCGCACCAACCGCGGCCAGTTCTCGGTCGAGATCGCCGAGACCGAGACCCTCGACCTCGAGACCCAGGGCGGCGACGACCATATCGACGCGAGCGCGCTGGAGGCCGGCGGCATCGCCGTCGACATCCAGGCGGGCGCGGGGAACGACGTCGCCATAGGCTCGCAGGGCGACGACATCCTCAACGGCCAGGACGGCGACGACCTGCTGGTCGGCGGGCGCGGCGACGACCGCATGATCGGCGGCGCGGGCGACGACCGGATGGTGTGGAACAACGGCGACGGCTCGGACGAGATGCAGGGCGGCGCGGGCCTCGACACGGTCGAGGTCAACGGCGCCGGCGGCGCGGGCGACCAGTTCGTCCTGACCGGCGACGCGGAGGGCGCGACCTTCCAGCGGGTCAACCTCGGGCCGTTCACGCTCGACATCACCGAGGTGGAGCGGATGGAGATCAACGGCGGCGGCGGGGACGACACGCTCGACGCCTCGGGTCTCGCGGCCGACGGGCCGGCGCTGACGGTGACGGGCGGCGCCGGGGACGACGACCTGATCGGCGGGGCGGGCGACGACCGCTTCGTCTGGGCGCTCGGCGACGGCGACGACTTCGTCACCGGCGGCGAGGGCTACGACCGCCAGGAGATGATCGCCGGCGACGGGGACGAGAGCTTCGCGATCGTCGGCGATCTGGAGGAGCTGGAGATCGACGGCGACACGATCGACGTCGGCATGCTGCTCTCGGACGTGGAGAAGGTGGTGTTCCGCGGCGGCGAGGGCGACGACGCGATCGACGGCTCGGGCATGACCGACGGGTCGGTGGCGCTGAAGCTCGACGGCGGCGAGGGCGACGACGTGCTCGCCGGCGGCGCGGGCGACGACCGGCTGATCGGCGGCGCGGGCGACGACCGGATGACCGGCGGCTACGGCGCGGACGTCTTCGTCTTCCAGGGCGGCGCGGACGTCGTGGAAGACTTCCAGGACGGCGTCGACCGGCTGAAGATCGAGGTCGGCGAGGACGCGGGCCTGTCGATCGTCCAGCAGGGCGACGACGCGGTGCTCGACTTCGGGAACGGCGACACGCTGACCCTGCGCGACACCTACGCCGACGACATCGGGCTGGAGGACTTCCTGTTCTGATCCGCTTCTGAACCGGCGGTCGGACCGCCCCTCGCCGGCCCCGCCCTACCCGGGCGGGGCCGGTCCGCGTTCAGCGCCCGGTCTTCTCGCGCCAGGCGGCGTAGGCCTCGAGCGGGGCGTCGGAGGTCGGGGGGTAGAGGCCGATGATCCGCGCGCCCCCCAGCACCTGCTCGAGCACGAAGTCCTCGTAGCTCTCCATGCCCAGGCACTCGTCGGCGAGCTCCTCGGCGAGGTGGGCGGGGACCACGATCACGCCGTCCTTGTCGCCCACGATCACGTCGCCCGGGAACACCGGGGCGTCGCCGCAGGAGATCGGGACGTTGATGTCCAGCGCCTCGTGCAGGGTCAGGTTGGTGGGGGCCGAGGGGCGGGCGTGATAGGCGGGCATGTCGAGCCTGCCGATCCCCTCCGCGTCCCGGAAGCCGCCGTCGGTGACCACGCCCGCCGCGCCGCGGATCGCGAGGCGCGTGATCAGGATCGAGCCGCCCGAGGCCGCGCGCGCGTCCTTGCGGCTGTCCATCACCAGCACGTGGCCCGGGGGGCAGGTCTCCATCGCCACGCGCTGGGGGTGGTCGGGGTTCTTGAAGACGGTGATCGGGTTGCGGTCCTCGCGCGCGGGGATGTAGCGCAGGGTGAAGGCCTGGCCGACCATCACCTCCTCCTTGGGCGCGACGGGCAGCACGCCCTGGACGAACTGGCCGCGCAGCCCGCGCTTGTAGAGCGCGGTCGCGAGCGAGGCGGTGGAGACGCGCTTGAACTTGGCGCGGGTCTCGTCGGAGAGCACGTAATCGGTCATCGGGCGGCCTCTCAGTGGATTTCCGGCTCGGGCACGGGGGGGCCGAAGTCGGTGAGCAGATAGTCGAAGTCGCAGCCCTGGTCGGCCTGCAGGATGTGTTCGGAGAACATCCACCCCCAGCCCCGGCCGTAGCGGGGGGCGGGCGGGGTCCAGGCGGCGCGGCGGGCGGCGATCTCGGCCTCGCCGACCAGCATGTCGAGCCGGCGGCCGGGCACGTCGAGGCGCACCGTGTCGCCCGTCTTCAGGAGCGCGAGCGGCCCGCCGACGTAGCTTTCGGGCGCCACGTGCAGCACGCAGGCGCCGAAGCTGGTGCCCGACATGCGCGCGTCCGACAGGCGCACCATGTCGCGATGGCCCTGCTTGAGCAGCGCCTTGGGCATCGGGATCATGCCCCATTCCGGCATCCCCGGCCCGCCCTTGGGGCCGGCGTTGCGCAGCACCAGGACGGCGTCGGGGGTGATCTGCCAGCTCTCGTCGTCCAGCTTCGCCTTCAGCTCGGGGTAGCTGTCGAAGACCCAGGCCGGGCCCTCGTGCACCAGGAACTTCGGATCGCAGGCCACCGGCTTGATGATCGCGCCGGAGGGGGCGAGGTTGCCCTTCAGCACCGCCAGCGAGCCCTCGTGGTAGATCGGGTTCTCCAGCGGCCGGATCACGTCGTCGTTCCACACGCGGGCGCCGGCGATGTTCTCGCCCAGGGTCCGGCCCGTCACCGTCAGGCAGCCGGTGTTCAGGCGGTCGCGCATCCGCTCCATCAGGGCGGCGAGGCCGCCGGCGTAGAAGAAGTCCTCCATCAGGTAGGCCTTGCCCGCCGGGCGGACGTTGGCGATGACGGGGGTCGTGCGGCTGCGGGCGTCGAGGTCGTCGAGGCTCAGCGGCACGCCCGCGCGCCGGGCCATGGCGATGATATGCACCACCGCGTTGGTCGAGCAGCCGGTGGCCATGGCGACGGTCACGGCGTTGTCGAAGGCCTCCGGCGTCAGGATCCGGTCGGGGGTCAGGTCCTCCCAGATCATCTCGACGATCCGCCGGCCGCACTCGGCGGACATGCGGATGTGGTTGGCGTCGGCCGCGGGGATCGAGGAGGCGCCGGGCAGGCACAGGCCGCAGGCCTCGGCGATGGCGGTCATGGTCGAGGCGGTGCCCATGGTCATGCAGTGGCCGTAGGAGCGGGCGATGCCCCGCTCCATCCCCTTCCAGTCCTCCTCGGTGATCGTGCCGGCGCGGCGCTCGTCCCAGTACTTGAACGCGTCGGAGCCCGAGCCCAGCGTCCGGCCCTGCCAGTTGCCGCGCAGCATCGGCCCGGCGGGGAGGTAGATGAACGGCAGCCCGGCCGAGATCGCCCCCATCACCAGCCCGGGCGTGGACTTGTCGCAGCCGCCCATCAGCACCGCGCCGTCGACGGGATGGGAGCGGATCAGCTCCTCCGCCTCCATCGCCAGCATGTTGCGGTAGAGCATGGTGGTCGGCTTCACGTAGTTCTCGGAGACCGAGATCGCGGGAAGCTCGATCGGCCAGCCGCCGGCCTGGTAGACGCCGCGCTTCACGTCCTCGACCCGCTGCTTGAAGTGCAGGTGGCAGGGGTTGATGTCGGACCAGGTGTTGAGGATCGCCACCACGGGCTTGCCCACCCAGTCCTCCTCGCCATAGCCCATCTGCAGGGTGCGGGAGCGGTGGCCGAAGCCGCGGAAGTCGTCCGGGGCCATCCAGCGGGCGGAGCGGAGCTCCTCGTAGGTCTTCTTGCGGGTCATCGGTCAGCCCCTGAAAGCGAAGATCAGCCAGCACACGAAGGCGGTCAGGACCAGGCCGGCGAGCTCCGGCCACCAGCCGAAGTCGGGATGGTCGTGACGCTCCTCGGCCTCGAACTCGGCGGCCGAGATCTCCTCGTCCTGGCGGGTCAGGTCGTCGGTCATGCCTGTCTCCCTCACTCGAACGCCGCCGGCAGCCACAGGGCGATGTCCGGGATGAACAGCACCAGGAACAGACCGACCGCCTGCAGCCCGATGAAGGGCAGCACCGCGCGGAAGATGGTCTGCAGCTGGATCTGCGGCGGCGCCACCGACTTCAGGAAGAAGCAGGCCGGGCCGAAGGGCGGCGAGAGATAGTAGATCTGGATGTTCATCGCGAAGAGCACCCCGAACCACACCGGGTCGTAGCCCAGCTCGACCACGACGGGGGCGAAGATCGGCACGGTGATGAAGATGATCGCGATCCACTCCAGGAAGGTGCCCAGCAGCATCACGATCAGCATCATCACCACGATCACCATCACCGGCGGCATGTCGAGCCCGGCGAGGATCCCGCGCAGGAAGTCGCCGCCGCCGATGCGGTTGTAGATGCCGATCAGCGACACCGCGCCCAGCACCAGCCAGATGATCGAGCCCACCGTCAGCACGGTCTGGCGCATCGCGTCGCGGACCATGCGGGCGCGCAGCTCGCCCCGCGCGGCGGCCACCGCCAGCGCGCCGACGGCGCCGATGGCCGCGGCCTCGGTAACGGTGGCGACGCCGGTGTAGATCACCCCCAGCACCGTGCCGATCAGCAGGCCCGGCAGGATCACGCCCTTCATGTGGCGCATCCGCCGCCAGAACGGCAGGCCGGTCTCGGGGATGTCGTAGATCGGGGCGAGCGCCGGGTTCAGCCGCACCCGCACCAGGATGTAGGCGATGTAGAGCGAGGCGAGCAGCAGCCCCGGCACGGCCGAGGCCATGAACAGCTGGGTGATCGAGACCTGCGCCGCCAGCCCGTAGACGATCAGCACCACCGAGGGCGGGATCAGGGTGGCGAGCGCCCCGGCCGCGCAGATGATGCCGATCGACAGGCGCTGGTCGTAGCCCAGGCGCAGCATC
>Ga0310345_10004112_pt1 | contig 13400 bp, 8 predicted proteins | sample HC15DNA20500_MG_FD_204667 | JGI IMG/M metagenome (GOLD analysis project Ga0310345, IMG submission 204667) | Marine microbial communities from station ALOHA, North Pacific Subtropical Gyre - HC15-DNA-20-500_MG | ecosystem: Environmental > Aquatic > Marine > Oceanic | place: Pacific Ocean: North... | reverse complement strand
AGCGTCCTCAAAATGGATATGCTCCCTGTCGCGTGCTTCACCGGCGGTCCGTTGGAGAACATCAGTTTGTGGCTCCAATCACAAGCCGGAAACCCTTTTGCCTGCGCGACACTCGGCGGCGGTGCTTCCATCCTAGCTATGATACTCGTCTCGCTGGTAACTAGCGCACCGTCGGAGGAACACTTACAACGAGTATTCGGAACCCCAGGATAAAAAATATGTCGAAAATATTAAAAGACAAAGTGATTCTGGTCACTGGCGGTAGCACGGGAATCGGAAAAGCGAGTGCGTTGCGTTGCGCCCAAGAAGGAGCCTCGTTAGTTATTGCAGACGTGAATGTCAAAGAAGGCCAAGCGGTCGCCGACGAAATCAACTCTGCAGACGGTAGTGCACAGTTTATTGAAACCGATGTCACCCAAACGGCACAAGTCCAGTCAATGATCACGAACACCATAGAAACCTTCGGGCGACTGGACGGCGCATTCAATAACGCCGGAATAGAAGGTGCGATAGTTAGTATCTCAAAAATGACAGAACAGGAATTCGATCGCACACTTAACGTCGACCTAAAGTCCGTATGGTTATGCATAAAATACGAAACTCAACAATTTCTCAAACAACAGAATGGAGGCTCGATAGTAAATACAGCCTCTGTTGCTGGGTTGGTTGGCACCCGTGGCGGATCTGCATACGGAACCGCAAAGCATGGCGTAGTAGGGTTGAGCAAGTGTGTCGCCCTCGAGTACGCGCGCAAGGCTATTCGTGTAAACGCCGTTTGCCCCGGTGTCGTACAGACACCGATGGTCGACCGTATGGTCTCCGCAACCGGCATCACCACGCAGAGTCTGATTGATCAGCAACCAATCGGTCGTTTCGGAGAACCGCAAGAGATCGGAGAAGCAGTGGTGTGGCTGCTATCCGACTTGTCTTCTTTTGTTACAGGTATCGCGATGCCTGTCGACGGCGGCTATTCCTCGCCTTAATCACTGAGCGAGGCCTGGGTCAATCGATCTTTTTCTAATTTGCGTAATTCTCGTCTCATTATTTTTCCAGTTGTCGTCATCGGAAAACCGTCCACGAATTCGATCATCTTCGGCACTTCGTGTTTCGCGAGCCGCCCGCGAACGAAATCGCGAAGCTCTTCAATCAAAGTGTCATTCGGTTCGATCCCCGCTGCTGGTATAACAAAGGCCTTAATCACTTCAGTACGCACTGCGTCAGGGATTCCGATCACCGCCGCCATCTGCACGGCCTCATGCTTAATTAGTGCGTCTTCGATTTCGCCTGGACCGATGCGGTAACCGGAGCTGGTTATAACGTCGTCATTCCTACCGTGGAACCAGTAGTATCCGTCTTCATCCATGTGCCCTAGATCACCGGTAATCAGCCAATCTCCTATGAATTTATCCCTTGTCTCTTCGGGCCTATTCAGATATTCAAGGAGCATTACTGGATGCGGACGTCTACATGCGATATGTCCTTCAGTTCCCGGCGCCACCTCATTACCTTTATTGTCGACGATTGCGGCAATCGTACCTGGCGTCGGTCGTCCAAGTGACCCGGGCTTAATTGGACAAACAGCACCGTTGTTGCCAAGAAAGACATTGCACTCAGTCTGTCCAAAGCCCTCGTTTATACTCAATTTTAGTTCCTGTTGTCCCCATTCAAGTAGGCCTGCACCTACTGATTCACCACCAGAAAGCACCGCACGTAATTTCAACGGATAACGCTCCAGCGGATTAGAAACCTGTCGCATAAGTTTGAGCATGGTCGGAGTCAATAAGGCCAAAGTCACCGAATGTTCAGACATAACGCGATAGGCATTTTCTGCATCGAACCCTTTCATCGCCGTAGCAACCACCTTACATCCATGAAACCAACCAGGCATGATGATATCCATCAAACCGGCCATCCAAGCCCAATCCGCCGGGGACCATAGCGCATCCGCCGGTTGAGGGAAAAAATCGTAGATGTATTCTAAGCTCGGCATGTGACCCAACATCATGCGGTGCGGTTGGACTGATCCTTTCGGCATACCCGTGGTGCCGGAGGTATAACTGATCCATGCAATGTCTTCAGCACGGGTTTTTTCGTTAGTAAATTTTTCATCTGCGTTTTCAATCGCTTTCCAAAAATGCAGTCCGTCCTTCGGATCGTCGTCGATAACCAGTACCTGCTCCAGTAGCGGGCAATCTTGCCGTATCGCATGAACTTTCGAATAGTTGGCTGCGTCGGTAACTAAGATTTTCGCACCGCTGTCATTTAATCGATAGGCAATAGCATCTCCACCGAACAACACTGACGTGGGTCCGGATACTAGTCCGGCTTTCCAACAGGCGACATGAGAAATAGCACATTCGGGATCTTGAGCAAGCAACAGCGTTACCCGGTCACCTCGTTCCAATCCAAACGCACGCAACGTATTGGCCAATTGATTCGCATACTTGTGCACATCCGAAAATGTGTAGGTGCGTCGTTTTTTCTGCGCGTCTTCATATACCAAGGCTATGCGGCCAGTGTCAGCGGCCCAGCGATCACAAACATCATCCGCAATGTTGTAATACGTGGGAATATTCCATTTGAAATTGTTACAAACTTCTTCGTAAGTAGAACGGCGCTTGAGCAGATTGGTCATCACCCCTCCTCGTGGGTTAACGACAAGGATCAACGTTAACAGACTGACGACAAACCCGGTATTTTTATATCTCCGATATTTAGATAAGCCCCCGATGCAACTCGCACCCGCTCAGCAACGAATAGATAGGCTAGCCGTTCACTACTCGTTAGTTATCTACTATAATTAGAATTATCTTTTGTTTTTCAGCTGTTTAGGGTGTTTTATTTATGTTAAACATTGCAATACCAAGTGGACGCCCTGTTCGGCCAATACCTAGTCTGGGCCAGATCTAATGGGCAAATTTGAAGCGGCCTTTGCGAAATGGGTGCTTACCCATCGTTGGCTTATCTTATTTTTGACTGTCGTCGGTGTATCTACGGCCGCATATGGATCAAGGTACCTTTATTTCGACTCGAGCTACCGAGTCTTTTTCAGCAAGGATAATCCTCAACTCCTAGCTTTTGAAGCTATAGAAAACACCTACACGAAAAATGACAATGTCATTATCGTCGTCGCCCCAAAGGATGGGAATGTGTTTACGTCAGAAACGCTACGCGCGGTAGCGGATCTGACTGAAGAGGCCTGGCAAATTCCATTTTCAAATCGCGTCGATTCCATTACCAATTTCCAATACACAACGGCTGCGGATGACGACCTCATCGTTCGTGACATGATCGATCCCGGGAAAAATTATACGGAAAGCCAACTAGAATTCATTCGTGAGGCAGTCCTAAGCGAACCTGCTTTGTTTAAACGCTTAATCTCTGAAGAGGGACACGTCACTGGGATCAACGTAACGTTGCAGATGCAGGTTGAAGAGCGCACCACAGCAACACCCATCATCGCCGAATACGTCCGACAATTAACTCAACGTATGGAGCTGCGTCATACCGGAATCGATACTTACCTGACCGGGATGATCATGATGGATCATGCATTCAGCGAAAGCGCCTTGTATGATTTTAGCTACCTCGTACCGATAAGCTTCGTGTTAATGATGGGCTTAATAGCCATGCTAGTCGGTAGATTCATCGGTACGATTGTCACCATGGCAGTGATCGTTTTTTCCATTCTCGCGTCGATGGGCACAGCCGGTTACCTCGGTTACCCGTTGACAGCAATTTCAACCTCGGCCCCTATCATTATTCTCACGGTGGCCATCGCCAACTGCGTCCATATCCTCGTAACGTTTGTCCATGGACTAAATGAAGGGTCGAATAAGTTCGATGCGATGGAAGAAAGCATCCGCGTCAACTTGCAACCGGTATTCTTAGCCAGCGCCACCACCGCTATAGGTTTCACGAGTATGAATTTTTCCGAAGTGCCGCCGTTTGGACATCTCGGAACCATTGTTTCCATGGGCGTTCTATTCTCATTTGTTCTGACGGTCACCTTTATGCCAGCCGTGGTCACGTTACTGCCAGTTCGAACAGGCACAAAAAAGAAAGTTGATGATCTTGCGATGGCAACTCTCGCCGAATTCGTAATTGAAAAACGCACTACATTGCTTTGGACAATGCTCATAGTGATCACAGCCATCATCATGAACATACCGCGCAACGAACTCAACGACGTCTTCGTCCATTATTTTGATAAAGACATCCAATTTAGAGCTGACACTGATTTCACGGTAGATAACCTGACCGGTGTTTATATCAACAATTATTCTCTACACGCAGGAAAATCAGGAGGCATTAGCAATCCGGATTTTTTGCGCGACGTTGAAAAATTGGCTGTATGGCTCGAAAGGCAACCTGAAACCATACATGTCGATCGCTTTACAACGGTGATGAAGCGCCTTAATAAAAACATGCACGGCGATGACCAGAAATACTATGCATTACCAAAAAATAGAAATCTTGCCGCACAGTACTTGCTTCTTTACGAAATGTCTCTGCCTTATGGGCTCGATCTCAACAACCAGATCAATATCGACAAATCGTCCACCAAACTGGCAGTAACCGTTCATGTAATTTCGAGCGAAGAAGAAATTCTTTTTGATCGTCGAGTTCGCGACTGGATTAAGGAAAACGCACCGGCAATAAAAAAAGCAGACAGTGGAAGTACCGTGCTAATGTTTTCCCACATCGGACAGCGAAATGTCCGTGCGATGCTATTTGGAACAACAATCGCATTGATTCTAATCTCCGGAATATTAATCATCGCACTGCAGTCACTTAAAATCGGGTTGGTCAGCCTGATACCCAATCTTGTGCCGGCAGCAATAGGATTCGGCTTGTGGGGAATTTTTGTAGGAGAAGTGGGTTTATCGCTGTCCATCGTGACGGGGATGTCTTTTGGGATTGTCGTAGACAACACAGTCCATTTTTTGTCGAAATATTTGCGTGCTAAACGGGAAAGCTCACTCAAACCCGAAGATGCCGTACGTTATGCTTTCCGTATTGTCGGAAAAGCACTCGTCGTCACCACGATAACTTTAGTCATTGGGTTCTCAGCACTCGCTACATCCAACTTCAGTTTTAATTCCGACATGGGGTTGTTGACCGCTGTAATTATCACAATTGCCCTTGTCCAAGTTTTCCTGCTGCTACCCCCGTTACTCTTAACAATCGAGGAGAAAGACAACCATGCGCCATATGATGGTACTCGCGCTCACAATACTGTTGGCGTTTGAAACGAACGCCCAGTCAGCAGAGCAAAAAGGATTGGCGATCGCCCAAGAAGCAGACAAAAGAGATACCGGGTGGACCGATGGAAAAGCTGAAATGAATATGATCTTACGTAACAAACAAGGACAAGAAAGTCGACGCAAGATCAAGATTCAAATGCTTGAGGTCTTAAATGACGGCGATAAAAGTTTATCGGTGTTCGGCTCTCCAAAAGACATCAAGGGAACCGCTTTCTTGAGTTACACTCATGCTTTGGTCCCCGATGATCAATGGTTGTACCTCCCGGCTTTAAAACGCGTGAAACGCATCGCATCCGCAAATAAATCTGGACCGTTTATGGGAAGTGAGTTTGCTTACGAAGATTTGACTTCTCAGGAAGTAGAAAAATACACCTATAAATATCTACGAGATGAAACGATTGACGACGCGGATTGTTTTGTCATTGAAGCCTATCCAGTTTATAAAAACTCTGGCTATACCCGGCAAGTCGTATGGGTCCATCAGTCAATGTATCAAGCCGTTAAAATCGTTTTTTACGACCGTAAAAATGCCCTGTTAAAAACTCTGACTTCATCGGATTGGGAACAATACCTCGACCGGTACTGGCGCCCTGGGCGGATGCTAATGGTCAACCAGCAAACAGGCAAGAGCACGGAGCTTCTTTGGACGAATTACCAATTCAAAACAGGCCTAAAGAAAAGGGATTTCGATCGTAACACGCTGAAACGTCAGCGCTAACCAGAAAGCACCAAACGCGATATGGCTTCTGGGGAACATCCCTTATTTCCCATTCTGCCGCCCATCACTAACGAGTCCCTAAGCCCATTTAGGCAAGCCACAGATGTACTCTGAAATCAAAACTCCGGGAAGTACTCGGCCCGAGCAACCGCGGTAATCCATCGGATGATTTCAGAAAAAACGGTCGGATCACGCCCTGACGGCACTTCATCAGCGAATTCATCATTCAACGGCAATGGATCGCTGCGCGTGAAGAGCGCTGCGCACCCTACATAGTGCCCTTCTTGAGAAGATTCGATCGATTTTAGTATTTGGTTGTATCGTACGATCAATGCTTCGTTCATCATCCACACGTAGCGATCTCCTTCTTCCATGAGACCCAGATCTCCCGCGCCGTCCCACAACATTTTATTGGCGTCCGAGGAGCACGCGCTCGCAAACGCGACAAAAGCCGTTAGACTCCCACCGCCGATTCGGAATATGAGCTCTTTGGTCTGTTCCCACAGGGACTCCATTTCTTTGCGGTCAATTTCCCGCCCAACCAAATCATCATAGGCACGAGGAAGTTGGTAAAAAAGATTCCAACACATCGCCACTGCCGTCGCCGTCCCCCCCATCACCAAGGTGGGCGCATTGCCACCCACAACCCCGTGACTATCCTTCCGCGAGAGCAACGTCCTAAGAGATACGAAAAGGGAGGAATCCAATTCGAAATCCAAGGTCTCAGATCCCGAGCCATCTTGTAGTCGATCCGCCCACAGTCCAGCCGCTTCGTTTAACAAACGCGTCATTAACGTCAAAGGAGCCATCGTTCCAGCCATAATCCGCGCATGGCGTTCGTCCTTCTCCCCAGAGAGCTTTTGGAGTATCGTATTTTTAACTTCCTCTACACCAAAACGTCCGTCACCCGCTGGGACGCTGAGACCCAGCTTCCGGGGATCGGAATCGATTAGCTCCGCTACCTGAGGCCAAAAATCACGGATATACGTGGCACTCTTATGACTGGCATGTAGACAACCGTGCGCCTCCTGTGGGAGGCGATTTCGCACATGCCGTAGACGTGTATACGTCGCATTCGTCTGTTCGATAATGTCATCGACTGCACGACCAACAAGGCGGGACGGATTGATAAACGAGCGACTGCTCATAGATTACCTCCTACGCGATCCCTAGAAAGCTTTCTAAAGAACTTTTTGTAATGAGTTCTCCACTCGTTAGAGCGCCTGTAGTCCATTTTACGCCAAAGGCTAAAATTGACGGATTGATTCTCAAGTATCACGAGTGCCGGGCATCGGGATGCCGCTGTCATTAGCCGTACTGATAGTCACCGAACGTAGATCCTCAGGCTCTAGATTGTGTAATTGGGTTTTGCCCGTACAACGAGCCATCATAGACGCCTCGCCAGCATGAGCTTTCATGATGTTAATCACACCGTCACATCGGTCTTGACTCGTGTAATTAGATTCAAAAGCAAGAGTCGAACCCGTAATTGTTCCTCCGAGTGCAAGTGCCACCGGCATACTGTAAACCACCGCTTTGCACCCCATGGCTATAAGTTTCGCCGCATCAGTGCCCGAACGGACTCCGCCATACCAGACTAAATCAATAGTCTCTTCTTTATTAAGGGCTCGTAGCATCTTGATGACGTCTCTCATCAAACGCAAATCTGGCGGCCCCGTAAGTTCTTGCCATGCTCCCAATGGATTACCGTTAGCGCACAGGAGTAACAAGTCGAAGTTACTCTCTAGGGCATAACTGACCGCATCTTCAAAACCCGAACCATTGGAGACAGCCAGTCCTCGTAAACAACCATCCGGCGGCGTCTTAAGGCTGACTGGTTCGAACTGATCGCTCTGCACAAAAATCCACGCCGATGCGCCCTCATTCGGCACGTCATCAGCATCGATTAATTGCAGCCACGTTATATGCTCTCCGATACATTCGCGGCCGACGTATCCACAACCCAACTCTCCAAGCCCAGCTGCTAGATCGCTCTTTATTTCGGTACTCGTATTGTCAAACCCGCCTACTAAAAAAGGAATTTCCAGATCGATTTTCCCTCCGAGATCGGTCGATATTTTGCATGCTTCCCGATAAGGATCGATGACCAGGCGAGATAAATTCGCCGGGAGAAAAACGATATCATCGAGAGTCGCTCCCCGCCCTTCCGGGAAAGGATCGGACCGCTGGCGCAGGCGCTTATCCAGCATCGCCTTGAGTTTGTTTCCATCACTCGGGTTGGTGCGCGCCATCGAAAATAGATCCTCCCGATGGCCGACTGAATAGTCGGCTGAACCTGTCTCCGCGTCGCACCGATAACAACGGGCCGCCTCGTCTTTGGCAGTACTCTTGTTGTAAGTAGCTTCGATTTCAGGAAACTCGATAGGTTTCTTACCAATACCGAAAAATTTAGGCTCTTGTAGGCTTATTTTTTCCCAAGATAAGTCTTGCGCCACGTCGACTCGACGGGTTCGGAAGGGCGTGCGGTACGGTATTGGATCATGTCGATCGTTAAGAAAAGCTTTTACGTAGTAGGCAACACGTTGTCCGTGTTGCATTGCCATAACGATAGTCGATCCACCGAACGCGCCATCTCCCGCGGCAAATACTTTTGGATCGGCCGTACTCATTCTGGCCCACTCCGTCTCCACACGGTCACCAGCCATCAGACCGAGATCCCCGAGGTGGTCGCTTTCTCCCCGCTGGCCGACAGCGGCGATTACCAGTCCACAGCGGATGTCGTGCTCGCTACCGTCGACTAAGACTGGTCGACGTCGACCGTCCTCATCTGCTTCACCGGCTTTTGTTTCCATGCATTTTAGTATGACACCATCTTTATCTGTCTCGACCGCTATCTGTTGGGTGCTATAAACGAACTCAATACCTTCCTTCAGTGCATGGTGTAACTCGATAGATCGTGCCGGAATATCTTCGGCGCCGCGGCGATAAACAACTTTGACTTCTTTACATCCGGGTAATCTCAGGGCAGCGCGACACGCGTCCATGGCTACATCACCGCCACCAACGACGACCACCGTTTCAGGTAATTCGGGACGTTCACCGTCGTTGACCTGTCGCAAAAAGGTAACTCCATCAATTACCTTAGGATCGTCTTCCCCTGGAATACCCATGTTTTTCCCCCACCACGCGCCAATAGTGAGAATGACTGCATCATGTCGGTCCTTGAGCTGTTGCAGCGAAATATCTTTGCCGAGTTCACTATTCAAGTGGACATGGAGACCAGGACAGCGTTTCATTAACCTCTCAATATCTTCTTCGATGATCCCTGGTGGCAAACGAAAGGCCGGAATACCCCAAATCATCATCCCGCCAAGACGATCCGTCATTTCGTACACATGAACTTCGTGACCCGCAACCGCTAGATCGTGGGCCGCAACCAAACCGGCCGGTCCCGATCCCACAACTGCAACCGTTTGTTTTTCGGTCACAGGGATGGCGGGCGGGTCGTACTGATGTCCCACGGCGTCCATAACGTAACGTTTCAGGTTTCGTATCTGCACCGCGCCATCGCTGGCCGTCCGACGACACGCGGGTTCACAGGGGGCATCACACACTCGGCCACAAATCGAACTGAGAGGATTGGTCGCCGTAATTGCCTCAAAGGCCTCCTCAAGCCTTCCTTCCCAGATATAGGCGAGATAGGACGGCGCATCCGTCCCGATAGGGCAGGCCACCTGGCAGGGTGCCGGCACAAAATGCTTTTGACCAGTATGATCTTCGTAGTCCGGTGGCGAATCCGGTACCTCAATCCGATTAAGATCGTAGACAGCCATACTCAACCAGCTTTGAGCTCTAACACCGGATTAATGACCCGATACTTGGGCTCGTATGGCAAGCCGGTGACTTTCGCCGCTTCTGGCGTCACTGCGACGAGATCCTCTCGATTTAGTTGACGGACGTCCGTATAACCTAGCCCTTGCGTGATAGCAGCGATTTGGAAACGAACACTTTCGAAAAACCGGTGAATGTTCTGGGCTTCGACATCCGGTTTATAGCGACGTTCATGCTCGGGATCTTGCGTCGCGATCCCCGTCACACACTGCCCCACGTGACATTGCATACACGCAATACAACCGCCCGCCACGATCGTCGAAGTCCCAAAGGCCGCCGCATCGGCCCCAAGACATAGCGACTTTACAGCATCGATACCGTCTCGTAGTCCGCCCATCAAAACAATCTGAATTTTGTTACTTGCTCCAATCTCCGCGAGGGCCTCCATGGCTTCAATAATCGCCGGCAACGTCGGTATTCCCACGTATTCAAGAACTTCCGCGCTACCAGCTCCCGTCGATCCCTGCATTCCATCTAATTCGACGAAATCAAATCCATCCTTGGTCGCAATTTTTATGTCATCTCGAACCCGTCCGGCGCCCAATTTAACACTCACCGGAAGCCTGTAACCGGTTGCTTCACGTAGCTCTTCGACTTTAATCACCAGATCATCCGCGCCGAGAATATCCGGATGTCGCGACGGAGATCGCAAATCGATGCCAGCCGGAATTCCGCGAATTCGGGCCAATTCTTCTGTGACCTTCTTGGCCATAAGTTGACCGCCGAGACCTGGTTTAGCACCTTGCGAGATATAAATTTCCAACCCGTCAGCGCGTCTCATATCATGAATATTCCAACCCAAACGACCACCGAGACACTGAAAAATAAGCTGCTCCGCAGCACCCCGTTGAGCATCACTCATACCGCCTTCGCCAGTGTTCTCGGCGATGCCCGATAGCGTGGAAGCCATCCCTATAGCGCGCTTAGTAGAAGCGCTCAAAGCCCCATAGCTCATGGGAGCGACCATTACCGGCATGCTGAGCATTAAAGGCTCGGCACCATTAATTCCTCCAATTTCGGTTTTCATCCCCACTTTTGACACGACATCAACGTCGCGGCCGGCTTCTGAAAGATCTTTTTTGAACGCGAGATCGGAAAGGTGTGGCAGTACACGCGCCCCACCATATCCACGAATACGATACCGGCCGATCTGAGACTTAATATAAATGTCCTCCTGAACCTTTGGATTCCAATATTCGGAATCGCCGGAGAACGAGAAAAAAGGAATGCTTCTCATCTGTCGTTCGTTTTTTGCGTAACGTAGCTTTTTCCCCGCGTTTACAATTTTCTGAAATCCCCCTCTGAAAGTAATTTCGTAACGATCAAGAAACTCCCTTACGTTATCGATTTCGTCAGATTCGATATCGGCTAACGTCGCGTCAGAACCTAATGTTTCAACTTTGCCCCCAACGTAAATTTCACCCCCAGCCATATCCTCGCCGACCCGTTCGCCCGAGTTCCCTAGAATAATAATTCGCCCGCCGTACATGAGATAACCGGCCATGAAATTGGCATTACCAGCACACAGCAGCGTACCGGCCTTCATTACCTGCCCCGAACGGGACCCCATATTCCCGTGTATGACGACTTCGCCACCTCTAATAGCTACACCTGCTATCGCACCCGCATTCCCTTTAACGATTACCGAACCGGTATAAACATTGTCCCCAAGGCCCCAACCGGCATTACGTTCCACCATAAAATGTGCACCGTCCGACAGCCCAGCGCAGAAATAACCTGCTGACCCGCGAATCGCGACGTTAATTGGAAATGTTAAGCCAACACCTAAGTGATGACGGGCATCGGGATTGACCAGCTCGACATCTTCCCGAGCTTCTCCGTAGGAACGAATTAATTCGTTGGCTTGACGGACGCTAACGTCCGCTAAATCGATCGTGACCATGTATTGAATGTTCCAGGCGGTGGTTCGTAAGTATTCAGGGCCTGCCCCGGAAACAGACGGTTTAGTGACACCTCTTCAGAGGCGACTGCAATGAGATCATCGTTTTCATAAAGAATCATTGGCTTCACCGCAAGACGGTCCTTGGCATAACCTATCTCTTCTTTTGTCGAAACCAGAAAAGAAAATGTCCCATCTAAATCGTCAATGGCTGTCTCTAATGACTTACGGAGAGAAATTCCTTGCGACAATTTGTCCGCGAGATAAACGGCGATCAATTCGCTGTCATTATCCGTCGTAAACTCAAAATCGCGTCGTTCCAACCGCCTGCGCATTTTCCAATAGTTGGTAATTTGTCCATTATGAACGATGGCGATGTCCCCAAAGCCCGTCGCCCAAAATGGGTGCGCCGACTCCGGTTTGACTTCCGACTCCGTGGCCAAACGCACATGGCCTAACCCATGGCTGCCTTTAAACTTGTGCACGTCGTACTTTTCATCGACTTCGTGGGCGCTCCCAACGTCTTTAATGATTTCAAGGCTGGACCCAATCGAAATTACTTTGGCCGCATGCTCCATAGCATAAGCAAACGGTTTGATGTCACCATCGTAAGAAACGGTTATACGAAAGTTATTGGCTTTGAGCTCTTCGTCCATGACGACGCCACCAAACTCCGCAACAATATCCTTGATGTGAGCGATCGCTGACTCCGATTCTGCCCCTTCACCGACAAAAAAACGCAACCGTAATCGACCTTGCTCCGCTGGGCCATACAGTGCAAATCCGGTTGAATCCGGGCCACGGTGTTGGCAGCCGTCCAACATGTCAATTAATGCTTCACCCGTCGACTGTCGGGCGGCACCTGTTTTAAACAAAATCCCGGCAATACCGCACATATAAACTCCCTTAGCAGCGTTGTTCTATCTAACTCTTGCCTCTACAGTCGTAACTGAAGTTGCATGTGTTGAATCTTTGTTTAATACAGTAAAACTCCCTAGTGGGCTCGTCAAGGCCCACTAAACTTCAAGGAGGCTTGGGAAATACCACACTGATCAAAGGGGCATGTATAGCGCGACAGAATGGATCTCGCTCCATCCGCCAAACCAATCCTCAGCCAATTCATAGGGTCATATTGTTCGTCCGGAGTAGACCGCTCCATTATGATTCCGATGCTACGATAGACGATCCATAGTCGTGCACCAGGAGATCAGACGTGGAAGATAACCAAATTTATTACATCCCAAATTTCACTACCCAAAATGGCATCACGTTTGATATCAAAGTGGCCTATAAGACCTACGGTGAGTTATCGAAGGAATCCGATAACGCTATCGTCATTCCCACATTTTATGGCGGACGTCATACAGACACCGAATATCTGTTCGGCCCAGATCGAGCAATCGATACTACCAAACACTTCGTAATCGTGCCCAACATGTTTGGGAACGGTTATTCCTCATCACCAAGTAATACCGAGCCGCCATACGGTAAGGGAGCATTTCCTTTGATGACGCTCCACGACAACGTGGTATGCCAACACAAGCTGGTGACCGAGCACCTCGGCGTAAAGAGAATCAAGCTTGTGAGTGGATTTTCGATGGGTGCCGCCCAAACTTTTCAATGGGGTGTTTTGTTTCCAGACCAAATCAACGCAATCGCACCC
>Ga0310345_10004111_pt1 | contig 13401 bp, 12 predicted proteins | sample HC15DNA20500_MG_FD_204667 | JGI IMG/M metagenome (GOLD analysis project Ga0310345, IMG submission 204667) | Marine microbial communities from station ALOHA, North Pacific Subtropical Gyre - HC15-DNA-20-500_MG | ecosystem: Environmental > Aquatic > Marine > Oceanic | place: Pacific Ocean: North... | reverse complement strand
TTGCAGTCACTTCTTCACACTCAAGGAGATCCCGTCTCGCACGGGCATGATGCTTGAGTCGAATTCAGGACTGTCAAAGATAAGGCGGTTGTGCTCCAGGATGGCGCGAGTGTTTTCATCGGGATCCTCCTGTTCCACCACCTGGCCGTGCCACAGGACGTTGTCGGAGATGAAAAGCCCTCCCTGGACCAGAAGGGAGCCGGCCTTCCTGAAGACCTCCGGGTACTGGTCCTTGTGGACATCGTTGAAGATGATATCGAAGGGACCCTCGAGCTTCTGCAGGATCTCAAGGGCGCCCCCCTGAAAGTACTGGACCTGACAGGTGACCTCTCCCCGATGGAGGAAGTCCTTGGCCAGAGTCAGATTCTCTTCAGAGAGTTCCGTCAGGATCATTTCTCCGGAGCCTTCCAAGGCCCGCCCGAGCCAGTAGGCCGAGTATCCAAAGCCGGACCCCAGTTCCAGTATCCTTTGGGCGCCGGTCAGCCTGACCAGTTGATGGAGGAGGCGGCCGACCAGCGGACCCACGATGGGAAAGTTCAAAGCCTTGGCTCGCGCCTCCATCTCAGCCAGGATCGGGTCCCTCCGGGGAGTGATGTTGATCAGGTAGTCTTCAATTGCCGGTGCGGTGATGTTCATGGCGGTTATGGTAGCACCCTGTGACAGGACCTATGCAGAAGTGGGCCACTTCTGAGGGCCTCTCCCGGAGATCCAGTTCACCAGGGATCATCTCGAACTGATTCCACCTGATTACCGGGCCTTCCACCGGGCACTCACCTGCAGCCAGATGGTATTGGAGACCCCGCCGCTGGGAGTCGGATTGAAGACTGCAACGGAAAGGGATCGATCTCCGTGGACGCCGACTCTTTGATCGGGACCGGCCATGCGGTAAGGATCGGGAAGCCCCGTTTCGATGAAACTGGCCGGAATGGCGGCCCGGAGTCGGCTTTGATTCTCAAAGCGGGTGGCCAGAGAGACCCCATCCACCCTGACCACCGAGTTGGTCACAAAACCCGTTCCGTCAATCACGATCTCCATCTCTGCTTCTCCCTCGATCACCCGATGCGGGGAGATGGCACTGATCCTGGGTTCCCGGGGCGAGGGACCCGGGGGGCCGGCGAAAAACTCGGGATGATATCCGAACTGGATGAATTCTCCCCCCTTCATCACTCGTTCAATTTTCTTGGTGTTGGCGATGTCCTCCAGGGGATCGGCTTCCAGGATCAGCAGATCAGCGAAGTTCCCCTCCTGAATGGAACCCACCCCCTGGTTGCCCCGGGCTCCCTGGAACCCGGCCAGCAGATCGGCCGCCCACGAGGTAGAGGACTTCAGGGCCTCCATGGGGGTCAGGCCGGCCTCCACCAGAAGCTCCATTTCGTGATGTAAACCCAAACCTGGTGCGGCGACCCCCGGCGCATCGGTACCCGAGAGGACCTTACCACCGGCCTGGACGTACTGTTTCACGAATCGCTGTACCCTATCTCGCCCATCCTGAACGACCTGACGGTCCTCCGTTGAAAGCTTGGAAATCAGCGGCATATGGTCGTAACGAGCGGAATAAGTCTTGATCTGGCGCAGACGGAGTAGCAGCTGGTCAGCTCGGTTGCTGGGATAATAGGACAGATCCGGGTTGCTCAGCAGGGCATAGATTTCCTTCTCGAATTGGTTGCTTTTGGGGCTCAGAGAACCCCATTCATAGGCCAGCGTGGGATTCAGATAAACTCCCCGACGGACGGCCTTATCGATCAGCTGGTCAAGTCGGTCCCCTTTCTCAAGGTAGGACGCCCAGTGCACAAACCGGCCTGCCTCGAAATCCTCCAGCTCCTGGGCGGACATCAGGGGCAGCGCAAATGCCCAGACATGCTCGGCTACATCCATCCCCTGATTGATCGCCTGACCGGCGTCTTGAGCATGGCTGAATACAGCCAATCCCACCGCATGGGCTTCTTCCGCAGCCCATCCATACATCTGGGCGTTGTTCTCTCTGAATTGCACAAACCAGGCAATATCCGGTTCCTTTTTCAAATGGTCCCGAACGGCCTGACGGACCTCTTCTCGAGTCATGGACAGCGACAATCGGGGACGGCCACCGGCATGAAAAACCCTGGGAGTGTTGAGGCTGGTCTGGGAATGGGTTCTTTCTTCCCTGCTCACATCCGCCATGGCCAGGACCGAGGTCACTCCGTGATTGATATAAACTTCTCCCATCCAGACATCCCAGTGGACATGGGTGTCAACCAGTCCCGGGATCACGAACTTGCCGGTCACATCGATCAGGGTCGCCCCGGCGGGTGTGTCCCGGTCCTGGCCCGAGAAGATGGATCGGACCCGGTCTCCTTCCACCACCACGGTGGCATCGGCAAGCGGAGGATTTCCGAGTCCGTCAATCAGGGTTGCCCCTTTCAATACAACGAGATTGGCCTCCGGCTGCTGCCCATAGCTCAAAGAGATTTGAAGGGTGATTGCAAGAAAGCAGACCAGGAACAAGATCAAGGACGATGCTGGGCTAGATGGGCGCATAAATTTCCCTCCCTTTGAAACGACCGAGGACCTCAATCGACTGTCTGTATAGATACGCTCATTTTTCTCCACTGGCAAGCATTGTCCGGTGATTGTGCAAGTTGGGAATGGTACAATACCGGAGCTGAAGTCCCCTCGGTTCCCGGCTCGCCCCGATGGCGAATCGCTTGGTTGAGGGGCACTAAAATTCGACAGCGATGAAATTTCTAGCCAAGAGGTGAGTCATGCCTGAATGTTTTCGCTCAGTACTGGAGCGACTGGATCAAGACAACGAGTTGTTGCACATCCGCAAGCCTGTGGATGTGCGCTATATTTCCCCACTCATCGTACAGGCTGACAAGCCGGTTTGGTTTCACAATCCCATTGGCTTCGACGTTCCCGTGGTGAGTGGGCTGTATTGGAAGCGGGATCGACTGGCCCGTTCCTTGAACTGGCCCGAGAGTGAGCTGGGGGTCCGGTTTCCCCAGGGTATTCAAAGGATGATGGATCCGGTCAGCGTCGAGGAAGCACCCTGCCAGGAAGTCGTCAAGTCAGGCGATGAGGTGGATCTGACGGAATTACCGATACCTTTTCTGGGAGAGCGCGATGGAGGAGCCTTCATCTCGGCAGGGGTCCTGCTGGCCCGCGGTGAGGAGGGCGTTGTCAATGCCGGGGTCTACCGGCTGATGTACCGCAGCCGGAATGTGACATCGGTAGACCTGGTCACCAACTCCGATCTGAGAAAGTGCTACGAGGCGGCCTTCAAGCGCAAGGAGCCTCTGCCCATTGCCGTTTGTATCGGAGTCCATCCCTTTGAGATGCTCAGCGCCGCTTTCAAGGCACCCCCAGGTGTGAGCGAGATGAGTATCGCGGGAGGCCTGCACGGTGACCCGGTTCGGACTGTGCCCGCCAAAACCAACCAGCTGCCGGTGCTGGCCGACTGCGAAATCGTTCTGGAGGGCGAGATCGAGCCGGTGGGGTGGGCCGTCGATGAAGGCCCTTTCGGAGATTTCGCCGGAATGTACACGGAGGTGAGATGGAATCCCACCTTCACCGTCAAGACCATGACTCACCGTGCCAACCCCCTCTTCCAGGTCATTCAGATGCCCTGGGAGAACGCCTGGCTGGGAGCGGTGGCCATGGAGGCTCAGATTCTGGAGGTTCTGGCAACGGCCGGTGTCAGCACGGTGGCGGTGCGGGTCACCGAAGGAAGCGCTTGCCGGTGGTCGGTGATCGCCTCCATTCGCAAAAGAGCGGGCGGGGGTAAAAACGCCCTGATGGCCATTCTCTCCCTTCCGGACACCAAGCATGCGGTGGTGGTGGATGAGGATGTGGATATCTTTGACCCCGAGCAGCTGGAATGGGCCAAGACCTTCCGGGTGCAGGCTGATCAGGATGTCATGATCATCAGTGGTGCCCAGGGCAAGCACATCGATCCTAGCCTGCGCGCCTGGGAGTTGCCCCGGGGACAACTCCCCACCACCTCCAAAATGGGCATCGATGCCACCACTCCTGAAGGCATACCGGCCGAACATTACGAAATTATCACCCACCCCTTTCGCGACGAGGTCAAGCTTGAGTCATTCCTCTGAGATCGCCGACAGGATCCTCGCTCTCTTGAAGAAGGAACCGATGTCTTACTACGCCATCCTCCGGGCCCTCCAGGATGTGGAGTACCGGGTCATCTTGCAGGCCTGGGGGATCTTGAGGGAGAAGGATCTGCTGGCCCGGGACCCGGAGGGGAATTACCTGCTGCGGTAGCCCACTAGGGTTTGTTCCCACTTTGATTTTTCGAGCTAGTTGAAGATCGGCGTCAGTAGGGGCGCACGGCCGTGCGCCTGCAGCAAGGTCGTTGTAGTGGCCGCTCTATGAGCGGCTTTCCGGAAGAGGTGCCTCCAGGTGTTCATTTCCAGGACATCCTTTACACAGAACATTCTGAGTTCACTCCTCCGGAGCCCTGAAGGGGCGGCATAGAATAGCCTGGGGCGTGAGCCCCAGGTTGTGGTCATGTCAGTTAAAAGAAGAGCCCTGTAAGGGCGATGTAGACCCATTAACGGATTCCACATCGCCCCTTCGGGGTTCTGGACCCCATCCCTGCCAGGACCTTTCAACCTTTCCCACACCGCGGGAAGCCGCTCAAGCTCGACTTTCTCACGCCAGGTCGTCACGAAGCGGCGGTAGGGCCGGCCTGATAAGGCCGAACGAGTGCAACACAGTCAGGACGGATCATGGCGCCGATGCAGCAGAGCGGGTGTGAGAGAGAGTCGGGCTAACAAGCGGCCGCTACAATGACCTTGTTGTGTTGGCTGAGATTGGAAAAATGAGAAAAAGAGAAATTTCTCTTCCTGATTCATTTCAAAAAGCATGCTTGAACTCTTCAAAGAAGGATTTCGAAGTCGGATCAAGGGGCACGCCCAGGGCGCTGGCAACGCGACAAAAACAATTGAAAAAACTGGTCAGAACGACCACATCCAGGACCTCGGACTCGGAGAGACCGGCTGCAACCAGGCGATCCACTTTCTCCTGAGTCACCCGGTGTGAATCCAGGGTGAGTTGCTCGACGAATTCCAGGATGCCCTGATCCTGTTCGGACAGTTCCGCATTCCGCCAACCCTGGACATTCTTCAGGAGTACCCCGGAGGCTCCCTGCTCCTTGAGCTGACTTCCATGAAGACCCAAGAAATAAGGAGCTCGCAGCAACGAGGCGACCAGATAGCCGATCAGATGCTCGCGCGGACTCCCCAGGGGGGAACCCCCGAAAGTGCAGTAGCGGGCAAAATCGCCGGCTGCGGCTGCCGACTCCTGGTGCAGCGATAGAGCCCTGAGCCAGTTCGGGACGAAGCCGATCCGCTTCTCCCATTCCTGGAATTCTCTCCCCAGGGTCTCTCCCAGCCCGGAGGAATTCGGCCTCTCCACCCACAATCCGGGCTCGGTTCCCGAAATCACCTGGCCGAGGGTGGCCCCATCACCTTGAAGTTCCCTGATCTCAGCCGCTTTTTTGGTGGGGGAATCGGGGGAGTAGGTGTACTGGGCTAGAATGGACTCCTCGACCCGGTCGGTCCCGATCTCGATGCCGATGCCGTTGGCGATGCGCGTGATGTAGTGGCGATACCCCGCCACCAGGACGATGTCGATCACTTGTTTTTCCGGGTAGCCCACTTCCCGGAGGGCATTCAGGTCGCCTGAGGTGAGACGCTCGGGGAGAAAGGTGATTTTTTCCGAGTAGGCCAGCAGCGCCCGATCCATGGGATCATGGAGGTGATCTCTCCAGTTCTGCAGATCCAGGACTTCCTGCAGGTCGTTGGTTGCCTCACGGAGAAACTCCCCGTGGCCGGCCGCTCAGTAACTGCACTGGACCAGGTCCGAGATCAGCGTGGCAATGAACTCTTCTCGACGCCGACCCAGATCGGAAGCTCCAAACAGGGTGGTACTGCGGAAATGGGTACTCACCCGCAGGGCTTCCGGCCGCAGGCTCAGGGCCGTGACAACTTCCGAGGTCCTGCCGACCGTCCGGAGGTTTCGGGCATAGCATTCCTTGAGCAAGCCGGTGGCCTCCTCTTCCGGAATCATCGGGATAAATGCCATCTGGATATTCTCCTTCCGCTTTACATGCAAAACTTATTCTACTGCATCTCAGCCGCCTGGTCAGGTGTGACAGGATCTTTTAGCGACCGCTAAAATGAGCCTGCCGTGAAACCGGGGATTGCTTTCCTGACGGCTCCGGTTTAGTATTCCCGCCGACCGATTAGTCAGGGAGCGATCAGATGCACGACCCGAAAATGGACCATTTACCCGCCGCCAAAACCGGAACCACCGCCATTGAAGTGGAGCTTCACGACACCTCTACCGACGGACGGGGGGTGGGCCGACTCCCCGAGGGCAAGGTGGTGTTCGTGGAAGGGGGTATCGGCGGCGAGGGGGTGACCGTCCGGCTGGAACGGGAGACCCGGACCCTGGCGGAAGGGTCCCTCCAGAGCGTGCTCAAGGGCTCCCCGATGCGGCAGGAGCCCCCCTGTCCCCAGGCGGATCGCTGTGGAGGGTGTCAACTGCAGCATGTGACGCCGGAAGGTCAACTCACGCTCAAGAGGCAGTGGTTGATCCAGACGCTGCGCAGGGTGGGCCGCTGGGATCCCCAGCAGATCGACCTGGCGGACCAGCTGATTCGCTGTCACCAGGCCAGTCCCCTGGGCTATCGGGTCCGAGCCCGCTGGCATTTTGACGGCGAGACACTGGGATTTTTTGCCCGGCGATCTCACCAGGTCGTCTCCAGCCAGGACTGTCTTCTGCTGGCCCCCCCCCTGGTGGAGGCCCGCACCAGGCTGTTGGGCATGCTCACCGCCGATGGGATAGCCAGGCTGTGTCGGCGGGCTGCTCTGGTGGATCTGCAGTTGGAAGCCACCCTGTTGCGAAACGATGCCGTGGTTCTCAGCTTGGGCGCCCTGGCCTGTCGGAGACGAAAGGAAGAACCTCCGCTTCGCCACAGGCTACAGTCGCTGGTCAAGCAGTGGAACCACACCCAGGTGGATGGGGACGGACTTGCGGAGGTGGCCCATCCGGATCGGGAGTCGTTTCGGGTGGGCGCTCAGGTATTCGTGCAGCCTCACTTTGAAGCTCTTTCCCTGTACCGGGCGGAAATCCTGGATCAGCTGCGGCGACTGCTTCGGCAACCGGTCTTTTCATCTCTGGACCGGAAAACTGAGTGGAAGGCATGGGATCTCTATTGCGGAGCCGGAGCGCTTTCGGATCTTCCCGGTTTGGCGGCGGGGACCGGTCACCAGGTCACCACCTGGTCGGTGGATGGGGAGGCGACGGCCATAACCGCACTGCAGCGAAACCATCCTGCCCTGGCCGCCCACTCGGTGGTGGGCGATGTCCGGGAGTTCATCCAGGACCGGGTGGACGATGCCGAGCTTCCCGACATTCTTGTGTGTGATCCTCCCAGGGACGGCATCGGCCTGTCTGCGGCCACCCGTCTGAGTCGGGCGCTTGCCGGCCGGAGGGCATCGACCGCCCTGATCTGGCTGGCCTGCGACAATGCCAGCTTTGCCCGAGATCTAAAGCCGTTCCTGGATCACGGCTTCAGCCTGCACTCGATGGCCCTGTTTGATTGCTTCACCTATACCACCCATGCCGAGACGGTGGTGCTTCTGGGGTGCCCCGGCACGACCGAGTGATACCACTTCCCCGGTATGCTTCTTAAACGTTGAACAGAAAATGGCTGATATCTCCATCCTGGAGAACGTATTGGCGGCCTTCGAGTTTCACCAGGCCCTGCTTGCGTGCGCTTGCCATGCTGCCGGATTCCACCAGATTCTCAAAAGAAATGACCTCCGCTCGGATAAATCCCCGCTCGATATCGGAATGGATAACGCCTCCCGCCTCCACCGCAACGGCGCCCTGGCGAATCGTCCAGGCCCGAACCTCATCCTCGCCGACGGTCAAAAAACTGATCAGTCCCAGCAGGGCGTAGGAGGAAGCGATGACCCGATCTCTGGCCGGTTCCTGAATCCCGAGACTTTCCATGAATTCACGCGCATCGGTTTCCTCCAGCTGGGTCAATTCCTCCTCGATCTTGCCGCTGAGAGGAACGACCAGGCTCTTGGAGTGATCGTATGCCAGCTCCGGGGGGGCGGAGAGCTGCTCCTCTCCGATGTTGAGTACCACCAGTACCGGCTTTTGTGAAAGGAGGGGGTAGCCTCGAATCAGCTTCTCCTCCTGTGAGGTGAGTTCCAGGTCTCGTATTGGCCGCTCTTCCTCGAGGGCCTGCTTGAGTCGGGTCAGGACATCCTGTTCGGCGATCTTGATTTTCTTCTCCTGGCCGGATGTTTTCTTCAACTCCTTCTGGAGCCGTTCCAGCCTTCTCTCGATGATCACCAGATCGGAAAAGGTGAGTTCCAGATCGACTCCCCCCAGGTCGGCCTTCGGGTTCACCGCTCCCGAAGGATGGGGGACGCTCTCGTCCTCGAAGGCGCGAACCACGTGAAGCAGAGCATCGGCAGTTCCGATATAACCCAGGATTTCCGCCGATAGTTCGGTTCCCTGCTCCTCTCCCTTGAAGCCGCTCACATCCACATACTGCACCTCGGCAGCCGTGAGCTTACGCGGCTTGTAAATGTCCGCCAGCACGTCCAGCCTGGGGTCGGGGACCTTGACCGAGGCTAGATTGGGCTCAAAACGCCCCGAAGAGAAGGCGGCGGTCTCAGCCGTTTTCCTTGTCAAGGCATTGAAGACCGTCGTCTTACCGCTATTGGGCAATCCGACAATGGCAATTTTCATAATTTAGCCTAAAAATCAGAGGGGGAGTATATCTATTTCGGGAAAGATCGGAAACTCCGGAAGCTCACCGCAGGTCTTGCAAAAAGTCAAAGACCCCCTATAATGCAATCCCCCTGTTGAAGCGGGTGCCGCCACCAATCAGGAGCTTTCTGCAGGGAGAGAACTACAGAGGAGACTTCAGTTGCCGATCTTTCGAAAACCCGCCTGCTGGTTATGATTCGTGCCCTCAATATCTCCAAGGCCTATGGCTCGAATCTGCTGTTTGACGAGGTGAGCTTCGTCTTGAACCCGGGGGAACGACTGGGGCTGGTGGGCCGCAATGGGCACGGCAAGACCACCCTGTTCCGGATTCTCCTGGGCACCGAGCAACCGGATGACGGGCAGATGGTGGTGTCGAAGGGTTACCGGATCGGGCATCTCTCCCAGCAGATCAAATTTTCCGAGCCGAGCGTTCTGGCCGAGGCCTGCACCGGTCTTCCGAAGACCGAGGACGGGACCGATACCAGCTATCGCGCCAAGGCCGCGCTTGACGGCCTGGGGTTTTCTCCGGAGGAGCTGGATCGTTCTCCCGGGGAACTCTCGGGAGGATTTCAGGTGCGTCTCAACCTGGCCAAGGTGTTAATTTCCGAGCCCAACCTACTGCTTCTCGATGAGCCCACCAACTACCTGGATATCGTCTCGATGCGCTGGCTGCAGCGGTTTCTTGGGGACTGGCGCCGCGAGCTGATCCTGATCACCCATGACCGCGAGTTCATGGATGGGGTCACCACCCACACCATGGCGATTCACCGCAAGAAGCTTCGAAAGCTCGAAGGGACCACCGCGCACGCGTTCCAACAGATCGCCCAGCAAGAGGAAATTCACGAGAAGACGCGCCTGAATCAGGAAAAACATCGCCGCCAGCAGGAGCAGTTCATCGAGCGTTTCCGGGCCAAGGCCACCAAGGCCAAGGCGGTGCAGAGCCGTGTCAAGAGGCTCGACAAAGAGCTGGACCTGGAGCGTCTTGACGAGATCCATGATCTCAATTTTCGTTTCCGTGCAGCTACCTTTCCCGCCAAGCGCACCCTGAATGTCGAGGGTCTTTCCTTCAATTACCCCGAAGGGCCCCAATTGATTCAAGAACTGCAGCTTCAGGTGGGGCGGCACGACCGTATCGGGGTTATAGGTCCCAACGGCCGGGGCAAGACCACCCTGCTGTCGCTTCTGGCCGGTGTTCTGGAGCCGGGTGCGGGAACGATCGGTCTCCATCCCAAGACCGAGATGGCCTACTTCGGGCAAAGCAACGTGGATCGCCTTGATCCGGGAAAAACCGTGGAGGAAGAGATCCTGTCGGTTCATCCCGAGCAAAGCAGAGGTGGCGCGCGCGGCATCTGCGGCTTGATGATGTTCCCGGGCGATGATGCCCTCAAGAAGGTCAAGGTCCTGTCCGGAGGCGAAAGAAGCAGGGTCCTGCTGGGAAAGCTTCTGGTGAGCCCCTCCAACTTGCTGGTCCTTGACGAGCCGACCAACCATCTGGACATGCAGTCGACCGAAGGACTCATGCATGCTCTGGAGGATTTCCCGGGTGCCCTTGTGCTGGTGACTCACAGTGAGATGATCCTTTCCCGGGTGGTCAACCGGCTGGTAGTATTCGATGCTGGAAAAATTCAGGTATTCGAGGGGGGATACCAGGATTTCCTGGAGCAAATTGGTTGGGCGGACGAAACTTCCCAAAAGCCGTCCCCCACCCGGAGTGTCCGGAAGGGAAGGAACCGCAAGGAATTGCGGCGCCTGCGCAGCGACATCCTCTCGGAGCGCTCGAAGTCTTTGAAGCCGCTCGAGGTGAAAATCAAGGAGGTGGAGCAGACCATCGTCGATTTGGAGAAAGAGGCCGGGCAAGGCGAGGTCCTGATGTGTGACGCGTCCACTCAGGGAGAGTCGGATTCCCTCGCCGCTTTGGTGAGGCGAAGTCGTGTGATCAAGACGGAAGTCGAGAGTCTGTTCAAAAAACTCGAAAAGCTCACCCACCAACAGGGTCAACTGGAGGAGGACTTCGCCGGGCGACTGGAGGAACTGAAGTAACCCAAGAGCTTCACCGCGGAGACACAGAGAAGAAATTAACCACCAAGGCACAAAGACACAAAGAAGAAAGCGGAGTCAGGGCGGGACGCCCTGACTCCGACTCTGTCGCTCCTTCGGAGCGATGAGAATGTGGCGGCCCCGTTGTAGCGGCCGCTCTATGAGCGGCACTCCGGAGTGTGGAGAAGCAGGTAATGTTCTCGGGGTAGGGGGTCCCGAACCCCGAAGGGGTGATGTGGAATAGCCTGGGGCGTGAGCCCCAGGATTGAAAGTTGGGTAAGCGAAGGAGCCCTGAAGGGGCGATGTAGAGAAATTGTCAATGGGCCTGAAATCGCCCCTGCAGGGCTCTTTTTCGTGCTGCCCTGAACAACCTGGAGCTCAACGCTCCAGGCTATTCTAAGCCGCCCCTTCAGGGCTCCGGAGAGGTGTATTCAGGATGCCATGTGCAAAGAAGCCCTAAAAATGACCACCTTGTTGTGCCGACTCGGGAGCGGACATCGGCACGACAGTAACACTAGAGTACAACTCCCCGAAGCCAACTTCTTCCAACACCGTTGCATGTTGGATTATCCGGGTTTGGAATATTCAGAGTTGGCCATAATGCACAAGAAAGAGCGTGTAAACTAATGAGTATGCAGAGTAGAAACGATATCCGGAATCTGGCCATTATTGCTCATGTCGATCACGGCAAGACCACTCTGGTGGATGCCATGCTCTGGCAAAGCGGAGTGTTTCGCGAGAATCAGCATGTTGTGGAGCGGGTGATGGACTCGATTGACCTGGAGCGCGAGAAAGGCATCACCATCATGGCCAAGAACACTTCGGTGCTTTACGGAGAGGTTCAGATCAATATCATCGATACCCCGGGCCACGCCGACTTTGGAGGCGAAGTCGAGCGGACGCTCAAAATGGTGGATGGCGTGATGCTTCTGGTCGACGCCAGTGAGGGGCCGCTACCCCAGACTCGTTTCGTCTTGAGAAAGGCCCTGGAAGCCAATCTTCCGCCGATCGTGGTGATCAACAAGATCGACCGTTCCGATGCCCGGCCCCAGGAAGTCCTTGATGAAATCTACGATCTCTTTATTGATCTGGATGCAACCGAGGATCAGCTCGACTTTCCGGTTCTGTACTCCAATGCCAAAAGCGGGACCTGCCGGAGCTCGGTCGACGGCGAGGACCAATCGCTGGTCCCTCTGTTTGAGCAGATCCTCACCACCGTTCCTGCGCCTCAATTCGATGAAGAGGCGCCCCTGCAACTTCTGATCACCAATCTGGATTATGACGATTACGTGGGTCGCTTGGCGGTTGGCAGGGTGTTCAACGGGCGGATTGCCGAAAAGGACCAGGTAGCCCTGTGCCGAAGAGACGGGACTCTGGAGCAGGTTCAGATCACCGGCGTTTACGGGTTCGAGGGATTGCGGCGCATCGAGCTCAAGGAGGCCCGAGCAGGCGACATCGTGGTGGTGTCCGGTGTGGCGGCGATCAATATCGGAGAAACCCTCACCAGCATCGATGACCCGCGACCCCTGCCATTGGTGCAGGTCGATGAGCCGACCATATCGGTCGTGATGTCGGTCAATGATTCACCCCTGTCGGGAAGGGACGGAAAGCACCTCACCTCGAGCAAGTTAAAAGAGCGGCTGCTCAAGGAGAGTCTCATCAATGTGTCCATCGAAGTGGAGGAGACAGAATCCCCGGATGCCTTCAAGGTTTCCGGACGCGGTGAACTCCAGCTGGCCATTCTGATCGAGATGATGAGAAGAGAAGAGTTTGAGTTGTGCGTTGGCCGACCTGCCGTGATTACACGTCAGGTTAATGGCGTTGAAAAGGAGCCCATGGAGCAACTGGTCATCGATTGTCCCGAAGCCTATATTGGAGTCGTGACCGAGAAGATGGGCATCCGAAAAGGGCAGATGACAAAGATGGTAAACCATGGATCGGGACGGGTACGTATCGAGTTCCGTGTCCCTTCTCGTGGGCTGCTGGGATTTCGCACCGAATTCCTGATCGACACTCGAGGCACCGGGATCATGACTCATATCCTGGACGGCTACGAGGAGTGGCTGGGCGACATTCCTCGCAGGCCGACTGGAGCCCTGGTCTCGGATCGGAGCGGCAAGGCCAACTCTTACGCCATCGAGAATCTCCAGCCACGTGGCGAACTGTTTGTTTCACCGGGCGACGAGGTCTACGAGGGCATGATGGTGGGCGAAAACTCGCGGCCGCAGGATCTGGATGTGAATATCACCAAGGAGAAGAAGCTCACCAACATCCGCTCCTCCACCAGTGACGTGTTGATCCACTTGATCCCACCCCGCAAGATGAGCCTCGAGCAGTGCCTGGAGTTTATTGGAGACGATGAGATGCTGGAGGCGACTCCGAAAATATTGAGATTGCGCAAGCGTGTGCTGGCGGCAGCGCGGCGCAAGTAGTCCCGGCGGCGCTTCGCGACGGGAACCTATGCATAATTCGGGCTACCGGTGAGACCACCGCCTACGGACTCTCATCCGATTGAGGAACGAACGCTAGTTCGCGCCTACGGGCCCGCTGATCCACGGTCGGGCATTTTCG
>Ga0310345_10004110_pt1 | contig 13402 bp, 10 predicted proteins | sample HC15DNA20500_MG_FD_204667 | JGI IMG/M metagenome (GOLD analysis project Ga0310345, IMG submission 204667) | Marine microbial communities from station ALOHA, North Pacific Subtropical Gyre - HC15-DNA-20-500_MG | ecosystem: Environmental > Aquatic > Marine > Oceanic | place: Pacific Ocean: North... | reverse complement strand
CGATGACGTCGAATATGGCAAGGAAGCGATCCTGGAATGCGGCCGCGAGATCGTCCGACTGGGCGGCTGCCCGCTGGCCGAGCACGGTGTTGGACGAAATCCGGTCAAGCAGGAGCTACTCCGACAGCTCTACGGTAACGAAGGTATCGCAGAGATGCGGGCAGTCAAGACAGCACTGGACCCAGCGGGAAAGCTCGCTCCCGGGGTCGTCTTTTCACCGTCTGAAGAGTAAGGTGGTGTGAGGTACCCGATGAGACCGTTCCTAGCTCAATGGTTCACAACGGCTCTCGCGCTCAGCACCGCCGCCTGGGTCCTGCCCGGAGTGACTATCTCCTCGGTACCAGCCCTTGCCATCGGTGCGACCGTCCTTGGAATCGTAAACGCTGTCGTCAAGCCGGTCCTAGTGATACTAACCCTGCCACTCACCTTTTTGACACTCGGTATTTTTTACTTTGTTGTCAATGGAATTGCGTTTTCACTCGCCGCATGGATGGTCCCGGGTTTTACCGTTTCATCGCTATGGTGGGCGATGTTGGGCGCCGGACTCGTTGGGTTTGTATCGATGTTTATCGGCGGCTTCCGGCGACCCCACAGGCGGCGTCACTCCCAGGTTGATGTCGACGTTATCGATGTTAGGCCGTCGTAGAAACCTAAGGCTCCTAGAGCGAGACCCGCCGCAAGCGAAGTGCGTTGCCGATAACCGAGAGTGAACTCATCGTCATCGCCGCACTGGCCCAGATTGGACTGACAAGAAGGCCGACGACCGGATAGAGCACACCGGCGGCCACGGGAACACCAATAGAGTTGTAGACGAAGGCGAGAAACAGATTCTGCCGGATGTTTCGCATCGTAGCGCGGCTCAACCGACGGGCACGGACGATGGCTCTGAGATCACCATTCACCAAGGTGATCCCTGCACTTTCGATCGCGACGTCGGTACCGGTTCCCATCGCGATTCCGACGGCAGCCTCAGCAAGCGCTGGAGCATCGTTGATCCCGTCGCCGGCCATTGCGACAACATGACCGCGCGACTGTTCATCGGCAACGAACTGCCGTTTCTCGGACGGCTGTACTTCAGCCAGGACATCGACAGATTCGAAACCGAGCTCGGTTGCGACAGCTTGCGCCGTAACCATATTATCTCCGGTCGCCATTATCACGCGTAGTCCATCATCCCGTAGCGAGTGGATCGCATCAACAGTCGAACTCTTAACCGGATCAATAACTCCGATTACACCGGCGAGTGCTCCGTCAATCGCGACAAAGACAACCGTTTCCCCCAAGTGCCGAGCGCGTTCAGCGTCAGTTGCCAGCTGCGCCACATCAACGCCCTGCGCCTGAAGCAGACGAGCAGTGCCAACCGCAACCTGGTGCCCGTCTACCTGACCAACAACACCCTGTCCGGTGTGAGACTCAAAGGAGGTCGCGACAGCCGCCGGTAATTTGCGGGCGGTTGCTTCCGCGACAATCGCAACAGCAAGTGGATGTTCGCTTGCCCGCTCAAGGCCGGCCGAGAGAAACATGAGCTGGTCGACTTTCGCCCCAGAAACCGTCGCCACAGTGCGTACGCTCGGCTTGCCCTCCGTCAACGTCCCGGTCTTGTCAACGATAAGCGTGTCAACCCGTTCCAAAGTCTCAAGTGCCTCAGCATTTCGAATCAGCACTCCCAAAGTCGCGCCGCGCCCGGTCCCAACCATGATCGCCATCGGTGTTGCCAAACCCAACGCGCAAGGGCAAGCGATAATGAGCACCGCCACAGCACTAACGAGGCCGAGTGCTAGTCTCGGCTCTGGACCCCAGAGTGCCCAGGTTAGAAACGACACCACTGCCACCGACGCGACCACTGGCACGAAGTATTCAGCCACCGTGTCCGCCAAGCGCTGAATTGGCGCTCGGCTCCGCTGAGCTTCGCTTACCATGCGTACGATCCGTGCAACCATCGTCTCGCTACCGACACGCTCGGCTCGCATCGTCAAGGTACCGGTGCCGTTGACCGTTGCTCCGATCAGCAAGTCGCCAGCACTCTTTTCGACTGGTATCGATTCTCCACTCATCATCGATTCATCGACCGCGCTATCCCCGCTGATTACTGTACCGTCCACCGGCACACGCTCGCCCGGTCGAATACGCAAATAATCGCCAACCTGAACCTCGGAGAGTGGCACCTCAACATCAGACGTCGATACGACGGTCGCCAGATCCGCAGCAGTAGCGTCAATACGGCGGGCTACGCTCGGCGCCAAGCCGAGAAGCGCTCGAAGCGCGTCACCGGTCCGCCGGCGAGCACGTAGTTCGAACACCTGACCGAGCAGCACGAGCACAATGATGACGGCTGCGGTATCAAAGTAGGGCTCGACGCCCCCGGCCATCTGAAAACCTTCTGGGAACGAGGCAGGCACCAGGGTAGCCCCAACACTATAGAGAAAGGCCGCACCTACACCGAGCGCAATGAGCGTGAACATATTAGGACTGCGATTGACGATGGAGGCCCATCCACGTTCGAAGAAAGGGCGACCGGCCCAGAGCACGACCGGCGTGGCACAGACGAACTGCAGCCAGTTCGACGCGGCCCGGCCTAGCGGTAGCGCCGTCGCACCAACGATCATCTCCCCCATTGCGAGCGTAAAGACCGGCAGGCTGAGCGCTGCCGCAATCCAGAACCGCCGTGTCATATCGGCGAGCTCTGGGTTCTGAGCATCGTCCAACATCACCGTTCGCGGTTCTAGCGCCATCCCACAGTCGGGACACGTTCCAGTTTCATCACGGACGACTGCGGAGTGCATTGGGCAGACGTACTCGACGCGGGCAACTGAATCGGTCTGGATTTCAGGCTCAAGTGACATACCGCAGCTTGGACAGGACCCCGATTGAGCCTCACGCACATCAGGACACATGGGGCAAACATACGCACCAGCGGCCGGAGGCACCGGGTTTTCTTCGATCGCACCGAGAAACTCCGACGGATCGTTGCGAAACGCCGCTTGGCACCCACTACAGCAAAACGCGTACGTCGTCCCGTTGTGCTCATGGGTGTAGCGCGCCTTGTCCGGATTCACCTGCATACCGCAAACTGGGTCGCGTGTTTTTACAGTCATGGTAGCCATCCATCTGATGATAGCTGCATGGTGGACCGAGGCCGAAACTCGAACCTAAGGGCCAGGGATCTTGCTGCCGAGCCAACTCTGCCGGAAGACAGCCTGCTCGGTGGAAACCGGCCGGCCGAGTGATTCGAGAGTTAATAGCTCGATCCGACGGTCGGAGGTCAGTGTCACGACCGTGTCGTGCATGTCGTCGCCACGCCGGAAACCGACCGCGACCTGATCACCAGGCCGCTTTGTCTGCAGGTGCCGTGAGATATCCTCCATGGAGGTCACGGGAGCGCCGTCCAACAACACGATTACATCACCCCGGTCCATTCCCGCTTCATACAGTGGTGAGCCGTAACGAGTCACGCGCACAATTCTCAGGCCGCGGCCGATCGCGTCGGCGCCCAACGTAGCGCGCGAAGCAACTGCCGGTCTGGACACGATACCGGCAAGTTGCAAGAGTGACTCATAGTTAACGACGTCGCGGCCATCGATGAATCGCGCGAAAAAGTCGTCCGCGAACACGTCGTCCCCCGCGACAGCGGCGAGTACCCTCTCAGCATCAGTAGCGGTATACGGCCGATCGACAATCCCGGGCGTCCGGTCGCCGTTCCTCCCGAACCGCTCCCAGAGCGCACGCATATAATCATCGAGCGAAGCACGGTTGTTGGAATGATCGCGTAGAGCAAGGTCTAAACCGAGTCCAATCGCCTCACCCCAGACGTAGTACGAGATGAACGTATTATCGAAGTTGGTTGGATCGATTGCCGTGGCGGCATCAGTGAATGACGCCATTCGACTCATCTCGACGACCGAACGAAACTGACGACCGGGATCAAGCGTTGCTGTATTGATGACTCGTGAGAAACGGGCTAGCGTCGCCTCTAACTGTGCCAACCCGGCCCGCTGAAGCACAAGCGCGCCGTAGTAATTCGTCACACCTTCCGCTAGCCAGAGTTCCCCAGAAACGTTGGCCTGGGTGAAATCAAAAGGCTCAAGCGACCGTGGACGGATTCGTTCGACATTCCAGGCATGGAACAACTCATGAGCTACCGCGCCGAGGCGACGGCGCCGCTCGGCGGGTTGAGTGATCCCCTCGTCAGCCGTCAGCACAGTACTGTTACGGTGCTCCATTGCGTCGGCGCTTGCGGTCGGGACGTAATCTGCAATGAACGTGTACGCATCGGTCTCGAACCGGGGGAACTCGCCAAAGATCGTTACCATTTCGCGTACCACCCGCTCAATCGACTCTGTGAACGGGGTCATGCCAACGTCGCCTCCGGCGTGGTGTACCGCTACGTGAAAGGTCGGCTGGTAAGCCGGGGTCCCCGGATCGGTCACCGTGAATGACCGGAGAGCGAATGGACTGAACTCAATTGGGCTGTCGAGGAGATAGGTGAGGTTTGGCGCCGTGAAGACAAGCGGGGCGACCGTCGGAAAGAGTTGCGTGGCTACCTTCCACCGTGCGCCATCCGGTGGACGCGTCAGCGTAACCCGCACAGCGCGGTCTTCGAGTCCTTCCGCCCAAACGAGTGTTGCCGGAATGTTCAGATGTGCATGTGTCGAGTCGACAGCGAGGTACGTGCCATCGACACGATCGCCAAATAGACGGTAGCTGACTCGCACCGATCCGCCATGGTTCGACACCTCCCAATGCGCAGGTCCGTGCCGCCGAACAAGCACGCCCTCGCCGTGTTCGTTGGTAAACGCGATCTCAATGAGGTTTTTCGCAAACTCGTGACGTGCATACCGGCCCGGCGAAGCACTGCTCATCCGCACGTGGAGTGGACCGGCCGGCACATTGGGAAATTGAACATCGACGGCAAGCCAGCGATGTTGGGGCTCCGGAAACGAGAGCCGGTAGACGACCTCACCCGAAACCTGGCCAAACGGGACGACTGCGGCGAAAACCACGAGTCCAATGATCAGCCATCTGAGAATGACCCCACCGTGGAAAAACGCCAGCCGGTCGCTCATTCAGCCGCTCGTAGCACCTGCGCCACGAACTCATCTTCCGGCAGTGTTCCCATAATCTCAAGCTCGTCGTTCACCACTGTCTTCGGGACGCCAGTAACTCGATACCGTTGAGCGAGGTCCGGAAACTCACTGGCCTCGATCGCCGACGCCGTAATGTACGGGCTGGCTGCCGCAAGCCGGTAGGCCAGGCTGACCGCCTGGGGACAAAAGCGTCAGGTTGGAGTGACGAAGACCTGTATGCGAACATCACGGTCCAGTGCTTCGATCGCGGCACGTGCCGTGTCACCGAATTTGGGCATCTCGCTAGCCGCGATCTCGATGGCACCAATAACCGATTCGACTTCGAATCCCGTCGGGATACCGTAGTACCGGATGCCAACATCCGTCGCCCCAGTGATGGCAATAGCGGGAACCCGAGCGATGCCGTACTCGGCGACCTCATCTTTGTCGAGCACAATGTTGTGCTCTTGAACAGTAATCCGATCTGATGCGGCCGCGATCCGATCAACTAGCTGACGCGCCGGAAGGCACGTTTCGCAACCAAAGGTCTTGGTGAAAAACACCAACCGAACGGGTGCCGGGAGGACCGCGAGACGAGCATCAATGTCAACCATCAGCCTGACCGCCGGTGGGTGCATTGCTACTTGAACAGGTCATCGAATGCCCGACGAGCGTTGCTGCTGCTAGCGGTTTTTTCCGCGCTACCTGTAGACGCCGCGGTTGATGTCGTCTCTCGACCGCCTGAATGGGTTTCCCGCTCGACTGTCACCACGGCCTTGAATTGTGTACAGCTATTCCGTTCGTCCTTCGGAGAGACCCGCTTCGAAATCGGTCGAGCACATTCGAATTGACTACTGGTATCGAACCAAGTGCACTGCGCACAGGTGTGGAGATCAACAGCACATTTAGAACACTGGCTGTCGAATCGAATCGACGCCGACAACGCCGCTCCACAGCGGGCGCACTTCGTCACCTCTCGGAAGCTCGGCATGTTGACCTTCCGCGGTTCGCGCGGCCCGTAGCCTCGCCGCGGCCGACCGTCCCCTTTTGGCTGGTGGTCCGGCGACCTCGACTCTGTGCGCGCCTCGTCGTCGTCCTGATATCCGCTTTGTCGGTATTTCCTCGACATCGGTCGGGCAGGGTTATTAGTGTGATTTACTCCACCCAGTCGCCTTTTGTCTAGTGTTAAGCTGAAATGATTGCAGCGTGACACCAGACAAACGGCCGAACATAACGGGTAGAGCTGGACAAAAACCTAGCATGTTCTCCAAACCAGATGGCTGATTCCGCCCGCCGTCATGCACGGACCGATTCAGTCTAGTTTCTCGATCGCCTGCCGAATCTCTGCATTATTCGGCAGGGTCGGCATGTCGTACACCTTCGCAAAAACGATTGTGCCTGTTTTGTCGACCACAAAGATTGCGCGCTCCGAGATTCCACCGTCGCGCGCCACACCATATGCCTCCGCGACAGCCCCTTGCGGATGAAAATCACTCAGCAGATCGAAAGAAATCCCGCCGAGACTACTCGCCCATGCAATCTTTGCCGGCACGGCGTCCACACTAAGACCGAGAATATGGGTTTCGTGGCTGTCGAACCACACCTTGTCTGATTCGTAGTTCTGCATCTGATTTGCGCAAACTGGGGTCCACGAAAGCGGGTGAAAAGCGACTACCACATTCTTCGTGCCACGAAAGCTCGACAGTTTCACCCTTTTACCCTGGTGGCTGTCGAGTTCGAAGTCTGGTGCCGTCTCTCCAGGTTTGAGTGACATCTCTATCTCCTGCCTCACGGTATTTCCCACCCCGCGTCGTCAACCGCGTGAAGATCGTCCACCAACCAGTCACCCTCAATCTGACGAAGAGCGACGTCCAATGTGCGCTCGCCGTAGATCGACTCAACAGGCGATGCCCGCGATGTAACGCGGGCGATTACGCGCCCACTCGCGATAAGCAATCGCCGGTCGAAGTTGATCGTTATCTCAACAAAGGTGACGTTGACCCCGCCGTCCGGAACACGTAGCGCAGCGAGAAGACCGGTTAACGCGTCACGGCCTTCGATTGCTGTAAACGGCACGCCGAGGTTGATACGTGCTCGTTCGGTGAAGTAGGCGGCAATCCGGGCACCGAGTGCTTCGCGCTCAATGGGAGATTCCTCGGACTCAAAGCTCACGGCCTCCGCAAGGCTTTCGAGCCGGCCCAGGATCCGCTTCTCTTCCGTCGGCAACATGAACCAGACGGTAGCGACGACCGCAACCGGGCCGATCCCCATGATCACCCACTTCACAAACCGAAAGTCTAGCAGCAGGGAAAGAATCCAGTGTGGCGGCGATCGCAACTAGTCTGAAATCTGACAAGTCACAACAAAACAGCAAGTTAGGAATTTGTTCCAGAGATACAACTCCGTTGAGGTTGCACAGAGCCAACGGCTCACATAACCTTCGGGGTAATGAGGACCAGAATCGCCTTCGCACTGACTGCCTTGCTCCTGTTCGTCGCGCTGCCTTCACTGGCAGACCTATACACAGAATGGCTGTGGTTTGGCGAGGTTGGGTACCAGAGTGTCTTCCTCAAGGGCTTGATGACCAAGGGCCTAGTCGGGAGCGCTGGGTTTCTGCTCGCGTTCACCTTCCTATACGCCAACCTTCGCGAAGCCGTTAGGCACATCCATCAACCATACGTGCTGTTCCCTGGCGGCGGAGATTTGCAACCGATCGTGCTCAACCGCACGCATCTCGCGGCTCTTGCAGTCGGCGTCTCGGCACTTGTCGCACTATTCGTCGGAAGTGTCGCGGCGAGCCAGTGGATGCTGGTTCTCCGTTTCCTCGAAGGCACCCCTTTTGGTAATGTAGACCCGCTGTTCGGCCATGACGCATCGTTCTACATTTTCGAGTTACCGTTCCTCGAATTCGTCCGTTTTGGATCTTTATCGATCCTGGTACTCGCAGTCGTAGCGGCGGCCGCCGCCTATGTTGTCGCAGGAGAAATCGCGGTTAACCCGGATGGTATCCACATCGGCGCGCGCGCGCGCCGGCATCTTTTGCTCATTCTGTCCGGTGTCTTCCTGCTGCTCGCGTGGGGAGCCTACCTTGATTTACCGCGTCTCCTGACCACCCCTTCTGGTATCGTCCACGGCGCCTCGTACGTCGACGTCATTGTTCAATTGCCCGCCTTCCGCATCCTAATGGTGGTCGCTGTACTCGCCGCTATCGCCTTGGCGTACGCCGCTTTCTCAACAGCGACGTGGCCTGTGGTAGCTGCAGTCGGCGGTTACCTCTTAGTGTGGGTCGGCGGTGGCGGGGTGGCGGGGTTAATTCAACAATTAATCGTCACGCCCGACGAACAGCAGAAGGAAGCACCCTACATCGCGCACAACATCGAGGCGACGCGGCTCGCCTTCGGGCTCGATGCGGTTGAGGAACGCTCTGTGTCTGGCGACGCACTTCTGACGTCGGACGACATTAAGAATAACGCGGAGACTATCAATAACGTCCGGCTGTGGGACCATGAGCCTCTCCTCGACACCTTCGGACAGATTCAAGAGATCCGCACGTATTACGAGTTCGCGTCGGTCGACAACGATCGTTACGTCGTAGACGGTGAGTACCGACAAACGATGGTTTCGACGCGGGAACTGAATTCGGACAACCTTCCGAATCGGTCATGGGTCAACGAGCATCTGCAGTATACGCATGGATTCGGCGTCGCACTCGGCCCCGTCAACCAGGTCACACAGGAAGGACTGCCGGTATTATTCATTCAAGACTTACCGCCGACGACCCGCACCGACCTAACTGTCGATCAGCCAAGTATCTATTTCGGTGAACTCTCGAACGACTATGTGCTCGTTAACACGAATACGGACGAGTTTCACTACCCGGAAGGGGACGACAACGTTTCAACTCGGTACGATGGCACAGGTGGTCTAGAGCTCGGCAACCTGTTCCGCCGTCTGCTCTTCAGCCTTCGTTTCCGATCGTACGAGATTCTTGTCAGCAGCCAGCTCAATAGCACGAGCCGAATAATTTTTCATCGCAACATTTCGGACCGAGTTGTCGCCATTGCCCCGTTCTTGCAATATGACGCCGACCCATACCTCGTCATCGCGGAGGGGCGTCTGTACTGGATGCGCGATGCCTATACGGTGACAAACGACTATCCGTATTCGACACCGGTCAACAACGAAATCAACTACATTCGGAACTCAGTCAAGATCGTCATCGATGCATACAACGGCGAAACGACCTTCTACCTTGCAGAACCAGAAGACCCGCTCGGCGTAACACTGGGCAACATCTTTCCCGACCTGCTCAAGCCGCTCGACGCCATGCCAGTACCGCTTCGGAGCCACGTGCGCTATCCAGAGGGAATCTTCGCGCTGCAGACCGCAATATATGCCACGTTCCATATGACCAACCCTGCGGTCTTCTACAACCGAGAGGACGATTGGGAGGTCCCGGTCATCGACAACGAGCAAATGGAGCCGTATTACACAATCATGCGGCTGCCGGGAGAAGCCCGGGCAGAATTTATCCAAATGCTCCCCTTCACTCCTCGTGGGAAGAACAATCTCGCGGCCTGGATGGTGGCTCGCAGTGACGGCGACAACTACGGGAAGATGCTTGTCTTCCAATTCCCGAAACAAAAGTTGGTATTCGGACCTTCGCAGATCGTCGCACGAATCAACCAAGACCAGGAAATCTCTCCGCAGATTACGCTCTGGAACCAACAGGGCTCGGAAGTCATCCAGGGCACCCTGCTCGTTATTCCAATCGAGGAAGCGCTGCTCTACATCAGGCCGTTGTACCTGCGGTCCTCGGGCGGCCGCATTCCGGAACTGAGACGTGTGGTAGTCGCCTATCAGAACCAGATTGTCATGGAAGAGACGCTCGATGAGGCGCTCGAACGCCTGTTCGGTCAAGGAGACCCATCACCGATACCGCCAGCGGCAACCACACTCTTGGCGAACGCCGCGCCAACACCCAACGAGGCCCTTCCGGTCGCAGGTGCGCAAACTTCGCCCTATAGTGCATTGGCCCGTCTGGCCCAAGACCACTACGCACGGGCACTCGACGCGCAGCGGGACGGCAACTGGGCACAGTACGGCGAAGAGATTGAGCGCCTCGGTGCAGTGCTCGGAGAGTTAGAGAACAGCGGTGGAAATCAAAACTAGTGGAGAGCGACGAGATGAAGAGTCTGCAGAATCACCGAAGAATCGCATGGGTAGCCGCCCTCGTGGTGGTACTAGCCGGCTGTGGTGCACCCGAGCCGGAACCCGTTGAGCCGACACCCGGCCTGACAGCGTTCACCGGCGCACGCCTCATCGTCGGTGACGGTGACACCATCGAGAACGGCACGATGGTGGTACGCGACGGACGGATCGAAACCGTTGGGTCTAGCGACACCGTGAACGTGCCGGAAGATGCATCAACCGTAGACCTCTCAGGCCGCACTGTTACGCCTGGCCTTATCAATGCACATGGACATGTCAACAACGTGCGTGGACTCGAAGCCGACCCCTCGTTCTATACCCAAGAGCATGTGGCGAGTCAGCTTGCGCTCTACGCCCGCTACGGCGTGACCACCGTCGTTAGCCTCGGGGGCGACGGACCAGAGGCTATCGCTGTCCGAGACCGTGAAGGGGGCAACCTGACGCATGCACGTCTGCGCGTTGCTGGTCCAGTCATCGTAGCCGACTCGCCCGAGCAAGCAGTCGAGCGTGTGAATGCCGCGGCCGACATGAACGTCGACTACATCAAGATTCGCGTCGACGACAATCTCGGCAGCAGCCAGAAGATGCCACCCACCATCTACAAAGCAGTCATTGATACAGCTCACTCTCGTGATCTGAAGTTGACAGCGCACCTTTACTATCTCGATGATGCAAAAGGACTTCTAACTGCCGGCGCCGACTTCGTGGCGCACAGCGTGCGCGATGAACTGGTGGACGACGAGCTAATCGATCTCCTAAAAGCGAACGATGTGTGCGTCTGTCCCACCTTGATGCGCGAGGTGTCGACATTCGTCTACGAGGAGCGGCCCGATTGGTTCGACGACCCTTTCTTCACTCGGGACGCCGACCCAGCAGTCCTCGCGGCACTCGAAGCGCCGGAGTACCAGGAGCGGATCCGGAATAGCCAGAGCGCGCAGACTTACAAAACCCAGCTCGAGGTTGCGAAACAGAACCTCAAGTTGCTCTCCGACGCCGGAATTCGAATTGCAATGGGTACCGACACTGGTCCTGCGGCCAGATTCCAGGGGTACTTCGAACATGGCGAACTCGGTCTGATGGTCGACTCCGGTCTGACGCCGATGCAGGCAATTGTTGCATCCACTGGCGATGCCGCCACGTGTATGGGTCTTGATAGCCTCGGCACCTTGTCAGCTGGCAAGTGGGCCGATTTTGTCGTCTTCGTTGGAAATCCGGCGAATAACATTGCCGACAGCCATACGGTTGAGTCAGTCTGGATCGCCGGCAATACGGTGCCAGACGCTGGAAATTAGGAGCTTAAGCCGCGGGAAACCCAGGCGCTCGTTGCACGTCAACGATTTGATCGATGTGCCGCATCGTGTGATAGGCGATAAACAGGAGCCACTGATACGCGTTTAGTGTTCCGTAGACCGGGCGAGGGTGATCCTGCGTATGTGCTTTGAGCGGTTCAGTGGTCTCAACTGCGAACCGGAGCGACTCCTCTCGGCGCTCGTGAAATATACGTAACACCTCGGTGCGGTTAATCTCACCTGTCGGGGCAACGGCATCCGGCGCGTCACGCCTTGTTGATCGGTCAAGTAGTCTCTCTCTTAGCAACTCTTCCTTGCCAGCTGTCACTGCTTCCCACTCCAGGTTGGCCGGCTTCGTAACTGCCCGCTTCACTTGACCGAATGACACTCGCTCGACGAGCCCCAAATGCTCAACATTGGCACCAATGGTCCAACGGTCGGCACTCTGTCGAAAGGACCACTGCGCGTCTGACAGGGATTCGACCTTGGCGAATAGTGCCTCGCGAGACTCGGTCAGTATTGTCACGACTTGTTCTCGCTCGATCAAGCTGAGACGGGCTTCACTCACGATGCCGTCAACCCCCGTTTTCGCCAGTAGCGGGCGAGGCCAAGCCAACACTGATCGATCGGCGCCGCTGTACCGTACAGGCCCACCTCCTCTGCTGGAATATGGCGCTTGAGATAAATGCGCATCTTGTCGACAAATCGATTCAGTTGGTCATCGTCGTTGCCACCAGCCTCGATGCACTCCCGAGACATTTCCTTTATTGCGGCCAAATGGGTACCCATTGCGTCGAGGTGCGCAGCAGCGTCTTCATGTGCACCGTAGTGTGTAAGAAGTAGTGTCGACGCCTGCCATTTTCGCACAACGTCAATGCTGTCATTCCACACCTCAACATCAATATCTGGCGGGGGCGTCGGCGGCATCACGAACAATGCCTGGCCGGTCCGCACGCCTGCAACGTCACCGACAAAGGCAATGCTGCTCTCGCGGTCGAAAAAACTGACATGATGCGACGCATGTCCCGGCGTGTACATCACCTCAAGCGCGCGATCCGAAACTTCAATTCGTTCACCGCCAGATAGCGCGCGCACGTTCGCCTCTGGCACTGGGAGAAACGGGCCCCAGAGGCTATCCATTGCATCGCCATAAAGTCGTGATGCACTTGCGAGTAGCTTCGAGGGATCGATCATGTGCGGCGCGCCACGCTCATGCACGTAGACTGTGATTTCTGGATTCTCTCTAACCAACGATCCCGCCGCACCGGCGTGATCGAGATGAATGTGCGTGAGCAGCAACGTGCGCACGTCGGCGATCGTGATTCCAGCCCCGGTCAGTGCGGTGCGCAACGTCTCAAGGCAAGAAGTCGGTCCAGGGTCGACAAGCGCCACACCACCGGTACTCTGAATAATGGCGGTCGCGATGACGCGTGGGCGTCCACGGTGCATCAGGTCGGTGTAGGAAATCCCATGCGTAAGCGTTTCCATGAGCGGTCGGATTGTACTATGTTGCCCTATCAATACCTGAGATTGCACAGCCCTTCTCGAAGCTGCGAGTGTCTGCCTTGACCTACCAAAAGCCGTCTCAGTACTCTGGGTAAGCATGAAAACTGTTGGGGCCATTAGCCCAGACGCGAAGGCCAGGCAGGTTGAAACGGCGCTAAGCTTTCGGTCTCTTTGCCAGCGACCGCGACGAGTTTCGGTGCGGCCGACCCAATCAACATGACTGATGAGAAACTCGGCGGCGCGGTGCTCGAGCGACGGCAGGACGAAACTGAGACACCCAAACTGTATCGCGTGCTCCTGCTGAACGGCGACTACACAACGATGGAATTCGTC
>Ga0310345_10004108_pt1 | contig 13404 bp, 12 predicted proteins | sample HC15DNA20500_MG_FD_204667 | JGI IMG/M metagenome (GOLD analysis project Ga0310345, IMG submission 204667) | Marine microbial communities from station ALOHA, North Pacific Subtropical Gyre - HC15-DNA-20-500_MG | ecosystem: Environmental > Aquatic > Marine > Oceanic | place: Pacific Ocean: North... | reverse complement strand
CGACTTCCCGCACGCGCTGGGCACCACCGTGACCGTCACCGTCGGCGTCCTCATCGTCACGCTGCTGTTCGCGTTCCTCGCCTCGGTGGCTGTTGCACGCTTCCGCTTCGGCGGCAAGCGCGGTTTCATCGTCGCGGTACTCGTCGTGCAGATGATCCCCGGCGAAGCAATGATGTTCACGATCTACGGGATGATCGACGACTGGCACCTCATGAACACGCTGCTGGGGCTCGGAATCGTGTACACCGCCGCCGTGATCCCCTTCACGATTTGGACCCTGCGCGGGTTCGTCGCGGGAGTTCCCGCCGACCTCGAAGAGGCAGCCATGATCGACGGCTGCACCAAGTCTCAGGCCTTTTGGAAGGTCACGTTCCCGCTGCTCGCGCCGGGCCTCGTGGCCACCGGGATCTTCGCGTTCATCCAGTCGTGGAACGAGTTCACGATGGCTCTGCTCATGATGAAGGGCTACAACCTGACGCTGATGCCGTGGCTCAATGCCTTCCAGTCCTCGTCGGTGGGCGGCGCCGTGAACTGGGGAGCGGTGATGGCCGGGTCCACCCTGATCGCTCTGCCGGTGGTCATCTTCTTCCTCATCGTTCAGGGCCGAATGACCGGTGGACTTGTCGCCGGAGCGGTAAAGGGCTGATGAGAATGTGCACCACCCACCGCCTCTCGATCGGGGGCGGACGATGAGACTCGGCCTCGATGTCGGGGGAACCAAGACGGATGCTGTCGCCGTCGCCCCGAACGGCACCATCGTCGCCCGCACGCGCCTGGCCACCGGGTGGGGTCCGGATGCCGTCGTGCAGACGATCCTCGACGCGGTCGCCAATCTGCAGGCTGATCCCGCGCTCACAGCGGCGGATGTCCGGTCGGTGGGGATCGGGATTCCCGGCCGGATCGAACCGGGGTCAGGCCGGGTCGAACACGCCGTCAACCTCGGCGTCGAGACGCTCGATCTTGCCGCCGCCGTCGCTCCGGTTCTCGGAGTGCCCGTGCGCGTCGAGAACGACGTCAAGGCAGCGGCACTGGGTGCTGCCTCGCTGCGGGGCGGGACGCTCTCGATGGGGTATCTGAACCTCGGGACGGGGATAGCCGCCGCCATCGTGACGGGTGGCGTGCTCTGGCGCGGGGCGCGCGGTGGTGCCGGAGAGATCGGGCACCTGTCGATCGATCCGGCGGGACCCGTGTGCCGCTGCGGCCAACGCGGCTGCATCGAGGCGCTGGCCGGCGGAGGCGCGGTGTCAGCCCGGTGGGGCAGGCCCGGCGCGCTCCCGATTCGAGACGTCTTCGACGCTGCCGACGGCGGTGATGCGGCAGCCGTGCTGGTGCGAACCGACCTCGCCCGAGGCGTCGCCGCCGCTATCCGGGTGCTTGTGCTCACCGCGGATGTCGACACCGTGGTCCTCGGCGGCGGCATCACCGCTCTCGGCACCCGACTGCAGAGCGAGGTGGCTGCTCAGCTGGAGGCGAGCGCGCGGGAATCGGCATTCCTGCGTTCACTCCAGCTGGTCGACCGCGTTGAGATCCTCCCCGCGGGTGCGCCTGCCGCAGCGCTCGGAGCGGCGCTCATCGGCACTGAAGCTGCAGACGAAAGAGAGGTCCTTTCCCATGGCTGAAGTCATCATCGTCCCGAGCCGCGAGGCGGGCGGGAAGCTGGTCGCGAGCGAGATCGCGCGGCGTATCCGCGCGACGCCCGACCTCGTGCTCGGACTCGCGACCGGCTCGACGCCGCTCCCGGTATATCAGGCGCTGGTGCCCGCCCTCGCGGGCGTCGACGTGTCAACGGTGCGCGGGTTCGCCCTCGACGAGTACGTGGGCCTCGATCCCGCGCACCCGCAGAGCTACCGGTCGGTCATCACGCGCGAAGTGGTCGAGCCGTTGGGGCTGGACCCGGCGCGCATTCGCGTCCCCGATGGGCGTCTCGACGGAATCGCGCACGCCGGCGAGGTCTATGAGGCAGCGATCATGGATGCTGGTGGCATCGCCCTGCAGATCCTCGGGATCGGCACCGACGGGCACATCGGTTTCAACGAGCCGGGCTCGTCGTTCGCCTCTCGCACGCGCGTCAAGACACTCACGGAACAGACACGCACCGACAATGCGCGCTTCTTTGCCTCGCCGGACGAGGTGCCGATGCACTGCATCACGCAGGGCCTCGGCACGATTCTCGAGGCAGACCACCTCGTGCTCCTCGCGTTCGGGAGCGCCAAGGCCGCGGCTCTCGCCGCCGCCGTCGAGGGCCCACTGTCGGCATCCGTCCCCGGTTCGGCGATTCAGCTTCATCCGCACGTCACCGTCGTCGTCGATGAGGATGCCGCAGCCGAACTCGCTCGGGCCGAGTACTACCGGTATGCCTACGCGAACAAGCCGGACTGGCAGGGCTTGTAGGCCGAGCGCCGTGCGCCGGCAGGGCTGGGGCTAAGCAGCGGAGCCACTCCACGCGAAACCGATCAGGTGCGTTCGGCTGAGGGGTGCGAGCGGCGTCGATGCAACCTCGTGCTCGGTGATCCAGCGCAGCTCAGCGATCTCGGCGCTGGCGTCAGCTCGGGCCTCGCTCACTCGCAGCACGAACGCATCGGCGATGACGCGGTGTCCCGGCTCGTTGGCCGCGGCAGCTTCGAACCGGCCGAGCGGGACGAGATCTTCAGCCGCGGCCCGGATGCCGGTCTCTTCTGCGATCTCACGGATGACGGCATCCATCGCGCTCTCGCCGGGGTCGGGCTTTCCGCCCGGTTGCTGAAAGACGGTAGCGCCATGCTTGCGCACGACGAGGGCGCGGCCGTCGGTCGACACGATGACTGCCGCGCTGACGTGGATGACCCCACTCACGGTGCGAACACCTTGCCGGGGTTCAGGATCCCCTGCGGATCGAAGACACGCGCGATCTGGCGCTGCAGCTCCCACTGGTCATCGCCGAGTTCGTCCGCGAGCCACCGTCGCTTGAGCACCCCGATACCGTGCTCGCCGGTGAGAGTTCCGCCGAGCTCGAGCGCGGCACGAAACAGCTCATCGGCGGCTTCCCAGATCGGCGCGGGCACGTCGGGACCGTCGAAGATGAAGTTCGGATGCAGGTTCCCATCGCCAGCGTGAGCGACGGTGGGGATCACGAGGTCGTAGCGGCGCTCGATGTCGGCGATGCGCGCGAACATCGCCGCGAGCGCTGAGCGTGGTACCGAAACGTCCTCGATGAGGGTCGTGCCCAGGCGTGCCATCGCGGGATGCACCGACCGGCGGATCGCGAGAAGCCGCTCGCCCTCGTCGCGGTCGGTGGACACGGCGACGGTTCCTCCCGCTGCCTCGAGGACCGCGGTGATCGCCGCCGCGTCAGCTGCCGCCGCAGCGCCATCGGTCTGGATCGTCACGTGCGCCGCGCCCGGGGTCGGCGCGGCAAGGCCCAGCAACTCATGGATGGCCGTCAGGGCTGCGGCATCCAGCAGCTCCATGATCGCTGGTTGCAGTCCCGTGGCGGTGACTGCGCTGCACGCACTCGCGGCGGTGCCGACATCCGTGAAGGTTGCGGCGATGGTGCACACCTCGCCGGGCACGAGTCGCCGCAGCTTCAGGGTCGCACCAACCACGACGCCGAGGATGCCCTCGGAACCGATCACGAGGGATGTGAGGTCGAGCCCTGTGACGCCCTTGACCGTGCGATGGCCGAGGTGCAGGAGTCGGCCGTCTGCGAGGACGATATCGACGCCGAGGACGGCATCCCGCACCACGCCGTACTTGGCGCACAGTAGTCCGCCCGCTCCCGTGGCGATGTTGCCGCCGACTGTGGAGATGTCGCGGCTGGCGGGGTCGGGCGCCCACCACAGGCCGTACTCGGCAAGCGCGCGGTTCAGGTCCGCGTTCAGGATGCCGGGCTCGACCACGGCGAGCAGGTCGTCGGGCCGTACCTCCACGATGCGATCCATCGCCCGAACCGAGAGGGCGATCTCGCCGGGTCCGGCGTTCGCACCGCCCGCGAGCCCCGTGCCGGCACCGCGGGTGACGACGGGAGTTCGTGTGGCAGATGCGATGCGCAGCGTCGCCTGCACCTCTTCGACGCTCCGGGCGTGCACGACCGCGAGAGGACGGCCGGTGCTGGCGTGACCGGACTTGTCGGCGCGGGCGGCCTCGAGAGAGGCATCCGTCGTGTCAAGCGCGTGGCCGAGTTCGGCACGCAGCCGCGCGAGGGCCTCCGGGTCGGTCATGCCAGCCGGCGGCGCCCGGCGAGTACGCCGACCGTGACGGCGATGACCCCGAAGATCAGGCCGACCCACCCGAGCCCCATGCTCCACCAGGCGATCGTCGCCGACAGGTAGACGAGCAGTTCTACGATCGCGCGCAGGAACGGGTGGACGACGATGACGGCCCGGGGCGAGACGAACAGCGCCCACAGCAGGATGGTGACCACCGGCGCGACGATGCCCGCGACGATGTTCCAGGGGAAAGGCCACGCGGCGAAGCCCCAGAATGCGAGAGTCCCGAACGCGAAGAGTTCGCACAGAACGGCGAGCACGTCGACCGCGCTCAACGCCGGACGGGTCCCTGCGGGAACGCCGGTCGGGGTCGCTGATTCGGGCATGTTTCCAGTCTAGGCCGCGTCAGTTGGGCGCATCTGGTCGCTTCCGCGACAAAGGTGGGCGCATCTGGTCGCTTCCGAGCCTGGACGGGACAGTTCGAGCCCATCTTTCCGTTGCCCCAGGCACGGGTGCTGGCGTCAGCGCATGCGGCGGCCATCGAGCCAGACCGCGCGCGGCGCGAGCGCGGCATCCAGCAGCACGGCGTCAGCGGCGAAACCTTCACGCAGGATGCCGAGTCGGTCGTCGACGCCGATCGCCTCCGCCGGCGCACGGGTGAGTGCGTCCACGGCCGAGGGCAGGTCGATGCCGGCCTTGAGGGCAACGCGAAGCGCGGCATCCTGGGTGAGGGTCGACCCCGCGATTGTGCTCGTTCCTGCAACGCGGGCCACCCCGTCGACGACGTCCACCTCCAGCTCGCCGAGCGTGTACCGGCCATCGCGGGCGCCCGCCGCGGCCATCGCGTCGGTGATGAGCGCGATCCGCCCCGGCGCCGCGGCGAACAGGATCCGGATGAGCTCCGGGTGAACGTGCACACCGTCAGCGATCACCTCGAGCGTCGCGCGCGGGTCGGCGGTAGCCGCCCCGACCGGCCCCGGCGCACGGTGGTGCAAGGGAGGCATCGCGTTGAACGCGTGGGTCAGGATGGTCGCACCGGCTTCGAACGCCGCACGCGTCGCCTCGGCGTCCGCATCCGTGTGACCGACCGCGACAGCGACTCCCGCATCCACGAAGGTTCGGATCGTCTTCGGTGCTCCCGGCAGCTCCGGTGCCACGGTGATCTGCCGGATCGTCCCCGCGCCGGCTGCGAGGAGCGCGGCGACGGCGTCCGGAGTTGCCTCCCGGAGGGCCGCGGGGTCGTGGGCGCCGCGGTGACCGGGATCCAGGAACGGCCCCTCGAGGTGCGTGCCGAGGATGCCGGCATCCGTGTGCGTCATCGCTGCGATCCGCGCAGCCTGGGCGGTGAGGTGCTCGAGCGAGCCCGAGACGAGCGAAAGGACTGCGCGCGTCGTGCCGCGTGCCAGATGCAGGGCTCGGGCGGCGCGGATGTCCGACTCATCGCTCTCGTACGAGAACCCGCCGCCGCCGTGGCCGTGGATGTCGACGAACCCCGGCGTGAGGATGGCGCCGGGCCCGGCTACGTCCCTCGCGGCGATGACCGTCGCCGAGGAGGTGCGTGACCGCCAGGTCTCTCCCTCTCCCACCGCGGCTATGGTGCCGCCGCGCATCTCGACCCACGCGTCGGCTGTCTCGGATCCGTCCGAGACGAGCCGGGCGCTGTGGATGATCGTGGCGCTCACGACGTTTCCTCGTCCCGCCACGGGATCTCGGGCGAGCGGCGAAAACGGATGCCGAGCGCACTCCAGAGCACGTCGAGCGCGCCGACCCGCTCGCGGAAAGAGTCCCACGTGCGCAGGGGGTTCAGGTCGCTGGCGGGAGACCAGGCTGCCTCGGCAGCAGCAGCGATCCGCGGGAACATCAGCGTGTCGATGTCGTCGGGACTGCGGACGGTCTCGGTCCACAGCGCGGCCTCGACCCCCAGGATGTCGCTCTCGGCCACCCCGTCGAGCACCGTCCCCGGTTCCCATGCGTAGGCGCGTTCCACGCTCGTGACACCGTTCGCCCAGGTGAGGCCCAGCTCCGAGTCCGCGGCATCCTTCATGTCGAGGTAGACGGCGTCGGCTGGCGACAGGACGATGCGCCCGCCGCGTGTGACGAAGCCCCGTGCTTTGTCGTCCATGCCGTCGGTCGGCGAAACGAATCCCCAGTACTGGCCGACGGTTCCCGGATGCAGGTCGCTCGCTGCGCCGGCCTCGTGCCACATCACGGGCACCTTCCCGGCATCCGCAACGATGCGTGACGCGAGGCTCACGAACTCGGCGTAATCGGCGGGATCCGTCCCCAAGGCCTCGTCGCCGCCGACGTGCAGGTACGGGCCGGGGGTCATCGCGGCGAGATCGGTGACGACATCCGTCACGAAGGCCTCTGTCGCCGCGTCGCCGATCCGCAGCGACGAGAAGCCGACGGCGAGGCCTTCGTATGGCTCGCCCGCGACGGGAAGCGTGCTGCCGTATGTCTCGACGACTTCGCGAATGTGGTCGGAGATCACCGGCTCTTCGACCAGGTCGGGGTAGGCGAGGCCGACAGCGTGGGTGTGACCGGGAAGATCGACCTCGGGCACCACTGTCATGTGGCGGGCCGCCGCGTACGCGACGATCCGGGCGTAGTCCTCGGCGGTGCAGAGGCCGCCGGGGTCACCGCCGGTGGCGGTTGCGGATGCCAGCCGTGTCAACTCGGGCCGGGAGGGGATCTCGATCCGCCACCCCTGATCATCGGTCAGGTGCAGATGGAGGTGGTTCAGCTTCAGCTGCGCCGCCCGGTCGATCACATCGAGCACCACCTCGACCGGGAAGAAGTGGCGTGCGACATCAAGCATGACGCCGCGGTAAGCGAAGCGCGGCGAGTCAGCGATCTCTACGGCCGGGATGCGCCATCCGTCGTCGGTCCGCGCGATCAGCTGCGTCAGGGTCTGGATGCCGTAGAACAGCCCCGCCTCATCCGACCCGGTCACGGCGACGCCGTCTGCTGAAGTGATCAGCCGGTAGGACTCGGGGGTTTCGGCATCCGTGATGGACAGAGTGATGCCGGGGCCCGCAGCCGTCGGGTCGAGGTCGATCTCGCCGTCGGTTCGCGCAGACGCCAGGTTCGTCAGGATGCCGACGGCTGTCTGATCGCCGGTGACCGCCGTCCGCGCTTGCAGGGTGAATCCCGGTCCTTCGACCGCTGCCGCGTCGCGGGGGAGAGGAACCGGCCACGGGAAGGCGGCGGCGTCACGGGGCTGCGTCCCGGTCATGTAAAGAGTCCTAACAAATAGCGTTGAGTCACTCTACCAACCGCTCCGTCGCGGATCGAGGGCGTAGCGCGATCCGCTATGCTCGGGGTGTCGCGACTGGCGTTGAGGTGGATGACCACCGGGGAGCGACCGACACGGTACTCGACCGCACGCCTGGGTCGAGACGGAACCCCACCCGAAGCCGTCGTCCCCGCCCCGCAGCACAAGGAGCACACGCCATGAGCGACCCGTTCTTCACCGCCCCACTCGCCGAAGTCGATCCCGAGATCGCTCAGGTCCTCGATCGGGAGCTCGCTCGTCAGCAGAGCTACCTCGAGATGATCGCCTCCGAGAACTTCGTTCCCGTTTCGGTGCTGCAGTCGCAGGGCTCGGTGCTCACGAACAAGTACGCCGAGGGCTACCCGGGCAAGCGCTACTACGGCGGTTGCGAAGAGATCGACGTGGCCGAAGAGCTTGCGATCGCGCGCGCGAAGGACCTGTTCGGTGCCGCGTACGCGAACGTGCAGCCCCACTCGGGCGCGACAGCCAATGCCGCGGTCCTGCACGCCATCGCCCGCCCCGGTGACACGATCTTGGGTCTATCTCTCGATCACGGCGGGCACCTCACGCACGGCATGAAGGCGAACTTCTCTGGGCGTCTGTACGACATCGTCGCCTACGGCGTCGACCCCGAGACGAGTCTGATCGACATGGACGAGGTGCGCCGCCTCGCGCTCGAACACCGTCCGCAGGTCATCATCGCGGGGTGGTCTGCGTACCCACGCCAGCTGGACTTCGCGCGCTTCCGCGAGATCGCCGACGAGGTCGACGCGCTGTTGTGGGTCGACATGGCTCACTTCGCCGGGCTCGTGGCCGGCGGCGTGCACCCCTCACCCGTGCCGCACGCGCACGTGGTGTCATCCACCGTGCACAAGACCATCGGCGGGCCCCGCTCGGGATTCATCCTGACCAACGACGAAGCGATCGCGAAGAAGATCAACTCGGCGGTCTTCCCGGGGCAGCAGGGCGGCCCCCTCATGCACGTGATCGCGGCGAAGGCGACGGCCTTCAAGCTGGCTGCGACCCCGGAGTTCCGGGAGCGGCAGCAGCGCACGATCCGCGGTGCGAAGATCCTCGCCGACCGGCTCGCCCAGCGCGATGTCGCAGATGCCGGCATCGCCGTCCGATCCGGTGGCACCGACGTGCACCTCGTGCTGGTCGACCTGCGAAACGCGGCGATCGATGGGAAGCAGGCGGAGGATCTGCTGCACGAGATCCAGATCACCGTCAATCGCAACGCCGTCCCCAATGACCCGCGCCCGCCGATGGTCACCTCCGGTCTTCGGATCGGGACGCCGGCGCTTGCCACTCGCGGTTTTGGGGACGCCGAGTTCGCCGAGGTTGCCGACATCATCGCGCTCGCGTTGCTGCCGAACCCCGATATCGATGCCCTGCGTGCGCGCGTCGCGACGCTGACCGAAGCCTTCCCGCTCTACCCGGGGCTGTCGCAGTAAGGACGGCGTGCACTGCACGGGCCCGTGGCCAACGGTGGGCGGGGCTTCGGCAGCCGGCTCTGGCTGACGGGACCCGGCATCCGTAGAATACCTATGGACGTAGTTATCCGTCCCGGGACGCGGATGTCGCGGGATGACGACAGGAGACGCGAATGACTGCACAACTGCTCGATGGCACCGCGACAGCCGCCGCGATCAAGGGGGAGCTGCGTGACCGCGTGGCTGCCCTCGCGGAGCGGGGCATCGTGCCGGGCCTGGGTACTCTGCTCGTCGGCGATGACGGCGCCTCGCGCTCCTACGTCACCGGCAAGCACCGCGACTGCGCGGAGGTCGGTGTCGCATCGATCGCTGTCGAGCTGCCCGCGACGGCGACGCAGGACGAGATCGCGGATGCTGTCCGTGCGCTCAACGCGGACCCCGCCGTCACCGGCTTCATCGTGCAGTTGCCACTGCCCAAGGGCATCGATGAGAACGCGATCCTGGAACTGATCGACCCGGACAAGGATGCCGACGGCCTGCATCCGACGAACCTCGGCCGGCTCGTGCTGGGCGTCGACCCCGCCACCGCGGTTCCGGCGCCGCTGCCGTGCACGCCCGCCGGGATCATCGAGCTCCTCACCCGTCATGGGGTTCAAATAGCGGGAAAGCACGTCACTGTCATCGGCCGCGGTATCACCGTCGGTCGCCCGCTCGGTCTTCTGTTGACTCGCAAGGGCACTGACGCGACAGTGACCCTCACCCACTCGCGCACCCCCGACCTCGAGGCTCAGGTTCGACGGGCCGACATCGTGGTCGCCGCCGTCGGGCAGCCGCACCTGGTTAAGCCCGAGTGGATCGCGCCCGGCGCTGCCGTGCTGGATGTCGGCGTGACCCGGGTCGGGACCACCGAATCCGGGCGCGCGAAACTTGCCGGAGATGTCGATCCCGCCGTGGCGGAGGTCGCCGGTTGGCTCTCGCCCAACCCTGGGGGCGTCGGACCGATGACCCGCGCGATGCTCGTCGCGAACGTCGTCGAGACCGCCGAGCGTCTGGCGAGCTGACCGGGCGGTTAGCGATCATGGCAGAGGCTGATCCGAGCGACGCGCGGGCGTCGATTCCGCTCGAGCAGTGGCTGGACCGCCTCGGCGAGGCGACGGGCGCTCCCGGCGGTGGTTCTGCGAGCGCGGTGATGCTCGCCCTCGCGGCCGGCCTGCTGCGCATGGTTGCCGAATACACTCCCGGCAGCGACGAGGCGAAAGCTTCGGGTCGGCGACTCCTGGTCCTTCGAACGCGTGCGCTGCACGCATCGGATGCCGACAGTGAGGCATCCGTCGCGCTGGGCGCGGCCCTCGCTCTTCCAACCGAGGATCCCGCCCGCGAATCCCGTCTGCTCCGCGCCGCGGTGGACGGTGCGCGTTCGTCCGTGGAGGTGGGCGAGGTGGGTATCGCCCTCGTCGCCGAGCTCGACGTGCTGGGCCGGGTGGGCAATCACCACCTGGATGCCGACCTTGCCGTTGCTCGCGAGGCGCTGCGAGCGGGGCTCGGAGGGGCGCTTGTGAACCTGCGTGCAAACCTCGATCTCGTCGCCGCCTACTCGGCTGGATCCGGAGAGGCGGAATCGACGTCCGAGGGCGAGTTGCGACGAGCCGAGCGACGCATCACGCACGCGCGGGGGTCACTGGCGGAGCTGCCCTAAAACGCCGTCGTGACAAGCGTCACGCCCTCGTCGCTGCGCTCTGGCACAATGTCGCCGTGACTTCTCGACCGCGTGCGCGCTCCCGTGCCCGCAGCATCGGCGTGATCGGGGGAGTTCTCGCGATCGCGCTGCTCTACGTCGTCGTCATCGTCCTGTACGCGGCCGGGGGTCGGATCGAGCATGCCGAAGCCTCCAGCGGTGGCGAGGGTGTGCCGCTGGAGTTGACGTTGACACCGGTCGACATCGATGGGGCGGCGAGCACCATGTCGGTGCGCATCAACCCCACCGATCTGGGATCGTACTCATCCGACGACTTCTCGATGGACGAAGCTGTGCACGTGCTCGTCACGGGAACCAATGGGGCGCGCACGATCGAATATGGCGCCGACGAGGTCGTCGGCGCCGAAACGGTTGCACTGACGCTCGACGGGTTCATCGAGCAGTGGCCATTCGACCGTTACACCGCCGAGACCCTGATCGCGCCGATGCGCGTTGATGCCGACGGTCAGGGGGTACCGATTCCCTACGTCCTGACGGCAGACGGTCGTGTCCCGGGATGGAACGTCGTTGCGGAGGCGGTGTCGACTGTGTCGGTGGTCACCGAGGACGGCACGATCACGCTCCTCGGGGTCCAGTTCACGATCACGCGGGCGGCATCGACTGTCGCATTCGGACTGGTGCTGTTGACGCTGATGGTGATCGCGCCAGTTCTGGTGCTGACAGCTGCCATCACGGTGTATCGCGGCAGGCGAAAGATCGAGGTGACGATGCTCGGGTGGATCGGGGCGATGCTTTTCGCCACGATTCCGCTGCGAAACTTCTTTCCCGGGTCACCACCCATCGGATCCTGGGTGGACTATCTGATCGTGCTGTGGGTCATCGCGGCGCTCATCGCCGGGCTCGTGATCTTCGTCTTCGCGTGGCTGCGCAACGGTCCGGATGGCGTGGCTGCCGCCCAATCCGCGGGCGATGCCGACGCGCAGGGTGACGCATCCGATGCTGATGCGGGTTCAGACGGCGGCGCCGGCGGAGGCGAGTGAGCTACGGCCGGCGTCGGGCAGAGTCCCAGAGGCGACCGGTCTGCGCCTCGAGCCGGTCGTCGATCGCGTCATAGATGAGCCACGCGATGGCCAGCAGCACTGGGGGCGTGATCCACCCCCAGAAAAAGCCCGCGACATCGACGCCGGACAGCACCACGACGAGCATCCAGACGATCGCGGCGACGACGAGCACGACGCCCGCCTGAACGAGTTTCGTGCCAGCCCGGGTGAGGTCACGGCTCGACCGCTCGGCGCGTCCTCCCAGCCAGCGTCGCAAGGCAGGCTTGACCCAGATCGTCGCCAGCGCGAGCACCACTGCCGCCCACAGCACCGACCAGCCGACCGAGACCTGCGGCATGATCAGTCCGATCAGCAGCAGGACGGCGACGTCGAAGACGTAAAGCGTCACGAATCGGATCAGCCAGGCGCGCACGGATCCACCCTCCCACAGATGCCGTCGTGTCGCCGTGCGCGGAGCGACGCTGTTAGTGGCCCCGCGGTCCCGACCATCCATGGCGGTGGAGGGCGCTTCGAACCACCGACGTCGCGCTCCCGTCTCGAATCCGTCGTGAGGTGAGGCGAACGACCTCCCACCCCTGCGCCGCCAGTGCCGCCGTTCTGTCGATGTCGCGATTCCACTGCGCGCGATCTGTCCGGTGGTGATCGCCTTCGACTTCGACGATCAGGTCGAACGCTCGGTGCATGCCGTCGACAATGGCTATCAGCGCTCCGTCTGCACCGCGGACCTCGACATCCAGATCCATGTGGGGCAGTCGCGCGGCCTCGGCATCCAGCCGATATTCCGTCTCGAGCCGGGAGGCACTACCGACGCGCACCGACGTCAGGGCACGAACGAGCGCTTTGCGATGCCGCCTCCCTGGCGCGAGTGCTGCTGCCTCCAGCTGTGCGGGCGTGGCCAGTCGCGCGTTCGGCATCGCGCGACCTCGATGGTCGCGAGGAACGCGCACGAAGTGATCCCCCATGATCACGAGCCACCGTTCCGAAAGCTCCCCGCCGACCATCGCCCAAGTCGACGCAGGAGTCGTCACGCGCAAGCCTCCGACATCCATCACGTGCGCAAGGTGCTCGCGCGTCTGAAAGCCGGCCACGCCTCGGGCTCGCGCTGCCCGATGCGGGTGCACCGTGCCAACCGACAGGTCCGCGTCAGGGTCGAAGCCGTCGGGCAGCGGGCACCCGAGAAGCGCCGCTGCCGTCATCCCCGTGAAGAACCCTCGCCGGCTCATCACACGACTGTATGCGCGGGCCCGCTCGAGTACCCGGGCGCGAACGCGAGCGTCGATCGCTTGCGGACCCGCGAACGCGGAGCGTGTCGCAGGGTCGGTGAGAATGCGAGTGGCGTGGAACGGCCGCTCGAGATCGGACCCGCGCAGCCGCCCGGCGGTCACACCCATCGCTCGGGCCTCGGCATAGGCGAAGGGGGTGGACAGCGTCGAAGGAAGCGGGGCGTGGCGGCGCGGCATCCGTTCAGCATCCTGGACGAGCCGTGCACGTGGCTGGCCGTTCAGGCAACTCGTGTCATCCCGCGCTGAACTCAGGTGTGGGGAGGAGCCCATGCCGGCCTCTCGAGCATCACTACGTGTTCCTCGCGCGCGGTCCCAGCGGAAAAAGATGGGCTCCCATTGTCGTTTGCAGGGCCTGAGGCGACAGTTTGCGCCCACTTATCGCATCGAGACGACAATCTGCGCCCACTTCTTGGGGGCGAGCCACGGATGCTGCCTCAGGCGTGACGGTCGAGGAAGGCGTACACCTCGGAGTC
>Ga0310345_10004107_pt1 | contig 13405 bp, 10 predicted proteins | sample HC15DNA20500_MG_FD_204667 | JGI IMG/M metagenome (GOLD analysis project Ga0310345, IMG submission 204667) | Marine microbial communities from station ALOHA, North Pacific Subtropical Gyre - HC15-DNA-20-500_MG | ecosystem: Environmental > Aquatic > Marine > Oceanic | place: Pacific Ocean: North... | reverse complement strand
TGTGAAGTTCTAACAGATTCGGGAGAGTGGACGCAGGCATCACTAAGCTGAAACTTCATTCGGAACTCGCACCTCCAGGTCGCCGAGTAATGCGAAACGTGAGGAAGCCTGAAGCGCGAGCGAGGGGTTGGAGGGCAGCGCAATGGGGGGACGAAGAGGCCTGAGGCGCGGCAAGCAGCCAAGCCGGGGAGATTCGGGGTGTTCCCCAACCCCTCGCTTGCGCTTCAGGCTTCCATGGCTCGGGAAGTTTCGTTCTCGAATGGGGCAGCCCCGCTGGGGGGGCACTGACCTGCAACTTCAAGAATACGTCGAAACGTCGCATGTCTCCCGTCCTCCGAAGGTGCCGCCAACGGGTGAACTACCAGCGTTACGAATCCAAGTCCGACAGAGCCGCGAACGACTCGACCCGTTAGCAATCGAGGCGTTGGCAAAATGAGCCCAGGTTCCGAGGAGAGAGCCGGACAACTCTTCCCGACGCAGTGAGGCACAAATCCCCGGTAGCCGCAAAGTTTCTTTCTCGAATGGGGCAGCGTAGCGGGATCGGGACTGACCGGAACGAGGCATTATGAGTTTCGATGATTTTACGAGTGCAGTGACCCCGGGCCGGCCACCAAATATCCTGTTCATCCTCTTCGACAAGTGTCGCACCGATGCGGTCGGCTGCTATGGAGAAAAGGAAGTTCACACCCCGAACCTGGATGCCCTGGCAGGGAGGGGAGTACGATTCGCTAATTGTTTCACCCCGCAGGCCCTGTGTGGTCCCGCCCGGGCGTCCATCCTGACCGGCAGCTATCCGCACGCACATGGTCTGCGCCGCAATGTCTATCCGATCCCGACCACTTCGGTTCACTCCAACTACAAGGAGTCTATCGCCGATCCCTTCCGAGATCCGCGCTTTCGGCTCTGGGACAACTTCCCCTATCTGCTCGACAATGCCGGCTATGCCACCGCCCACATCGGGAAGTGGCATCTGGGGCCCCCAAATCCAGGCTTCTTCGACTACTGGAAGTCTTTCAACTCGTTACTGCGACACTGGATTGGGGAACCCCACCAGTCTCGCTATCGTCCCGATGTCCACACCGAGCAGGGAATCCGCTTCATGGAGCGGCATGCGGACGAGCCGTTCTTCCTTTATCAGTCCTACTATGCACCCCACGAGCCGCTGGATCCCCCCCGCCGGTTTCTGGAACATTACCAAGGGGACGAGCTCGCCCCCTATTACGGTACGGTGTCCAACCTGGACTGGAACGTGGGCAGGCTGGTCGAGACGCTACGCCGTCTTGAGATTCTGGGCAACACCCTGATCGTCGCAACCTCAGATCACGGACGTGTCTGGGGCGACCGACCGGGGACCGAAGAAGGGCTATGTGTCGCCTATGAGGGAGCGGCCCGGGTTCCGCTGATCATGGCTCATCCTGGGTTATTACCCCAGGGAACCGTGTGGCAGTCCGGCGTGAGCCTGGTAGACCTGATGCCTACCTTCCTGCAGGCTGCCGGAATTCAGCCGGTCATGGGGGTTCGGTCCTATACCCAACGGCTAAACCTGCAGGGAGAGAGCCTGCTGGAACGGGTTTCTTCGGGTCACGATCGTTGGGATCGGCCCATAGTGATCCAGAACATTCCCCAGGAGCCGATTGACGGTTCCCTTTATGACGAGCGAGCACTGAGGACAGAACACCACAAGCTGATCCTGCGCCACTTCGACTCCGGTGCTGCTTTCCGGCCGGGGGAACTATACGATCTAGCGGAAGATCCCGGGGAACGGAACAATCTGTATGCGTCATCCTCATACCGGCAGATCCGGCAGGAGCTAGCGGGCATGCTCAGGGACTGGGGACAAAGCACCGAGGATCAGGTAGCGGTTGACCTTGCTGATTGGGTATTGATGGAGAAGGATTGACTACGACAGCGGACTTGGGGAGCCAGGAAGACGGTTCGGCGTTTTTCGGTTTGTGATTTAGCCTTTCTTACTCTGGAGAAGGCAACCGATGAATGATGGACCGCAGAATATCGAACAGGTGAATTTCGAAGGCCGAAGGAGATACTCTGGCGAAGGCTCTTGACGACCCCGAGACCCGATTAGTCCCTCTTGTCTCGAGCGTCTGGATGCTTTTGACGAAGATCGAGATGAGTTGTTTGCCTTCTTCCATAGCGACTTTAATTTCGCGTGGCTCCATAAGTTCCATCCTTAGCGCAAACTTGAGCCAGACCTGAGTTTCTCGCAGTTACTTGAGACAGATCTTTATCTTGTGAACAAAATCCCGACGCGATTCTGCACTCTGGGCTTCTCCGTAGTTGGGAGCTGCAGCGGTGCTACAGCGGAGGAGTTGATTAGAAGCCAAATTGCCGACTTTGGTTGGGGGAAAGCCCTCAACGATCCGGCAGACTACGACTTCAAAATCTACCAAGCGGTCCTCCAGATCGTAAATCCGTCGGTCCTTAGCCTCGGTCGTTTCTTTAGACATTGCGCCAAGAGGACTAGGATCCTTTGATCCTATGTATAAGAACACGTCTACGTATAGGAACACGTCTACGTCGAAATCTGCGAGAATAGGTAGGAGTTGCACGGTTGATCGTGTTTGCTCGTCGGGCAAATGCAGGGGAAAAACAAAATGAGCAAGACACTAGGAACATTTTTGGTCGTGACCGCCCTCTTGGGGTCCGCCCTGGCCGGAGACAAATACGAGAGCTGGATCACCCACACCAGCCACGAGGACTTTGCGGCGGGTCGAATCGGCGACGGCGGAACCAATCTCTACATCACCCGCTCCGGCCGGCTAGAAATGATCTACCGTTGGGACCTGAATAATGACGGCTATCTCGACGTCCTCGTGATCCAGGATCACAACCCATTGGAGAATACCGACGCGCTGGTCTATTGGGGCAAGAAGGGTGGACCCGAGTCCATCCTGCCTCCTTTGCCCGAGCAGCAGCCGCTGGCGCGTCTGTTGCGCCAGATCAAGGCCCGCGACAAAGGAGTGACGCGCTTGCCCAGCGACGGCGGTGGCCGCTCGATAGTTGTAGACCTCAATGGAGATGACTATCCCGAAATCGTCTTCTGCAACTTTATCCATAACTATTCGGTCCACATGATGGGGCTTGTCTACTGGGGCAGTGAAAGAGGCTATCAACGAGATCGTCGGACGGAGCTGCCGACCCTCTTGGCTGGCGGTGTGGCGGCGGCGGACTTCAACGGAGACGGCTTCGTCGACCTGGCTTTTTCAAACCGGGGTATCGAAGGGGGAGAGCGCTTCGGCTTCGATATGCATCTGGAGTCGTACGTCTACTGGAACGGTCCACGGGGCTTCGACAAGGAGCGGCGCGAGGTCCTGGCCACCACCAGTGCCGCCGACGTAGTCGCCGGAGATGTGAACGAGGATGGCTATGGGGACGCCCTCTTCCTGAACAATAACTCCCAAAAGCAGAGCCTGGTGTTGTATCTGGGTGGAGCCGAAGGCTTCAAGACGCCAGGGGAAGAGTGGAAGCTGGGTGACGCCATAGGAGCCAACCTGGCGGACCTGGACGGGGACAAGCACCTTGACCTGGTTCTGGCCCATAAGGACGACCGGCTGACGATTCATCGAGGCAGCGGGCAGGGCCTCTCCCGAGAGACCTGGGTCGAGCTTCCTTCCCAGGGTGCAGAGGACAGCGAGTTGGGTGATCTCAACCGGGACGGATACCCGGAAGTGGTAGTGGCCAATAGCAAGGGAAATTCATCCTATATCTACTGGGGCAGCAGGGACGGCTATGCCAGCGATCGACGCACCGAACTGCCGACCCTGGCGGCTACCGACGCGGCGCTGGCCGATCTCAACGGCGACGGATGGGTCGATGTCACCTTTTCCAACAAGCACGACGAGGGCACCTCAGACGTGAATTCCTATATTTATTGGAACGGTCCGGAAGGGTTCCACCGCGCGCACCGTAGGGAACTGCAGAGCTTTGGGGCGGTGAGTACGGTAGCGGGAGACCTGGATCGAGACGGAGACCAGGAGCTGGTAATCATCAACCAGAATAGCGGAGCCCAGGGGCGCAGCATCCCTTCGCTCGTCTACTGGGGCAATGCTCGGCACTACTACTCACCTGCCTTGGTCAGCGTGGTTCCAGGCGACGGAGGGCTCGCGACGACGGCCGACCTGAACCAGGACGGCTGGGTCGATCTGATCTTCCCGCAGGGCTCCATCTTCGCTGGTGGGGCGGATGGTTATAAGCTGGAAAGGGACCTGGATATCGAGGGTGCCAACGGGGTCTCGGTCGCCGACCTGAACCGGGACGGTTATCTAGATCTGGTCACCATCTTCGGGAGCGCCTACAACGATCCTTCGCCAACCGCGTGGATTTTGTGGGGCAGTGAGCAGGGTCACGACAAATCGCGCCGTAGCGAGCTGAAACTGGGCATCCGCCTCGGGCAGGCGAGCCGAATCGCCGACTTCAACAAGGATGGCTATCTCGACCTCATCTTCAGCGACGTGGATTCGGAACATGTCGATCTCTTCTGGGGCTCCGCCGGGGGTGACTACAGTAGCAAGAAGCACACCGTGCTGAAGGTTCAGCCTACTTCCAATCCGGAGATAGCGGACCTCAATGGTGACGGTTGGTTGGATCTGATCTTTGGCGGCGGCTGGGATCCCAAGCGCTTCGGACGTCCTACCCAACAGGCGATCCTGGTCTGGGGAAGTAAGGCTGGCTTCAGCTCGGACCGAACCACCACGCTGGAGAGTTATGATTCCCTGGAACAGGCAGTAGCGGATCTGGACAAGGACGGCAACCTGGACATCGTCATGACCAACTATCACGCCTATCACACCCGAAGCCTACCCGCCTTCATCTATTGGGGCGCTGCGGGCGGTTCCTACAGCGAATCTCGCCGCACCAGTCTGCCCGCCGAGTCGTCGAGTGCCCTGTCGGTGGCGGATCTGAATCAGGACTCCTGGATGGATCTCGTGATCATCAATCATCTGGAGCGGGGAGACCACTCGGTCGGCAGCAATATCTACTGGGGCGGCCAGGACGGCTACTCCTACGCGCGACGCCATTGGTTCCAGACCTTCGGACCTCATTTCGGTCGGCTCCGCGATGTCGGCAACATCTACGACCGGAAGCTGCAGGAGGAGTACATTTCGGCTTCGCTAGAGTGTCCCGATGGAAAGCGTCCCGGACGCATCCGCTGGAAAGCGGAGACGCCACATGGGACGGGGGTCAAGTTCCAGGTCCGGAGCGCGTCTTCCAAGGCTGGGTTGGAGAAGGCGTCCTGGCAGGGACCCCTGGGTAGTTCTGGTTTCTATCAGGAATCAGGTAAGGCGCTGGAAATCTCGCCCGGGGAAGGGTGGTTTCAGTACCGCGCAGTCCTGACGACTCCCAACGGCGGCAGCACACCGACGCTGGACGAAGTCGCGATCGATGTAAGGCCCTAGCCAGCGTTTCTCATCGCTGGTCTACTGTGCCGCCGCAATCATCCGTCCTGGCTGTGTTGAGCTCGGTCGGCCGCCTTGACGTACTGTCAAAGTACGACTGCGGCGGCCTCGGTCTCAAGCCTTGCCAGGACGGCCCTTGCGGCGCTTCGCTACGACAAGCGATGAGCAATCCGGGCTAGGAAAATTCAGGAGATACAAGCAGATCTCAGTTCCAGCCGGCAAAGACCAGAATCTCAGACGTGTGTGGGGTGGCACAGCTGAAAGAAACTTGTAATCAGGCCAAGAGAGGCCCACAGCTGGCACCGGATTATCCGGGGAGACAACTTTGAGGGGACGTCCCCTACGCCGAAGGTGTTATTGCGTGTAGCCCAGGGTTGGCGAAGCGAGCTACCCTGGGCTACACGCAATAACACCTTCGGCGTAAGGACGTGCTCCCAGGAACTTATAACTGCATTAAACTGCATTCCAATTTCACTTCAGTGTCAGGTTAGTGCCGCCCCAAGCCGCGCTGGATTATTCAGGACGAATCAACTCTCACTCCACCCGGACCCTTTTCTCCCACGCCTCATACATCTCGATCATCTCGCGGACACGATCCGGGTATTTCGGCGAGATTGGTTTGCTCGGTTCGGTCGACCTCCAGATCATATAGCTCCCATAGGGAATAGGGATCTGTGGGTGGATCTTCGAGGTCACGACCGATTCTGTCAGCTCGCCAGAGGTTGTATTGGATGGAATAATCGGGTGATACCAGCTTCCAGTTTCCCATTCTCACGGCCCGCCAGAGACCCTGTTGATTCCAGAACAGGGCGTCATGGCCCGGTCGCTTGTCACCCTGAAATGTTGGCGCCAGGCTCCTGCCCTCAAGGGGTGTGACCGTGTGGCCGTCGTAGGTCGAGGGGTACTCGGTGTCGGCGATCTCGATGACCGTGGCCATGATATCGATCAGGTGGCTGATTTCGTGGTTGATGCTGCCCCGGTTCTTGATCCCATCAGGCCAGTAGGCGATCAGCGGAGTCGAGATTCCTCCTTCGTGATTCCAGCGTTTGAACTGGCGAAACGGAGTGTTACTGAGGTTCGCCCAGGGTAGATCGACGGTCCGGTAGGACTCGACGGGTCCCGGTGGAATCTCCGGAGTACTGGTTCGGTACTCGTCGCTGGGGCCGTTGTCGGACAAAAACAGCACCAGGGTGTTCCGTTCTTTGCCCAGCTGTTGGATTTTCTCCAGCACCCGGCCGATATTCTGGTCCATCCGGTCTACCATGGCGGCGTAGACTGCCATCTTCAGGTCCCAGGCGTCCTGGTCCTCGATCTGGTCCCAGGCAGGGGCGTGAGGGCTGCGAGTGGAAGGTCCCGATTCGGGACGGATCAATCCCATCTGTACCATCCGCCGGAGACGTTGTCCCCTCAGTTCGTCCCAACCGGCCTTGTAACGTCCTCGATACCTGGTGATGTCTTGGGGCCAGGCGTGCAGCGGGTAGTGGGGGACGTTGTGGGCGATGTAAAGAAAGAAGGGGCGCTCTTCACGGCCGTATTCATCTAGGTAGTCCAGGGCATAATCGGTGAAGGTGTCGGTGGTATAGAAGTTCCGGTCTTCGGGTGTAAAGGGATGGATCACCCTGTCGTCGATCGCGAAGCGCGCCAGCGAACCCGTGGACTTGACGCCGGGAGCTGGCTCGTCGGGTCGTTGCTCGCCGGGGTTGAAGCAGTTTCAAGTTCCGTCAAGCAGTCCGAAGTAGCGGTCGAAGCCTCTCTCGAGCGGTGTCTTATCTAGGTGCCATTTTCCCGTCATAAGGGTGCGGTAACCGGAGGAGCGGAGCACCTCCGCGAGGGTGACACTGTTTTTCATCCTGGGTCCACCAACTTGCTGCGAATAGAGCCCGCTGAGCAGAGAAGCCCGGCTTTTGTCGCAGATGGCGTTGTTGTAGAACTGGCTGAACCGGAGACCTTCAGTCGCAAGGCGGTCCAGATTGGGCGTATGGATCTCGCCGCCATAACTTCCTAGATCGGAGAATCCAAGATCGTCGGCGACCATCAAGACAATATTGGGTCTCGAGTCTTTTGGGATGGGCCTTGCGCAGCCTGCTGCAAGAGCCACCGTGAGGAATAGAAACGGGGCGAGCAAGCAGCTAGTTCTATTTTCTTTCATCATTGATTGGCTCGGTTCGATTTCAAGTCTCTCCCCGCTTGTGCATCAGTATCCGATGTGCTTTTCTTAACACAACGGGAGGGTTAGCACGACCTTCTCGTGACGGGCCAAAGAAATTGAGGAGGAGTGCCAGTCATGTCGCCGGCCGAGCCAGCCTACAGTACGCCCAACCACTGTCTCTTCTATCCGGAGCCTCCCTATCAGTACCTGGGAGCGCGCTGCCTGATTGGTGTCTGGAGGGCTGAGCAGTCCGTTTTGGGAAGAGTGCTTCCAGCACCGTTGGAGCTGACGCCAGAAAACCAGGTCATCTCGACTGTTTGTGACTATCCGCATGTCACTGGACTGGGTGGCTATCACGCATCGGCGCTCTTCATCCGGTCCAGGTTCAAGGATATAGAAGGTGCTTTTTGCTGTCACTGCTATATGGACAATGACGCCGCGGTAGCGGCAGGGCGTGAGATCTGGGGCTTTCCCAAGAAGTTGGCGCGGATCCAGCTACAGGAATCGGGAGAGATCATGCGAGGTGTGGTGGAGAGGGCCAACATCCGGATTATGAGCTTCAGCATGAATCTTCTTAAGGAGGCAGAGGCCGAGGAGTTGCCGCCTCTAGGGAACCTGTTCAACCTGAAACGGATCCCTTCTCCGGAAAAGGGAATCCCTCCTGAGGTTCACGAGCTGACGCTGATTCAGTACAAGCGTTTTACGACCCATTTGATCGTGGGAGGCGCAGGAGCGGTCGAGTTCGAGAAGTCCCCTTCCGATCCTCTCCATATCTTCGAGCCTCTGGGGAAGGTGAGCGCCTTCTACGTCAAACAGGATGTGGAACTGCCCCTTGGGAAAGTCATTCACCGGTATCTATGAGGCAGACAATGGCGCCTGACGAGGAGGAATGAGGAATGCGGAATGATGAAGAAGGAAAGATTGGATCGGAGAGGCTTCCTGGGACTGGCGGCGGCAGGTGCTGCGTCTCTGGAGGGTCTTGCCAAGTCCAGCTCCTCTGCGCCTGAGGTTCGGCCGACGGCGGACGAGGGACTGGATTTCTACGACGTCAGCGACTGGGGTGTGGAGGGCAAGGGCTGGACCGACACCGAGCGCTATTTTGATCGACTCCCCAGCCGGGCCAAGGCAGTGGTACGAGAACCGGTGTGGAGGTTGAGCCGGCACTCGGCCGGAATGCTCACCCGTTTCGAGACCGACGCGACCGAAATCTGGGTCGATTACGAATTGCTCAACGAGCGGCTGGAAAAGCCCAATACTCCTGCCACCTGCGTCAGTGGAGTCGACCTCTACGCCCAGGACCCTCAGGGGGAGTGGCGCTGGCTGTCGGTCACGCGCCCCCAGGAGAAGCGGATCAAGCAGCCTATCGTGAAGGATCTGGCTCCCGGACGTCGTCGATACATGGTCTACCTTCCGCCCCTCAACGGGGTCGAGTACCTGAAAATCGGAGTCAAGGGCGGAGCCCTTTTCCGTCCCATTCCCCCCCGCAGCGAGAAACCCATCTTGATCTATGGGACCTCGATCGTTCACGGCGTGGGGGCATCACGTCCGGGCATGCCTCATCCAGCAATTCTGGGGCGGCATCTGGACCGGCCCGTCATCAATCTGGGTTTTGGTGGAAATGGGCGGATGGAGAAGGAGGTGGGGGCCCTTCTGACGGAGCTGGACCCCTGTTTGTACGTCATCGACTGCCTGCCCAACATGTTGGGCCCGACCGTCGCCGAACGGGCCGAGCCATTGGTCCGGCAGCTTCGCGCCGCGCGTCCCAAGACACCCATCCTGCTGGTTGAGGATCGAACCTATGCCAACACACCCTTCCTCCCTGCCTTACAGGAGCGGCATCGGGGCAGCCGAGCCGAGCTGAGGAAGGCCTACCAGAGCTTGCTTGCCTCAGGAATCGCTGATCTTCACTACCTGGAGGGAGAGAAGCTGCTGGGACAAGACCGAGACGACACCGTGGACGGGTCCCATCCCTCGGATCTGGGCTTCATGCGGATGGCCGAAGTCTTCGAGCCCGTAATCGGGCGGATCCTGGAGGGATAGTCCAGCTCTTGATTGGAGAGACCAACGATCATGAAAGTTGTCCTAGCGTACGACCTGGGTGATGCCTATGTCCAGGACCTGAGAAACAGCTTCCCCGAAGTCGATTTCCGTCCCGCTTACACCGTTGAGGCCCAGCTCAGGGAAGTCCCCGACGCCGAAGTCCAGTTCGGGTTGATGAGCGGGGAGGTTTTCCGGGCGGCGAAGCAGCTGCGCTGGTTTCACTTCATCGGCATTGGATTCGACGTCGTCCTGAAAGGGGCCCCTGGGTTGGTCGAGAGCGACGTGGTGATGACCAATGCCCGCGAGACCCATGTCATTGCCATGGCGGACCACGCCCTGGCAATGGTGCTTGCCTTTGCCCACCGGGTGCCGGACCTGGTGGAGGATCGGAGGGCGCACCGATGGGACACCCTGAAATATCAGGGCGCCATGCGTGAGTTGGCGGGGACCACTATGGGGGTCCTGGCCATGGGCGATATTGGTCGGGCCGTGGCCAGGCGCGCCAGCGGCTTCGACATGAAGGTCTACGGGATCGATGTGCTTCAGATGGATCCTCCCGAAGGGGTGCAGGAAGTCTGGGGACCGGAGCGGCTTGACGAGGTGCTGGCCCTCTCCGACTGGTTCGTAGTGACCGCCCCCCTGATCGATTCCACTAGAGGACTCCTGGATCGAGAGCGACTAGCAAGGCTCAAGCGGGGAGCCTATGTGATCGTGGTCTCGCGCGGCGGAATCGTATTGGAGGATGCCCTGGCGGAGGCCCTCAGCTCTGGGCACGTTTCTGGCGCAGCTCTGGATGCCGTAGACCCCGAACCTCTGGCTGACGACAGTCCCCTGTGGGACCTGCCCAACGTCATAATGTCACCCCATGTGTCTGCCGATTCGCCAGAGATGTGGGAGCGTCGTCGCCAGATCTTCAAGGAGAACTTGCGCCGTCACCTGGCCGGCGAGACCCTGCTGAACATTTGTGATAAGAAGAAGGGTTTCTGATTTGACCATATTTATGGTTGATTGATATTGTTAACCATATGAAGACGACTCTCGATCTTGATGACAGATTGTTGATGGAAGCCAAACGCCAGGCCGCCAGTGGGGGACTGACATTGAAGTCGTTCGTTGAGGAGGCGCTCCGCGCTCGGATGTTGGCTCGGCCCAAGAAGAGGAAACGCTTTCGCCTTCAGCTGCCTGTGGTATATGGGTCCACACCACCCGCAGTAGACGTGACGGATCGGCGTGCACTCTACGACTTCATGGGCGTTGGAGGGTGATCGCTCTTGACAGTAATGTGCTTATTGCGGCTCATCGCAGCGAGCATCCACTGCACTCCAGATCGATGAGCCGGATTCTACAAATGGCCGAGAGCGACCTGCCCTGGTGTCTTCCCGTATTCTGCCTGGCAGAGTTTCTGAGGGTGGTCACCCATCCGAGGGTCTTTACTCCGCCAACGTCACTCGAGGTGGCTCTGGCGTTCATAGATGAATTGCTGGAGAGTCCGACTATCCGTGTGCTTTCTCCCGGTGATCAGTTCTGGTACCACCTTCGCTCTATGGCAATCGAGGGAGACGCGCGAGGGAACCTTATCTTCGATGCTCAGATCGCTGCTCTCTGCCAAGAGTTTGGAGCCATGGATCTGGTTACTGCAGACCGCGACTTCACTCGTTTTGGTGGCCTTCGCCCAGATTTTCTGTGAGGCCTGGAAGGAGACCTCTATCTGGAAGGAGACTCTATATTGTTCTGTTGTCCAGCTCTCTCCTCGGAACTGGGGCTCATCTCGCTAGCGACTCAAGTCGTTCCCATCTCTGTTGGTCTTGGTTTATGTTATTGACGGTCAACCCATTTAGGTAGCCAAGGAGCCTCATTTTTAGATGAAAGTCTATTCCGCCGTAGCCGTAGCCAGACGGTCCATGGAACTGCAGTCCTTTGATCTTCCTTCCATCGGTGGAGATGATGCTCTTCTCAAGGTGGAGATGTGTGGGGTCTGCGGTAGCGATCCGCGTATCTTCGATTGGACAGATCCCAGCCGTTTCCCGCTTATCATGGGACACGAGATGGTGGGCCACATTGATCGAGTAGGGGCGGGCGCAGCCAAACGATGGGGCGTTTGCGAAGGAGATAGGGTCATCGTCGAGCACCTGTTTGGATGTGGCCACTGCCGTTGGTGTCTGGTGGGTGAGTACCGATTTTGCCATGAGCACCAGGGCTATGGTGGACCCACTTCATCCACGGTGCCGCCCCACCTTTGGGGTGCCTACGGTCAATACATGTATATGGCGCCCAATTCGCGCGTGCACCGTATCTCAGCGGACGTACCGGCGGAGGCTGCCGCCATGACCTGTGCCAATATCGGCAATGGCCTCCGCTGGGTTCGCACCAAGGGAGGCATGACGATCGGCGACAATGTGGTCGTCGTCGGGCCCGGGGGACAGGGTCTGGCTGTAATCCTGGCCGCCCACCTGGCGGGTGCCGGGCAGGTGATTGCCGTTGGTATCAGCCAGGACAAGCATCGGTTCGAGCTTGCCAAGCTATTCGGAGCCACTCACACGATCAACCTCGATCAGGAAGATGCGGTGGAGAGAGTTCGGGAGCTTACGGATGGAATGTTGGCCGATGTCGTTGTCGACGTGACCGGCGCCACTGCCTCGCTGCCCCTGTCCCTGGAGCTGGTGAGACCCATGGGGACGCTGGTCATCGGATCGAACACCGGCGCGCAGGAGGCCTCTATTATCCCGAGCAGGATCCCGGTCAAGGAGATCCGTGTCCAGGGGGTCAACAGTCACGACACGCCCGCTGTTCGAGCCGCCATCAAGATTGTCGAGTCACGCTGTTTTCCAATCGAGAGGATGGTGACCCATCGCTTTTCGTTGGAGCAGGCTGAAGAGGCTGTTCATACGGCCGGTGGCGAGCTTCAGGCAGAGGGTTTCATCAAGGGCGTGATCGTACCTGAGTAAGGCAAGAACGATTTGCTGGTGGGGTTATCCGCCGCCGGCTGTGGCCGAAAAGGAGGCGAAGTGAGTATCACCTGGGATTACACTAACCAACGAGGGTACGTCCGGCGTATTGCAGAAGGGATGCCGCCAGTGATTATCAGTGCGGTAGTAACCGGGGGCCATCAGAAGGACGAGAATCCTGCGGTGCCGGTGACGGCAGAAGAGCAGGCGGCCGAGGCTGCAGCCGTACTGGAGGCGGGAGCGAGCATCATTCACATTCACGCTCGTCAGTCGCAGGACCCGAGTGAGGCATCGCACGAGGCCGATCGCTACCGTGAGATCAATGATCTGATGCGATCCCGGGCGCCGGGCATCTTGATCGACAACTCCCAGGGGGTGGCGGATCTGTCGACTGAAGGGAGTGGATTGGCTGGAAGCGCGCACTTCTACAAGTCTGCGCCGATTGAGGCCGGTCCCGATATCATGGCCCTCAACCCCGGCCCCATGACCTTCCGCGGCGGAGCCAGTTACACCGGCGGTGGCGACTCGCCGAGTAAGGTCTACCTGTCCACCTTTGACCACACCGAACGAGACGCGCATCGGTTGAGAGAAAAAGGGGCCAAGCCGCAGGTGTTCCTCTACCATCCCGGTCATCTGGACATTTTGGATTATCTGATCAAACGAGACGCGTTGGACAAGCCCTATTTCGTTCAGCTGGTATTCGGCCAGGAAAGTGGCATCAACACCAGCATGGACAGCTTCCTCTACATGGTGCGGAATCTACCGGAAGACTGTATCTTTCAGACCTGCGCCCTGGGTCTTGAGGAGATCCACGTGAACATGATGGCATTGCTCCTGGGAGGACACGTACGCACAGG
>Ga0310345_10004106_pt1 | contig 13405 bp, 16 predicted proteins | sample HC15DNA20500_MG_FD_204667 | JGI IMG/M metagenome (GOLD analysis project Ga0310345, IMG submission 204667) | Marine microbial communities from station ALOHA, North Pacific Subtropical Gyre - HC15-DNA-20-500_MG | ecosystem: Environmental > Aquatic > Marine > Oceanic | place: Pacific Ocean: North... | reverse complement strand
GGAGCGCCAAGGGCCGCGAGAGCTCGGGTGAGGTGTGTCTAAAAACGTCGACAGAGGGGGTAGAATAGCTCCTCATAAGCGATCGGCGGGCAGTACCGCTGGGGGGAAACTAAGCTGAAACTTCAACCACGAAGAAGCGAAGCAACCCTTCGCCAGTTGACAGAGCCGTGACTGTCAGGGAGCAGGGCCCGACAGGGCCCCATACCCCCAAGCGCTTCGTTAAAGCACAGGATCCCACTCCCTCACGGTCATGGCTCTGTCAGCGCTGCTAGCGATGATCATGGCAAAGGCAATCCAAGTTTCGTTCCTGAATGATCAGACGCGGCTCTGGCGGAACTACCGTCTGTCCAATGTCAGAAAGGTGTAGTCGTAGGGATTCTTCTGATCTGGGCCGTGAGCTTCCCTCTCGGTGACGCACCAGTCGGAGCTATCGTAGGCCGGAAAAAGGGTGTCACCCTCAAACTCCTGGTGCAACACTGTCAGATAAATCCGGTCGGCCAGCGCCAGTGCTTCTTGATAGATGCCGGCTCCCCCACCCACGAACACTTCATCATCCCCCTGAGCCAGATCCAAAGCACCGCCGAGTGAGTGCGCTACCTGGATCCCGGGCGAAGAGAAGTCACTCTGACGGGTAATAACCACCATCTTGCGCCCGGGCAGTGGACGCCCAATCGATTCGAAGGTCTTTCGGCCCAGCAGCAGATGGTGGCCCATGGTCAAGCTCTTGAGACGCTTGAGGTCGGCGGGCAGTCTCCAGGGGAGTTGGTTGTCGCGACCGATGACCCGGTTCTCCGACATAGCCACGATGATCGAGCACTTCATACCGCGATCGGGGCCTTGATATGGGGATGAGGATCGTATCCCTCCAGGACGAAGTCGTCGTAGCTGAAATCGAAGATCGATCTGACCTCGGGATTGAGCCCCATGAAAGGAAGAGCCCTGGGTGTGCGCGTCAGCTGGGCTCGGGCCTGATCGTGGTGGTTGAGATAGAGATGGACATCCCCGAAGGTATGGATGAACTCGGCTGGTCTGAGGCCACACACCTGGGCCACCATCAAAGTCAAAAGAGCATAGCTGGCTATGTTGAACGGAACGCCAAGAAAGACGTCCGCGCTGCGTTGGTAAAGCTGGCAGGATAGAGCCCCCTGGGCCACATAGAACTGAAACAGCGTGTGGCAGGGCGGCAGCTTCATCTTTTCGACGTCGGCGACATTCCAGGCACAGACAATGTGGCGACGGGAATCGGGATCCTTCTCGATCTGCTCCACGACCTGGGAGATCTGATCGATATGTCTCCCATCCGAGGTCGTCCAGGATCGCCACTGATAGCCGTAGATCGGACCCAGCTCGCCCTCCGAATCCGCCCAGGCGTCCCAGATCTTGACCCCTTTCTGGTTCAGGTAGCGGACGTTGGTGTCTCCGGCAAGAAACCAGAGCAGTTCATGGATCACTGAACGGAGGTGCAGTGACTTTGTGGTCAACAGCGGAAATCCCTGGGACAGATCGAAGCGCATCTGGTATCCGAAGACGCTCCGCGTGCCGGTTCCAGTACGATCATCCTTCAGGTGACCGTGGCCTAGAATGTGCTCTAGCAGGTCAAGATACTGCTGCAATACTCATCCTCATTCTGTCACTTCCAGACCAGCGTCAGACCCTTTGAGAATACCACTTGACTACGACTTGTCGATGCCCAAATAGATCTAAGCCGTTTTGCCCGCACGGCGTCCTTGCTAGAATGGGAAACCATGGAACAAAGACGCTTCGGCAAAACCAACTTGCGAGTCTCACCACTCGGGTTCGGCGCTGCACCGATCGGCTATCTGGACAAGGACATCGACAGCGTTACTCGTCTTTTGAACGGCCTGCTCGACGCGGGGCTGAATCTGATCGATACCGCTGCCTGTTATCCCGGCTCGGAACCGCTGGTGGGTAGGGCTATCGGGCATCGGCGAGATGACTACGTCCTGGTCACGAAATGCGGCCACAAAGTCGACGGAACCTCAGCCAAGGAATGGTCGGCGGATCTCATCGCCCAGACGGTAGAGAGAGCACTGAAACGGCTCCGGACCGACCGAATCGACGTGATGCTCCTACACACCTGCAGTCTGGAAACACTGAAGCAGGGCGACGTCATCGACGCCCTGGTAAAGGCCCGGAAGGCCGGCAAGGTCCGCTTTTGCGGTTACTCCGGCGACAACGAGGCAGCTGCCTACGCCGCTGGCCTGAGCGAAGTTTCGGTGATCCAGACGTCTGTCAATATCTGCGATCAGGTCAATATCGAAAAGGTGCTGCCCAGGGCGAGAGAGAACGATATCGGTGTCCTGGCAAAACGCCCGATCGCCAACGCTGCCTGGAAGGAGCTATCCGAGCAAAAAGGAATCTACCAGAACTACGCCCGAACCTACCGGGAGAGACTCCTGGCCAGCGGTCTCACTCCCGCCCAACTGGGATTCGAAGGAGACCCGCAGCAGCTTTGGCCTCGAATTGCGCTTCGCTTCACCGTCTCGCAACAGGGTGTTCACACCGCCATCGCGGGCACCACGAGTCTAGAAAACGCAAAGGCGAACCTAGCTGCGGTGGAGGAAGGCCCGCTTTCGAACGAGGTAACCGAGCAGATCCGGCAGGCCTTCCAGAAAGCCCAGGCAAGGAGCGGGCAAGAGTGGGCGGGGTTGACCTGATTCCTGAATAGTGAGCAGTGAGCAGTCAGCAGTATCGGAAACATTCGTCGCCAACAGCGCCACGAACGGGTGAACTGCCCGTATTACGAAGCCAAGTCCGACAGAGCCGCGAACGACTTGAACCGTTAGCAACATGAGGCCAGGTTCCGAGGAGAGAGCCGGACAACAGCACAATCTCCAGATCCAAAACCCTAGACTTACCATCGAGCAGCCCGCAGCGAGGTAAAAAATGCAGAGATTGAAGGATCAAGTTGCGATTGTGACCGGCGGGGCGCAGGGTCTGGGCGGAGCGATCTCCAGACGGTTGGCCGATGAGGGTGCCAGGGTCCTGATCGCCGACATCGACCTGGATACGGCCGAAGCCAACGCGGCTGGAATCCGTGAGTCCGGTGGCGTCGCCCTGGCCCTGCGCACCGATGTATCCCAGGGTAGGGACCTCCGCCAGGCAGTCGAGGAAGCAGTCGAGCAGTGGCACCGATTGGACATCCTTGTCAACAATGCCTTCGAGGTGAGTTCAGCGGGAAGTGGAGGGGCACTGGATGTACCCGAAACAGTCTGGCAACAAGGCATGGACATTCTGGTCAAGGCAATTTATCTGGGCGCGAAATACGCCATCCCGCAAATGAAGAAGGTGGGTAGGGGCAGCATCGTCAACATCTCCTCGGTCCATGGGCTGCTCATGGCGCCCGGAATGATGGTCTACGAAACCGCCAAGGCAGCGGCCATCGGTATCACCCGGCAAATGGCAACTGAATTTGGACCTGACGGCATTCGCGTGAATGCGATCCTGCCAGGCCACATGGTCACAGAGCGGCTGAGGTCCAGGTGGGAGAAGAACCCCTCGGGCCTACGTTTCTTCGCCGACCAATACCCCTTGAGACGGGTGGGTACCATGGTCGACATCACCAACGGAGCCGTCTTCCTCTGCTCCGAGGAGGCCTCTTTCATCACAGGACACTCTCTAGTCATCGATGGGGGACTGTCGATCCAGCTTCAAGAGGATTTCGGGGTACGCCAGGCAAACTATGTCCAACAGAACCCAGACTTGAAGATTCCTGACTGACCCTCTGCACACCCTTGCCTTTGCCTTAGCCCGCATTTCTGATCGCTTGTCGTAGCGAGGGGGAAGAACCTAGCTGAGTACCAGCAGGACGGAAGCCAGCCAAACCAGGATCGCAACTAGCATATGAGGATCCCGAGGCAGGTCCGCCGCAGTATCTTCACCAACATCTTGAAGATGTAGAAGAAAAAGGTAGCGAAACAAACCGTAAGTGACTACGGGTACCGTGTAGATCAGGGCCTCCGTTTGATGAAACTGAACGGTCTTGGCGTCAACCGTATACATGGCGTACGTGACCAGGGTAGCGGCGGCGGTGACGCCGATGAAGACATCGAGTGTTTCCACTCTGTAGTGCTGCAGCGACGGCCTAGGGGGATCCGCGGCGTCGCCGATCCTCAGGAGCTCCGCTCGTCTCTTGGCGAAGCCCAGGAACAGAGCCAACATGATGGCACACAGCAACAACCACTTGGAGGGAGGAATGCCCACCCCTACGGTTCCGACCAGCACCCGCAGCATGAAGCCGGACGCGATGGAAAAAACATCCAGAATGGCCACCTGCCTGAGCCAGTAGGTATAGAGGACATTCTGGGCGGCGTAGACTAGAAGCAGACCCAGAATAAAAGATGAAACACAGGCACCGAGAACGAGTCCAGCGATGCCGACCGGGATCATGACGGCCACGGCCAAACCGGGTCGAACGGTTCCCGCCGCCAGCGGTCTATTTCCCTTCCTAGAGTCGGAACGGTCTCGCTCCCGATCGGCCAAATCATTGAGGATATAGACGCTGCTGGAAACCAGGCAGAAAGCCAGCGCTGCCAGGACCACCGACAGTGTCAGGTCGGGATCATGCCAGGCTCTGGCGAATAAGAAACCTACAAAGACGAATCCGTTCTTGACCCACTGGTAGGGGCGCAGTAAACGCAAGACCTCCTTCATTGGCTCTTTCTCAGCTGAGAAGTAACTTGTGCTGATTCTTTCATGCCGACCTGCTCAAAGATCCATCCGATTGAACAACCTTTCCGGGATGAATCTAATCATCAGCATGATGAAACGCCAAAACCTGGGAAAATAATGAACCCCCGGCTTACCCCTGATCGCATAGGCCAGACGCGCCACCTTCTCGGGAGAGGCCACCAAGAACAGACCCTTCTTGCCATAGGTCATCGAGGTGTCCACGAAACCGACCTTCAGCGTCAGAACAATCACCCCGTGCCGGTCCAGTCGATGCCTCAATCCCTCGAGATAGAGACTCAGCGCTCCTTTAGAGGCGCCGTAGGCGTAGTTACTTCTTCGCCCACGATCCCCCGCCACCGAGGAGATACCCATCAAAAAACCGCGACCTTGCTCTTCGAAATAATTGGCTAGTGGAGCCAATAGCGACACGGCAGAAGTGTAGTTGATCTCCACGATCCTGAGGGCCAGAGCGGGGTCCATACTCTCGCCGGGTTGATCTCCCGTATGTCCAATCGCAAAGACCACTCCATCCAACGGCTCGAGCTGCGCCAGGACCGACTCGATAAAGGCAGGATGAGACTGGAAATCCAGAGCATTCAGGTAATGGGTCTGGCAGGCAGTCCCGAAGCGGATCGTGATGTCGGCTGCCAGGCGTTGGATCTCCTCTCTATCACGGCCCGCCAGGTAGAGCTCGTCACCACACCCCGCGAACTCCCAAGCCAGTGTCCTGGCGATAGGCGAGGTGGCTCCCAGGATCAGAATCCGACTCATGATGATTCGCAGCCCCGATCATCTCTTCGGAGCCCATCTTTTCTTCTCAGGCCGTCAACTCCAGTCTTCGCGACAGATCAGAGGAGAAACGGTCGGACGGATCAACCTCGCGTTTGATTTGCTGCCATCTAGGAAAATCGGGATACATCTGTCGAAACGACCGGGGAGATAGCCGCGCGTCCTTCGCCAGGTAGACCCTCCCCCCGTGGCGAATAACCAGATCGTCTACCTGCTCCAGACAGGTCAATAGGCGGTCTCCTCTCATAGGAAAATCGAGACTCAATGTAAACCCCTCCAAGGGAAAGGAGAGGTAGCCGTTCCCGCGTCCGAAGCGCTTTAGGACACCCAAGAAGGAGGTACAGCGGTTACGATGCAGTTGCTTCAGAATCGCGGTCAAACCGGCCAGGCTATTCTCGGCTGGAATAACACATTGGTACTGGAGAAAGCCCCGACTCCCGTACATCCGATTCCACTGCCTGACCGTATCGAGGGGATAAAAAAAACGATCGTAGTCCAGCACAACGCTGTTCTTGACTCTGCTGGAGTGACCAAAATAGAGGCCGTTGAAGACTCGTAGGGAGAGCGGATTGAGAGTAAAGGCCGGCAAGTCAACCGGGAGGTTTATGCTCGAGCGGGAGGGAGCATTGAGGGGTGATGCGGCGAGGCCTGGTCGAAGCTCGCTTCTGCCAGCGTGGTTGCCCCTGATGAGGAGGCTTCTCCCCAGGGAACTCCCGCCCGCTACGCAGTCCATCCAGGCCACCGAGTAGTCATAGCCGGCAGCCCCTTCCTCCATGAGCCCCACTGCCTCTTCCAGGTTGCCCGCTCGCTCGTAGTCCACTTTAATGTAGGCCGTCTCAATTGGCCGAAGGCGCAACTTCACCGCCACGATGAGCCCCGTCAACCCCATGCCGCCGACCGTGGCCCAGAAAAACTCGGGCTGCTCAACCGGGCTACACCGCACGACTTCACCCTGCCCCTGTAAGACCTCAATTGCTTCAATCGAGTTCCCCAACGATCCGTCCTTGTGATGGTTCTTACCGTGAACATCACAGGCGACACAACCACCAATCGATGCGAACTTGGTCCCGGGTGTCACTGGAAGAAACCAGCCCCTGGGGACAAAGACCGTCAGTATCTCCTCCAATGTGACACCCGCCTCACACTCCAGGCAGCCCGTCGCTGGATCAAACGACAGGAAACGATTCAGCCGCTGTGTCAGCACCAGACCTTGGTCCAGATTCAGGGCTGCATCCCCATAGCTGCGCCCCTGACCCCGCCCAACGAAGGAAAGCTCTTCTTGAAATTTGATTATGGAGGCAGCCAGAGCGAGTTTCTCCGGACGGTAGACACGCCCCCAACTGGAGGAATACCTTCCCCACCCGTTCAACTTCCGCTCGACAAACAAGGGAGACCTCGCTTACCTGGTGGCGAGGACGACATTCTCGGAGAAATCCAGGCCTGGCCAGAAATGGGCTATGCCAGTCTAGCTTCTACCGATTTGAGATAGTCGATACTCGCGCGGGCGATTCGCTCGGGGCCGGCTTCGAAGTCGAAGACCTCCAATGACAACCAGCCTTGGTACTCCCGATCCTTCAACAGCTGAAGGACGCGGGAAAAATCGATCTCTCCAGTACTCGGGTGCCGACCGTCCACCTCGTTGACATGGACGTGTTGAATCTTCTCGAAATAGCGTTCCGGCAGCGACAGGAAGTCACCACCCTGATCGGCGGCATTGTGAAAATCGAACATGGTCTGGACACTGGGATGACCTACGATGTCGACGATGCTGACAGCCTCCTCCAACGTGGTCACTACGTTAGTCTCCTGACTTGAAACGGCCTCCATTAGCAGCGTCACCTCGCGCTCTGCCGCTTGAGGGGCCAGCCGTGCCAGGCCCTCGGCCAACCGGCGCAAAGCCTCTTCGACGGTCTGCCCTTCGGGTGCATTGCGTTGATAGGGAGAGCCCAGAATCATGAGCGGGCCACCCAGGTCTCCGCAAAAGTCTATGAGCCTTCCCAGATAGGACCAGCTCTTTTCTCGGAGGACCGAATCCTCGGTCGTCAAATGAAGTCCCTTGGGTGTCACGAGCAGCCAGTGAAGGCCGGAGCAGACCAAGCCCTCCCCCTCAATGGTGCGGCGAAACTCGGCACGCTCCCCGGGAGAAATGCTGTCGATAGACTCGCCCCACATGAACGGGGCCACTTCGAAGCCGGAGTATCCCAATGACTGCGCCAACCGACAGGCATCTCGCAGACTCCAGTCTTTGAAAATCTCACTGCAGATCGCGTATTGAAATCCCATACGTCGGTCCTCGGACAGCTAATATAGCAAACTTGGAACAAAGCCGAGATCTTCTTGCGCTCCGGCGCGCCGAGGAATACGATCCCCTGCAAAGGAGTCCTATAGGTGATAGAAACGCTCAAGTCTTGCATCAAGATTGTCCTTATTGTGGTCCTGCTCTGCGGCTGCGATGGCACACCGGGAGACCAAGCGTCGTCGTCCGATATAGAGGGTGTGGCTGGAGGGCGCGACTCGACCTCGAGGGGCACCATCGCGCTCTCGGTGATGACGTTGAGCAATCCTTTCTTCAAGGTGATCGCCGACAGCATGTCGAGCGAAGCGGCCAAGTTCGGGTATGAGGTTTTGGTCACCAGTGGTGAATTTGACGTCGCCAAGCAGCATAATCAGGTCAAGGACTTCATCGTCAAGAAAGTCAGTGCCATCGTCCTCTGCCCCTGCGATTCAAAGGCCATCGGGCCTGCTATAGAAGAAGCGACCAGAGCGGGAATTCCCGTATTTACCGCGGATATCGCTTGTCTTGCTCCGGGTGTAGAGGTGGTCAGCCACATCGCAACCGACAACTATGGGGGAGGCAAACTTGCTGCCAAGGCCATGATCGAGGCTCTGGGCGAAGAAGGGGGCAAGGTAGTAGTTCTCGACTACAAAGAAGTCGAGTCCTGCATTCTCCGAGTCAAAGGCTTCAAGGAAGTGCTCGAAGCGCATAACCGCACCCGCAAGAGTGGGAATCTGAGAATTGTTGCGGAGCTTCCGGGAGGGGGTGTGAAGGATAAGGGATACAAGGCGGCCGAGGACGCCTTGCAGGCACATCCTGACCTGGCGGGAATCTTTGCAATAAACGATCCCTCCGCACTGGGGGCTCGGGCAGCACTGGAGAAGGCCGGAAGGCACGATCAGGTCAGGATCATCGGCTTTGACGGCCAGCCAGAGGGCAAGAAGGCCATCGATGAGGGTCACATCTACGCGGACCCAGTTCAGTTTCCAGATCGGATTGGCGTGGAAACGGTCCAGGCCATCGTCAAGCACTTTCGGGGAGAGCAGGTTCCATCCGAGATCTTGATTCCGACTGCTCTTTATCGACGGGGCGACTCGAGCCGATCCGGAAATTGATCCCGAACTGCGGGTCAATCGAGACATACGACCCGCCGAGGACACAGCCATGGGCGTCACCATCGTTTCGGAAGCAATCGAAGCCTATCTCCACCGCACAGGGCCCTCCCAGGATCCGATCCTGCTCGAGATGGAGGAACGCGCCCGTCGCGATCACTTCCCCATCGTAGGACCACTGGTCGGTCGCGTCCTCCACCAACTGACACGAATCAGCCGTGCTACTCGGATTCTAGAACTGGGATCCGGTTTCGGTTATTCCGGGTACTGGTTCGCCTCCGCCTTGGGGGACGACGGCCAGATCACCTTGACCGACGCCTCGGATTCGAATCTGGCGTCAGCGAAAGACCATTTTCAGCGGGGAGGCATAAGCTGTCAGCTAGAGTGCCGGAGCGGAGACGCTTTGGAAACCATGGACGCACTGCCAGGCAGCTTCGACATCGTGTTCAACGATGTCGACAAACACGCGTATCCACTGGTTTTCGAAAAGGCGTCTCGAAGACTTCGCCCCGGAGGTCTGCTGATCTCGGATAACGTCCTCATCCGGGGCGAGGTACTCGAACCTTCGGAGGAGGAGAACGTCCAGGGAATCCTGGAATACACCCGCCTTATCTTCAACAGTCCCGACTTCTTTTCCAGCATCATCCCGATTCGGGACGGCATTTCCGTTAGCGTGAAGTCCGGCTAAGCTGAAACTTCAAGAATACGTCGCACGTCTCCTGTCCTCCGAAGGTGCCGCCAACGGGTGAACAACGCTTCTCCCGAATACTTACCGGACCGGCGACTCTTTGAGGTGGAGTGGACTGCTCTCTCGGAGCTCGAACTTCTGGCCCTGATCCTGACGCCGGGGAGATCCGACAGAGCCGCCCTAGGACAGGCTCAGCGGATACTTGACTCTCTCGGCTCCAGTCGGAGACTCCGTTCCGCCAGATACCAGGATCTCCTCCGAACGGGCCTGGATCGAACCAACGTCCTTTCCCTGCTTGCTGCAGCACACTTGTTTCAGCGGATACGGCGTAAGCCTCTACAACCGGGCCAGTCATTCCGCTGCATTATGTAGAGCCGAAAGACCGTCAGAATGAGCAGCATCGTCGGGAGATGCAGGCAGGTCTTTGATCACTTTCAAATGCAGTTCCAGGACCTCAAGAAGGAATGCTTCTGGGCCGTTCTCCTGGACGGCAAGAACCGCATTCTGAAACTGGTCCGCATCTCGGAAGGGACACTGACCTCCTCCCTGGTTCATCCGCGCGAAGTCTTCCGTTCCGCGATAGAAGAGGCAACCTCGGGAGTGCTGCTGGTTCACAACCACCCCAGCGGAGATCCAGCTCCAAGCGATGCAAACAAACGAATCACGACCAGACTCGTAGAGACGGGAAGGGTAGTCGGAATCCGCGTTCTCGACCACGTCATCATAGCAGCTGACAGCTACTTCAGCTTTGCCGACCAGAACCTGCTCTGACCGGGACTTCGGGATTCTCAGATATCAGCACTCGTGGCTCCCTGGATACTTGGGGTATCCTAGCTGGGCAAGCGTGGCGTATGGAAATCAACGACCTGAGCTCCGTCCATTTCGATGTCCAGTGGCCTCAGGATCGCCCTTTTCAGGTGATCGGCCAGGGAATGGATGCGGTTGACTGGATCTGTGTCCTTCCCGACTACCCAAAGTATGCGTCCAGGGTGGAAATTGGGGAGATTCACAAGCTGGGAGGGGGACCCTGCGCCACCGCTACGGCACTTTGTTCCCGCTACGGCCTCAAGGTGCGCTTTATTGGTCGGTTGGGCGATGATGACTCCGGTCGTTTTTCTCTGGCAGATCTCGAAAAGGAGTCGATGGATCTATCCTGTCTGCAGATCGTCAGGGGAGCCGAAACGCAACTGGGAATCATTCTTGGTCGATGCCGCTACCGGGGAGCGGACTGTGCTCTGGAAACGTGACCCAAGGCTCGTCTATCAGGAGGGTGAGCTCAAGCGGGACTGCATTGTGGCTGGACAATTGCTCCATTTGGACGGGCAAGACCAGACGGCTTCTATCCAGGCCGCCCGTTGGGCGCGCGAAGCAGGCATGAAGGTCTCCCTGGACATCGACGTCCCACAGCCTGGAGCCAAAGAGCTGCTCCGCTTGACGTCCTTCTTGATCCCGAGCCTGGAGTTCGTGCGGAAGTTCACGGGAAGGGAAGACTGGAGAAGCGGACTGCTGGAGCTGGCCAAGCTGACCGATGGCTTCGTGGCCACAACACGAGGCAATCAAGGAGCGGCGCTGGTATGGGAAGGGGAGATCATCGAAGTCCCCGCACTCTCTGTCGAAGCCGTCGACACCACGGGCGCCGGCGACGTCTTTCACGGTGCGTTTGCGTACAGCCTCTTCCAGAACTGGAGCGTGGCACGCTGTCTCCGTTTCGCCAGCACTACCGCCGGCCTGTCTTGCAGACGATTAGGAGCGCGAAGCGGAATTCCGACCCTGGAGGAGGTGCTGGCGGAGATGAGCGGGGACCAGCCGCGCAATAGCGCCCCGCAGAGGAGCGGGGGGCACAGTAGGGGAGAAAGTGTAGAATAGACGGTGTCAATTGTGGCCGAAGCTCCGCAAGGACTCTGGAGAATGGATCCTTTTTCAACCTGATTGCATCCAATAAACCATGAGAGAAGCACTTCGTCTCGCACTAGTAGCAGGGGTTTTCCTTTCCGGGATAACGGTTGAGGCGGCAACCAAACCGACTCCCGAGGAAATCATAAAGCGATTCTCCGAGAAGGAGTCCGAGTTCAAGAAGACCTTCGCCCAGTACACCTATACCCAGCATATTCTGTTTCAGGTGCTGAGCCGCGCCGGACGGGTCCGAGAGCAAAGGGAGATGGTCGTCGAAATCTACTTCACCAAAGACGGCGAGCGTGAAGAAGAAATCCTCCAGGATCGAGGGCGACTCAAGTCGCTTAGAGTCAGCCAGGAAGACATCGACGACGCCCTCAATGTCCAGCCCTTCGCCCTGACTGCCGAGGATCTTCCGAAGTACAAAATCAAGTACAAAGGCGAGGAACGAGTGGATGAATTGGACACCTATGTGTTCGAAGTCAAACCGAAGAAAATACGGAAGCGGAAACGCTATTTCAAGGGGCGGATCTGGGTGGACACCAAAGACCTGCAGATCGTCAGGACTATCGGCAAGGCGGTCCCGGACTACAGCAACAACAAGTTTCCCGAGTTTGAAACACTTCGCGAGCAAATCGACGGGGAGTACTGGTTTCCGACCTGGACGGAGGCAGACGATGTCTTGGAGTTCCGCAATGGAGACGTCCGCGTCCGAGAACTGATCACCTACCAGAAATTCAAGAAGTTTGAGGTCGGCACCTCGATCAAGTACGGCCCTCCCTCCGAAGATACAGACGCTGACACCGAGGACAGCGAGGAAGGTGAAGCCACAGACGAAGGCGAAAACACGGACTCTCGTACAAAGGAGAATTCGCCGCGCTCACGGCAGCTGAACGTTCAAAGCTTTGGTTCTGTCGACAGGGATTTCGACCTCGACTACCTTCTCTTTCGGCGAGGATGGGATCCGCTCGCCGGCGCCAGTACACTTCAGTACTGCCTTACCTGCAGGAAGCTGCAACTCAAGTAGCCCATCGGTTTCAAAAGGACTCTCGTCAACCCCATCGGGGGCATAGCTGCGGCCATCAGATCCAGTCACCTGGAGGCGAGCCGCAACCACACGATCGTCGCCATCATGAATCTTGATTAACAGACGACCCGTTGGCAACACACAGAATCGCTGGGCCAGGGAGCGCTGATGCGTTCCCATCTTGAGGAGAAGATCCACCGCGATCTCTCCAGTCAACAAGGGTACGACCTCAAGCACGGCACGAATCTGTGACTGCGGCTCGACAGCCGCTTGAAAGGGGACCAGGCCGAAAACCCGGGAGGTCCCGCTGATCTGCAGGGTCGATCGACTCTCTGTCTTGTTGGTAATCTGCAACGAAAGGGCAGTCATTCGATTGAAGGGTAGCTTCAGACAAGGGGGGCCACTCCCGGCAATCCCTTCTGAACCGATGACCACTCGGAGATCCGGTTCAGAGTCTTCGGACTCTGAGGCGATCGCCTGACCGCTTTCTCCCGCGGTGAGCAACACTCCGGCAATCAATATCCAGCGTATACAGCAGGCGCTTGAACTCACTTCCACCTCATCTTGGTTCGAAACACGCCTCCAAGCCTCACCGCTCAGAACTGAATTCTTGCAATTGTAGCTTCTGGTCGGCCCCGCCACCAGCGTGCCTTGGACTATTCTGGAAGAAACTATCGCCACTTCTGAGATCATCACCTACGCCGAAGGCGTTACTGCGGGTAGCTCATTTTCTGGAACGACCTTTACCCAGGGTAGCTCGCTTCGCTCCGCATCGCCAACCCTGGGCTACCCGCAGTAAGGCCTTCGGCGTAGAGCAGAGCGCCAACGCCCGCCCTTGAGTGAAGCGTCGGCGAGGTTCCTTGACCTCGTCTCCAGAGAGAACATGTGGTTATCTCTGTGGAACTGCTTTGGGTGATGCCTGTCGCCGC
>Ga0310345_10004104_pt1 | contig 13415 bp, 13 predicted proteins | sample HC15DNA20500_MG_FD_204667 | JGI IMG/M metagenome (GOLD analysis project Ga0310345, IMG submission 204667) | Marine microbial communities from station ALOHA, North Pacific Subtropical Gyre - HC15-DNA-20-500_MG | ecosystem: Environmental > Aquatic > Marine > Oceanic | place: Pacific Ocean: North... | reverse complement strand
GCTCCGGCGGGCCGTTTCTGTTCGGCGAGTTCTGCAATGCGGATGCGATGTATGCTCCGGTTGTGAACCGGTTGGAGAAATATGCGCTCTCAAGCGCCGACGCGGTGGTGCGCTACACCGCAACTATGAAGAATCTGCCGGCCTGGCTCGAATGGGAGGCGGCTGGCATCGCCGAACCCTGGATCGTTGATCTGGACGAGGCGTGAACGCTTCAGACGAGCCCCGTCATCCGCCCGAAGATGATGGCGAAATCGAGCGCGCCGAACAGGAAGGCAATGCGCAGCATCTGGTATTTGCGCAGCAGTATGTGTGAAACAGAACTGTTTGAATGCGCGATCGAATGGACGATCTGCGAGACCTCGGCGACATGCATGAACTCGGCATATTTCTCGCCGTCATAGTGTTCCGCAGCAAGTGCCGGCCATGAGAACCTGTCGGTTTCGGACAGGTTCTGCCGCGTACCCTTTGCCGGATAGCGCGGGAACACGGCAAGCACGCAGAACAGGATGCAAATTCCCGACATGATTGCGGCTGCAAGCGCCACGGGGTCCTGCATGGTCATGGCAGCGACCGGCATCGGACCCTTCAGCGCCAGCAAGCCCACGAGCGTGACCAGTCCGCCGGCCTTTGTGTCGGCAAACTGCGTCTGCTGAATGAGCGTTGCGTGCTGGTCGAGTAGCGTCTGGACGCGGATGCGGCTGGCATGGTTGGGATCGACACCCTCCTTGCCCGAAAGCGGATGCGAAAGATCGACCTTGTCGATAGGGACTTGTTGCCTGCGGGGCTCTTTCATCCCGGCTGCCGCCAACTATTCGCCGGCGGGAAGGTAGCGTTCCCATCCGGTCATTGTGAGATGCTCCTGCGGCCGGAAGCGGGTCTTGTATTCCATCTTCTGTGAGCCTTGTACCCAGTAGCCGAGATACACATAGGGCAAGCCCATCTTGCGGGCGCGCTCGACATGGTCGAGTATCATCCAGCTACCGAGACTGCGCGCCTGCTGGCTGGTGTCGAAAAAGCTGTAGACCATCGACAGGCCGTTGCCGAGCACATCGGTGAGCGCCACGCCGAGCAGCGGGCCGTCGCCCTTTCCGGTGATGGCGGTATCGGGCCCGCGCCGTCGGTACTCCACCATCATCGTGTCGACATGGCTGTCCTCGATCATCATCGCGTAATCGAGCGCCGTCATGTCCGCCATCCCGCCTTCCGCGTGGCGGTCATCGAGATATTGGCGGAACAGCGAATACTGTTCCGATGTTGGCGAGGGTGGGATCTGGATTCCGGCAAGATCGTGATTGGCCCGGCGAATCCGCTTGAAGGAATTGCGCCAGCGGAACTCATCGACGACGATACGCACCGATACGCAGGCGCGGCACTCCTCGCAGGCCGGCCTGTAGGCGATGTTCTGCGAGCGGCGGAATCCGCCCTGCGTCAGCATGTCGTTGATTTCACGCGCCTTCTGGCCGACCAGATGGGTGAACACCTTGCGTTCCCGCTTACCCTTCAAATAGGGGCAGGGCGCCGGCGCGGTCAGGTAGAATTGCGGTGTGTCAATCGCGTGTTGCGTCATAGTCCGTAATACCAGGGCCCGACAAAAGAGTAGGTTAGCCAGATCAGGATGACAAGCGGGGTGCCGGCGAGCAGGAAGTCCGAGAACCGGTAATGGCCCGGCGCCATCACCAGCAGATTCGTCTGGTAGCCGACGGGTGTGGCGAAGGAACAGTTTGCCGCGAATATGACCGCCACGATGAACGGCATCGCATCGACGCCCAGGTGCGCGGCAATGCCGATCGCAACGGGCGTGAACAATACCGCCGTAGCGTTGTTGGACAGGATGTTGGTGAGCACGGCAAGGACGAGGAAGAAGGCAGAAAGAATGATGGCCGGAGGTTGATCCTGCATCGCCATTACCATCGCTCCGGCGAGAAACTCGGCACCTCCTGTGTGCTGCAGCGCCGCCGCACAGGCAAGCGAGGCTCCCACCATCATGAAGATACGCGAGTCGAAAGCGCGTTTGGCCTGCAACACCGTGATGCATTGCAGTAGCAACATGGCACAGGCTCCAAGGATTGCAGCGACCATGATCGGTATCAACTCGAACGCGATTGCCAGCACCATTGCCAAAAACACGACGAGCGCCCGCGGCGCGTATCGGCGCATGGGCACGATGGCCGCCGACCATTCCAGCAGCAACAGGTCGCGCGAGGCGCGCAGACGCGCAACATCGTCAGGCGTGCCGCCGACCAGGATGGTGTCACCCGGCTCAAGCCGGATCTGGTCGAGTGTCGTGCGCTGCATGCGGCTGCGCCTTTGCACGCCGAGTACCGCCACGCCTTCATTTGCTCGCAGGCCCGAGCCACGAATCGTGCGCGCCACGTACCGTGAGCCTGGCGGCACGACCGCTTCGGCAAGTGTGTAGCTGGCGTTCAGCCGATCCGAGCCCGGCCTGTCGTCACTATCGGCTTCTTCATCCTGCGGTACGCTGGCCGACCCGCGCGCCAGCGCCCGTGTGAGCGCGTTTCTTGTGGCTGCGACGATCACCGAATCTCCGGCCCTCAGCGTCACGTCCTCGAACGGCGGCAGGATGGGGATATCCCGGCGCACTACCATGCGCACCGTCATGTCGGACAATTCCTTGAACAGCCCGACGCGAGACTGTACCCCTTCAAGCGCATGTCCCGGCACGATGTCGATCTGGGTGATGAATTGCTTGCCGCTAACCGGGCTCAGTTCCTCCGCCATGCCCGCGCGTTTGCGCAGAAGCCTTGGCAGGATCAACATAACGTAGACCGAGCCGACTGCCGCCAGGATCAGGCCTGGACCGGTAAAGTCGAAGAAACCGATCTCGGTGCCGTTCTGGCGCGCCACGCCGGCAACCAGCAGGTTGGTAGACGAACCGATAAGTGTCGTCATGCCGCCAAGAATGGCAGCATAGGAAAGTGGCATCAGCCCGCGCGAGGCTTCAAAATTCTTCTGTCTTGCTATCGTGGTCATGATCGGGATGAACATCACCACGACAGGAGTGTTGTTAATCAGCGCCGAGAATCCGGCAACGCACAGAAGCAGCACAAGAAGCGTGCGGGTACGGCTCTTTCCGCCTGCATTGGCGAGCCATCTTGAGGGCTGGTCCAGCGCATCGGTATTGAAAAGTGCCTGCCCGACCACCAGCAGCGCCAGCACCGTGATCAGCGCGGGATTGGCAAAGCCTGCGACCAGCTCGCCTGGCCCCAGCGCCTGGCCCTCCGGCATCATGGCGAACAAGCCAAGCAGGGCCGCCACGGTGGCAAGAGCCACACCCTCCACCGGGAACCGGTCAACGGCGAACGCCGTGATCATCGCCGCAATAACCGCAAACGTCGCCCACATGACCGGGTTGGCCGCCGCAGCCTGGAGTACGTCTGCCTCGATCAACTGCCTGTCCCGAGCCGGGAGAGTTCAAGCCGCATGCCTGTCGCCTCGCATTCTTGCTGCACGATTAGTTAGTGCAGTTGCGTTGCGATTGAAAAGCATTCTGTTTCGAAAAGCTTGCGCCAGAAAGGCAGGCAATTCCACCAATCGGCTGATACACGAATGAACGTGTTTTACGCCGCCGGGGATCAGCGATCAGAGCGCACGATTACCGTGCCCAGCAGAATGTCCTGCACAAGCTGCTTTTGCGGCGTGAACAGTGAAACCAGCAACATTAGCGGGGTGAAGACGATATGGGCGGCCCAGAAAATCACGGCATGGACCATCGCAGTCACTCCGTCTACGCGTCCGCCCTCCAGCCGCTCTATCCTGATCGAGAAGAACCGCATGCCGAGCGTGGCCTGGTCTGCTCCGCCCATGGTCACGCCGATGTAAATGAGCGCGATCAGTCCACCGAGAACAGGATAAAGCAGGAAACCCAGTCCAAGGGTGACAATGCCCAGAAAGAACACAGGGATTAGCGACAACGCCCAAAGCAAACCAACAACCGCATAGTCGATGAGAAATGCCAGCACGCGGCGCGTGCGGACATTTTCAAGCCGGGCGCTTCGCTGAATGCTGGTGGTTGAAGTGGTGTCGGACAAATCCTGCCTCGTGTGAACTGTTTTGGTTCCTACGCGCATCGGGCGTGCAAGGTTCCGCTTCTATGGTTCATATGGGTGCGCGGCAGGGCAGGTGCAAATCCACAGGACAGACAGGTGTACGGCCTATTCCTGCAGCCATTCGGCAATGCGGGGCGCGAAATAGGTCAAAACGCCGTCGCATCCGGCCCGCTTGAAGGCCTGCATCGATTCCATGATGGCGCGCTTTTCGTCGAAGCAGCCCATTTGTGCTGCCGCCATGAGCATGGAGTACTCGCCGGAAACCTGGTAGGCGAAGGTCGGCATGGCGAAAGAGTCTTTCACCCTCCTGATAATGTCGAGATAGGGCATGCCCGGCTTTACCATCACCATGTCGGCCCCTTCCTCGATGTCGAGTTCGGTTTCGCGCAGCGCCTCGTCCGTGTTGGCAGGATCGATATAGTATGTCTTCTTGTCGCCTTTCAGCAGCCCGCCGGTACCCACCGCCTCGCGGTACGGACCGTAGAAGACCGAAGCGAACTTGGTCGCATAGGACATGATGGCCACGTCCTGGTGCCCTGCTGCGTCAAGCGCATTGCGAATGGCTCCGATGCGCCCGTCCATCATGTCGGATGGCGCGATGATGTCCGCGCCTGCATCCGCCTGTAGCACGGCGGCCCGCGCAAGCTGCTCCACCGTCTCGTCGTTGACGATGATCTCGTCGCGCAAGATGCCGTCATGGCCGTGGCTGGTGAACGGATCGAGCGCTACATCGGTGATGATTCCAATCTCCGGAACCTCTGCCTTGATGGCTCGGCTGACCTGATTGATCAGGTTTTCGGGGTTGAGGATTTCCGACCCTGTCTCGTCACGCTTTTCCAGCGGAATATTGGGAAAGGTTGCAATGGCGGGTATGCCAAGCTTCACCGCCTGCCTGGCGGCCTCGACCGCCAAATCCGTGCTGAGACGCTCGATTCCCGGCATCGCGCTTATCGGTTCGGTACGGTTCTCGCCTTCGATGATAAAGATCGGCCAGATCAGATCGGCTGTAGTGATGGTGGTTTCGCGCACCAGCCGTCGTGACCAGTCGAAGCGGCGGGAGCGGCGCATACGGCGTGAGGCGGTTATCTCATCGACGCTGCGTTTCATGATGTCCCATCCCCGATGTTGAGAATTGCGTTCGCTGCCAGATGCCACAGCCTAGCAGTGCATGGCAATGTGCCACCGCCAATGATCCGCTGCGACCCTGCCGGCCTTATGTCCGGTTGCCATTGTGCCTTATAGGGGTTAGCCGTTGAGCGCCTCCAACTGCCCAGACGCAGGGACGGCGCCAGAGGTTCGAGACCACCGATGAACAATTATCACCAGACCGTCAGGCTTTATGAGTGGTTCTTGCGCGTGGTGGCAATCTTCCTGCTCTTCTTCGCGTTGAGATACTGGATGCGCCTGACCGGCGTGTTTGGCGATGAGCAATGGCGCTTCGACACGATGACCGAGCATTGGCGTTTCGCCTCCTCGATACTCGCCGTGGCGATGCCCGTGGCAGCGCTGGGGCTCTGGGGACGATTTTCATGGGGCGTTGCGGTTTGGTTTCCGGTAATGGCGGCCGAGGTAACGATGCACGGTTTTCTGCCGGAGTTGTTCGGTTCCGCCGATCTGTTGCTCGCCTTCCATGCCGCGTGTTTGCTTTTGTTCGCGGTGTTCCAGGGAGCGTTATGGTTCTACGGACGCCGGCAGCGGAAAAGTTAAACCTTTCGACACCAGATTATTTTTCCTTAACCACGTCGCCGGTAATCAAATATTAATCCAATGCTTTAAGTCGAATTTTATTCGAGACGGTTAGATTGCCTTTCCAGAGTGGGGACAAAATAGAAACTCCACCGGACAGAGAGGCGAAAAAATGAACAATGCTACCGGCCTGGTCGGCAAGGCCATCGAACCTGTACTCGATGGCGACATCAAAACCATGTATCTGGAATCGCTGACGCTGGTGGAGCGCTTGCACCGCCGTCTGCTGGACGTGATCAAGGACGAATTCGAGCGGCAGGGCCGCAATGACATCAACGCGGTTCAGGCGTTGCTGCTGTACAATATCGGCAATTCCGAACTGACGGCGGGCGAGTTGCGTACCCGTGGCTACTATCTGGGTTCGAATGTTTCCTACAATCTGAAAAAGCTGGTCGATCAGGGCTTCATCCATCATCAGCGCTCGCGCGTCGATCGTCGCTCGGTCCGTGTCAGCCTGACCGATGATGGCAAGCAGATCGCTTCCATCGTCGAACAGCTCTATGAGCGCCATATCGGCTCGATCGAACAGGTTGGCGGCATCTCGAGCGAGGAATTCGCCCGCATGAACCGGTCGCTTCAGCGGTTGGAGCGGTTCTGGACTGATCAGATCCTTTACCGCCTCTGATCTCCGGTGGAGTACGCAGAAAAGGCCCGCTTCGAGCGGGCTTTTTTTATGTTTTGTCAGGCTTGTGATCGCGTTTCAACGCAACCGACATTAATTGGCCATAAAGCAATGACAGCGAGAAAATTCATTATTGCCGGGTGTGTGTCGGGCAGGCGAGGAACAGCGTAGCTTGCTGAAATGGTTGTTCGACCCTAGATTGTGAAGCGATTCTCGGCATCAGCGCAGGGCTAAGATGCGGCTTCCAGCCGTCGCCCGGAAACTGGCACGGATACGGTATGAAAAGACGGCAATTTCTCGCTTCAATGGCTTCTGCGGCTGCGTTGACGGCTTCCAGCCGGGCTTTCGCACAAAATCCGATAGAAAGTTTGCTTCAGTCCCCCGGCCGCGGTCGCTGGAGTGACGAGTTCGACGCAACACGCGACCAGAAGGCGGGAAGCTCGAACCTGCCGATCCTCTCCGATCGCACACCCGAGTTGATCGAAGCGGTCATGAACGACTACCGCCGGATCACCGCCAGCGGCGGCTGGCCCGTTGTGCCGGCGAACAACAAGCTGGAATTGGGGGTGCAATCTCCGAATGTTCCGGTGCTGCGCAAATGGCTCAAGATTTCCGGTGATCTGCCTGCCAGTAGTGGTGAGTCCGACATTTACGACAGTTGGGTTGACGGGGCGGTGCGCCGCTTCCAGTTGCGTCACGGATTGCCGGCCGACGGCGTGATGGGCAAGTATTCATTCGCCGCCATGAACATCCCGGCCAGCGTCCGGCTCGGGCAATTGGAGACCAATCTGGTACGCCTGCGCTCGATGAGCGGTTATCTGGGCGACCGTTATGTGATGGTCAATATTCCTGCGGCCCAGATCGAGGTGGTGGAGTTGGGCAAGGTGGTCCAGCGCCATACCGCTGTCGTGGGCAAGATCGACCGGCAGACGCCGATCCTCAATTCCAACATCCACGAGATCATCCTCAACCCCTACTGGACCTCGCCAAAGTCGATCATCAAGAAGGACATCATTCCGCTGATGCGCGAGGACCCAACTTATCTTGAGCGCAACAACATCCGCATTCTGGACGAGGCAACCGGCGAGGAAATCGCCCCGCAGGCGATCGACTGGAACAGCGATGAGGCGGTCAACTACACGCTGCGTCAGGACCCCGGCAAGATCAACGCCATGGCCTCGACCAAGATCAATTTCCGGAATCCTCATGCCGTCTACATGCACGACACGCCGCAGCAGGGCCTGTTCGGAAATATCGAGCGATTCAATTCCTCGGGTTGTGTGCGCGTGCAGAACGTTCGCGATCTGACGACCTGGATACTGAAGGACACCCCCGGTTGGGACCGGCGCAATATCGAGCAGATCATTGCGAGCGGCCAGAACACCGAGATTGCTGTTGCCGATCCGGTTCCCGTATATTTCACGTATATCACCGCCTGGTCCGTGGATCAGGGCGTCGCCCAGTTTCGCGACGATATTTACCGCCGCGACGGCGTTGAGGAATTGGCGCTGGAGACAACCGCCCTTTGAGAGGAGCCAACTCGCAGGGAATAGGCAAAGGGAGCCAGCAGGCTCCCTTTTTTGGTTGACCACGTGACGGCTGGTCGCGTCAGGCAGCGAAAGAGGGCAGGGCGCGTGATCCCTGCCGGATTGCTCCCAGTGCGATGCCTTGGTCACGCATCGCACTGGCGACTGCTGTGTCCAGCGCCGTATGCCGCAGCGGTCCTGCAACCTGCTCCAGTTTGGCGCCATCAAGCCGGTGCGGCCGGTCCCACAAATAACTGATATCATTGACCTCTCGCCACATCGGCACAAGCCATGCACCGAGACGCAGGAACAGCCACGGGAAGCGTGACGGCTTCAATTCACGGCCCGCAGTGCGTTCCATTGCTTCTTTCATCTCCTGTCCGGAAATCGAATGGCCCTCGAAGTGGAACCGGTCGAAATCAGGTAGTTCATCAGCGCTTTCCGCCAGCCTTACAAATGCGTCGGCCAAATCGGGCAGATAGGCCCAGCTATGCACGACATTCATCGGACCCGGATAGGTGACGCGGCCCTTGGCCACCTTGGCGGCAACAAAGAGATCGAACCACGACCCCGTGCCGGTTCCGCCGAAGAAGTCGCCGGCACGGATTATCAGGGTCTTCACATCGTCTTTCTCGGCAGCCCGCCGGAACAGGTTCTCGGCTTCGATGCGTAGCCTTGCCTTGGAGTGGTCGCCTACCTGCGGCGCGTCGGCATCTACCCCGGCGGGGATCGTGCTGCCATAGTTGTAGACATTGCCGGGGAACAGGTGCATCGCACCGTTGGACCTGGCGGCCGCAATGACATTGCACGCCAGCGGCATCACTTGCGTCCGCCATTTGGTGTAGACCGGGTTGAGGCCGTTGAAGATGACGCCGCATCCGTTGCAGGCCTCGATCAGTTCTTTCCGCTTGAGCGCATCGGCCTTGCGCGGCTCCGCATCGACACCCACGACTGGTGCCCCGGACCGGGTAACCGCGATGACGCGCCATCCCGCATCGGCAAAGGCCGCGGCGACCACCCGCCCGAGCCTGCCATTGGCGCCGAGAATAGCGATTGTTCTGTTGCTGGCGTTTGTCACGTCGTGTCCTTTCGAGCTTGAAACCGTGTTGACGCCAATCAATTTAATAGTCATTATTGAATTGAAAACAGAACAGAATGAATAATATCCATGCATTATTGAATTAATATGAGCTGAGCGCGGTGCGGCCGATGAATGATTTCGACTGGAACCTATTGAAGAGCTTTCTCGGCGTGCTCGACGCCGGATCGCTTTCGGCGGCCTCGAGGAGACTGGCGATCAGCCAGCCGACGCTCGGCCGCCACATCACCGAACTGGAGTCCGGTCTTGGCGTCACTCTGTTTGAGCGCGGCAGGGAAGGGCTGCTGGCGACGCCCGCTGCGATTGCCATCGCCGACCGGGTCCGCGAGGTCGATGTGCAAACTGGCGCAATCGCGCTGGCGGCAGCGGGCAAATCCGCCGAGATTGCCGGCACGATCCGTCTAACCGCAAGCGAAGTGGTCGCGACCTATCTGCTTCCCGATATCTTGCGGGAATTGCTGGAAGCCGAACCCGATCTCGAAATCGAGCTGGTGCCTTCCAACGACGTGCAGAACCTGCTGCGGCGCGACGCCGATATCGCCGTTCGCATGGTCGAACCCGCTCAACTCGATCTTGTCACCCGCAAGGTCAACGCCATGACAATGGGGGTCTTTGCCCACCGTGATTATCTGGCCCGCCACGGCACGCCGCAGAGTGTGGAAGACCTGCACGGCCACCTGATCGTAGGCTATGACCGCTCCGATCTCATCATTCGCGGTTTTCGCGACCAGGGCATCGAGGTAACGCGACACTTCTTTCGCCTGCGAACCGACAACCAGATAACCGCTTGGGAACTGGTCTGCGCGGGCTGCGGTATCGGTTTCGGTCCCAATCCGCTGGCGGCCAGACAGCCTGATCTCGTCCGGCTGGAATTCGGCACCGAGATACCTTCGCTGCCGATGTGGTTGGTCACCCATCGCGAAGTGCGGACCAGCGCCCGCATCAGGAAGGTATATGATTTTCTTGGCGAACGACTCGCAGCGATCCGGCTGTGACCTTCGCACGCAAGAATCTGCCGCGATCGGAGAAGAGCGCGCCCGGCATTTCAACTTTTGTATCGTCTGTGATATCTGCCGTCGCAACATGCTGAACGCACGCTCGTGCCGGTCAGCACCCTCCATCCAGAGCAACGGGACGATCAAATGGCGCTCAGTGAACCGGCTTCTGCCACCAATGGATTTTTCACCGCTTCGCTGCAGGCGGCCGACCCGGAAATCTACGAAGCCATTCGTGACGAGCTTGGCCGCCAACGCCACGAGATCGAGCTGATCGCGTCCGAGAACATCGTCAGCCGCGCCGTGTTGGAGGCGCAGGGCTCAATCATGACCAACAAATATGCCGAAGGGTATCCCGGCAAGCGCTACTATGGAGGCTGCCAGTTTGTCGATGTTGCCGAGACGCTGGCCATTGAGCGCGCAAAGAAACTCTTTGGCTGCGATTTTGCCAACGTGCAGCCCAATTCCGGCAGCCAGATGAACCAGGCCGTGTTCCTGGCGCTGCTGCAGCCCGGCGACACCTTCATGGGCCTCGACCTCAACTCCGGCGGGCACCTGACCCACGGTTCGCCGGTCAACATGTCAGGCAAATGGTTCAATGTGGTCTCTTATGGTGTGCGTCAGGAAGACCATCTGCTCGACATGGAAGAGGTTGCCCGCCGCGCGCAAGAGCACAAGCCGAAGCTCATCATCGCCGGTGGCACCGCCTATTCGCGCATCTGGGACTGGAAGCGCTTTCGCGAAATCGCCGATTCTGTCGGCGCCTATCTGATGGTGGACATGGCCCATATCGCCGGGCTGGTGGCGGGCGGCGTGCATCCCTCGCCAATCCCGCACGCCCATGTCGTGACCACCACGACGCACAAATCGCTGCGCGGCCCGCGCGGCGGCATGATCCTGATGAATGACGAGGAGATCGCCAAGAAGATCAATTCGGCCGTCTTCCCCGGCCTGCAGGGCGGCCCGCTCATGCATGTGATCGCCGCCAAGGCTGTGGCCTTCGGGGAGGCGCTGGCGCCGGACTTCAAGGCGTATGCGCGCGCTGTGGTGGAAAATGCCCGCGCACTGGCCTCAAGCCTTGCAGAGAATGGTTTGGACATCGTTTCAGGCGGTACCGACAATCATTCGATGCTCGTCGACCTGCGGCCCAAAAACGCCACCGGCAAACGCGCTGAAGCCGCACTCGGTCGCGCCAACATCACCTGCAACAAGAATGGCATTCCGTTTGATCCGGAAAAGCCCTTCGTGACCTCCGGCGTCCGCCTGGGCAGCCCGGCTGGCACGACACGCGGTTTCGGCGTCGCCGAATTTCGAGAGATCGGAAACCTGATCTCCGAAGTGCTAGACGGTCTCAAGACGGCCAATTCCGACGAAGGCAACGCGGCGGTCGAAAGAGCAGTCCGCGACAAGGTGATCGCGCTCACCGAGCGTTTCCCTATCTATTCCGGAATGTGAGGAAACGCGATTGCGCTGCCCCTATTGCGGAAACGCCGACACGCAGGTCAAGGACTCCCGGCCTACCGAGGACGGAGCGTCGATCCGCCGCCGCCGTGTGTGTTCGGGCTGCGGCGGACGCTTCACCACTTTTGAGCGCGTTCAGTTGCGCGAACTCGTCGTTGCCAAAAAGACCGGCAAGCGCGTCCCCTTCGACCGGGACAAGCTGGAACGATCGGTGCAGACTGCATTGCGCAAGCGCGATGTCGATCCTGAGCGTGTGGAGCGGATGATTACCGGCATTGTCCGCCAGCTTGAATCGATGGGTGAGGACGACATCGAGTCGAGCGAGATCGGGCGTCTCGTGATGGAGGGGCTGAAGAACATCGACGAAGTGGCCTATGTTCGCTTCGCCTCGGTCTACAAGGACTTCCAGGAAGCCAAGGACTTCGAAGGCTTCCTGCGCGAAATGGACGAGGAAGGCTGAGCGGTGTCCGCTCCGCTTAAGAGATGACCGCGTCACTCGATCAACGCTTCATGGCAGCGGCCGTCCGCCTTGCGCGGACTAACGAAGGCCGCACCGGCACCAATCCCTCCGTTGCCTGTTTGCTGGTGAAGGATGAGGGGGATGGCCCGGTCATCATCGGGCGTGGCGTTACCGCTATGGGTGGCAGACCCCATGCCGAACCCATCGCAATAGAGGAAGCAGGCGAGCGGGCGCGTGGAGCAACAGCCTATGTGACGCTCGAACCTTGCGCCCATCACGGCCGCACACCGCCTTGCGCCCAGACGTTGATCGATGCCGGGGTTGCGCGGGTGGTAACCGCCGTCATCGATCCCGATCCGCGCGTGGACGAAAAAGGTCACGCCATGTTGGTTTCAGCAGGGGTCGAAGTGGAAAAAGGGTTGCTCGACACAGACGCGCAGCGCGGGCTGGGAGCCTACCTGACACACAAGCAGCTCGGCCGTCCCCAGGTGACACTCAAGCTTGCTGTTTCCGCCGATGGCTGTCTCGGTGTGAAAGGCGCTGGGCAGGTTCCTGTCACTGGCGCTGCTTCCCGCGCCCAGACCAATCTGATGCGCGCGCGGCATCACGCCATTCTGGTTGGCGTCGGCACTGTGATTGAGGATGATCCGGAACTGACCTGCCGCCTACCGGGATTGGAGGACCGTTCGCCGATCCGTGTGGTGCTCGATACCACGGGGAGAGTGCCGCTTTCGTCGAAACTCGTGCAAACCGCCCGGGAGCACCGCATCATTCTGGTCGGACCGGCGGGCTTGAAATCTCACGAGGAAGCCGCCCGACTGGGCTGTGAACTCCTGCCCTGCGAACTGTTCGAAGGCAGGGCCGCGCTGCCCGAATTGCTCGACGATCTGGGTGCGCGCGGCGTTATGAGCCTGATGGTCGAGGGTGGGGCACAAGTGGCACAAAGCTTCCTGCGCGACGGATTGGCGGACGAACTGGCGCTGTTTTCCTCCGAGGTGGAGATCGGCAGCGAAGGCGAACCTGTGAAATCGCCGGTCACGCCGCAGCATGTGCCCGAGGGTTTCGGCTTGACCGGCGAGTGGCAATTCGGTGAAGACCGCCTCCAGACCTTTGCGAAGGGTGCCTGAACGATGTTCACCGGACTGGTGGCCGATATCGGCAGCATTGAAAAAACCGAGCAGCTCGATCAGGGCCGGTTGTTTCGCGTCGCCACCAAGCTCGATCTTGAGGCGATGCAACTCGGTGCCTCGGTCAGCCACGCCGGCGTCTGCCTTACCGTGACGTCTAAGGGCGATCACTGGATCGAGTCCGAGGCCTGGAACGAGGCCTTGAAGCTGACGACTCTCGGCAGCCTGCACACGGGCGACAGGCTCAACCTTGAGCCCTCGCTCAGAATGGGTGACGAACTGGGCGGGCATCTGGTTTCGGGCCATGTGGAC
>Ga0310345_10004103_pt1 | contig 13416 bp, 13 predicted proteins | sample HC15DNA20500_MG_FD_204667 | JGI IMG/M metagenome (GOLD analysis project Ga0310345, IMG submission 204667) | Marine microbial communities from station ALOHA, North Pacific Subtropical Gyre - HC15-DNA-20-500_MG | ecosystem: Environmental > Aquatic > Marine > Oceanic | place: Pacific Ocean: North... | reverse complement strand
AACAACGCCATCGGTCAGGCTCTACTAGCCGAAGCTCTCGGCGCAACTCGAATCGTCGCCGAGACAGGTGCGGGTCAACATGGTGTTGCGTCCGCTGCGGCATGCGCGCGCGTGGGCCTACCATGTGTTGTCTATATGGGTGAAATTGATGTCGCTCGCCAATCACCAAATGTCGATCGTATGGAACGGCTGGGGGCCACTGTGATCCCCGTAACCTCTGGCGACTGCACGCTGCGAGCAGCTATTGATGAAGCCATCCGCGATTGGGTCTCCGACCCGATCGAAACCTACTATCTATTGGGCTCCGCCGTTGGCCCTCATCCCTATCCATATTTGGTTCGCGAGCTTCAAGCAGTGATCGGTCACGAGGCGAGAGCACAGATCAGAAAATATGCTGATCTCCCAGACGCAGCTTTCGCATGCGTTGGTGGTGGATCAAACGCTATCGGCTTATTTCATGCGTTTCTGGCAGATGAAAACGTGCAACTTTTCGGTGTTGAGGCTGGTGGCCGAGGAGAAACGCTGGGTGATCACTCTGCCACTTTGAGCGCGGGACGGCCCGGTGTGTTACACGGCGCACATAGTATGTTGCTCTACGATGATGACGGCCAGATACAGGAAACACACTCAGTCTCCGCAGGGTTGGATTACCCAGGGGTCGGTCCTGAGCATTCTCTGTTAAAAATGATAGGCAGAGTCGAGTATGTCACTGCCAGCGACTCGGAAGCGTTGGACGCTCTGGCTGAGTGCTGCGCATTGGAGGGAATTTTGCCCGCACTCGAAACCGCGCACGCTATTGCTGGGGCTCGTCGTTGGGCTGCATCGAATCAGGGCACCAGGATTCTCATAGGGCTTTCTGGCCGTGGCGACAAGGACATGCCAATCCTGAGCCAATATCCCGTTGGAAACCGCGGAAATGGTGAGGAGGCTGTTAATGCAGCCGCATGAAGCACTTCGCCACGCCTTGGAGCAAGCAGACGGATCGGCACTCGTAGCATTTTTAACTGCAGGCTATCCAGAACCCGAACGCTTTCTTCAGATCCTCGAGGAGGTTGAGGGCGTCGCTGATGCGGTAGAAATAGGCGTCCCCTTCACAGATCCCATGGCGGATGGAGTAACGATCCAGCGTTCAAGTCAAGCAGCGATTAAGAAAGGTATCAGCTTGCGCTGGATATTGGATCAGCTTGCTGCTAGAAAGACTAAACCCGCGGCACCGATTTTGTTGATGAGTTATTTGAACCCATTGCTTGCGTTTGGCTTCGATAAATTAGCGGCACGGGCAAACGAGGTCCGCGTGAGCGGTTTTATCGTTCCCGACCTACCCTACGAGGAAAGCGCTCCTTTGAAAGACTGTCTGGATACACATGGCCTGGCTCTCGTGCAGCTCGTCACACCAGCGACACCGTCTGGGCGCCTTACACAACTGTGTAAAATGAGCCAAGGATTTGTATATGCCGTTACACGCACCGGCATTACCGGTGGGAAAACTGAGTTACCTCTTGAGCTAGCAGAATATTTGGGCACTGTAAAAGCAGCAGCCCAAGTACCGGTGTGTGCTGGCTTCGGGGTTAGAGAGCGCGAACAGGTAAAACTGATCAACCAGTACACCGACGGCGTTATCGTTGGTTCAGCATTGATCGAAGCCTTAGAGAGGGGCGAGAGTGCGGCAGCTTTTCTTAAAGAATTGCGTCTGTGAAACGAGCTAACTCCCTATGAAGAGACTAGTTACGCATGAGTCGCTGGCTTATGTTGGACATTTGAAAAATCTTCTTGAGCAATCTGCGATTACCTGTTTCATAAGAAATGATCAGCTTTCCGGAGGGTTGGGTGAAATTCCCTTTCTCGACTGTCTACCAGAACTATGGGTGACACGAGATGAAGATCTAGCACGCGCCGAGGCTGTGCTAGGGGCTGCAAAAAATGCCCCAGCGGAATGTGAAGAATGGCGGTGTACTCTGTGTGGAGAAAGTAATGAGGGGCAGTTTGCCCTCTGCTGGCAGTGCGGTGGTGCCGACATCCCGGTCGGGTGAGGATCACCTTTTCAACGAACAACCATAAATGAGTCCCTATGAGTAATGATTCACCAAATACAGCGTGTGTTCTAATCATCGGCAACGAAATATTGTCCGGTAAGACGCAAGATACGAACCTTCAATTTCTTGGCTCTGAACTCGCACAGCGTGGTGTTCGCCTGGCAGAAGCACGTGTATTGCCCGATGACAAAACCGAGATTATCAACGCACTCAATGAATGCAGGGCCAAATATACCTACGTGATCACCACGGGCGGCATTGGTCCCACTCATGATGACATCACAGCGGAGTGTATCGCCACAGCCTTTAATTGCCATCTAGTACTTGACGAAGATGCGGTTACATGTCTGAGTCGCAGTGGGCGCGCCCTCAACCCGGCAAGGCTTAAGATGGCTCATGTACCAGAGGGAGCTAGTCTAATCGACAATTCTTTAAGTAATGCCCCAGGATTTAGGGTTGAAAATGTGTTCGTCCTGGCAGGAGTCCCAAGCGTAGCACGAGCTATGTTCTCCACCTTTGCAGACGACCTAGGGGTTGGCGGATCCATTTACTCCCGAAACGTCGACGTATTCTTGCCCGAGGGGGACATCGCGCAACCCTTAGAAGACCTTGCTCTGAAATACTCGACAGTCGAAATAGGCAGCTATCCTTTCTTTCGAGATGGCTGCTATGGGGCTAATCTAGTCGTGCGCGGTATGGATGAGTCTGTTGTCGAAAAAGTAATTGGACTTGTTGTAGCTACTATGAGAAATCTGGGTGATGAGTCGAGTGTTGGCGAACCCAGCTAACGTCCTTGAGAAGCCAATTCAGTCCAGTACATAGCACCAAGCGCCCCTGCCCCAAGGACAGCGAAACCTCCAATCAGCGGGAGTACTGTGCCATTGTACAGCTGACCAATAAGTCCCCCGAGCACCCCCGCAATTAGAGTCGTAAACGACCCGATGATAGCGGCAGCTAGCCCCGTCCGTTGACCGAACGGCTCCATGGCCATCGCATTGAAGTTCCCAAATACCATACCTAGACAGAAAAAAGTGGTGGCACCCCATACCATCACTGTCCAAAGCGGTGGTTGACCTTGAATCATTACTGAAAATGCAAAAAAGACCGCAGACAGAACACACAACGCTTGCAGACTTCGCCACGAAAGAGTGCGCATGCCATATCGCATGACCAAGCGTGCATTTGTATAGGAGGCAGCTCCAAAAGAGACTGAAAGTACACCAAAATAAACGGGGAACAGCCCTCCTAGGTCGAACTGGATCTGAAATATCTGCTGCGCCGAATTCAAGTAGCCCAGGAATGCCCCGAAGACGAGCCCAGCAGCCAAAGCGTATCCCAAAGCGGTACGATTTAAACATACCTCTTTTACAGCCTTAGCCATTGTCCCTAGTGCGAGTTGGGTGCGACGACTAGGTGGTAGGCTCTCGGGTTGACGTATGCCGAACCAAATGAATGCAATTATCGAAAGCACAAGCAGGAGGCCAAAAATCATCCGCCAGTTTGCAACCAACAAAACTGCTTGCCCCAGGGCCGGCGCAACTGTTGGAACAATCACAAAAATGGTAATCACGAATGACGTGATTCTAGCCATCTCGCGCCCCTTGCAACGATCTCGTATCAGCGCCATGGTTACGATACGAGGCCCAGCGGCACCGAATCCCTGAAGAAAACGACCACAAAGCATGACGGAGTAATTCCAGGAAATAACCGAGAGAAAGCAGCCTAAAATGAATAGGATGAGACCCGCATAGATTCCAGGTTTGCGGCCAATTCGATCAGATAGAGGGCCATAAACTAATTGCCCTAACGCAACACCCAGAAACAATGCAGAGATGATTAACTGGTTATCGTTCTGTCGCTGCACACCAAGTTCCCTGCCAATATCGGACAATGCTGGAAGCATGGCATCGATTGACAACGCAACCAGAGACGTAAGCATGGCCATAAGCGAGACGAACTCGCCTAAGGGCAATTCTTTGTGATCGTTCACTGAATCCGCTTCAGCGACCAGCTCGAAACGTCAAAGCTAGGCCAGCCGCGACAGGCCCCCAGCCAAACCAGGTAGGTGTCGCTTCAAGCCCTATCCACAACACTCCAGCCAGTAGAAGCACGGCGCCGGCTAAGAGTCCGCCACTCAGAGTAAAAGCTTTACGGATTGGCAAATTTTTAAGTTCGGACTTGAGGGCCTTCTCTTCGTACACTTCCTCGAGTACCTTACGTACGAACTGGTAGAGCGCGTCTGGCAACAACATGAGATCTTCACTTATCTGAGGCCAGTTATTTAGCAACCGCTTCAGATGTTCTCGTGGGTCGGTCCGTTGCTGCATCCACTCCTGGAGAACGGGCTGCGCAGTTGCCCACAGATCAAGATCTGGATACAGCTGCCTCCCGAGCCCCTCGATATTTAGTAAGGTTTTCTGTAGTAACACGAGTTGTGGTTGTACCTCCATGTCAAACTGACGAGCCGTATCAAAGAGCCTTAGCAACACCAAACCAAATGAAATATCTTTCAACGGCTTGTTGAAGATAGGCTCACACACAGCGCGAATTGCAGCTTCCAGTTCTGTTATCTGCGTATCTGCGGGCACCCAACCAGAATCCAAATGAAGCCGTGCGACACGATGATAGTCTCGTTTGAAAAACGCGAGAAAATTTCCAGCAAGATAGTGCTGATCTCGCGAACTTAGGCTACCTACAATCCCAAAATCTACTGCTACATATCGAGGTTTTTTTGGATTCGACACATCCACGAAAATATTTCCAGGATGCATATCAGCATGAAAAAGGTTGTGTCGAAAAACCTGCGTAAAGAAAATTACAACTCCATTCTCAGCAAGACGCCGGATGTCGGTCCCAGCAGACTTCAACCCCTCGATATCACTGATGGGGACTGCAGATATACGCTCCATGGTAAGAACGTTGGATCGACAGTAATCCCAATACACCTCGGGCACGTAGAGCATGTCCGAGCCTTCAAAATTGCGTTTTAACTGAGCTGCGTTAGCGGCTTCACGTGTTAGGTCAAGCTCTTTTAGAAGTGTTTTCTCAAATTCACTAACAACCTCTACCGGCCTCAGGCGTTGCCCGTCGGACCAGTACCGTGCGGCGAGTTTCGCGATAGCATAGAGCACGGTCAGATCCCGCTCAATCAATTCTTGAACTCGCGGCCTCAGAATCTTTACAACCACACTTTCTCCGCTGTGGAGTGTTGCACAGTGAACCTGCGCGACTGACGCGGCGGCCAAAGGCTCTTGCTGGAAGTCGGCAAAAAGTTCATTTGCTTTTTTGCCAAACGCGTCAGCAAGGATTTTTAGCGCCTCTTCGGAAGAAAAGGGTGGTACCTGATCCTGCAACTTAGCTAGCTCGTCAGCAATATCCGTCGGTAAAAGATCCCGTCGCGTTGAAACGGCCTGACCGAACTTCACGAAAATAGGTCCGAGTTCTTCTAATGCTTCACGAATTCTTTTGCCTAAGGGGTCACGTCGTGATCGACTGCGAATCAGGTTAAAAACCCAACCAACAGGACGAAATAAATGCGTCTCCCAAACAATCTCTTCGAGACCGTACCGGATTAGCGTTCGCTGAATAGCAAGCAGCCTTAAGACTAGTCTGAGCTGTCCCATGTTGCCCCGCCGTTGGTTCCCTTGAGAAACTTATCCACCCGTTGAGCTGTCCTGTCAGTATCCTCCCGAAGACGTTCAACCTCTCGGCTAAAGCTTTCAACCTCGACTCGCGGTGGTAATTGACGGATTTCCTCCTGGAGAAATTCCGATGTATCCATGGTGAGTGCATCTATGGCGCGGGTACCCCATCCTTTCACGCGTCGTACAGATCGCGCCATTTTATGAGCCACAATGTCCCCTACTAGATGGGACAGCTCTTCTTCTAAATCTGGTCGCGCAAGGCGCAATAACTCAGCGAACGCTTCAGCAGTTTGGATATCACCACTGAACTCAACACCTGCTGCTCTGAAATCTGCCAAAGTTGATACGTTCAGGAGATTCAGCAATGTTAAAGGCGTTCCGGAGATTGTGGCGGTCGTGGCGACAATTGAATCGTCACTAATCATGCTAACCCCGAGACGGGTTTGTTCGGCATCCAACCGTAAATTGGTACCAAAATTCTGAATATTTATAGCTAAGCTTCGCCCTACCAGCGCAAACAAACGATCCTGTGCAGCTGAAGATTCCTGAATGTGTTGGTTCAGCAAGTGCTCTATCGCAACTATCGATCGTTTTGTCATAATTTGACTAAAACTTAAATCCGATGTGCAGGGAAACAATTCCACCGGACAGGTTGTAATACTCGCATCGCTCAAATCCCTGAGTACCCATCATCGTCTTTAACGTATCTTGATCAGGATGAACGCGGATAGATTCTGCTAGATAGCGGTAGCTGTCGGCGTCACCCACGATCAGGCGCCCGAGTCTTGGCAAGACCTGAAAACTGTAGAAATCGTACGCAGACCCAAGCAGGCCCAATTTGGGTTTCGAAAACTCAAGAATTAACAACCGCCCCCCCGGTCTAAGTACTTTATACATAGCACCGAGCGCAGCAATTTTGTCCGTTACGTTTCTCAGTCCAAACCCGATGGTAACGCAATCGAATAAAGGAGTGTCCAGAGGCAACTTTTCTGCATCAGCTTGCAGGTAAGCAACGTTCCTCACCAAACCGGAGTCGATTAGCCGCGCGCGTCCCTTATCTAGCATGCTGAAATTGATGTCTGTCACAACAACTCTTCCGGTGGAACCTACCTGCCGCGCCATACCTTCGCTAAGGTCGCCACTCCCCGCAGCAACATCAAGCGCTGATCCCCCAAGTTGCAAGGCTGTTTTGGATAGTGCAAATCTTTTCCATGCTCGATGTAATCCCAAAGACATCAGATCATTCATCAAATCGTAACGATCTGAGACAGAATCAAATACATCTCTCACACGGTATTGCTTCTCACTCCGAGGGATACGCTCGAAACCGAAATCAGTGAGCTCTTCAGAATTTTTCTGGTTTTCTGCCATCCGTTTCCGCCGATCTTTGATGGCCAGCTTTATTCAGGCGTTCGAGATACCGCTGCCAATTAGCTTCATACCCAACACCTAGCTTGTAGAGTATTGACCACGTATAGAGCCCCGTATCATGGCCATCATCGAAGACCAACCTCACGGCATAGCGTCCGATGGGTTCGATTCGGTCGATGTTTACATTCTCTTTATCAAGCACCAACAAGCTTTCTCCTGAACCATGTCCCTGAACCTCAGCCGAGGGTGAGTGCACCCTTAAGTATTCAGCGGAAAGCTCAAAGTCCGCGCCGTCAGAGAACTTCGCACACAATTGGCGTGAGCGCTTGCGAAGCTCCAACTCCGTTGGGTAAGGATCTGGTTTCAGCTCGCTCTCACTCAAAGTATGTACCGAGTCAAGTCTTCGTCTTGGACGAGTTGCCCCAGATGCTCATTGACATAATCCGCATCCACAGTCGCATCTTGACCTCCTTTATCCGACGCCTCAAAAGAAATGGACTCCAGTAACCTTTCCAGCACTGTATGCAAACGTCTTGCACCAATATTTTCGGTACGCTCATTTACATGAAAAGCAACCTCCGCAATCCTTTTGACCCCTGAGGCATTAAATTCAAGATTGACCCTCTCAGTTGCCATCAAGGCCGCATATTGTTCCGTTAGCGATGCGTCAGGCTCAGTTAGAATGCGTACGAAATCGTCCGCATCTAATGCATCCAGTTCTACACGTATGGGGAAACGTCCTTGCAATTCGGGGATAAGGTCCGAGGGTTTCACGACATTAAAAGCCCCGGACGCAATGAAAAGGATGTGATCTGTCCGGACCATGCCGTAGCGTGTGCTCACCGTACAACCTTCGACTAACGGCAAAAGATCCCTCTGAACGCCTTCTCTTGAGATATCGGCACCCATAGTGTCGGAACGGCGAGCCACTTTATCAATCTCATCGATAAATACGATGCCATCTTGCTCCACTGCGGACAGTGCCTGCAGCTTGATTTCTTCCTCATTGATCATTCCCGCCGCTTCCTCATCTGCCAGGATCTTCAGCGCATCGCGTACTTTTAACTTTCTCACGTTCCGGCGCCCAGTGGAGAGGTTTTGGAATAGCCCCTGCAGCTGGTTAGTCATCTCCTCCATACCGGGTGGCGCCATAATCTCCACACCGACTCCTGGCGCCTGCACTTCAATCTCAATCTCCCGCTGGTCCAACTCACCTTCACGGAGCATCTTTCTGAAACGCTGTCGGGTATCGCTATCATCATCGGGCTGTGAACCGGGTAACAAAGTGTCTAATAAACGATCCTCGGCCGAGTCTTGAGCGCGGTGACTAACCTTTAAGATTGCATCCTCGCGGACCATTTTGACGGCCATGTCAGAGAGGTCGCGGATGATTGAGTCCACCTCCCGACCCACGTAACCAACTTCCGTGAACTTGGTCGCCTCCACCTTAATAAAGGGAGCCCTGGCAAGTCGGGCGAGCCGCCGAGATATCTCCGTCTTACCAACGCCGGTCGGACCGATCATCAGAATATTCTTTGGGGTAATCTCACTACCGAGCGGTTCGTCGACCTGAGACCGTCGCCAGCGATTACGCAACGCAATCGCGACGGCTCGCTTGGCTTCATTCTGCCCGACGATGTGTTTGTCCAACTCCTGGACGATCTCTCTGGGCGTCATAGACATGGGTACACTCGTCGTTCTAGCAACTGACAGCAAGTTTCACTACAGCTCTTCTATTGTGATCTCGTTGTTGGTGTAGACACAGATATCTCCCGCGATGGAGAGTGATTTTTCAACAATGCCACGCGCATCTAATTCAGTGTTGTCTAATAACGCGCGCGCTGCTGCTTGACAGTAGGCACCACCGGAGCCTATCGCCAAAAGGTCGTGTTCCGGCTCAATTACATCTCCGGTTCCAGAAATCAGTAATGACTGTGATTCATCGGCAACAACAAGAAGCGCCTCCAGACGTCGCAACAACCGATCAGTTCGCCAATCTTTGGCAAGTTCTATGGCAGCACGCGCAAGATTCCCATACTGATCAAGTTTCTTCTCAAAATACTCAAACAGAGTAAAGGCGTCAGCGGTACCTCCAGCAAAACCTGCTAAAACTTTTCCATCGTGTAAGCGACGAACCTTACGCGCGTTTCCCTTCATCACTTTATCACCCATGGTAACCTGCCCGTCGCCGCCGATGACGACCCGTCCATTGCGCCGAACACAAATGATAGTTGTACCGTGGAAACTAGCCATATTTTTTGGGGCGCCTCTCGCAACAAACCACTAAGGATGGGGACTGTTCGACTGATCAGTCCTGACGGTCTTCTGCCGCCCCCTTGTCATCCCGTCGCTGCGCCCGCGGATGAGCCATATCGTATATCTGGGCGAGATGCTGGAAATCAAGATGCGTATAAACCTGAGTTGTGGAGAGACTGGCGTGTCCTAGCAGCTCCTGTACTGCTCGTAGATTACCGCTAGATTCCAACATGTGGCTGGCGAAAGAGTGCCTAAGCATATGCGGATGAACGCCTACCGGAGCGCCCTGTTGCTGAGCCCACCGCTTCAGTCGTGATTGGACAGTCCTGGGGGCAAGCCGCGTACCCCGTCGACTGACAAACAGTGCAACTTCCTGGGGTTTTGCGATCGTCACCCGAACCACGATCCATGTTTCCAGCGCCTCCAAAGCGTACCGCCCTACAGGTACGATCCGAACTTTATTACCCTTACCCGTTACGCGGACAGTCCGGTCCGGAAAATCGAGATCACTTAGGTCTACGCCGACGAGCTCGGCAAGTCTCAGCCCGGACGAATAAAACAGCTCAAGCATCGCACGATCCCTCACTGTTAGGTCGTCTTCCCCCGCAAGCGCGAGCAAACTCGCAACTTGGTCTGCATCCAGTGTTGCCGGCAGTCGTCGAGACGGTTTGGGAGCCTGCACGCCAGAGGCTGGGTTAGATTTAATGATTCCCCCCCGAACCATGAATGCTAGGAAACTCCGTATGGCGGATAGCCGGCGGGCAATGCTTCTGGGGCTGGAACCTCGCCGATGACATTCCGCAGCAAATTGGCGCACTGCATAAGAATCTAATGACTCAATCCCCAGCGATGTTCGTTCGCAGAAATTTGTTAATAAACGCAGGTCGCGCCGATAAGCGTCAACAGTGTGTGGTGAGAGCTGCCGCTCCTTCTCCAGGTGCCGTACAAACGCTTCGATATGTGTTTTAAGATCCAGCAGCATTCGGTCCGCTTGTTGCTTGTACAACTGATTCACCCATTAGAACCACTGTGACTAGCTCGCCCAACCGACTCAAAAAATCCATGGCCTTCCCGGGGTGAAAGTAGTCCGGGTCTTGGCTTCCGATTATAAGAAAACCGAGCTCCACGTTTTCTCCGAGGGGGATAAACGCAGCTGAATTGATCTCAGCCTTACTATCCTCAAAAGCAAAGGCTTTCTGGCGGCCGCGAAGTAATCCGCATCGGGGCTGACCAGACTTGAGAAAACTCGTAAACGGCTTGAGTCCAGCATCATTACGATCAACAATTTTCACAAATCCTCCATCTGAAAGCGGCGCGTCCAAAGGCGAAGAAAATAGGACTAACACGACCCGCTCTGCCAGAAAGTCTTCTCTTAGGCTGGTCTCAAGAATCTCCACCCGTTCTGCTCCACTCCTGGGTTCCATGAGAGTAACCGCGAGCTGATGAATCTTTTCTACAAGTGCATGGTTATCTTTGGCAACCGCTACGAAATCCTTGAGCTGTCGCTCAAGTTTGCTATTGCGCTGGCGGAGGATAGCGACCTGTCGCTCAACCAGTGATACAGCAGCACTCCCAGGTTGGTGAATCAATTTAAGCCTCATCAGAAGATCAGAGTGCCGCTCGAAAAAGTTCGGGTGCCTGTGAAGATACCCCGCGATCTCATCCTCTGAGAATGTTTCTTCGATAGCCGCTTCGTCCTTATGCTGGCTCATAGCTCTATTCGTCCATCGAATACCCTAATCGCCGACCCAGACAACCACAATGGATGCCCTGGTCCTAACCACTTCACAATTAATGTGCCGCCGGGCAGCTCCACCTGCACATGATCCCCTACCAGGCCCCAGAGCCTACCAACAGCAACAGCGGCGGCAGCTCCCGTCCCGCAAGACTGTGTTTCTCCAGCCCCGCGTTCCAAAACGCGCAGCCGCACATGTGCCTCACTCAGCACCTCGAGGAAACCAACGTTTACCCCCTCCGGGAATAAAGAGTGACTCTGAAGCTCAGGTCCCAGTATACCGACCGGAGCTGTGTCGACTGAATCCACCCGGATGACAGCGTGGGGATTTCCTATGGAAACCGCGCCGAATTCCACGCTCCCATTTTCCAGATCTAGCTGATAACGACCGGACTTTAAATTCGCCCGCAATGGCACGGTTCGAGGATCATAATCGGGTTCACCGAGATTAACCGTCACATCTCCGTTGGACTGTAGCCTTGCCTCCACGGTCCCCGCCAAGCTCCCCAGGGTCAGGGTGGCGCTTTCTTCATCCCCTATCAGGTATCGGGCTACACAACGGGCCCCGTTTCCGCATTGTTCAACCTCCGAGCCGTCGGCGTTGAATACCCGATAGAACGCCGCTAGCTCAGCCTGTTCTGATGTTTCCAGGACCAGCAACTGGTCGAACCCGACTCCCCTGCGTCTGTCTGCCCAGCCACGGATGACATTGCTGCCCGGCAAATCGACGCCTTCGGGCCAGCGAACGACCATAAAGTCGTTGCCGGTACTGTGCATCTTTGTAAATTCCAGTTCCATAATACTGGTAATGCTCTTCGCTGGAGGTTAACTTGAGCGAGAGGATTATAGTGGATTCACACGCCCCCAAACCCAAAGCTCACTTCGATGACCTGAGAACTTTTCTCTCCGAACTCGAAGTACATGGGGAACTTAAGCGCATCGATGTACCAGTGGACCCCCACCTGGAACTTACCGAAGTATGTCGCCGGACTCTCGAACAGGGCGGCCCCGCACTTTTGTTTACGCAACCGACCGGTGCCAAGGTCTCGATATTAGCTAACCTATTTGGCACACAGCAGAGAATTGCCACTGCCCTGGGTGCTGAGTCGACCACCGTATTTGAGGAACTCGGCCAACTGCTCGCCTCGCTAAGAGCCCCGGAACCACCACGTGGACTAGGGGATGCATGGCAAAAACTGCCCTTAGTCAAGAAAATCCTAAATATGGCTCCTCGCCTCATCAAAAACGGGCCCTGCCAGGAGATTGTACTTGAAGGGCAGGATGTGGATCTGACGGCATGGCCTATTCAAACCTGTTGGCCAGGAGATGCTGGCCCTCTGATCACCTGGGGGTTGACAACCACCCGAGGGCATGGACGGGATTCGGTGAATTCGAGACAGAACCTTGGCGTCTACCGCCAGCAAGTAATAGGCAGGAACAGGCTCATCATGCGGTGGCTCCCACATCGTGGCGGCGCCACCGACTTTGCAGCGTGGCGCGAAGCAACCCCAAAGGAGCCCTTTCCAGTAGCAGTCAGTATAGGTGCCGATCCCGCAACTTTATTAGCCGCTGTTACGCCGATTCCGGATACGCTATCTGAGTACGCGTTTGCTGGCCTCATGCGGGGAGCGCGGACGACGCTCACGACTTGTCTTGGGTCAGATCTGAAAGTACCGGCTAACGCAGAAATAACGCTTGAAGGCTTTATCGCACCGGAAGACACGGCGGACGAAGGCCCGTTTGGAGATCACACCGGCTATTACAATGAGGTCGAGCGTTTTCCAGTAATGACTATTGAACGGATCACTCACCGCCGCAACCCTATTTATCACACCACATATACCGGACGACCACCGGATGAACCTGCTGTGTTGGGTTTGGCATTGAACGATGTTTTTGTCCCCATACTGAAAACCCAGTTCCCCGAGATCGTGGATTTCTACCTCCCCAGCGAAGCCTGCTCTTATCGCATTGCAGTCGTCAGCATCCGAAAGCAATATCCTGGCCACGCCCGGCGCATCATGTTTGGTATTTGGTCTTTCCTGCGCCAGTTCCTCTATACGAAGCTAGTTATTGTCGTCGACGACGATATTGACCCCCGTAACTGGGCAGATGTCATTTGGGCGATAAGTACACGAATGGACCCGGTACGAGATACTCAACTGGTAGAATCCACGCCGATAGATTACCTAGATTTTGCGTCCCCGGTTGCCGGTTTGGGAGGAAAGATGGGATTCGATGCTACCAACAAGTGGCCGGGCGAGACCGAGCGCCGCTGGGGGACACCCATAGAGATGAAGGCGGAAATTATCGCTCGCGTAGACGAGTTATGGGATCAGCTTGGTATCAACTCGTCGTCACCAGAGAATGGACATTT
>Ga0310345_10004099_pt1 | contig 13422 bp, 10 predicted proteins | sample HC15DNA20500_MG_FD_204667 | JGI IMG/M metagenome (GOLD analysis project Ga0310345, IMG submission 204667) | Marine microbial communities from station ALOHA, North Pacific Subtropical Gyre - HC15-DNA-20-500_MG | ecosystem: Environmental > Aquatic > Marine > Oceanic | place: Pacific Ocean: North... | reverse complement strand
GCCTCCTCGGCGCAGGCGGGAGTGGCGAGTTCCGGCAGGATCAGGTCACCGTCTACCTGCGAGCCGTTTCTGTCCAGACCGGACGCGTGCTCAAGACCGTCCACACCTCAAAGACGCTCGTCTCCCAAAAGCTCGACGGCGGCGTGTTCCAGTTTGTCGACACGCAGACGTTGCTCGAATCCGAGGTCGGGTACTCGACCAACGAGCCCCCCGTCCTCGCGGTGACCGCCGCCATTGAGGAAGCTGTCGTAGCCCTCGTGGTCGAGGGCGCCCGCGACGGTCTGTGGGCCTTTCAGGCCCCCAACGACTCCAACACCCAAGACTTCCTCACTGCCTACGACGCCCGCGTCCGGGCCGACGCCCGGCGCGACGTGTTTGACCGAGCGCCCCTCGAGCGAGAGGGCGAGAAGCTGGCGCTTGGGGTGGGGGCCGGCCTCGGCCGGATCGAGAGCGACTACACTGGGCCCAGCGCACACCCCGTGGGCGCGATCTCGCTCGACTACCCGGTGTTCGGCGGGGTGTCCGTCGGAGTTCGCGGGGAGGGCGGCCTGATCGACGTCAACGACGAGGCGGTCACGTTTGGAGCCGCCTCGGCCGTTCTCCGAACACGGCTGCTCCCCTCTGCCCCGACCACGCCGACGGTGTCGCTCGGGATCGGCGCACTGTTCGCCCCCGACGTCCCCAACGTCGACGGTCCCTTCCTCTACGGGTCGGCGCTCGCAGGGTTGGAGACGCGATTGGCTTCCCGTGTAGGGCTCTTTCTTGAAGGCGGCATTGACTACCCATTCCAGGAAGGCCTTGACGGTTTGCAGGGCTCCGGAGGAATTAATGACAACGTGTGGGTCGGGCGCGCGGGCCTGGTCTACTACACCTCATTCTGATACGAAGACGGCCTAGGGCGGCGTAGGGGCGGAGTGGGCGTCTCACTGTGATACGAGCGGAGCGAGAGGCCGGCGGACTGAAGGGGTCCGCCGCTTCATTTTCTGTTCATGGGCTTGATTCTTTCCCTCTCGCTCCATTATCTACGGCCAAGTGAGGATCGGTCGCCCTCTCTCTAGAGGCCGACCATCCAACCACTTACGCTGGCCCCAGCGCGGTCTGACCGCTCCACCACCAGAGGCACCCGGCGTGTCGCCCTAGGCGACGCCCTCCCCTTCCCCACGCCTCGGTTTCATGCTCACCTATCCGTCTGTCGGAGCCGACTCGGCTCCGGCACGATGTGCCACCTGTCCGAGTGACTCCCGCTCGCGCCCGGGTGCGATAGCCACCGCCCGCCGGTCGTCCGTTTGCGACCTAGGCGAGGCGAGCGCCGCGACCTCGTTCCGCACCGCCCGGACGGGTAGCGGGCTCGAAAGCGCATTCTCCTGCGCGGCGCGGTTCATCTTGCTGGGCTCCCTGTTCCTGGTTGGCCCCGCGGCCCTGGCGCAAGCCAACGCGACGATCGATCAGAAGGGGGCCTTCAGCGAGGCCGTCGTCCATCAAAGTGGGGCGCAGCACCGAGCGTCTGTCGCCACTGTCAGCGGTGCGGTGCAGGCGATCCGCGGGAATGCCGCTCGAATCGTCCAGAGCGGGACCGGGGCCGATGAGGCCGTGCTCCGGCAGGGGTTCGGGGCCGCAGCGAGCGGTGCGGACGCCACCATTGAGCAGACCGGCGCAGGAGGGAACCTGGCGTTCATCGAGCAGGACGTGGCATTCGGCGCGACCCGATCCGTCTCGGTCATCATGCAGGACGGGACGGGGAATACGGCCACGACCTACCTGTCCTCCGAGTTCAGCCTGGACGACCAAACACGGATCGTCCAAACCGGCCAGAACAACACGGCTACCCAGGTCAAAGAGAGCGCCCAAGGCGGCTCGCTGACGATCGAGCAGGACAACTCCCTTTCTGCGTCGAACGTCGGCAACATCGCGGTCCAACGGGCGCACGGATCCACGTCCGCCATCCTCTTAATCCGTCAGATCGGCGACGGGAATGAGGCCGTCCAAGACATTCTCGATCAGTCCTCGGCGACGACACTTCAGTACGGCGACGACAACCTCGCCACGATTTACTCGCTCTCGGGCACGCTCAACGATCTCCGCATCGAGCAGGGGTCGGCGGCCTCCCCCGCCAACGGCAACGTCGCGCACCTCGTCGCCTCCGGCTCCGGCAATTCGGCCGTCGTCCTTCAGTATTCGGACGGGAACTGGGTCAACGCCGAGCTCTCGGACGGCGCCTCGCTCTCGGTCACGCAAGACGGGCTCGTCGGGAGCCAGCTCGTAGGCATCACCGGCGGGTTCATCGACCCCAGCGCGGCGGCGCGGATCTCTGCCGGAAGTGCGCTCACGCTTGTCCAGACCGGCGGAGGCGGCAACATCGCCGCCGTCGACCTGACCGCTGGCGGGGTCGCCACGATCACGCAGGACGGCTACAACAACTCCGCACTCGTCATCCAACGATAGGCGCCTCGCGCCGAGCGGCCGGTCGGTAAGACGGCCCCCCGCTCTTCCCAAAAACGGCTCGTCAGCCGGAGGGGCGTTTCCGCCCCGCGGGACTCGCGGCTTGGCCGCGCCCACAGCCCTTACGGGTTCCTCTTCCCCACACATCCCCTAGGAACATGCGCATCCTATTCACTCTCGCACTCGCAGTCGGCCTGACGGCCGCTGTCAGCGCGCAGAATACCTCCTCGACGACGCAGTCCGGCACGGGCCACTCGTCGACCATTACGCAGTCTGGTGCGAATGACGCGACCGTCATTCAGGCCGGCATGGACAACACGTCCGACATCAACCAGACCGGCTCGAACGTCGCGCTGGTCGACCAAGACGGGTCGAACCAGACGGCTGACATCGACCAGTCCGGCGCCGGCAACACCGCCGAGGCCCTCCTCGGCACGTTCTTCGGCTCCAACAACGACGCGGTCATCAACCAGTCCGGCAACAACAACTACGGCCTCGTCTACAACGACGGCGACGACAACGACGGCACGATCACGCAGAGTGGCAACGACAACTCTGCTGCGATCATCGCCGGGTTCTCGGCCAGCGACGCCGACAACGAGGCGACGACCACCCAGACCGGCAACAACAACAGCTCGACGGTCCTCCAGGCCGGCCAGCGCAACACCTCGACCATCAACCAGACCGGCAACGGCAACACCGCCGACGCCGATCAGAGCGGTTCGGACAACGTTGCGACGACCGACCAGACCGGCAACGGCAACTTCGCCAGCGCCGAGCAGGGCGGCTCCACGAACAACTCGGACATCGACCAGACCGGGAACGGGAACAGCGCGACGACGCTGCTCGCGACGTTCTTCGGCTCCGACAACGACGCGGACGTGGACCAGAGTGGCGACAACCACTCGGCCTTCGTCTACAACGACGGCGACAACAACGACGCGTTCATCACGCAGTCGGGCGACGGCAACAGCGCCACGGTCATCGCGGGCTTCGCCGCCGCCGACGCCAACAGCGTGGCCGACATCGACCAGGAGGACACGAACAACTCCGCGACCGTCTTCCAGGGCGGGACGAGCCAGTTCGCCGACATCGACCAGGCCGGCGACAGCAACGACGCGCTCGTCGATCAGTCCGGCGATAGCAACCTGGCGATTGTCGACCAGGGCGCGACCTTCGGCGTGCTGACGAACAGCTCGGCCGATGTCGACCAGAGCGGGTCCAACGACCTCGCCTTCGTGCTCCAGGGCCCGGGCGACAACCTCAGCGCCGACATCACGCAGAGCGGCGGCTCGCTCAACGCCGCTGTCGCTGACCAGTTCGGGACGGGCCACTCGTCCACGCAGACGCAGTCCGGCAGCGACAACTACTCGCAGGTCCTGCAGTATGGCGGCTCCGGCAACATGGCGACGACCTCGCAGACCGGTGACCTCAACGAGTCCTACGTCTTTGAGAGCGGCTCGATGAACTCGTCGGACGTGACCCAGGACGGCACGTCGAACCTCGCGAACGTTGACCTCGGGAGCACGAGCAACAGCGCCACCGTGGCCCAGACGGGCACCTCGAACGAGGTCGACCACGACATGGGCACGTTCTTCGGCAGCGGCAACGACGTGACCTCGACGCAGACCGGCGACAGCAACTTCGCCCGCGCGTACAACGACGGGACGAACAACGACGCCACCATCACGCAGACGGGCAACCAGAACTACGCCTACGTCGTCGCGGGCTTCTCAGCCGGCGATGCGAACTCGACCGCGACCCTCACGCAGACCGGCGACCTCAACGACGTGTTCGTCTCGCAGGGCGGGTCCAACCACGAGGCCACCGTCCAGCAGGTCGGCAACAGCAACGTCACGGACGTTTTCCAGTCTGGGAGTGGCAACATCACCCGCCAGCGGATGACGAACGGCAACAACAACGCGTCTGTCTACACGCAGTCGGGCAACAACAACCGGGCCGTGTACGAGATCTGGGGTGACGACAACGACATCAACATCAACCAGACCTCCAACGACAACTCGGTCTTCATCAACGGCCGCGGCACGCCTCCCGCCCCCGGCGGCGGCGTCTCGGGCAACACGTTCGACCTCGACCAGGTGGGCGGCGACAACAACCACGTCGACGGCTACTTCGGCAACGGCGCCTCGGATAACACCATCTCGATCCTCCAGGACGGGACGGGCAACCAGGTCACCGGTGGCACGGGTGGCTACGGTCTGTTCATCGACGGCAACATGAACTCGATCACGATTACGCAGACGGGCACCGGCCACCTGGCCGACGTCACCGAACTCGGTGACAACAACACGACCGTCATCACGCAGAACTAGCGTGTTCGAGTGTTGACGCAGCCCTCGCGCTGCTGGGCTGGCGGCCGGTAACACGGCCGCCAGCTCTTCCCCTCCCTTCCCCCTCCCGACCATGCGTGCCACCTTCCCTCTCGCTCTGGCGATCATGGTCGCCCCCGCGATCTCAGCCCAGACCAACTCCGCGTCGACCCTCCAGTTCGGCGCCGACCACGCCATCGAGGCGGACCAAGACGGGCGTGAGCACGTAGCCCGGATCGTGCAGTCGGGGACGGCCAACACGTCGATTTCCACCCAGACCGCCGGTCTCAGGAGTGAAGTTCGGGTGGACCAGGCCGGTGTGGGCAACGGCGCCATCATCTCCCAACAGGGCGACATCCACGACGCGTTCCTCACGAGCGTCGGGGACGGCAACCTGGTCGACGTCACTCAAACTGGGCGTTTCGGCACGGCCTACATGGACATCCTCGGCGACAGGAACGACCTCACCGTCGATCAAGACGGTGGCGCGAACCGGGCCTACTTCCGCCGCGGCTTTACCGGCGTCGAGATCGAAGGCGATGACAACGTGGGCTTGATCCAACAAGCTGGCGACCTGCTGGCGACCAAGCTCGTAATTGGCGGCGACCGGAACACAGCGGACGTCGACCAAAGCGGTGAGTTGAACCAGGCCAAGGTATTCCTAGGAGTTCCAGGGACGATTTACAGGGTCGAAGACGCTGCGGTGACGGTGGTCCAGAATGGTGATCGGCACTTTGCCCAATTCCGGCAGGTGGATGGATCCCAGACCATCGTCTCGATCAACCAGTCCGGCGCCGACCAGACCGCCTGGAGCCGAGCTCGAGGCGACTCCAACACCCTATCTTTCGATCAGTCCGGGGCAGACAATCAGATAGGGATCGGGCCTGCCCAGCCATTCTCTGTGATCGGCGACTCGAACCTCGCGACGGTGACGCAGACCGGCGTCGGGGCGATCGCGATGGCATCGATACGAGGCGACGGGAACGTTTCCGTTACGGTACAGAACTAGACACCCCCCATTCCCTCCCCAATGCGCGCCCTCTGCCTCGCTGCACTCCTCGCGGCACCTCTCGTCCACGCTCAAACCGGCGAGGCATTCGTCCAGCAGGCTGGGCTCGTCCCCTCGTCAGAAATCGACGAGGTCGTGACGTCCGGCAGCTCCGCCGACGAGGCCTTGGCCCGCGTCCTCGCCGGGGCTCCCCTGTCATCCAACGTCGCGGTGATCGAACAGCGGGGCGTAGGCAACAGCGTGAAGTTTCTCCAGGAGGGGTCAGGCAACCTGGCGAGTGTCGTCTTGTCCGGCGTCCTGAACGACCTCGACCTGATCCAGTCCGGTCGCGACAACGTCTTCGTAGGCGACGTACTGGGTGATGGAAACCGCATGGTCAATTCGGCTCAGGTCGGGGAAGGCAACTCGTATGCCCTCGTCCTCGAGGGGGTGAATGGGACGACCCACTCGCTGTACCAGGTCGGAGACAACAACTCGGCGGAGCAGTATGTAGGGCCGGGCCTCCAGCCCGCTTCGATCGAGCAGCGCGGAGGGGCAGCAGTCTCGATCGTCCGTCGATGAGCAATGTTCGTTCGGGTCTTGCGCGCTAGTTTGCGCCGTCCTCCCCCGCCCTACCGATGTTCGCCCGCCCTTTTGCGCTATTCGCCCTCGCCGCCCTCTCGCTGATTGGTTGTAAGGACGGCCTCGTGGAGCCCGAGCGGTTCGGGACGGTCGTGGGCTCCGTTCAGGACTTCGAGACGGGCGCAGCGATCTCCGGCGCCAGCATCTCCACGAGCCCAGCGACAGGGTCCATCACGACCAGTCAAGAGGGGACTTTCTCATTTGAGGACATCCAGACGGGGTCGTACACCATCAGCGCTTCCAGAAACGGGTACAACTCGGGCACGGCGACCGTTTCCGTCCGCGAAGGCGTGACCACGCAGGCTACGATTTTCCTCCGGCCTGAAGAGGACGACAGCCCCGACATCCTCTTTGGCGCGGAGGTCCTCAACTTTACGAACGAGACGTTCACGGCGGACAGTTCGTTCGTCACGGTTGAGTACCGGGCCCTCAACAACGGCGAAGACATCGTCGATGCCTATGAGGTCTACTTCCGCATCGACACGGATCGCGGGCCGTTCTACCAAGAGATCGGCGGGACCGACCTCGGGGCGGGGGAGCAAGACGTGGGCACGTTCCGGAAGCGTCTCTTGGGGGCGATCGCTCAGGTCGTCGTCGTCGAGGACACAAACATCGAAGTCGAAGAAACAACGACGGGTGGGACGACTCGCTAAGCGCCCACGACCTCGAACGTGGAGCCCGTGACGGGCTCCTTCCGGACCTCGATCCGGATCGGGAACGCGTCCTTGATCTCGTCTAGGTGGGTGATCACGAGGATCGTCTCGAAGTCGTCCTGGATCGCTCGGATGGCGCCGATGAGGCGCTGAAGCCCCTCAGCGTCTTGCGTTCCAAACCCCTCGTCGATAACGAGCGTCCGGATCTGAGTGCCGGACCGCTCGGCAAGCATCTGGCTGAGGGCGATGCGGAGCGCGAAGTTGACGCGGAAGGCTTCGCCCCCTGAGAACGTTTCGTAGGACCGCGAGACGCCCTGATCGTCTGTGATCCGAATGTCGAGTGTCTCCTTGGTCCCGCCTCCCGTCTTTTTGTCCTTGAGCGTCTGAAGGGCCACGCGGGTACGGCCTCGCGTGAGGCGGTCGAGGAGGGCGTTGGCTCGAACCTCGATCTCGGGGAGCGTTTCCTCGATGATCAGCGACGGAATCCCGTTTTTCCCGAAGGCCCGCCGGAGATGGCCGTAGAGGGCCCGCTGTTTTTTGACGTCGCGGAGCTCGGCCTTGATGTCAGTTCGGCGCCGCCGGTCCCGTGCCGCGCGATCGAGACGCTCGGTGAGCGCACCGAGGCGGCCCTGGGCGTCCGCGAGGCGGCCGGCCGCGGCCTGACGATCGGCCTCGGCCGCGTCGCGGTCCGCCTCGGCGGCCGAGCGGTCGGCGAGCCGCCCCTTGAGCGCGTCGAGCGCCCGGAGTCGAGCGTCTCGGTCCGTCTGGGCCGCCCGTCGCTCGTCGGCGAGCGCTGCTCGCCGTTCCCCGAGCTCCGCCCGCTGACGTCGGGCGTCGAGGAGGCGGGAGAGGCGGCCGGGCGCGTCGGATAGCGCGTCGAGCGCCTTACCGACCCGCTCGTGCTCGGCCGGGTCGAAGTCGAGGGCAGTAACCTGAGCGTCGAGGGCGGCCAGCTTCTCCGACGTCGCGGCGTTGTGGACACCGCGGTCCAACGAAGCGCGCCGCTCGTCGAGAAATGCCGCCTTCCGCTTCCGGTCGGAGCGAGACTGGGCGAGCCGCTCGGATGCGACGGCGAGCGCGCGGAGCCGACCGGCCCAGTGGTCGCGTAGCGCGGCGTCGGCGCGGGCTGCGGTGTGGGCCTCGGCGTCGTAGGCGAGCCCGACGAGTTCGTCGTCCAGCAGGGCGCGTTCGGCCCGGAGGTCGGGGTTGAACGTCTCCCCCTCGATCGTCCGCTTGAGCGTCCGGGCCTCCTCGCGGAGCGCCTCGAGCCGGGCGCGCTTGGCGTCGGCCCCGGCCGCCCGGTCCATTGCGGTGGCGAGGGCGCGCGCGGCCGCCTCCCCCGCCTCGACAGCCGTCCCGAGGCGGACGAACTCGGCGCGGAGCGCGTCGCGCTGGGCGACGACCTCGTCTCGCTTCGCCGCCACGGCCCGGACCGCCTCGGCGGTCTCGCGGAGCTCGGCGTCGTAGCCGGCCAGCACGTCGGAGCGGTGGGCCTCGGTGAGCGCCGTCCCGCACGTGGGGCACGCGTCGTCGTCGGAGGCCTCGAGTTTCTGACGCCGAGCTTCGACCCGCTGGCGGTCGGCAGCGAGGGCCTGGAGACGCCCGTCGAACGCCCCGACGGCCCGGGACGCCTCGCTTCCTTCCGCCTGGAGCGCCTCTCGCCGTTTGGCTGCCGCCTGGCCCTCCCGGACCGTAGCCTCCAACGCCTCCGTGTCGACGGCGTCGGCGGCCTTGACCTCCTCGGCCACCCGCCGGCCCTCCTCCACGATCCGTGCGAGCGCCCCTTCGAGCGCGCCCTTGTCCGCCGCCAGCTGCTTGTCGATGGCCTCGATGCGCCGCTCGATCGCCTGCCGACGAGCCGCCGCGGCGTCGAGCGTTGTGAGCCGCTTCGCCGCCTCGACCGCCTTGGCGTGGGCGGCCTCGGCCTCGGCTTGTCCGTCGAGCGCGTCGCGGTCGGCCTCAATCTGCCGGTCGAGGGAGGCGAGCGCGCTCTCGAGCGCGACGATCTCGGCACGCGCGTCCGCCGTCCGTTGCTGCATTTCGAGGCGGAGCGCGTGGCGCTGGCCGTCGATCCCCCGGAACAAGCCGGCCTTCTCGTCGAGTTGCGTCCGCTGAGCGCGGAGCGCCTCGTACCGCTCGTGGTCGGCCTCGATCTCCTCGGCTGTGGCGAGCAGCGCGTCAGCGGATTCAATCTTCGCGGCGACGGCGGCGTCCTCGGCGGCGAGCTTCTGGCGCCGCGCGTCCAGCTCGGCGAGCGCATCCGTCAGGACCTCCGCCTCGCGCGCGGTGGCGTCCAGGTCGCTCAGACGAGCCGCCACCTCTGCGACACGAGCGGCCGCCGCGTCGAGCTCGGCCTTGGCCGCCTCGACCGCTGCCGCGACCGCCTCTTTCTCGGCCTCCCACTCGCCGACCGGCTCGAGGGCCGCGTCGAGACGCTCGACCTCGGCCTCGAGCGACGACGCCCGCTCTCGGAGCCGGCTCCACCGTTGCCCCGCCTTCGCGGCCATGGCCTCGTAGCGGCCGAGCGCGAGGATCTTGCCGAGGATCTCTTTCCGCTCGCCAGGCTTCTTCTTGGTGAACTCGTCGCTCCGCCCCTGGAGCAAAAACGTCGAGTTGATGAACGTCTCGTAGTCGATCCCCACGCGCTCGTCGATCACGGCCTGCGTTGCTCGGATCGACTCCGCCGTGAGCGCCCGCCAGTCGTCGCCGTCGCGGACCTGGAATTCGAGGCCCGGCTTCGACGTCTTCCCACTCGCCGACTGCGTGTAGGTCCGCACGATCCGAAGTTCGGCGTCGCCGGTGCGAAACGTGAAGTCCACTTCCATCGACCGCGTGCCGATGCGGAGAAGCTCCTCGTCAGGCTTCCGCGCCTCGCCGGACTTCCGTGCCTCGCCCCAGACCGCCCACGTCATCGCGTCGAGGAGGGCACTTTTCCCTTGCCCGTTCCCCCCTGAGAGACAGGCGACGTGGATCCCCTCGAGGTCGAGGACGGGCGCGTCCTCGCCGTACGAGAGGAAGTTCGAGAGTCGAAGGCGGAGCGGGATCATACGGTTGCAATAACAGCAGTCAAGCTAGGCACAGCAGGCGACGGCCCCCTGTCAGTGGCCCATGCGTCGCGGGGTCAGAGACGAGACCTGTCACTCGAGCGGCTCTTCTCCCGTCACGGCCTCCGGCTCGCCAGCCCGCCACGAGTTGAACTTGTCCGCGAGCGCCTCCTGGAGCCCCGGCGTCGCGGTGCGCACGATCGACCAGACCTCGGGCGCGAGCGCCTCCACGGGCTCGTAGAGGACGGAGCCGTCCCGCGCCTCCTCGCCGATCAGGAGCGGGCCCGAGCCCGGGATGGGCGAGAACGACGTGGTGATGAGCATCACGCTCAGGCCAAACGCCGCGCGGAGCGCCCCCAGACCGCCTCCCGCGAGCGTGTCGACGCCGCCCAGCTTGATCGCCTTGAGGGTCTTGCGGAGGGCGTGCGCGACGGCCGTCAGGCCCGCCAGCACGCCGCCGAGCACCACGATGAACCCGACCACCGGCGCCACGCGCGGGCTCACCCCGAGGCTGGCCGCCACCAAGTCCCCGACGGGCCCCATCAGCGCGGTCGCGGCGATGAAACCGACCAGCCAACCAGCCGTGCCGACGACCTGCAGCAGCGCGCCCGTCCGCAGCCCGCGCCAGAGACCGAACCCCAAGACGAGCGCCAGAAATCCGTCGAGGCCGTTCACCCCCCACTCAGAAGCTCGCGGACGACGGCCTGCACGCGCGAGCCCTCGGCGACCCCCTTGAGCGCGCTCATGGCCTCCCCCATGACGCGCCCCATGTCCTTCATCGACGTCGCCCCGGTGCGCTGGACGATCTCGTGGACCGCCCGGTGGATCTCCTCGTCCGTCGCCTGCGCCGGCAGGTACTGCTCGATGTACCCGAGCTCGGCGGCCTCGCGCTCGGCGAGGTCGTCACGGCCGGCCTCCTGGTACTGGGCGATGGAGTCGCGCCGCTGCTTCGCCTGTTTGGCGACGACGGCCACGACGGCGTCCTCGTCGAGCGGCCCGTCGCCGGACTTCTCTTTTTCGAGGATGGCGGCGCGGACCATGCGGATGGCCGAGAGGCGGACCGTGTCCTTTTGCCGCATGGCGTCCTTGAGGTCACGGGCGAGCGTCTCTTTGAGCATGTCGGGGTGGGGTGCGGGAGGTGGAGGGTACACACGCGCAGGACCCGCGATGGGCTCCCCGCCCCTCCTACCTCGGCACCGTCGCGCTCGAGGCCGGCCCTACCGCAGCACGAACCGAAGCGCGAGCGCCCCGACGCCGACCTGCATCGCGCCGAGCGCAACAGCTGAGTAGCGGTCCAAGCGGAGGGCCTCATCCCGGAGCGCCTCGTCCCCAAAGTCGGCCGTGCCCTCCGTCCGGTACCGGTCGTCGACCGCGTCAGCGCGGAACTTGTAGTGAACGGCGACGGCGCCCGCGGCGAGGGCCGCCGCGCCGATGCCGACGTCGACGAGTGTCCGCCCGAGCGTCGATCGTTGCGTGGGCAGGAGCGCGGCCTGGGGCGTCGCGTCGTCGCCGAGCGGGAGCACGAGCGTGACCGCCTCGGCGTCGGGCGCGACCGTCTGGCGGACCGGCTCGTAGCCGTCGAGGGAGGCCACCAGGACAACCGGGGCGGCCCCGTCGGTCTCGACCGTAAGCGGGGACGTGCCGAGCGTGTCCCGCCCGCCCGCCGTCTCACGCACGACCGTGGCCCGGATCGGGAGCGTCTCGACGCGGAGCCGGACGGGCAGCGAGAGGGCGACAGTCACGGAGTCACCAGCAGCGACCGTCACCGTCCGATCCGTCCGCCGGGGGTTCCAGTCGTCGGCGTCGTCGACGAGGGCGACCACGCGCTCGCCGGACGCGACGCGGATCCAGGCCCCGGCCACGCCAACCCGCTCGCCGTCTACCACGACGTCCCCGTGGGCCGCCTCGACACGGACGTGGGCGGACTGAGCGACGGCCGGCAGCGTCAGGGCGGACAGCGTCAGGGCGAACAGGGTGAGGAGGCGGCTCATGGCGCCGAGTGGAACGCCACGACGTGCCGGGGCTCGACGAGCGCGACCAGCAGCCCCCCGCCGACGGCCAACGCGCTTTTGACACGGCCGCGTAGCTCGGTCGACCACTCCTCCCGCCCCGTCGTCCCATCGAGAATGAGCAGGCGCTTGTCGAGCGTGCCGACCGCGACGCGGTCGCCGATCCAGGCCGGCGCCGCCGACACGCTGCCGTCGCCCCGGTGCCGCCACCGCTCCTCGCCGGTTGCCGGGTCGAGCCCGCGCACCGTCCCGTCGCTGAGCCCCACCGCCAGCACGTCGGGGCCGATCGCCGCGGAGGACACGCGGAGGGGGGCTTCGTCCTGCACCGTCCACACCGCCTCCCCGGTCGCGGCGTCGAGGCGGGCGAGGCCGCCGCGCGTGGTCGAGACGTACACCGCGTCGCCCGCGACGGCCGGCGGGGCGTAGACGGGCCCGCTCACCTCGGCATGCCAGCGCTCGGTGCCCGTCGCGCCGTCGAGGCGGACTACGCGTCCCCGGTCGTCGGCCACGAGAACATCGGCCCCGAGGGCGACCGGCGCGGCATGGTATTGGGCGGCCTCGGACGCGGGTCGCTCCCACATCGGGCTCCCGCCAGAGGGGTCGAGACCGACCACGCGGCCGTCGAGCGTGGTCAGCACCACGACCGCGTCGAGGCGGACGACGCCGCCCTGGATTCCACCGCCGAGCCAGCGCCAGACACGGCGGCCCCGCCGCACGTCGTAGGCCACGACGCCGCCGTCCTGCTCCGCCGTCGGCACGTAGAGGTGCTCGCCGTTCGGCGAGATGGCCAGGCGGCCTTCGACGCTGTCGCCGAACTCACCAGACCCCTCGACCCGACCGGTCTCGCGGTCGATCACCACGACGTCGCCGTTCCGCGTCCCCACGACGACGTACCGGTCGGTCACCTGCGCGGCCGACGGGCCGAACGCGCCATCGGCATCCCGCTCCCAGAGCAGGTCGAGCGGGAGCGCGGGCGCGGCCGGGTCGGGCTCGCCGAGGGGCCCGCCGAGCTGGATCGTGGAGCAGCCGGTGAGCGCGAGAACGAGCAGGAGGACGGACGGCCGCATCAGAAGTCGTAGCCGAAGAAGAACTGCCCGAAGGGCCTCCGCTCCGACCAGTCGAAGCCGTCGGTAAAGCGGTAGCCCACGTCGTACCGGAGCACGATGGCCCCGAGGAGGCTCCCCCGCAACCCGACGCCGATCGAGCCCTTCGTCGTGCCCACGAGGAGCTCTTCGTCCGGTCCGAGAAGCGAGTAGTCGGGGTCGCGGAAGACGTCGTTGTAGCCGTCGGTCCAGTTGTGCGCGGCGTCGACGAACG
>Ga0310345_10004098_pt1 | contig 13424 bp, 15 predicted proteins | sample HC15DNA20500_MG_FD_204667 | JGI IMG/M metagenome (GOLD analysis project Ga0310345, IMG submission 204667) | Marine microbial communities from station ALOHA, North Pacific Subtropical Gyre - HC15-DNA-20-500_MG | ecosystem: Environmental > Aquatic > Marine > Oceanic | place: Pacific Ocean: North... | reverse complement strand
CCTGCTAACAGGTCTCTGCTAGATGGAAGGGGGTCGTCTGGTAGGCCATCTCATCTGCTTCCAGACGGGAGACGTCCGAGATTTCGTTGATTTACCCCCAGGAGATGGTTGGCAAAAACTTGTGCCCGTTGTACCTGCTGCCGCTGATTGATGATTAGCGTGTCCGGAGCAGGTGTCAAGAGAAGCAGTATACCGTGCATGAGGGCGAATTTCGTGGCTCATGCAGGAGACAAACTGGCCCGGTTGGCCTGCTCGGCTTCTTCCCGCGCTTGTTGCAGTTCTTCTCTCTGCCGACGTTGCTCAGATACATCTTTGGCTGATAACAACACCACTTGATCAAAAGACCCCTCCGGCTAGCGGATAGCCACACCGGTACCAGTCTCCCGTCCCACCGCCGAAGGTAGCACGCCAGTAAAAAGCCAAAGCTTATCAGATACAGCAAGGCCCAATCTATTTGACTCTGGGTTAGCAGCGAGCCACCAACTTTAAGTGGTACCAATCCGATTTCAACCCCTATGACGCTACTGTCTCGCTTCAGTACCTGGATCAGACAGACCTCCCTGGCCCATTCGGATCGAATTGTGCCTTCTTGGGCCATAAAAGCTCGGCGTAGCCCTATACGGGGCGTCTCTCTACTCGACTGGTAGCAGTTGTTCAATCGAAAGTTCCTCCATCTGTGTCTGATCGTAGCCCAGTAGGCGACAAAATTGGTGATTGGCATGCTGGATTTGGCCCTGATGGTTGACCAGGCCGGGGCCAAGCACGACTTCATCGAATTAAGCCAGCTCTTGATCCAAATCCAGGTTAGTGAGTTGAAACAGATTGAGGTGGCGGATTTCCGTCAGGACAGAGGGGAAGTCTGATCCAACAACCAATTTGTCTACTGATTGGCCCAATACCTTCTCTTCTGTATAGCCCAACAAGACCAACTCTTGAGGGTTGATATTTTCAATCCGACTGCTTCTCGACACCATCAGCGTCGGATCTTGTATGGAACGAAATAGATTCTGATAGGCTTGTTCCGTTTGCTCTTTTTGTTGCCGATAGTCCAGTAGTTTACCAAACTCAGTGGGTGGATCAAGAGCCGGGTTCTTGTCCAAATTAAGAACCGTCAGTTGAGGCAATTGATTGTCATTTAGATTAAGAATAGCCAACTGTTTAAGTTTTCGATGCTGACTGGGATCTGTCTCAGAAGGTTTCGTTCCAGATGAAGTTGAATCAGAGAAGTCAATTGTTCGATCTCGGCGGGAAGATTGGTTCAAATGGTTACCTCCCAGCCAGAGTTGCTGCAGATGAATCAATTGTCCAATCCGTGAGGGTAAACGGGCAATAAAATTATCGTCTAGATAGAGGTGGTTTAAACTAGCCAATTGATTAATGGTTTCAGGAAATCGTGAGAAACGGTCTTGGTGCAAATTGAGAACTTGAAGCTGAGATAGTTGGCCAGTTTCCGGCGGCAGGCCTCCCAGGCGGTTGTTCCCCAAATGGAGTATTGTCAGCCGGGTCAATTGTCAACACTCAGGCGATAGAGCCATTAGGTCGGTTGCTTTTCAAACGGAGTGTGGTTAGCTGAGGCAACTGGCCAGTTTCCGGTGGTAGGCTAGTCAGTCGGGTTCCATTTAGGTTCAGTATTGTCAGCAGTGTTAGTTGGCTTAACTCTCAGACGTTAGACTAGATAGTTGTTGGTCACCCAGGTTCAAAATAGCTACTTCGTCCGCATATTTTAAGGATTCAGCTAATGAATAATAGGGTTTCATTATATTTCCGATTCCTGCATATGGTAAAGTCTCAGGCCAACAGAAAGAAGAAATGTTATTGAACAGATAGAGCGATCTGATAACTAGGATTGTACTGACCGTATCATATAACAGTTAGTTTAGTTGCCACGAAAGCACAGCAACTTCCATGAAATTTTAACGCCTAAACGGAAAGAAAAACAAGGATGGATGAAGGATAAATAGTGAATAGAAAGTGGAAGTTCAGATCAGACCGATATTTCTGACAACCAGTCCTGTATAGTCGTCTGCGTCTGCTGCCAGATCTGCAGCAGTTGCGGATGTATCTCTTTTGCTCCTCTGTAGCCCAATTGTGTTGTTCTCGTTTGATACTTACCGGTGACAACTCCACTCCTTTTACACTGTGCAAAAAGCAAACATCGTCAGCCTCCGGCTGAGCACACTGAAATGCTCGCTCAGCGGCCAGGCCAATACGTTCGGCGACCTCTTGGCGTTCAGTGACATCGCGCCTTGAAGAAACACGACAAAAGCAAGTTCGAGAAAATGATCGTCTTGCTCGGTGGGGAAAATGTGGAAGCGCCCAGTAACAAACTATATCGGGCGGAAATAACCGGCCCGTTCGCATGATGCAGAAGAGCCGATACAAGCGACACCGAAGCCATACTATTCAAATGGCTTTGAAACCTGATCTGTCTGCCCGCATGCTTCGACACCAACTGAACAGTATCAATAAAAAGATATGAAATCGATGTGTTCCTGTGGCATAAATGGTATCTACCGCAATCCTCTATTCAACGCAATATCGTTGCATTTTCTTATCTGGATGTGGTAGTCTTAAGCGTGGGGTTAGCGTACATAAAGCAATTATGCAAGATGCGGATTTTAAGGTGGCTTCCGTACTTGAAACTACCAGGGAACCGCTAAATTATTATCCCTCATGGATTAAACGACTTTACTAACCAACATGGTGAGGCTTGACAACTAAGGAGATAACACAGATGAGTTCAACAAATGGAAGTCACTTTCCAGAAGTTACAACTACAATGGATGGAGCTCAATCCGTCGTATACGTCGAAGCTAAAATCACCCAGGGAGCTTGTGCCTACCCCATTACCTCTTCCTCCAAGATGGGGGAAGAATATGAAACATATGTAGCAGACGGTATAACGAATCTATGGGAGCAAAAACTGCAGTTTATGGAGCTAGAATCGGAACATAGTGCGGCTTCAACATGCGAGGGCTTCGCCTTGGCCGGTGGGCGTGTGACCAACTTCACTTCTGGACAGGGGCTTATCCTGATGAAAGAGGTCTTGTACACCATTTCCGGTAAGCGGTTGCCAATCGTTTTTCATATTGGAGCCCGTGCTTTAACCTCACACTCCTTGAATGTGCATGCCGGTCACGACGATGTGATGGGCGTGGCTGACTGTGGTTGGGGCATGGTCTTTGCTAAAAATGCCCAGGAAGCCGGCGACTTTGCCTTAATCAGCCGTCGAGCAGCGGAAGACTCCGATACTCCCTTCTTCAACGTACAAGACGGTTTTTTGACCACACACACCATTGAGACGATAGTGTTACGTGACAGCGAAATGATGCGTCAATACATCGGCAAACCGGAAGAGAAACTGCTCAACCTGATGGACACTGCCAACCCACTAATGGTGGGTGTAGTTCAGAATCAGGACAGCTACATGAAGGGAAAAATCGCCCAACGGCACTACTATGATCAGGTACCTGCTGCCCTTCAAAACGCGATGGACGAATTTAACGAATTAAACGGTACCAGTTATTCCATGATTGAAGAACACAACATGGAAAATGCCGAGTATGCTATCGTTGCCATGGGCGGTGCTTCTGAAACAGCTATGGCAACTGTAGACTACATGCGTGACGTATGGGACACTAACGTTGGTGTAGTAAACATCGTTTCTTTTCGACCTTTCCCCGGTCCGGCTATTGTTGAGGCGCTGAAAAACGTGAAAGCTTTCTCGATACTGGAGCGGATGGACAACCCCTTGGCTCAATCGAATCCATTGACAACAGAAGTTAAATCAGCCTTTGCCGATGCGATGAATAGTGCCCCAGGTTATAGCAAAATTGATCGAGTGCCCGAAATATTTTCGGGCGCAGGCGGCTTGGGTAGTAGAGACATTCGACCCGCTGACTTTATCTCCATGGTTGAGAATATGCGTGCCAAGGAGAGCAAGAGATTCTTCGTCATTGGTATCAAACACGATTTGGCGTTAAGTGTGGGACTAGATCCGGACGTCCGGCCTGAAGGCTCATTCTCTATGAGAGGGCACTCAGTTGGCGGTTTCGGTTCAGTTAGTACTAACAAAGCCATCGCCACTATGGTTGGGGAACTCGGTTACCACGTGCAAGCCTATCCAAAGTATGGCTCCGAAAAAGCCGGATTGCCGACGACCTACTACCTGACGATCTCGAGAGAACCCATCCGAACACACTCAGAACTCAACTTTGTAGACTTCGTTCCCATGAACGACACCAATGCCTTCCATACGACCAATCCCTTTGCTGGATTACAGGAAAAAGGGATGATCTTCCTTCAAACACCTATGACAGATCCACAAGAGGTCTGGGATGCGATACCCGCAAATGCGCAGGAAATTGTGCGTAAGAAGCATATTCAGGTGGTGGCCTTAGATACCAAGGCTATTGCACTTGAAGAGGCGCCTTCCCCTCAGTACAATCAGGTCATGCAAGGGGTTGTTTTGCTGGGTATCTTCCTCAGCAAGGTACCGTTTCTACAGGGCTTAAACATGACGGAAGAAGAACTCTTTGATCGGGTCTACAAGGTCTTGGATAAGAATTATGGACACCGACCAGAAAGTCTAAGGGCAAACCTGAACTGTGTTAAACGAGGTTATTACGATGTCTTTGAGATTCCTCGAGATATTATTGAGATAACGTCGATTGTAAGATCATTGCCACTGGCAGAGAATTAATGCGAGTTTCAGAAGCCCCACAACGAAGAAGTATCCATTACATCGAATACAGGCAAACAGAAAACGGAGAGTGGATTTCAGAGAAATTTCACGCCGACTGTGAACTTGTAATGGAGCATAAAATTGCAGACGGTGAAATAGCACAAATTGAAGCCGGTGAGCGGCCGGATTGGACCATTCTCGGCTTGCCTGAAATCAGGTGTAACGGCGAAGTGATAAAAGAATACCTGGAACATTAACCCTAAGTGATTATGTGCCAGCAGATGTATGGGGTTGTTATGCATCTGCTCTTATGTTGCCTAGTAGTTTCACCGATTCACCAGTAAGTTTAAGTTAAACGCCAAAGAGATTCAAGGTTTAATAGTTAGAAGGATAGTAAAATGGAAAAAATGCCTCTCTCCGCCCCAACTCTTGAAGAGCGTCTGGAAACGGCTGTCGATATTGAAGATTTTAACAGCAGAGTACTCGACGATTATGACAAAAAAGGGTCGGCTGAACTGGAAGCCGATGTTCACACGGCCAGAAGCATCATCCCTGCTGCTACTGGCTCCTACCGGGATTTCAGCTATATTGCCACCGAGATCCCACTCTACGACCCATCCAATTGTGTGGGTTGTATGGAGTGTGTGATCGAATGCCCTGATACCGCCATTCTAGGCAAAGTCGTCGAACCAAACGCCTTACAATCAGAATTAGACCAGGTTGACGATCCGAGAGACCAACGAATGTTCGGATCACGCTTTGCTGATACGCAGAAATACTTCTCTACCTTTGAGAAGAAAGGTGAAGAAGGGGGGCTATTCGGTATTTTCATCGACCCGACCAAGTGTAAAGGTTGTGCCGAATGCGTGGATGCTTGCGGAGACCATCAGGCGTTATCTATGGTGACCAAAACCGATGAGACACTCAAGCAGTTCCAAGAGAGCTTTGATTTTTATAGCCAATTGCCTGATACGCCCAAACGGTTTATCAATGATCGGCTTTTGACAGACATGATGCTCAGCCCAGATTCGCTTTTGTACGTGGGCGGGGCTGGCTCTTGTGCCGGTTGTGGTGAAGCGACCGCCTTGAGGATGATGACAGCAGCTACCGGATTCGTTTACGGGCCAGAGAACGTTGGCATGGTGGCCTCAACGGGTTGCAACACCGTTTACACCTCGACTTATCCCTACAATCCATATACCATTCCGTGGGCTAACTCCCTTTTCGAGAACGGTGCAACGTTTGCTATGGGGGTTCGGTCTCGGTGGGATCAAATGGGTTGGCAAGACAAGAAACTCTGGGTTGTAGGCGGTGATGGCGCTTTCCTGGACATTGGATTCCAATCCTTGTCCCGGATGATGATGTCAGGCATGGATATTAAAGTGCTGGTGCTGGATACCCAAGTTTATTCCAACACAGGCGGACAAGCCTCAACTGCCAGTTTCATGTCCCAACGATCTGACATGGCCTGGCATGGTAAAGAACTGAAAGGGAAGCGTGAAAACCGAAAAGAGTTAGCCAACATCTGCATGATGCACCCCAACGTTTACGTGGCACAAACTACCTGCGCCCACTTCAACCATTTTTACCGTTGTGTGATGGAAGCCAACGAATACGACGGTCCAGCTGTCATCGTCGCCTACACGACTTGCCAACCCGAGCATGGTGTGGCCGACAACGCAGCCATGCAGCAAGCCAAACTGTCAGTAGATTCCCGCGCCTTCCCACTCATCGTTTACGATCCACGGAAAGGTGATACCATGAAGGAACGGCTGGACCTGAAAGGTAACCCCTCGGTACAAGACGATTGGTATACCATCCGCAAGACAGGTGAAACAATCGACTTTGTTGACTTTGCCAGAAGTGAATACCGCTTTCACAAACACTTTTTGGGAGAAACGGAATCTCCCAAGATCACGGCGGGTTACGGGGAACCGTCACCTGAATTATTGGCTTCCAAAGCGGAGCGACTGGCCAACTGGCGCTTACTTCAAGAACTGGCTGGTATTAAGTCTGGCGAAACGGCTAAAGTGGCTCCAGTTAAACAATCTGCTGCCAGCAGTGATGCAGCAGCTAAGCAGAAAGCCGCTTTGATGGCCGCACGTAAAGCGCGGAAAGCCTCAGCTAGTGGCGATGAGGGAGAGACTGAGGCAAACAAGCAAAAAGCGGCACTTTTAGCCAAACTGAAGGCACGGAAAGCGCAAAATTAGTGCCGATTCTGCTGAGTTGGACCCCGCCTGAAATTATCAGCCAACCAAATCGAAAATAGATCTAGCATGACAGTTCAATAAAGTTGCTTCTTCGGAGGCAACTTTTTTTCGTTGTCTTCACAGTGAGGTCCCCTATCCGCAACAATGAAATTTTTGGAACTTAAGCTGAGCTGAGAACAAGCGAAGCCAAATAAAATCATGCAGTACCTCACACAGAAACTCCGACTAAGTGATGTTGACTTCACAGATCAGTCAGTTTTGGTTCGGGTCGATTTTAACATCCCTCTGGACAATGGTGTTATCGTTGACGACACTCGTATCCGCTTAGCTCTGCCTACCATCCATCACTTGTTGGTTAGCGGGGCCAGGGTCATCTTGGTCACACATGTTGGCCGACCTAGCGGATTTGATGTAGACCTCTCGACCTTACCGATGGCAGAGCATCTGAGCAAACTACTCGGGCTACGGGTAAAGCATGCCGTTGATTGTATCGGATCAGAAGTAGAAGCCATTGTATCGGAGATGGTGGCAGGCGATGTATTACTGATAGAGAATGTCCGCTTTTATCAAGAGGAAACTGACAATGATCCAGCGTTTGCCCGTCAACTAGCAGGTTTAGCCGACATTTATGTCAACGATGCTTTCGGTGCCGCCCATCGTGCTCACGCTTCGACAACCGGCACCCACTATCCGGTGGCGGTGATCGGCCAATTGATGGAACGAGAAACCAATTATCTCGGAGGCCTATTAGCCACACCGAAACGGCCTTTTGTCGCCATCATCGGTGGAGCTAAGATCTCGGACAAAATCGGCGTGATCGAGAACCTGATCAACACGGTCGATGAATTGGTGATTGGCGGTGGCATGGGTTACACTTTTCTAAAAGCTATGGGTAACCAGATTGGTAGATCTATCGTCGAACTGGATAAACTGGACCTAGCCACCGATTTAATGGCCAAAGCCGAAGCCGTGGGGGTTACCATCCATCTACCTGTTGACCACGTTATTGGTCAAGAATTCGATCCTGATACCCCCTCCAAAATTGTGCCTAGAAATCAGATACCGATTGATTGGGAAGGATTTGATATTGGCCTAGAAACGGTTGAGGTTTTCGGCCAGGTCATCGATAGAGCCGAAACTATTTTTTGGAATGGACCAGTTGGTGTATACGAGTTCGACCAGTTTGCAGTTGGTACTTTGTCATTGGCCAAGCGGATTGCTGAGGCAGACACTATCAGCATCATTGGCGGAGGGGACTGCGTGGCCGCAGTTCAAAAAGCCGGTGTTGCTGATCAGATTTCGCATATTTCGACCGGTGGGGGGGCTTCGCTGGAACTGATCGAAGGGAAAGAACTACCTGGTATTGCCACCCTAACTGACAAAGCGGATTATTCGAGCTAAGACTTTTGGAGAAGGAATGAGTATTTTAGTTGATAAAAATACCAAAGTAATCGTGCAGGGGTTAACCGGACGGGCCGGTCAATTCCACGCACAGCAGTGTGTGGCCTACGGCACCCAGATCGTCGGTGGGGTAACTCCTGGCAAAGGTGGCTTAAGCGTAGACGGGATACCTGTTTTCGACACGGTCGAGGCCGCACGAATTGCCACCGGGGCAGAGGCCTCTATGGTCTACGTTCCTGCTGTCTTCGCTGCTGACGCCGTGATGGAAGCCGCTGAGGCAGAGATACGCCTGATTGTCTGCATCACTGAAGGGATACCCGTTTTAGATATGGTCAAAGTGAAACGGTATCTGGAAGGCCTGAACTCCGACCGGGGGACGACTCGCCTCATCGGTCCTAATTGTCCTGGTATTATTACCCCCGGTCAATGCAAGATCGGTATTATGCCCGGATATATCCATCAACCGGGAAAAATCGGAATTGTCTCTCGAAGCGGAACCCTGACCTATGAAGCGGTGCATCAAGTTACGCAGTTGGGATTGGGCCAATCGACCTGCGTTGGTATTGGTGGCGATCCAATCAACGGTACGAGTTTCGTCGAGACCTTAGCTCTGTTTGAAGCCGATGGAGATACAGAAGCTGCGATTATGATTGGCGAGATCGGTGGAACGGCTGAAGAAGAAGCGGCTGATTTTGTCAAACGAGAGGTCAGCAAACCGGTGGTTGGGTTTATCGCCGGACAGACTGCACCGGAAGGGAAACGAATGGGACACGCCGGAGCGATAATCTCCGGAGGCAAAGGAACCGCCGCTGAAAAGATCGAGGCACTACAGGCCGCCGGCATCGCTGTTGCCAAAAGCCCGGCTGAAATAGGTCAAACACTGGCTGGCGTTCTCTAACCTGAACTGAGATCCATCAACAGAATCGCTGTGTCGGCGGATCGCATATCCAAGCCGGGTAGATACAGTCTTGGTCAGACGACAACGATTGTCGCCGGTCGGCGACCGGTTGCCGAGTTGTTGAAAAATCGGGAGCAAGAGATCGAACGCCTGTTGGTGGCCGAGCGTCTTGTCAAGAGCCAGAAAGGCCAAGCTATCCAACGGTTGCTGAGTGACGCTAATCGCCGACAAATTCCCGTAGAATCAGTTCCAACTGAAAATTTAGACCAACTCTCGCCCTCACCCCACCAGGGGGTAGTTGCTTTTGTTCGAACCTCAGCCTACCTATCCGTTGAGACACTCCTATCTCAAGCTGGCCCAACACCGTTATTGGTCATGCTGGACGGTGTTCAAGATCCGCATAATCTGGGGGCCATTATCCGTACCGCCGAAGCGACCAATGCCGACGGTGTGATTATTCCTGAAAGACGGTCTGCCAGTTTGACCACCGGGGCCTTCAAATCCTCTGCCGGTGGTGTTGCCCATCTACCGGTGGCACGGGTAAAGAATCTGGTACGAACCATCGAATGGCTACAGTCTGAACATATATGGGTAGTTGGCACTGATCTAACCGGTGATCAACTGTATACCCAGGCCGATTTTCGGCAACCTATTTGCATCGTCCTGGGTGGTGAAGGCGACGGCCTGCGTCGGCTGACAAGAGAGCGTTGTGATTTCTGCGTTAGGATTCCGATGCTGGGCAAAATTGAGTCGCTGAACGTCTCGGTGGCAGCAGGGGTGCTACTCTATGAGACGGTTCGACAGCGAATGACCGACGTATAAATGAACAACATTGTTGTCACTAATGATGGATCGGCTTCGATTTTTTCCACCCGGTTTGGTGAACAGTATCACTCCAAACACGGTGCCTGTGCCGAATCGATGCATGTTTTTATTAAAATGGGATTGTACCAAAAACAGCACTTGCCCAAACTCTCAGTCTTTGAAATGGGGTTCGGTTCCGGCCTCAACCTGCTACTGAGTATCAAGCACCTGCCCGCCAATTGTCACCTCTACTACGAGACCGTCGAGAAGTTCCCTCTGCAGTCAGCAGAATATGAAGCCTTTACCGCCCACCTAACAAGCGAAGATCAAGCGATCCTCAAGCAGTTGCACAGCTACGATTGGAACCGGACGATCGACTTTTCCGCTCAGGTACAGGTCAGAAAGATTCAGACTGATATTTGTCACTATGCTCCGTCACAGACGTTTGATGTCGTCTACTACGACGCGTTCAGTCCCCGGACACAACCCGAATGTTGGGATGCCCAGATTTTCAGCGGTCTGTATGATCGTTTAGCCGACGATGGCATTTTGGTTACCTACTGTGCCAAAGGGAGCATCAAGCGTCTGCTGTCAAAAATCGGGTTTCAGGTCCGTACCCAGCCCGGCCCACCCTACAAACGTGAAATGATTCAAGCCGTCAAGTAAACTTGATCCGTCTGGATCGTATAAAAGTACATTCCACTTGATACTTTTCACCCCAAAAAAACCGGCTCGAGTTTATCTTGACCTCTCTTTCTTAATTACTTGATTAGATTTGTCGAAACTCCACTTTGTCTTGCATTTGAGACCCGAAGCAAAAAAAGAGGTATCCAATGGATACCCCTCTCCATTTGTGCATTACCTGTGGCCAACTATTTCAGAATGACCATCTTTCTATTTGAATGTGGAGTGGAACTATTCAATCAATGTGGTTACTGAGCCAACTTTCCCATTTTTGTGACAATGACTTATCAATCCATCACTTGGTTCAACTGTTCAATCAGGTCTTCTGCTTGAAATGGTTTACCTACATATCCGTTCATCCCTGCTGATTTACACCTTTCCCACACCTCTTCTACTACACTTGCTGTCAATGCCACAATTGCCACCCTTTTTAATCCAGATGATTGTTCCAATTGCCTGATTTGTCCGGTTGCTTGGAATCTGTCTTCTCGCATCTGTAAATCCATCAGGATCAGGTCGTATTGCTTCTGCTGGTGCTTGGTCAGACAATCCTTGCCATCAACTGCTTCATCTACCTGACACTCTAAATTCTCCAAATGTTTTCGGGCAACAAAACGATTGATTATCTCATTATCAGCCACCAGATCCCTCTTGCCTGATAAATCAGTTGGTTCTGCTTTCTTCAACTCTGGTTGTTGTCCGGTCAAATCAACCTGTTCTAATGGCAACTCAAACCAGAACGTTGAACCTTTTCCTAATTGACTTCTATTCCTATCTTTCCACTTATTCCCCGCACAAACTGTTGACTAATGGTTAAACCCAGACCTGTTCCACCAAGCTGACGAGTGTTACCCTGACTTGCTTGGGTAAAGGATTCAAATATATTCTCTATTTGATCCTCTGCAATGCCAATTCCCGTATCAGTAACTTCTATTCTGATTCCTTGACTGATTTGCCTGAGTGTTAATTTCACTTCTCTCTCTGGGGTAAACTTGAGGCATTGGCAACTAGGTTGAGTAGGACTTGTTTGATCTTTTGTTGGTCACCCAACCACCCACCTGACATCATAAAGGGATAATCCATATTGAGTTGGATTTGTTTCCGTTGAGATAAAGGAAGTAAGATTTCTAGAACTTGTTGACAGGTCTTGACTAAATCAAATGGTTTTTGTTGATAAGTGATTTTGCCATCTTCTAACTCGGAGAACCTTATTAATAACAGTTAGCAGATGTTCCCCTAAATTCTTTGCTCTATTAATATGTCCTCTCTATTCTGGGTTTAATTGCTTCGTCATCAATCGGATTCAGAGAACCAATCCCCCATTCATCGGAGTCCTGATTTCGTGACTCATCTGAGATAAAATTGACCTTTGATTTGGTTTGCAGTCTCTGCCAGTTCCTGTGCAACTTCTGCTCGTTGTCTTGCTTGCTCTAATGCCACTTCCATCTGTTCTCGATAGGTCAATAATTTGCCGAAATCAGTCACAATATTCCTTCTTACCTTCCCATTTAAATGAAGTGTTAATTGTCGTAAATCCAGAATCTGTGATGATATTACAGTTAAACGATTATGACTCAGATTGAGTGAAACTAATCTCTTTAGATTTCCCAATTCAGATGGAACTTGATAGATTCTGTTTCTACCTAGATGTAATTCTGTTAAAGATGTCAATTGACCTAATTCAATCGGTAGTTGCCCGAGTAAATTCCCACCCAACATAGTTATCTAATTTAATTAGATTCCTAATCGTTACGGGTAAAAATCTGATTTGATTATTGACCAAATGAAGTTGTCGTAAATTTGATAATTGGGTAATTGTTTCAGGGAATTTCTGGAGTCGGTTTTGATCTAAGTTGAGAGACTGAAGTTTGGACCGTTTGTTTATCTCATTCAGGATACTAGAAGTCATTTCATAAGGTCAGGTCGACCAATACGATGTATTTTATGGTTCATAGGAGTTTAGCTATGAGTCATCGATCGGAAGTATTAAGCCCCAGGATCAATGAGACACCATCGCTCTTCTCCTACCAGAATTGATGAGCCGTGCTCCTCCCTGATGCTCCAATCGTCAGCTGTTTGAAGGCATTCTTTGGCTCTGACGCTCAGGTGCCGGTTGACCAGATTTACCGGACAGATACCCTAGCCCGTCAGCGTGTGGGCCTCGATGACGTCGTTGGGAAGAAGACGGAACCTGGTTATGGGTGTGACGCACGTTGATCGACGGTAGCTTCGCGGCGGCCAAAAAAGGGGGCCTACAGTCGGAAAAACCAACGGCGGCCAGGGTATTCCTCTCGAAGGCTACCTTTGTTCGGCCTCACCGGCGGAAGTGATCTTGGTCGAGGCCACATTGGCTTCACTCCAGCCAAAGGCGTCGATCCAGCCTTTGATGCTGACAAAGCCGATGAAAGTCAGTCCGACGTGAACGACGGGCCGATCAACACATTGAGCTGATGGCAGCACATCAAAAAAATAGACAGAAGAGCCAAACACAAGATAGTCGCCCCCTACGAGGCTAGCGAAAACGATGGAAAATAGAGCGCAGCATCGGTTGGTTGACCAGCTTTGCCGAATTGCCAGGCGATGGGATCGACAGCTGACCATGTATCGCGCGTTTTTTTCATGTGGACGGTCTCATCGTAACGATGAGGCACTTATGAAATGACTTCTAGCCAAACTATTTCCTTGAGATTTAGGGAAGTGAGATGGATTAAATTTCCGATCTCTGCAGGTAAAGATTTTATGA
>Ga0310345_10004097_pt1 | contig 13426 bp, 12 predicted proteins | sample HC15DNA20500_MG_FD_204667 | JGI IMG/M metagenome (GOLD analysis project Ga0310345, IMG submission 204667) | Marine microbial communities from station ALOHA, North Pacific Subtropical Gyre - HC15-DNA-20-500_MG | ecosystem: Environmental > Aquatic > Marine > Oceanic | place: Pacific Ocean: North... | reverse complement strand
GACCTGCCACGTGATCGACGCCGGCGTGAACCGCATCGGCCCGTCGCTCCACGGCATCATCGGCCGCAAGTCGGGCGAAGTCGCCGGCTTCTCCTATTCGACCGCGAACAAGGAAAGCGGCATCACCTGGACGCCCGAGAAGCTCTACCAGTACCTCGAAAAGCCGGCCCGCGTCGTCCCCGGCACCAAGATGGCCTTCGCCGGCCTGCCCAAGGGCCAGGACCGCGCGGACGTGATCGCCTACCTGACCGAAGCCACCAAGTAAGCTTCACCGGGGCGATATCGCCGAACAAGAACGCCGCTCCCGGGAAGGGGGCGGCGTTTTTTGTGGCTGCCGACCAGCACGCTGTCGACCACGTTCGCCTCGATCTGCGCGGATGAGCATTTTCATTCAGATATGAATGGCTTTCGTGCAGGTTTGGCGGCTACCCACCGCAGCTGAATGCGCCCATCTCCTGAACAGCAACAGGAGTATGACCATGCCCACCCAGACCAAGACCTTTGACCGCACGTCCACCACCGACGAGGTGCTCGCCGGTATCGACCTCACCGGAAAGCGCGTGCTCGTCACCGGTGTTTCGGCCGGCCTCGGTGTGGAGACTGCCCGCGCTCTTGCCAGCCATGGCGCGCATGTCATCGGCACCGCGCGGGACCTTGCCAAGGCGGCCAAGGCACTAGCCGCTGCCGGTGTCGCCAGCAACGCCGTAGAACTCGTCGAATTGGACCTCGCCGACCTCGCATGTATCCGGCGCGCGGCCGATCAGATCAATGCAGCCAAACCCGTGCTCGATTTGGTGATTGCCAATGCCGGTGTCATGGCACCGCCATTCGGCCGCACCGCCGATGGCTTCGAGACCCAGTTCGGCACCAACCATATCGGGCACTTCGTCTTCGTGAACCGGATCGCCGGCCTGATGCGCCCCGGCTCGCGGCTGGTGATGCTCGCATCATCCGGGCACCGGTTCTCGGACGTAGACTTGACCGATCCTGGGTTCGAAACCACCGTCTACGAGCCGTTCATCGGCTACGGGCGCTCGAAGACCGCCAACATCCTTTTCGCGGTGGAGTTCGACCGCCGCTACCGTGCGCTCGGCCTGCGCGCGACCGCCGTGCATCCCGGCGGCATCAAGACGGAGCTGTCACGCCACATGGGGGACGAGAAGCTGGAGGAACTCTTCCAGCAGATCAACGCGGATCTTGCGAGGGAAGGTAAGCCGGAGATGATCCGTAAGACCCCGCAGCAAGGGGCGGCGACAACGCTGTGGGCGGGCCTTGTTGCGGATGCGGATGCCGTCGGCGGGCGCTACTGCGAAGACTGCCAGGTCTCGCCTGTGGTCACCTCGGCCAGCATCGGTTTCGGCAGCCCCGGCGTGCGGCCTTATGCGCTCGATCCGGCAACCGCCAAGGCGCTTTGGGCCAGGACCGAGGAATGGGTCGGGGAAAGCTTCGATCTTCGCTCCGTTGCAACAGCGCAGCGCAACCTGCCGGACGCCTGACCCGGAATTGCAGGCCGCCGGGCAGGCTGACTGCCTGGCGGCTCACCCACCATGGAGGACGACATGTCCCTGACCGACGAGCGCGCGCTGCTCAATCTGCTTGGCCACTACACCCGGGCGCATGACTATCGGGATCCCGATGCGATGGCGGCGCTCTTCACGCCTGATGCAACGATCGAGATCATCGATGCGGTCGGTGGAGCGGCGCGCTTGCTCGGCAGGCTGGAAGGGTGCGCGGCGATCGGTGAGGCGGTCCGCCAGATGATGGCACCGCATGAAGCGCGGGCGTGGAGCCAGAACGTGATCAGCGCCCCGATCATCACCATCGATGGCGATCATGCCACGATCGACGCGCAGTTCATGGTGTTCAGCATTGTCGGGGCCGAGGTTCCGGACAACGGATGGCCTGCAGGTACATTCGGCGCACAAGGCCGTATCATACCGATCGAAGCAGGCCAGTACCGACCAACGATGCGCAGGACCGCCGAGGGCTGGGCTATCTCGGCCATGCGGATCGAGCACCGTTTGCCGATGACCTTCGGCTGAGTCGGAGCTTCGCGGGCTACATGCGGCCCGACAAGAAACCCGGCCCCCCAGCGCAGGGAGCCGGGCTTTTGATCTCAGCTCACTTCAGGCCGCGTGGCTGCGGCGCGCCAGTTCGCACTGCGACCAGATATCGGTCAGCGCTTCCAAGAGCCGGTCGATATCGCCGTCGGTGTGGACGGGTGAGGGGGTGATGCGCAGGCGTTCGGTGCCGCGCGGCACGGTCGGGTAGTTGATCGGCTGGACGTAGATGCCGTGGTTGTCGAGCAGCCAGTCGCTGATCATCTTGCACTTGCGCGCGTCGCCCACCATCACCGGGATGATGTGGCTCGGGTTGTCGAGGTGCGGGATGCCCAGCGCGTTGAGCTTGCGGCGCACCGTGCTCACCCGGTCGCGGTGGCGGGCGCGTTCGTGGCCGCTCACCTTGAGGTGCTGGATGCTGGCGCAGGCGCCGGCCGCGAGGGCAGGGGGGATCGCGGTGGTGAAGATGAAGCCCGAGGCGAAGCTGCGCACGTAGTCGCACAGCGCCTCGGAAGCCGCGATGTAGCCGCCCATCACGCCGAAGGCCTTGCCCAGCGTGCCTTCGATCACGTCGATCCGGTCCATCAGCCCGTCGCGCTCGGCCACGCCGCCGCCGCGCGGACCATAGAGGCCGACGCCGTGGACTTCGTCGATGTAGGACAGCGCGCCATGCGCTTCGCAGACTTCGACGATCTCGCGGATCGGCGCGATATCGCCGTCCATCGAATAGACGCTCTCGAACGCCACCAGCTTGGCGCGACCCGGCGCGACTTCGCTCAGCTTGCGGTCAAGATCGCGCCAGTCGTTGTGCTTCCAGATCACGCGCTCCGCCTTGCTGTGGCGGATGCCCTCGATCATCGAGGCATGGTTGCCCGCGTCGGAGAAGACAACACAGTCCGGCAGGCGCGAGGCCAAGGTGCCCAGCGCCGCCCAGTTCGAGACATAGCCCGACGTGAACAGCAGCGCGGCTTCCTTGTGATGCAGGTCGGCGAGTTCGGCTTCGAGCAGCGCATGGTGGCGGTTCGTGCCCGAAATGTTGCGCGTGCCGCCCGCGCCCGCGCCGCATTCGTCGAGCACCGTGTGCATCGCCTCGAGCACCTTGGGATGCTGGCCCATGCCGAGGTAGTCGTTCGAGCACCACACGGTCACTTCCTGCGTGCCGCCGTCGACATGCCGCGTCGCCTTGGGGAAGGAGCCGCGATGGCGCTCCAGTTCGGCGAAGATGCGATAGCGCCCTTCGCCGCGGATCCCATCGAGTTCCTGTGTAAAGAAGGCCTCATAATCCATGGCCGAAATACCCCTTCCCTTCAAAACCCTATGCGGCGCGCTCAGGCGCCCAGATGATTGCGGCGGCCAGGCAGAGCCCAACCCCACAGAGCGCCGTCGCGAAACGGCAAGGCGAGAAACACGTGTTCGAGGACGCCCAGTGCGGCCATCGCGAAAAGCAGGCTGGCGCGCACGGCCTCGGCGCTGCCTGCAGGCGCAGCGAGCGCGGCCTTGCCCAGCAACGTGGCCAGCACCACGGTGAAAACGAGAGCCAACCCCAGCGCACCCGAAAAGCGGCGCGGGCCGAAATAGCTGCGCAGGTAATCGAGGTGCGGCGGCAGCAGATCGCCCACCTGGCTCGGCACTCCGGCATAGAGCGCAAACTTGCTGGCAAGCCGCAGCGCAAGCAGCAGCACGAAGACTTCCGCGCCGGTCGGGTTGGGCGCGTTCCAGCCCAGCGACATCAGCATCAGCGCGGTGAGGGCAAGCGCGACTTCGTGGTATATCAGCGTCGAACCCGCATCGATGAACCGGTCCCACCCGCGCGCGGCAGGATTGCTGGGTTCGCGGCGCGGCCCGGCAACGGCGCCCATGAGGAAACTCGCCTCATGCCACGACCACACCATCAGCGCGCCGACGAAACCCACATAGGCCCCCGCCATACCCGGCATGACCGAACCCGCCACCACCGCGACAAGCCCGAGAATGCCGCCCGCGCCAGCCCATGCCAGCGCCCGCGGAAAGGTCGCGCGGTCGCGGTTGTCCAGCCACGCGATCAGCCCGGTGGCAAAGAACCACACGAGCAGCGTGACCACGAGGGGCACGGCATGGCCGGAAAAGCTCACCACGAAGGCTGCATCCGCACTGAAGCAGGCAGCGCGTTCTCGCGCGTGCGGTGGAAGTACATGCGCGCGAACGCGAGGCCCGCGCTGGCAACGCCGCTGTAGCGCTGGAGCGTGCCGACAATCCCGCCACGCGCCTTGCCCGCCTCGATGCGGCGGCTCGCCTGCAGCAGATCATCCATCCGCGCGCGGAAGGCCGGATCGTCGGTCTCCAGCTCGATCGGGAAGACCTGCCGCGAAATCGCGGTGCAGACCGAGAAGACCTTGTAGTCATACTCGGTCGGATCGACGCCCAGCGCCTTGTGGAATACCGGACGCGAGTGATCGCGCACGTACATCGTCGCGTAGACCGACAGCAGGAAGAAGCGGATCCACAGCCGGTTGCCGCCCTTCAGCAGCGTCGGATCGGCCCGCATCAGGAGGGCGAAGGCCTCGCCGTGGCGGAACTCGTCGTTGCACCATTCCTCGAACCACGAGAAGATCGGGTGGAAGCGGTGTTGCGGGTTTGCCGCGAGGTGGCGGTAGATCGTGATGTAGCGGGCGTAGCCGATCTTCTCCGAGAGATAGACGGCATACCAGATGAACTTCGGGCGGAAGTAGGTGTACTTCTTCGACTTGGTCAGGAAGCCCAGGTCAACGCCGATCCCTGCGTCCTTCAGCGTCTCGTTGATGAACCCGGCATGCCGGCTCTCGTCGCGGGCGAGAAGCTTGAACAGCTTCTTCATGTCGGGATTGCGGGTGCGGCGCGCCATTTCCGAGTAGAGCACGCAGCCGGAGAATTCCGAAGTCATCGAGCTCACGAGGAAATCGGTGAATTCCTCGCGCAGTTCCGGCTCGAGGTTCTCGATGATCCCTTCGAAGCTTTCCTTGCGCTTGAAGTGCAGCTTGTTGCGGTCTGCCTGCATCTCGGCGATCAGGTCGTCCCACTCGGCGCGCACCGGGTTCACGTCGATCGCATCAAGCGCGGCGAAATCGGTGGTGTAGAAGCGCGGGCTCAGCACGGTTTCCTGGCGGGCCATCGCCATTGTGTCGAGCTTGCCGTCGCTGCCAAGGTCCAGCCCGGCCGCGGCCGCCGCGCGGCTGAATTCGCCATGATCGGGAGAGTTCGGGTCGATCTTGGTAGGGGCGTTCATGACACTCTCCCGGGTGTGAAGCTGACTTCGTAGAGTTCGGTCAGGTCGAAATAGGCGGCCAGCCGGATCCAGGCCCGCACGAGCGGACCTGCCCTTGTTACGGTTGCCATCCGGTCGATCGCGAGGCTTTGACCGAAATCAATCCGGATCGGCGCGCCGTGGACTTTCACGCGGTCGCCCGGCTGCAGCTCGATATCACCGGCGAGGCGGACGTGCGCGTGGAAGTGCTCCGGCGTCTGCTCGATCTCGATGCGGCAAGGGGTATCGAAGCGGCTGGCAGCCATCAGATGGCGCCTCCGGGCAGCATGGCGGCGAAAGCGGCGCGGTTGTCCGGCCCGAACGAGCCCAGTTCGATGGAGCGGCCGGTGGCCTTGTCCTCGAGGCTGAGCGACTGGTTCTTCCACAGCGTCAGCGTGAAGGGCGGGGCCATGCCGATGCCGTGGATATGACGGTCACGCGCCATGCCGCGCATCACGCCGCGCACGAACCCATTGCCCGGTACCCCGTCGACCAGCACGCGCACGGTCTCGCCGGTGGCGACATCCCGCACCACCACCGCGCCATCCGCCCGGTCCGAGAAGGTGAGCTGGCGCACGATCACCGGCGCCACATGCGCTTCGCTGCGCACGACAGCGGGTACGGCCTCGCGGCTCAGCACGCCGACCTTGACCAGCGTGGTGAGCGCCAGCGCCGTGAGCACCAGCATCGCGGCCGAGGCCACGGCATGCTTGGGGATCGTCTGTTCATGATCGTGAACCAGGCTCATGCGGTGGCCTCCCTTGCGCCCATTGCCGGACGCGGTGCACTCGCGGCCGGTGCCGTCTCGGTACGCTGCTGCACCGGCACGATCGCCGCGGTCGCCTTGGCGAGAATGCCCGCGACATTGGCCGCATCGGGCAGGGCGCGCAGCATCGGCTGCGGCGCGGCAAGGCGGAAGGGCCGGGCATGCGGCCAGAGCATCGCATAGCCGAGCATGCTCGGACCCTGCAGCGTCATCGCGATATCGCCATAGCCCGCACCCAGCTTGCGCAGGTCCGCCCCGGAGAGCTTCACCAGCGGCAGATTGATGCACTTGCTCAGCGCGACGCCGATCCGCAGCACCACGCGGCGGTTGGTGATCGTGTAGACCGTGCTCCTCGCGACGAGGAACGCAAAGCCGTAGACGAGGCCCAGCGCCAGCACGCCGAAGCCTGCCGTCAGCAGCGCGCCCAGCGGGGTGCCGCCGACCATCGCCCACGCCACGAGGACCGCAAAATATCCGCCGATCCACCGCGCGCCGAGGGCGCTGCGGGCAAATACCCGCGCATCGGGCGCACCCTGCCAGAGGATCGCCTCACCCGGAGGCAGATCACCCGGCAGGCCGCGGATCGGCTCGATATCATGCTCTCTCACAGGATCGGCTCCTGCCGTCCGGCGTTGGCGTAGAGATAGCCGCCGCCGAAGTAGCCGATCACGCGCTCTTCCTCATAGCGGGTGATCTCGGTCGCGCTGGCAAGCTGCGGCACGGCGTCAAAGTCGGCTGCGTTGATCGCATCGATGCTCACGCCTGCTGCGCTGACCGAGGCCATCGCCATCGGCGCAAGCACGGTCTTGCCGCTAGTCGTCTCGACCTGCAGGTAGCGCACCTGATGCTCGGCGCGGTCGATCCACAGGTCGGTCACCGTGCCGGCAACCTTGCCGTCCGCCGCCGTCACCTTCATGCCGCGCGGATCGCGATTGCCGCTCCACACCGAGATGTGGCCTTCGGTCGAAAGCGGCACGATGCGGGCGCGGCCGTGCGCGTCCTGATCGGGCCACTTGGCGCGGTTGGCGTAGGATGCCGGGCCGACGCCGTCGACGAGCGGGTTGCCGGTCGGCACATAGGGCGCGCCGGGGAAGTTCTCATAGCGCTTGGCGGCGATGTCCACCGGTTCGCGGCCTTCCTCGCGCGGGAGCGGATAGGACACCGTGCCGCGGTCGAAGGGCAGACGGAAGGTCTTGGGCAGCGCGGTCGAAAGCGGGCCGCCCACGCTTTCGATGAAGCCGTTGATCTCGTCTTCGAGCGGATAGCCCTCGCGGCGATCCTCGCGGCGCAGCCAGAACACCAGGGCGACGAAAAACAGGAAGAACGCCCAGAGGGCAATCTCCGCGACGTCGATCGAGCCAACTACATATGCGGTTTTCATCGAACTTTCCTTTCCCGGATCAGGGCCCCGGAGGCCGCAATTCCCACCACCACTTGTCCTGTAAGCACACTCATGTCGGAAACTCGGGCAAGACCATCTGCCCGCCGGGCAGCTCGCCCGTAAGGCCGATGCGCTTGCCGGCCAGCGGCCCGAGCACCACCAGCGCTGCAATCAGCATGACGATTTCTAGGCTGTAGACCGTGGCATAGCCTGCCGCGCGTCCACCTGCGCCGCTCGCCCACGAGACGGTATCCCGGATCACGCCGCCCACCGCGAGCGCGCTGCCCGCCGCCGTCGCCTGCACCGCGCCCCACGCGCCCAGCGCCACGCCGGAATCGCCGCGCTGCGCCAGCGACATTGCCGCGATGAGCGTCCCGACCGAAAACAGCCCGATACCAAATCCGATCGAACCCGCGCCCAGCGCCAGCAGCGCAGGCGAACCGAGCGGGGCCGCCATGAGCACGAGTATGAACGCAACGATCCCGCCGACCATGCCGGCACCCGCCAGCCGCAGCGGATCGAACCCGCGCTCCAGCACCCGCGTGGAAATCGAGAAACCGGCAATCGCCCCCAAGGCCCACGAACCTGTCAGCATCGTGGTCGAACCGACAGCGAGACCAAGCAGTTCGGCGCCATAGGGCTCCAGCAGCGCGTCCTGCATCGCAAAGGCCGCCGCGCCGAGGCCGATGGCGGCCAGCAGTCGCTTGGTGTTCGCCTCGGCGACGAATTCGCGCCAGACATCGCTGAACTCCGGCGTCTCGCGGTCCTTGGCGGTCCGGCCGGGATTGCGGCCTTCCTGCTTCCACAGTGCCGTGACGTTGAGCAAGAGCGTCACGACGGCCGCGCCCTGGATCACCTGGACCAGCCGGGTCGGGCTGAACGGCACCAAGAGGCCGCCGATCACGAAGGCCGAGACCATCATGCCGACGAGCAGCATGACATAGAGCAGCGCCACGGCGCGTGGACGCTTGTCCTCGCGGGCAAGGTCGGTCGCCAGCGCAAGGCCGGCGGTTTGCGTCACGTGAAGCCCGGCACCCGTCAGCAGGAACGCCAGCGCCCCGCCGCCAAGGCCGGTGTAGAACGTGCGCGTCTCGCTCATCAGCAGCAGCGCGAAGGGCATGATGGCAAGACCGCCCCACTGCATCAGCGTGCCGAACCAGATATAGGGTACGCGCCGCCAGCCGAGCACCGAGCGGTGGGTATCGGACTTGTGGCCGATCAGCGCACGCAGCGGCGCGAACAGCAGCGGCATCGCGATCAGCAGCGAGACCAGCCAGGCCGGGGTGTGCAGCTCGACGATCATCACGCGGTTGAGCGTCCCGTTGAGCAGCACTGTCGCCATGCCTACACTCACCTGGAACAGCGCAAGGCGCAGCAGGCGGGAAAGCGGCAGTTCGGCGCTGGCAGCATCGGCAAACGGCAGCCAGCTTACCGCCACGCGCGTCCACTGGCCCGCCATCCGCGACATGCGGCTTTGCGGCACGGTGTCAGTCAAGGCGGGGGTGCCGGTCATGGGTCAGTCGCGCACCAGTTCGATGGCGTTGGAGATGTAGAAGCCGCTGCCGATCCGCTCGCTGCGGCCGACGTGCCAGCCGGGGAGCGCCTCCTCGATCATCGCGACGAGGTCCGCATCGCGCACCGGAACGATGGCGGGCGCGCGGTCGCTGCGCGGAAACATCAGGCCCATCGTGTGCATCGCACGCAGCATCGGGGTGGATGGGGCATGGGTGAACACGATCGAGCCGTCGCAACGCTCGGCGAGCGAAACCAGCGTCGCGACAATGTCTTCCGGCCGGTAGTGGATCAGCGAGTCCATCGCGACCACATGGTCAAATCGGCCATGCGCGGGATCGAGCATGTCGCCGACCCGCCAGTGGATGCGGCCATGGCCAAGGAAAGAGGGTTGGCGTTCGCGTGCGATGGCAACGAGGCCGCCCGCAACATCAACCCCTACCACTTCAGCCCCGCGCCGCGCCGCCAGCACGCTCAGCGCGCCCGTGCCGCAGCCGGCATCGAGCACGCGCATCCGGCGCAGGTCATGCGGCAGCCAGCTCAGCAGCACGTCGCGCATGGCATCGCGCCCGGCACGCACCGTCGCGCGGATGCCGCTGACCTTGGTATCGGAGGTCAGGTCGATCCACGCCTTGCGGGCGGTGCTGTCGAAATAGGTCGTCAGCTTGTCGCGCTGCGCCGCAAAACGCGAGCCATGGTGACCGAAGCTGGAAGACGGATGCGTGGCCATCATTCAAACCCCAGAAAATCAAAGATATCCCGGTCCTTCATCGCCTGCGCATCGAGCGCGGGCGCCCCGGCCCAGAGCGCGCGGGCGAGGTTCAGGTACTCCTCGCGCGCTTTAAGCACGGCCGGGCTCTCGGGCATTTCGAACAGCGTGCACTTCTTGAGCCGCGAGCGGCGGATCTCGTCGAGATCCTGGAAGTGGGCGAGGCGCTTGAGACCGGTGGCGGCGTTGAAGCGGTCGATCTCGTCGGTACCCGCCGAACGGTTGGCGACAACGCCGGCAAGACGCACGTCGTAGTTCTTCGACTTCGCGTTGATGGCCGCAACAATGCGGTTCATCGCGAAGATGCTGTCGAAATCGTTCGCCGTCACGATGATCGCGCGCTCGGCATGCTGGAGCGGGGCAGCAAACCCGCCGCACACCACGTCGCCCAGCACGTCGAAGATCACCACGTCGGTGTCTTCCAGCAGGTGGTGCTGCTTGAGGAGCTTCACCGTCTGCCCCACGACATAGCCGCCGCAGCCGGTGCCCGCCGGCGGCCCGCCAGCCTCGACGCACATCACGCCGTTGAAGCCTTCGAACATGTAGTCCTCGGGCCGCAGTTCCTCGGCATGGAACTCCACCGTTTCCAGCACGTCAATCACCGTCGGCATCAGCTTCTTGGTGAGCGTGAAGGTGGAATCATGCTTGGGATCGCAGCCGATCTGCAGCACACGGTGGCCAAGCATCGAGAATGCGGCGGAAAGGTTCGACGAGGTGGTCGACTTGCCGATGCCGCCCTTGCCGTAGACGGCAAAGACCTTGGCGGTGCCGATGCGGTCGGCGGGATCGAGCCGGACCTGTACCGAGCCGTCTCCATCGGGGCGGCGGGTAGGGGGATCGAGAAGCGCCATGTGTTGGTTCCTTTATGCCGCGACGGCTGCGACGGACGCGGGGATGACGCCTTCCAGGCGGTCCTCGAGTTCGTCGCTGGCGGCGTGGAGAGCTGCGAGTGTGGCTTCGTCGGGCGACCAGAACTGCCGGTCGACCGCTTCAAGCAAGCGGTTGGCAACGCGCGCCGACGCGCGCGGATTGAGGGCGGCCATGCGCTCGCGCATCGCGGCGTCGAGCACATAGGTCTCGCTGATGCGCTGGTAGACCCAGGGATCGACTTCGCCAGTGGTGGCGGACCAACCCATCGTGGTGGTGACGTGGCCCTCGATCGCGCGCACGCCTTCATAGCCGTGCCGCAGGAGGCTTTCCTGCCAAACGGGGTTGAGGATACGTGTGCGGGTCTCGAGCGCGACCTGTTCCTGCAGGCTGCGCACCTTGCCGCTGCCTTGCGTCTGGTCGCCGATATAGACCGGCGCGGTCTCACCGCCCTTGGCCCGCGTTACCGCACGGCTGATTCCGCCCAGCGCATCGACATACTGGTCGATCGTGGTGATGCCGAGTTCGACGCTCTCAAGGTTCTGGTAGGCGCAATCGACGGTCTTCAGCGCCGAGGCGAGGATCGCGGCCTGGCGGACCGGCACGCCTTTCACGCCGTAGGCATAGCCCTTCTGCCGCTCGAAGCTGTCTGCCAGCTCGTCCGGATCGGTCCACGCGCCGTTGTCGATCATCAGGTTGACGTTGGCGCCGTAGGCCCCTTGCGCATTCGAGAAGACGCGCAGCGCCGCCGTCTCGAAGTCGCACTTGTGCTCGTCCTGATGGGCGATCGCGTGGGCGCGCACGAAGTTCATTTCGAGCGGCTCGTCTGCGCTGGCCGCCAGCAAGGCGGCTTCGGCCAGCATGCGCGTCTGCAGCGGCAGGAGGTCGCGGAACACGCCCGAAAGCGTCGCGATCACGTCGATGCGGGGGCGGCCGAGTTCCTCGAGCGGGATCAGTTCGGCCCCGGCAAGGCGGCTGTAGCTATCAAATCGCGGGCGGGCGCCGATCAGCGCAAGGACCTGCGCGATCTGCGCGCCCTCGCTCTTAAGGTTGTCGGTGCCCCACAGCACCATCGCGATGGTCTGCGGCAGGTGGCCGCTGTCCGCGAGGCTGCGTTCGATCAGCTTCTTGGCCTGCTCCGCACCGTCCTTCACCGCGAAAGCGGAAGGCAGGCGGAACGGATCGAAACCGTGGATATTGCGCCCGGTCGGCAGGATTTCCGGCGCGCGCAGCACGTCACCGCCGGAGACCGGGCGGACAAAGCGGCCGGACAGCGCGCGGACGATGCCATCGAGTTCGTGGTTGGTGGAAAGCGCTGCGTTGAGCGCGCCCATATTCTTTAGCAGCGGCGTATCGAGCTTGATCCGGCCATCGACCACGAGTTCGGCCGTCTGCGCCGGCAGCGGCTCACCGCGCGCTTCGGCGGAAGCGCGGATCATGTCGATGCGCTCCTCGCGGCTTGCGGCCTGACCTGCCACATGCAGCCCCTGCGGGATCAGCTCGCGCTCGATTTCATAGAGCCGCGCTGCCAGCGCCGGCACGTCGCTGCCATCGAGATCCAGCGCTTCAGCCTGTTCGGCGATCAGTTCCGCGAGGAGCCCGGCCTGCTCGTCGCCCGGGGGCAGCGAGCGCCACCGCTCGACCGAGGCCTTGAGGTCGGCAAGGCCCTTGTAGACACCCGAGCGGGTGAGGGCTGGGGTGAGGTAGCTCACCAAGGTCGCCCCCGAACGGCGCTTGGCGAGGACGCCCTCGGAAGGGTTGTTCGCGGCGTAGAGATAGACGTTGGGCAGATCGCCGATCATGCGGTCCGGCCAGCACTGCGCGGTAAGGCCGGTCTGTTTGCCGGGCATGAATTCAAGGCTGCCATGCGTGCCGAAGTGCAGCACCGCATGGGCCTGGAAGTCCTCACGCAGCCAGCGATAGAACGCAGCAAAGGCATGGCTGGGGGCAAAGCGGCCCTCGAACAGCAGCCGCATCGGATCGCCTTCGATGCCGATCGCGGGCTGGATGCCGACGAACACATTGCCGAACTGGGCGCCCAGCACCTGAACCGCGCTGCCGTCGGACTGCAGCTTGCCCGGCGCCGGACCCCACGAGGCCTCGATTTCCCTGAGCCAGACCTCGCGCGAGACGATGCTGTCCGCCGTCACGCGCGCATGGACATTGGCTTCGGTGCCATAGCGCGCCGAATTGCCGACAAGGATCGCCTCGCGCAGCGCGTCGACGCTGTCCGGCACCTCGACCGTGTACCCCTCTGCCGCCAGCCGTGAGAGCGTTGCGTAGAGCGATTCAAACACGCTGAGGAACTGGGCCGTGCCCGCCGCGCCGGCGTTCGGCGGGAAGTTGAACAGCACGACCGCGATCCGCCGTTCCGCAGCCGCGGCGCGGGCCAGATCGATCTGCTTGACCACGCGCGCGGCCAGCGCCTCGGCACGCTCGGCGCAGCTTTCCATCTGGCGGACGCCGGCGGCGCTCGCTCCGGCAAAGGTGCAGCCCTTGGCGCAGCCGGTGCAGGCCTCGCCCGAGCCATCCGCGCGGCCGCCGAACACCATCGGCTGGATCGCGCCGTCAAGCTCCGGAATTGCGATCATCATCGTCGATTCCAGCGGCAGCAGCCCCTGCGGGTTCGCGCCCCAGGCCTGCAATGTCTGGAATTCCACCGGATGCGCGGCGATGTAGGGGCGGTCGAGCTTTGCGAGAATGTCCTCTGCCGCCGCCGTGTCGTTGTAGGCCGGGCCACCTACGAGGCTGAAGCCCGTCAAGTTCACCACGGCGTCCACCGCAGCCTTGCCGTCCTTCATGAACAGCGTTT
>Ga0310345_10004096_pt1 | contig 13427 bp, 9 predicted proteins | sample HC15DNA20500_MG_FD_204667 | JGI IMG/M metagenome (GOLD analysis project Ga0310345, IMG submission 204667) | Marine microbial communities from station ALOHA, North Pacific Subtropical Gyre - HC15-DNA-20-500_MG | ecosystem: Environmental > Aquatic > Marine > Oceanic | place: Pacific Ocean: North... | reverse complement strand
GGGAATGCGGACTCACGGAGAAGCTGGCAGGCTGGGTTTCAGGAGACATTGGGGGATCCGGAAGAAAAGACTCCAGATGGGCCACGGAACGCCATCATCACGTGCATACCAGTATCACGGCTGACGCAAACATCCAAGATAGGATATCCAGCCGCCGGACTAGGGAGCCGGGAGACGTGACTTTCCCCACTCAGCCTTCCGGGACTTCCACTCCTCCAGCCCCGGCGTCATCCATTCTTCCGGATCCACGCCCAGTCCGTCCGCTATACGATTGATGTAATTGAAGTAGCCTGTCACCTGCACCGCGATGGTAAGAGCCTCATCGTCGAAGCCCTCCTTCCGGAGGGAAACCAGATCCGCCTCGCCCGCTTCACCCGGGGAGAGAGTGAGCTTCGCGGCGTAGTCGCAAAGCAATCGGTCGGCAGACGGGAGATCCATTTCGCGATAGTCGAAGACCAACTGCCGCGCCCCTGCCTCATCGCCCGATTCGCGGCCGAACTCGGCCGCGTGCGAGAGCGTTCAGTAGTAGCAGTTGTTGAGGTTGCTCACCACCGCTGCCAGCATCTCGCGGCGGGCCGCCGAGAGCCCGTTGGGCGACTTCATCAGCTTGAGGTAGAACATCATGGAGCCCTCCAGGACGGCGGGTTCCCGGCTCATGATCTTGATGATGTGGGCCACTCCGCCAGCCCGTGTCCGGGCGGATTCGTACATTCTGGCGAGGGCCCCTTCCGCCTCTTCTTCCGGAACCTGCTCAATATAGGCCATGAGGAATCCAACCGCGGATCGTGGCCCGTGGCGATCCTGGAAGGAGCTCTCCGCAATCTGCCTTGGGGGCACGTCATCGGCCGGTCATGCACCCGGTTTTCGGGCAATCGTTTTAATGATCTTGAAGATTGATTCTCCTTGAAGACTTGAGCCGCAGGATTTTAACGGCGAGGACCAGGCAGTTTTCATTGCCCAGATGAGGATCTCCCGCAAACGACGCACCCTGCTGGCAGGCCCTCCCACCGACAATAGCATCTGTGAGCAGATCCAACCTTTGCACCAGCATTTCATCGAACTCGCACTTTCCGGTGACGGTACTCTCATAATGAACATGACAGTTCCTGATCAGATGATCAGTCTGTCCCGGATGGTGAGACGAAGACTTGGCAGGTTCGCAACAGGCGGTGCGCTCCTCCTCGCATTGCTGATGATGCTCCCCGGCCAGCTTCAGGCCCAGGGGAAGGATCCTGCCCTTGATCTCTACTACCTCGCCACCGCTGCCTACAACCGGAAGCTCTACCCGGCCGCCATCGGCGGATTCCAGGAGTTCCTGCAGAAGCACGCCAATCACGCCAAGGCGGACCAGGCCCGGCAGGGCCTGGCCCTCAGCTTCTACGCGCAGAAGCAGTATGCCCAGGCCATTCCTCACCTCGGCACCCTCCTGACCAGGCCCAATCTTCCCAAGGAGATCAGCCGCGACCGTATCATCCTGCTGCAGGGGCAATGTCTCCTGCGCAGCGGCCAGAAGGACCAGGCCCGCGCCCACTTCATCAAGGAGGAAGGCAAGTTGCAGAATCCCGCCTACAAGGCCTCCGCCCTCGCTGCCATCTGTGACATCTGTTTCGGCAAGCAAGAGTGGGCCTTGGTCGACACCTGGACCGCCAAGCTGGTGCAGGCCAAGCTCACCCCCGACCAGATGGCTCGTGGTCTCTATCAGCAGGGCTTCGCGCATTACCAGCTGAAGAACTACGAGCAGGCCGCCGGGATCCTCGAAAAGGTCACCCCCCTCACCGCCAACGCAATCTGGAAGACACGGTCCTCCTACCTCCTCGGCGAGTGCTACACCATCGTCAAGAATCACGAGAAGGCCGAGCCTGCCTTCGTAGCAGCCCTCCCCGGCCTGGAGGGCCCCGACAAGACCGAGTGCCACTACCGCCTCGGGGTGACCCGGTTCATCTTGAAGCAGTGGGCCCCGGCCGCAGAGCAGTTCGAGGCCTTCCTGAAGGAGGAACCCGGGACCCGGGCCAAGGATCAGAAGAAGGAGAACCCCTACATCAAGGAATCGCAGCTCTACATCGGGAGGTGCCTGCTGGAACAGGGAGAATTCAAAAAGGCCCAGAACCGGCTCGCGGGGTTGATCAACGTGGACAGCCCGTTGGGAGCCAAGGCCAACCTGTGGTTCGCCCGCGTTTTTTCGCGTCCGGAGAAGCCAAATTACGACCAGGCCGCCGCCGCCCTGGAGCCTGCGGTCAAGAAATACCAGAAATTCGCTCCCATCAACGACGACCTGCGCTTCGATTACGCCAACGCCCTCATGAGCCGCAACAACCCCGACTGGAAGACTTCGGCCCAGGCGCTGGGACAGATCAACGGCGAGGTCTTCGGCCAGTTCGCGGAAGTGCTCGCCCAACGGGCCACCTGCTACCACAAACTCAAGGACTACAACACGAGCCTGACTCTCGCCAACGAGTACCTGGCCAAGTTCAAGGACCATGGGATGGCTGGTGACACCCGTTTCCTGCGGGCTGAGAACATGTTCCTGCTCAACCAGCTTGCTCCCGCGATCAAGGCCTACGAGGAGTTCCAGGTCGTAAACAAGGATCACCCCAATACGCTCGCGGGAGCCTTCCGGGTGGCCCAGATCTACCACCACCAGGAACAATGGGATCAATCGCTGGCCGCTGCCAACCCTCTTTTGGCTAAGAAGCCGGAAGGCCCCCTCTTTGCCCAGCTGGCCTTCCTGGTGGGCAACTGCTACTTCCGCAAGGAGCAGTGGAAGGAATGCCTCGCGCCACTGGAAGCCTTCGTGGCCACCCGGGTGCAGAAGAAAAACCCGAACAGCCAGCAGGTCACGGCCGATCCCAACGTGGACACCGCGCTCATCCAGCTCGCGGTCGCCTGCGACCGCACCGAGGATTCCATCAAGGCCCTCGAGCATCTCGAAACCCTCACCCGCTTCTATCCCACACCCACTCCGCACCTTCCCCTCGCTCTCGCCGAGCAGGGACGTCTTGCCTACGAGAGTGGTGACCTCAAGCTGGCTCGCGCAGCCCTTGAGCGCTTCCTCAGTGAGGCCAAGCTGAACAAGGAGCCATTCAAGAGCGGTGCCCCGCCCCAGCGGTTGCGGGTGAACTACTTTCTCGGCTGGGTCAATGCCACCGAGAAAAAACATGAGCCCGCCGCGCTGCACTTTGGTGTGGTCTCCAAGGACCCGAAGCATGCGCTGGCCGCGGATGCTGCCCTCCAGCAGGGCCTCGCCTACGTCCATCTCGAAGAGTTCGCCCAGGCCGCCGTCCTGTTCCCCGAGATCCTGAAGCGCTACCCGCAGCACGAGAAACTCCAGCGCGTCACCTACTACGCCGGACTCTCGCTCGCCCGCCAGGAGAAGTGGAAGCCGGCCGCCGGCCACCTGAGCAAGGTGGCCGACACCTGGCCGGATTCCGAGTTTGCCGACCAGGCGCTCTACGAATGGGCCTGGTGCGAACGCAAGCAGAAGCGGGAGGCCGAGGCCGTCAAACTCTACGAGCGCTTCCTCGGCAAATACAAAGAGAGCTCCTTCGTGGTAAAGGTGCAGAGCGAGCTTGCCGAACTCAACCTCAAGAGTGGCGCCCAGGACATGGTTATCGAACGTCTCACCAAGGCCCTGGCCTCCGTCAAGGACGACGCCCTCAGGGAAAGCCTGCGCTACCAGCTGGCCAGCGCCCACTACAGCAAGGGGGAGTACGAAAAATCCGCCGGCATGTTTGAGCAGCTTCTCAGCGACTACCCCAAGTCCAAGCTCAAGGCCTCCATGTGCTTCCAGGCCGGGGAGTCCCGCCACAAGCTGAAGGAGACCGTGACCGCCCGCCGGCACTTTGCCGAGGGCATGAAGGTGGGCGATCTCCAACCCGTCATCGCCGAGTCCATGATGATGCGCCTTGCTGAAATGCAGTCCGCCACCGCCGATCACGCCACCGCGCGCAAGACCTACCAGGACTTCATCGGACGCTTTCCGGAGAGCAAGTGGAAGCGCAACGCCCAGTTCGGCCTGGCCTGGTCCCTTGAGAATTCGGACAAGCCCAACGAGGCCATCCAGCACTACGCCCCTCTCCTCGACCCGAAGGCAACCATTGACCTCTGGACCGTGCGAGCACGCTTCCAGACCGGCGAATGCTACTTCAACATGCAGAAGTACGAACAGGCCGTGAAGGAGTTCCTCAACGTCGAGATCCAATACAAGAAGTACCCCGCCTGGCAGGCCAAGGGAATCCTCGAGATCGGCCGGGTCCTCCTCGCCCAGAACAAGCGCGAGGAGGCCAAGCAGCGCTTCAAGGATGTCATCATCCGCTACCCCAAGGAAAAGGCGGCCATCGTTGCGCGCCAGTACCTCGATCAACTCCGCGTTAACGGATAACAGACTTTCTCCACCACTCCAACCCTGTCCTATCCTCATGACTAACTACACTACAACCCAACCCTGGAAAACGGTCCTCGGCGTGACCTCCCTCTGCCTCCTCGCTTTCACCACCACCCTGCTGGCAGCGGATGCCGGAGCCGATGCGGGCGTCCAGAAAGAAACGATGTTCGGCCTCCTCAAGAAGGGCGGACCGATCATGATCCCGTTGGGCATCGCCTCCATTGTCGCCCTTGCCCTTGCCATCGAACGTTACATCTCCCTGCGCCGGGACAAGATCCTTCCGGACGGATTCCTCAAGGGGTTGGGCCAGGCCTGGGACTCCGATCCTTCCGGTCAGGCCGCCGAAGAGTTCTGCGATCAGAACTCCGGTGCCGCCGGGCACGTCTTCAAGGCCGGCATCCAGTGGCGCGACTCGGGCTACCAGGCGGTGGCCAAGGCCATTGAGGACGCCGGCATCCGGGAGGCCGACAAGATGAAGCGCAGCCTGCGCGGTCTCTCCATCATCGCGGCGGTCTCTCCCCTCCTCGGACTTCTCGGAACAGTCTATGGGATGATCGATGCCTTCCAGCGCACTTCCCAAAGCGGTGGAGCGGCCAAGACCGCTGATCTCGCCACTGGGATTTACGAGGCCCTGGTGACCACCGCGGCCGGGCTCACCATCGCCATTCCCGCCTTGCTCCTCTACCAGTTTCTCCAGTCCCGGGCGGATGGCCTGATCGATCATATCGACGAGGTGGGCACCGAGTTCATCGTCAACCACGCCCGCAAGAGCCCCGTTGGAGCCGGGTAATCAAGGGCGACACACGGAAGCTTAACACCTGAACCCATGAGAATTCGCAGCCGGGACAACGACCAGGGCGAGATCATCAACATCTCGAGCATGATCGACGTCATGTTCATCCTCATCATCTTCTTCCTGGTCACCACCACCTTCAAGGAGGAGGAAGTCGATCACCTCGTCAAACTTCCGGTGGAATCGCGCAACCAGTCACTTACCCAGACCGCGGGCAACCTGATCAAGGTCAATATAAGGGACAGTGGGGCCTACGTGGTAATGGGCCAGCGGGTTACCGAGGAAGACCTCACCAAGTGGATGGACGAGGAGGTCGAGAAGAAACCCGACCTCAAGGTTCTGGTCCGCTGTGACAAGGAATCCAAGCACCTCTACCTCGCCAACGTGATGTCGATCTGCCGCCACGTGGGTGTGTCCGAGGCCAACATCGCAGTCCGCACCGAGAAATAGACTGACCGGATTATGAACCAACCCATGCCCATCCCCATCGAGGACAATCGCGACCCTGATCGCAGGATCCTCGGGGTGACGCGGAAGAAGCGCTTCCGTGCCTATTTCTGGACCGGGGTTATCCTGGTGGTGGGATTCCTCATCTGGGCTCTTTTCTACCTGCGACCCGACCGTTGGCACACCTACACCGACCAAGTCTCCTTTGAGCAGGTTGCCCGCGACGTGGAGCCCGGCTACGTCCTCTGGGAAAAGGCCGAACCAGCTGGCAGCGGATTAGCCCCCGGGGACGACATCGCCACGCCGGTCGTCTCCTCCAACGGGGCGCGCATGATCTACAGCGCCGGGGAAAAGGACGGGAACGCCAATCTCTTCCTGCGGGAGTGGGACGGCACCAACTGGAAGGAGCCACGCCCCATGCGGGCACTCAACAGTGCTTTCCACGAACTGGCTCCCTCCCTCAGCGGGGACGGGGAACTCCTTTACTTTACCAGCGACCGCCCCGGGGGACAGGGCGGCTTCGACATCTGGGTCTCCAAGTGGGACGGCGCCGAATACGCGTGGCCGCTCCCTCTCACCCCACGGGTCAACACGCCCTTCGACGAAATTGACCCGGACTTCGCTCCCGACAACCTCACGCTCTACTTTGCGTCCAACCGCCCCCGCCGCGCGACCGACACCTCCGAGAAAATGGCCGCCATCCTGGAGAACGTCGAGGACCGCAAGGGGAAATACGACCTCTACTCCGCTGATACGGCCGGCGAGACGCCCTTTGACCTCATCGTGGAGCGCCAGTTGAGCATGCTCTACTCCCTGCGTGAAAGCGCCCTCGCCGATCCGGAAATCATGGCCAAGCTTGGGGGCACTCCACAGACCGAGGCCGCAGTGGACAAGGGCCTCGCCTACCTCGCCAGCACCCAGGAGGAGGATGGGCGCTGGAACATCGGCAAGTCCGGGGGACAGGGGAACCACGACCAGGCCGCCACCGCCTTTGCCCTCCTCGCCTTCTACGGCCGGGGAGAAGTGCACGACGAGGAGTGTAAGTACCAGGATAATGTAAAGCGGGGGATCGAGTGGCTGGTCGGACAGCAGAACGGGGCCACCGGCGACCTTCGTGGTAGCAGGCCCCAGCGCAATGCCATGTACGATCACGGTATTGCTTCCCTCGCGGTGGTGGAGGCCTATGGGGTCACCAAGGACACCACCCTGCGCCCCAAGGCCCAGGCCGCAGTCGATTTCATTGCAGAAACCCAGCACGAGCAGGGTGGATGGCGTTACGGCCCCAATGAAAAAGGCGACCTCTCGGTCACCGGCTGGTTCATCATGGCCCTCGCCAGCGCCAAGATGTCGGGCCTCCAGGTTCCGGACAAGACCATGGAAGGAGCCGCGAAGTTCCTCGCCAGCGTGAGTCACGGCAAGAACAAGGGGGCCTACGGCTACACCGGTCCGGGTGGGGGGACCCCGGCCATGAACGCGGCAGGATTCTTCTGTTCCCAGTTGCTGGGTCATTCCTCCAATACCGCCAAGGCCTATCAGTCCTCCGCCATCATCGACCGCCAGGCCTTCCAGCTGAACGACATCTACTACGCCTATTATGGCAGCGTGGCATCCTACCAGCACCAGGGACCAGCCTGGCGCAAGTGGATGAAAAAAATGCAGCCGGCCTTCGTGAAGGCGCAGAACTCTGACGGCTCCTGGAATACCGGAGGGGGGCACGGCGGAGCCATGGGCAAGGACATCGTGACCGCCCTGGTGACCCTCTGCCTGGAGGCGCACTATCGTTACACCCCTCTCTACGGCCTGGGCTGGGAACCCGACCCCAAGGGTCCCACCGGAAACAGCAGGGATCTCGCCGATCTCGCGGAGACGCCCCTCTTCCGCCACGCCAAGTTCCTCGAGGAATTCAGCTCCCCCGCCAACGACACCGGACCGGTTATTACCGACCACGGGGACTTTCTCTATTTCGCCTCCGAGCGGGTTGGGGGAGAGGGAGGGGCCGACATCTGGCGCTCACGACTCAAGAGCACCCGGGTCAACGAACCCGTCCAACCCAGGAACCTTGGTCCCGAGATCAACGGTGAAGATGATGAGACAAACCCCGCGGTCCGGAATGCCGGCTTCCACCTTCTCTTCAATTCCGACCGTGAAAAAAACAGGAATGCGCTCTACAGCGCACGCAGCAAGCGGGTGGTGCGCCGCTTCGACCTCACCAAGATGCCCGACCTCAACTGGATCATGGGCAACCTGCTCTGGATCCTGGGCCTCCTCGCCTCCTTGGCTGGTTTTGTCTGGCTCACCAGGCGGGCCCTCTCTGCTGGCAAAGAGGCCCTGCCCGATGACGCCCCCCCCGATCCCGCTGCCTAGCCCAAGCGAAGGGAGAAGGCCATGCCCGAACCGGAACAACAGAAACCCGAACAACCACCGGCAAGCCAGCCGCCCTCACCGGTGCGCTGGCTCCTGCCGCTTGCCGCCCTCGCGGTCATGCTCGGGATCGGCCTCCTCATCCACGACAAGCTGCGCAACGAGATCTGGTCTTATTTCACCGATGACCAGGGAACCCGCGTGGCAGTGCAGGACGGCAAGGAACGCTACATCCTCTGGCAGGATCCCCGGCAGAGCCTCTTCAAGGAGGAGGGATCCACCGAAGAGCCCGATCCCGTTAACCAGGCCTCCGGCCGCCTCGAAGCAGCCTTCTCTCCGAATGGCACCACCATGATCCTGGTGCGGACGGAAGCCGAAAGCAACCAGGCCGATCTCTACTGGTCCACCTGGGATGGGCGGCTCTGGACCCGCCCCACCGCCCTCACCGCCCTCAACACGGAGACCGACGAGCGGGGACCGGCCTTCTCCCGCGACGGCAGGTATCTCTACTTCAGCTCCGATCGCGAGGGTGGCCAGGGAGGCACCGACATCTACGTGGCCCGCTGGAACGGTCAGGAATGGACCGGCGTGGAAGCGCTGGGGACAACCGTCAATTCGCCCGCCCACGAAACAGGCCCCGCTCCCACCACCGACGGGAAACGCCTCTACTTCTCGTCCAATCGCGACGGCACCGGAAACGACATTTTCGTCTCGCTACGTCTTGAGGAAACACCCCCGGACCCCGGAGAGACTACGGACGAAGTCGCCCCCGAACCGGTGGAGCCAAAAAATCCTGCGAAGCCCGGGGAAGCAGTGGCCGAACTACCCCCTCTTCCGAAATTCCGCAATGGGGAGGCCGTCGGCCACCTCAATTCCTCCGCCGAAGACCTGCAGACCGCCCTGACCCGGCGCGGCAATCATGTCTTCCTGGCCTCCGATCGCGATCGTAACACGGATTCCGGTTTCGGAGTCTACTTCAGCCGCGTCATCGACGGGGAAGCGCTTCCTCCCGAGCGCGTCGACCTCTACCTCGAGGAGGGTGACGTCACCGACCCCGCGGTGCGCATGGAGGGCTTTGATCTCCTCTTCAGCACCAACTCCGGAATCAGCATGGAGGAAGATGGATTCAAGCTCTTCCGTTCCACCACCCGTGAGGTCATTGGCTACACCAATCTCGACCGTTGGGAGTCCTTCAAGGAACTCATGAAGAATATCGGCTGGTGGATCCTCCTCGCCCTCCTCGCCCTCATTGCCCTCCTTTATCTCATGGAGGCCTGGCAGGACATCACCAGCCTCTTCCACAAGTGCCTGGCCGGGTCCGCCGTCGTCCACCTCATCATTCTCTTTCTCCTCATGCTCTGGCTCATCGCCAAGGAAGTGGGCGGCAAGGAGCCACAGTCGCCCGTGGTCACCGTCAGTATCGAGGCCCTCATGGAAGAGGAGCTGGCCCTTGAGAGCGAACCCGAGCAGGCCCAGATCGCGGAAACCAAGAATCTCGTGATGACCGAGAAATTCGAGAGCGACTTCAAGATCCCCGTTTTCAAACCGCGTGAGAATACCAAGGTCGTCCCCATCATTACCCGGACTTCCAGAACCTCCCTCGTGCCCAACGTCCGGCCCTCCAAGCTCAACGAGTCGGAATTGGAACAGGAACAACCGCAGCCCACCAAGGAACTCACCGTCCTGACCTCCCTCCCTGAGACTTTCCTGCCCGAACCGGAAGACCCCACCCTTGAGGAGGAGCAGGTCACCGACCAGCAACTGGCAGAGAAACCCGCCGACCCCACCGAGGCCGAGTTCAAACCCACCGAGGCCCTCGAGCAGGTGGAGCCCAAGCAGGCCGAGGAGCGCGAGGTGACCGACACCGCAGTCGAAAATGAGGCCGAGTCCAGGGACGTCTCGCAAACCGACGCCGCCCCCCAGACCGCCGACACCGGGGGCGACACCGTCAATCCCCACCGTGGCCTGGAGGCCCTCGGCTCCCCGCCCGAACTGGACGGCGCAGGAGATGCCATCACCAATCTGCTCAACCTCCCCGGGAACGACCGGGCCAACGATCCCCTCATTCCGGGCAAACTGGCCACCCCGACCAATGACCTCGATACCCGCGCTATCACCAAGCTCATCAAGAAACAGCGCGGCCGACCCTCCCTGGAAACCATCGAGCAGCTTGGAGGATCGGACGCCACCGAGCGCGCCATCGGGGCGGCCCTCGAATGGCTCGCCCGCAACCAGGAGGGGGACGGTCGCTGGGACATGCGCAAACACGGTGCCAATGGTGCCTACGATACCGCCGGGGCCGGACTGGCCCTGCTGAGTTTCTACGGCTGGGGCGAGGCTCACAACAAGGGCGGCAAATACCAGGCCACCGTTCAACGTGCCCTCGACTGGCTCATCAAGCAGCAGAAGGAAAACGGCGACCTGCGGGGCGGGGGCCGCATGTATTGCCACGGCATCGCCACCATCGCCCTGTGCGAGGTCTACGGAGCCACCAAGGACTCGAAGATCAAGGAACCGGCCGAGAAGGCCATCGCCCTGATCCTGGCCTCCCAGAGCCCCAGCAAGGGGGGCTGGCGCTACAACCCCGCGAACCAGAACGGTCAGCCCAGTGAGGACTCCGACCTCTCGGTCACGGCCTGGCAGTACATGGCCCTCCACAGCGCCCGCCTCGCTGGCCTGAGCGTGCCCGACGAGGTCTTCACCAGGACCCAGGAGTACATGACCTCGGTCTCCTCCGGCAAACATGGTGGGCTCTACGCCTACACCGGCGGTGGGCCCAACCCCGCCATGACTGCCAGCGGCATGTTCTGCCGTCAGCTCGATCTCGTCCCCCCCACCGATCCCCGCATGCCGGAGAGCGCCGAATACCTGGGACGCCACAAGCTCCAGCAGAATCCCAAATACTACTACATGTACTACGCCACCCTCGCCCTCTACCAGCACCAGGGGCCAGTCTGGAAGGAGTGGAACGAGAAGCTGAAGGAGGTCCTGCCCCTCATCCAGAAGAAGGTCGGCCCCGAACGGGGAAGCTGGGATCCGGGCGGCCAGCACGCGCGGGCAGGTGGACGGGTGGTCTCCACCACCCTCTCGGTCCTCAGCCTCGAGGTCTACTACCGTCTCCTCCCGATGTACGGGTTCCGTGGAGCCGACGACTTGCCCGCCGCCAAGAAGAAGGGCGAGTAGGGAAGTCCTCCCTTCCTTCCTCCGGAAGCCACTTCCCGGTTGGGCCCGGTCAATTGAGGATCCAGGGTCCCGCCCTTAATGCGCCTTGACCTTGATATTGCGTACCCAGAAGGGCTGTCCGTGATCCTGGATGGCAATCTTCCCCTTCTCCGCCAGCTTCTTGTTGGGACGCTTTTTGGCGACGAGGTCCAGTCCATCCTGGACCTTCTTCCCGTTGAGAACCACGGTGAGTTTGTTGTCCTTCAGGGTCACCACCATGCGATTCCATTCGCCCGGCTTTTTCGCAGCGTTGACGAGGGGACCCGCGGTGCCGATGACACCTCCCAGGTCATGGGGGCCGAGTTTCTTTTTCCCGAAGCAGTCGAGGATCTGCACTTCAAACCCGTGGGCGGTGGCATCTGACTCGTCGTAGATGCGGAAGTAGAGCCCGGAGTTTCCACCCTTGGGATGCTTGTACTCAAAGTCGATGGTGAAATCCTTGAAGTCGTCCTTGAGCCAGAGGTAGGACCCGTAGCGGGTCCAGCCCTTCTCTCCCTCCCGTGGGTCAAGGTAGAGGGACCCGTCCTTCTGGATCTTCCAGTTCCCCTTGGTCTTGATGTTGGAGAGATCCTTCCCGTTGTAGATGGTCTTGAACTCGTGGTGATCGGCCAGGACACAGGTCCCGGGGATGAGGGCGGCAGCGAGGGCGAACAGAACTGATTTCATGGTCCGTCCAGCTAGCAACAAATCGGCACCGCCCGAAAGAAGAAACTGCCACCTGATCCGATGACGGGAACGGAGTGTCCCGGTCACCAGAGAGACCGGGAGGCGAATCGCCTCCTCACGGGCGCCCGGTTCTGGTAGGCAGGCTCCCTTCATGATGCGCCTCGCCTTCATCCTGCTCACCCTGGCCCCCGTGCTCACCGCGCAGGAGGAAGGGACCCCGGACAATCTTCCCTGGCACGCCCTCGCGGCGGGCCTGCCTCCCGGCACCATTGCCGGTCCACCCACCAGCCTGACCATCCACAACCGGACGGACCAGCCCCTGAAGATCTTCTGGGTGAAGTACGATGGAACCCTCAAGGCCTATGGCGAACTGGAAGCGGGCGGCACCCGCGAACAGAAAACTACCGCTAATTCCTGCTGGATGGTTGCAGATGCCAGCGGCAAGCCCCTCGGTTACTTCCAGGCCACCCCCCGGCCGGGCCGGGCCGTCATCCCGAAAAGTCTCCCGGTTCCCGTCCTGCGAACCAGGAAATACGCCCCGGGAACGAGGGAGGAGGCGCTGGCCTGGCAGAAGGAATTACGCGCTTCATTCGTCAAGTTGCTGGCAATGGAGGACCTCGCGGCCCGCAGGACACCCGTGCCTCTCAACGCCAGGACGATTTCCTCCGAGGACAAGGGCGCCTTCACCCTGCATGAGATGGAAATCGACAGCACACCGGCCAGCCGCATCAAGGTGGTGTTGACCGTCCCCCGGAACGTCGCGGGAACCTGCCCCGCGGTGGTGGCTATCGCGGGACACAGCGGGACGCGGCATTCGTGCTACCAGAATCGCGGCTTCGCCACCCTGCTTGCGGAGAAAGGCTATCTCACCGTCTCCACCAGAATCAGCCAGCACAGTGTGCGCGAGCAGGAACGCTCCATGATGGGCGAACGTCTCTGGGATCTCATGCGCTGCGTCGACCTCCTGGCCTCCCGCAGGGAAGTCGATCCCGGGCGCATCGGCTGCGCAGGCAACTCCCTCGGTGGCGAGATGGCGATGTGGCTGGCGGCCATGGACGAGCGCATCGCGGCCACCATGAGTGCCGGCTTCCTCACCCGCATGGATCAACTGGAACAGAACCACTGCCGTTGCTGGAAATTTCCCGGCTTGCGCACGCTCGCCGACTTCGCCGACATCTATGCCCTCACCGCCCCCCGCCCCCTGATGTGCCAGAATGGCCTGCAGGAACGCCCCACCTGGTTCACCGTCCCTCTGGCCCGCGAGGCGCTCGCCGACATCAAGCCCATCTACGGGGTCCTTGGCGTTCCGGAACACCTGGAGTTCCTCGCCCACGAGGGCGGCCACGTGATCGAGGTCCCGGCCCTCCTTGCCTTCCTGGAGAAACACCTCGGCCGCTAGGGGTGCCGCCTTGAAGCATCTATTTCTCGGTGCGAACTGCGATGTTGGCCTCAGGAACACCCACGTGGTGGCAGATCGACATCACGTTGGCGAGGTAGAGGTGCTTGGAATCCCTGTGGCAGCGGATCAGGACCTTGAGTTCGGGGGTTTTCTCGAAC
>Ga0310345_10004095_pt1 | contig 13434 bp, 10 predicted proteins | sample HC15DNA20500_MG_FD_204667 | JGI IMG/M metagenome (GOLD analysis project Ga0310345, IMG submission 204667) | Marine microbial communities from station ALOHA, North Pacific Subtropical Gyre - HC15-DNA-20-500_MG | ecosystem: Environmental > Aquatic > Marine > Oceanic | place: Pacific Ocean: North... | reverse complement strand
CGCCTCCCATCACATAATGAGTCGTCGGACCAACCTCCATCGGTTCAGCCGTAATGTCAATACCAGCTAGCTGCTTAAACTGGTGGTACATGCTCGGTAATTTCTTCTTAATGTGCTCCTGAGCATTTGGTAACTTCTCTTTAATCCAAGCGATGTCAAGAAAGACACCGCCGTGTGGGCTCCCCCGACCTTCCTTGATCTCTCGAACGATGCAGCGCGCCACATGGTCCCTCGTCAAGAGTTCAGGAGGCCGGCGGGCGTTCTTGTCACCCTGGGTGTAAATCCATCCTTCCTCAGGATTATCAGCCGTTTGGTGCTTGTAAAGATCCGGGATGTCATCGAACATGAATCGATTTCCATCACTATTTCGTAGAACACCCCCCTCGCCGCGTACTCCTTCGGTCACAAGAATTCCCTTGACCGAAGGCGGCCAAACCATTCCGGTGGGATGAAACTGCACGAATTCCATGTCGATCAGGTCGGCACCAGCCCGATACGCAAGTGCCTGGCCATCGCCGGTATATTCCCAACTGTTGCTCGTTACCTTAAACGCTCGCCCGATACCACCAGACGCCAATACGATCGCTTTCGCCTTAAACAGCCGAAAGCGTCCTCGTTCGCGGTCGTAGCCAAACGCTCCAGCGATGCGATCACCATCCTTCAGTAACTCGATAATTGTGCACTCCATATGTACATCGATACCCTGATGCACACCGTAGTCTTGTAACGTTCGAATCATCTCGAGACCAGTCCGGTCACCGACATGCGCGAGACGTGGATACTTGTGGCCACCGAAATTCCTCTGCAAGATTCGGCCATCTTTAGTGCGGTCGAACACAGCTCCCCACGCTTCCAATTCTCTGACGCGGTCAGGAGCTTCTTTGGCGTGGAGTTCGGCCATCCGCCAATTATTCAGATATTGGCCGCCTCTCATTGTGTCCGCAAAATGGGTTTCCCACCCGTCTCGATCATCAACGTTCGCGAGTGACGCAGCCATGCCGCCCTCAGCCATGACGGTGTGTGCCTTCCCTAATAAAGACTTACACACAAGACCAACAGACACTCCACCCGCTGAAGCCTCAATTGCCGCACGTAAGCCGGCACCGCCTGCCCCAATTACCAGCACATCGTGTTCAAAAGTCTGATACTCCATTGTCTTACCTATAAAATCCGGAAGTCGGTCCAGACCCCCATTGAGCACATACGGACGTAGACATCAGAAAATCCCACCCACACAAGACTCAGCCAAGCAAATAACATGTGCCTAGTATTGAGACAACTGACACAGTCATACGCCGCCTGTTGAGCCGGTTTGTCTGCCATACAGTCCTGGCGGCCGCCGACTAAATGGCGAAGCGAATGGCAACTGAATGTGTAACTTCCAAGAAGACATACATTGAGCGCAAGAACCAGCGTCCCGATGCCGATGCCGAACGACACGTTTCCGGCAGAGTCTTCAAACCAAAGCGCGTTCCATACGTCGTATGAGAGAAACAGTACAATCCCAAGAGCGAGGTACAAAAAATAGCGATGTACGTTCTGCAAGATGAGGGGAAACGAATTTTCTCCTCGAAAGCTGTTTCGCGGCTCGCCAACCGCGCAACTTGGCGGGTCGGCCCAAAAAGCCTTGTAATAAGCACCGCGGTAGTAATAACAGGTCAATCGAAAGCCGCCAGGTGCCCACAGAATCAGAAATGCCGGAGAGAACGGCAACCACATGGGCCACCAGCTCGGTTGAGGACCAAACAGGCTGTGCGGCGAATCACCGAATATTTCTGGCGAGTACATCGGCGACAAATAGCTACCGTAAGAATAATGCTCGCCTTGAAAGGCTGCCCAAGTCGAATAGACAACAAACGTCGAAAGCCCCAAAAAGACGGCGATCGGTTGTATCCACCATCTGTCGCGCCGAGAGGTCTCACCAAACCCGCGTACCGGTATTGCGATCTGTACCCGATCCATCCTTAGTTACTCCGTTCAACTACAGGAAATTTTGGCCGCAGAAGGGATCTATACGCCCAGCGGGCTTTGTATAGGATATCACTCCCATTCCCTGTTTATTGTTTGCATCAAGTCACAAGTAAAAACATCACTATCAACACCGGACTCTAGTCATTGCTCAAGCAGTGTCTACCAGTCCCTTCCTCTCAAAATGAGACTCTGTTTACTAACAAATAGAAACCCTGGCGAATCCAAACTAGGACGTTGATTTCTTCCTCTTAGTCGCCTTTCGAGTAGTCTTCCTGCGGCGATAGCGAGCGCGACCACTCAAGCCCTTGAGCTGGTCCCCACCGCCAACAACAAGCAGCGGTTGGTCTGGATTTCTGAGAAGATTGAAAAATTCGTCAGCAACTGTCTTAACGTAGACCTCTCGACCATCGGTAAGTAGCGTCACATCCCCATCCTCCCCAATAGCATCGAAAAGCCGCACGTCGAACTGCTCATGGAGGACCGAGAGGATTGTTCTAATATTCTGAACAGTAAACCCTGCTCTCCTCAGGTCTGCTAACGCAAGTAACTCATAGAGATCAATAGGTGAGTATCTTCGCTCGGTGAAACCACCGGCTTTTGTCGGCCGTGAGGCCACCGTTGCAGAAAATAGGCGGCGAGCGTCCCACCATTGCAGTTGGCGGGCGGACAGACCAGTAAATACTGCCACTTCGCGTGCGCTGTACGAACGCTTCAGCTTCACGAACGGCTCTCCGTATGGTTTCCTAACCTACAGCAAAACGACTTAGCGAGGTCGCTTCAAGGGCTTTATCTCGCTTACCGTCAAGTAAATAGTCCGCAACTATACGAGCAGTCAACGGGGCCAGTAAAACTCCATTCCGAAAATGTCCTGTTGCGTAAAAAAGTCCGGGCAATTTTTCGGATGGACCGATGGCAGGCAGGTCATCTGGGGTTCCAGGTCGAAGACCGACTCTCACACCTTGAAACCAAGCCTCCCTCGCAGTTGGAAGAATTTCACAAGTCATATCAATCAACTGTTGAACGCCGGCTACTGTCGCACGCTCGTCAAACCCAACGTCTTCAACAGTTGCACCGACGAGTACCGAACCGTCTGTCCACGGAACCAAATAGCACTGATCTGTCCAAATGACACGTTCTGGCGGCGACTTTGGCCACCCCAAATGAAGCAGTTGGCCCCGGACCGGGCGAACCGGCACCGCTTCCTCTCCCTCGGCCTCAACCTGACCCGACCAACTTCCCGCGGCCACTACTACCGCATCGCACGAGAGGGTTTCGGATGGTATTTCAACTTGTAGTGTCCCATTTCGACTGGAGACCCTAGCGGCCGACGTCGAAGGGGTAAATGTCACACCGTGAGCTCCTGCAGCTCGACGCAGTGCACCGGTTAAATCTGTGGCTCCAACAAACCCATGGGACTCAACTACAAGACCAGACAACACACTCGAAGACAGCTGCGGTTCTTCTTGATGAATAGCCTTTTTATCAAGATATTTAGCAACGATGCCAAAGTCGCGGTAGGTGCCTGCTATCCTTTGGAGTCGGCTGTCTGAGACATTATCGCGTGCAATTTCTAATGTCCCGCTGCGGACGTACTGTACGGTCACCCCCGAATCATCCACCACACGTGAGACAAATTCATCGTAGAGCTCAAGGCTGCGTCCACCTAACTCGAGAAGCGCACTACCTTCATGTGCAGTAATGTAAGGGGCTAAGACGCCGGCGGAAGCTTGGGTGGCTCCCTGCCCTACCTCCCGTCGGTCAATCACGTGGACGCGACTACCGCGCCTCGCCAGTTCATAAGCCACCGCGCAACCGATAACTCCTGCTCCCACAACGATGACGTTCGATGTCTTCTTCACAATTGCGTGCCCAACCTTCAAGTGTACGAAGGCAGGGGGGGACGTGTCTAGTGATTAACTAATTGCGATACTAGGCCTCGATTATCAAAAGGTCACACCATGTTATAGTTCGCGGGTGCCGCACGACGAAATCGCGCAGGCGGTGCTTGAACGTGACGAGGTTATTCGATACCTCCAAGGTAATGAAAACGAAAGCCCCCTTGAAGCTCACGAGCGGGTTTATGCCTACCTTGAAGAGCTCAGGACGACACAGCGTTACAAGATGTACCGGGCTCTACAGCATCCGCTGTATCCACTTCTGCGAAAGATTGACCGCCAGGAAGCTCAAGTCTCAATAGCCAAGAAGGCAACACGTTACGGACGTGTAATTTACGCGTCGAATCATAAAAGCCACACAGACTATCTCGTTCAACCACTTATTCTTGACGACAACGGCATTCGTCCGCCGGTAATTGCCGCTGGAATCAATTTATTCGGCGGTGCGCTGGGATGGATCCACAAGCACGTGACAGGCGCAATCCCGATCCGACGAGACGCGCGCGCAATGAAAGATCCCGCCTACCTAGCGACTCTGAAGGCCTATGTTGCCGAAGTTCTCCAGCGTCATGATTTATTTCTCTACTTAGAAGGCGGGAGGAGTTACAGCGGAGAACTTAAACGATTCAAAACCGGTCTTCTCCATGCAGCAGCTCAGGCACGACGAACCGATGTGGTAGTGATTCCCGTCGCCATTGCCTACGATTTAGTGCTTGAAGATTTTGTTCTTTCCCGGCAGAGAGTAAAACGTCAGCAGAGACCATTTGCCCGCGAAGTAGCAGAAATGATTCGATACGCCGTTGGTTATCAAAGTCGTGCAATTGTTAGTTTTGGCGAACCAATTAAACTAGCTGACTACGATCCAGACGGTCGCCGTTCAATGGTGCAATTGAATCGAAGACTGCGTGATGCGATTGGTCGCCTTTACACCGTAGTGCCTACGGCGCTTGTAGCAGCAGCCATGCGTCCGTCTATTCAGCACGGTGAACTAGAATCCCAAATCGATCGGCTACTAGACACTCTGAGAGCAGCGGGAGCTCGGCTTGACGTCGACACGGCGCAAGAAGCAATAGAGGCCGCTATCGTACCATTAGCAACCCGAGGGATTCTTGTCGTTGAAGGAAAACGCTATCGAGTACGTGAGCGAACGGTACTTCGATATTATGCACGGACGATCGAGCACCTTCTGAAAGATAAGGGGCGGCCAGTCTTGAACGACTAAACGACTACTTCGCCAAAGATTTAAGCATGTGAATCCCATTACTATTGATCGACAACTGACTGCCGACAGTTGATAGCCTGACCCTACCGGAGTGAGTTCTTTTTACAACACCGAAAAAAGTAATGACTCTGACAACTCCCGTTCCTAGTCGACCCAATCCGCAATAAAAATGTTCGTGTCACCTTCTGCTGCACCGTCGCGATTCGAAGCGAAAACCAACTGATGGCCATCCGGTGAAAACATCGGAAAACCGTCGAAAGTCTCGCCAAACGTAACCTGTTCTAAACCACCGCCATCGACATTGATAATGAACAAATCAAAGTTTCGGCCATCAGGATTGTGCCAGTTTGACGAAAAAATAATTCGCTCTCCATCTGGGTGCCAGAACGGACCAAAACTCGCTCCGCCGAGGTCAGTTACTTGGTGAAGATTACTGCCGTCAGCGTCCATCACAAGAATCTCAAGTTCGGTGGGCCTCCAAAGTCCCTCATCCAGTAAACGCTTGTAATCGTCATACTCGGGACCATCTGGAATTTCGCGTCCGCGAAAGACGATTCTTGCCCCATCGGCTGAAAAGAACGGGCCGCCATCGGGGCCCTGACGACTGGTCAATCGTCGCACATCAGAGCCATCCCCATTCATGGAGTAAATCTCCATATCGCCGTCACGGACACTCGTAAACACTACTCGTCCGTCTGGACCGATCGTCGCTTCGGCATCGTAACCTGGAGTTTCAGTCAATCGGGTCAATCCCGAACCATCTGACGCTGCTCGAAATATGTCGTACGTGTCATAGATGGCCCAGACGTATCCAGCCGCAAAGCTGGGCGGGGGTGGACACTCAAGCCCACCAAGATGGGTCGACGCATAAATGATTGATTGGGAATCAGGGTAAAAATATCCGCAAGTCGTTCGGCCGTTTCCGGTTGAAACCATTCGAAGATTTGAACCATCCAAGCCCATTCTAAAAATCTGGTCACAAGGAACACCTTCCCTGGTCGACTGAAAAATTAACTCAGAACCATCTGAAGTGAAATAGGCTTCGGCGTTTTCACCACCGAACGTCAACTGTTGAAGGTTTGCGAGATGTGTTTCCGGATCGGTTGAATCCTCATCACTGGATTCAATTATTTCGACCACGGTTTCTTCAGAACTCGGCGCTCCGCATGCCAACACTGCGACAGCCGAAAAAATCGAAAGCCCGAACCTGCACCATTGCCACGTCATTTAATCCTCCTACCCGATGTCACGATGCTCCAAATGGTGAACTCTTCTATCGTCGACCAAGAAGCTCCAATATTCCAAGAGAAAGCCACGGTACATAAGTAATCAATATTACGCCAAGACCCAGAATGAGCAGCACCGGCAAGGCCGCTCGATAAACGTGCAAAATTGGACGATCGAACCGGTAAGAAGCAAAGAACAGGTTAAGTCCAACGGGAGGCGTCAAGTAGCCCAGTTCAAGATTGGCAATAAACACAATGCCTAGATGAATCGGATCTATCCCGTACGCAGCGCCCAACGCACTAATTAACGGCACGACGACAAAAATCGCCGAAAAAATGTCCATAAGACAACCAACAAGAAGTAGAAAAATATTTAGGGCTAACAGAAACATCAACGGGGATTGGATCTGTGACTGAGTCCATTCAAGAAGGCGAAAAGGAAGGTCTGCATCCAGCGTGTAGGCGGTAAACCCCTTGGCTGCCGCCAAGATGATCAGAACTCCGCCGACTAGGACAACTGACTCTCTAACGGCAGCGTGCAGTCCCTTCAAAAAAGGAAAATCCCGATGGATGAGTCCAGTTGACACAAAGGCGTAGAGCGCTGCTAAAGCCGACACTTCGACCAGTGTCGCCCACCCACTAAAATAAGAACCCAAGACAACAATCGGAAGTCCAAGTTCCCATTTCGCTTCCCAAACCGCCGGCCATACGCCGGCAGCAACAAACGGTTGACGTCCTGCACCAGTAATCACACCTTCACGCATGCCCCAGGCTGAGACAAGTCCGATAAGTAGAAATCCTGGTAATATCCCAGCGACAAAAAGGTCTTCCAAGGGTACTCCTGCAACGACGGCATACAAAATTAATGGAAGCGCAGGGGGTAGAAGTAAACCTAGCGATCCAGACGCCGTCAATAGCCCTACCGAAAAACGATCCCGATACCCATCTTTAAGAAGAGCAGGAAGCAGCAACCCACCGAGCGCCAAAATAGTGACACCTGACGCTCCAGAAAAGATCGTGAAAAATGCACAAACAACCACGCATACAACCGCCGTTCCGCCGGGCACCCAGCCAACCAAAGCTCGGAACAGACGCAGAAGACGTTCCGAGACCTTGCCTTGAGCCAAAATACAGCCGGTCAACGTAAACAGTGGAATGGCGGGGAGAAGCGGTTCAGTAGCGAGATCGTATGCATAAAGTGCTATTTGCGCAGGTGGCACAAAGAGTGTCATGTACAAAAACACACCAGCACCTGCCAACACCGTAAAAATAGGAGCACCCGCCAACGCCGCCGCTACTACTAGTAATACCCAGGGCCACGAGGAAGTACCGTCAAGAAAATCGTAGGAATTACTCAGCCACAACCCAGCCAACAACCCCACCGCCGCTAATATTCGCTGGCCCCATGATGCACCCACATGCCATATCAGGCGGAATGCAATCAGCAGAAACGAAAAAGGAAGCACCAGAAGGACAACCCAGACCGGAACACCGAGTGCAATCTCTGAACCGATGTCACGTTCAATCAAAACCACATCTACGGCACCTCGGGCAAGAATCGCTGACACTGCCCCGCCGAACATAGCCGCGAGTACCTTCGCCACGGTGCGAACCCGCCCCTCAGGCATGAGTGTCCCAGTTGCGAGAGCAATCAATTTTCCTTCTCTGGCCGCGAGTGTCGCGCCGAGAAAGCCGACCCAGAGAGTTAAATGTTGGACAAAGGGAATCGACCCTGGAATACCACCAGCTATGAACGGGCGAATAGTTATTTCTGCCAAGGGAAGCAGAACCATAGCCACAAGGGCAGCCGCAGCTATCAAGTCCTCAATGCTGTGGAGAAACCTGAGAAGACTTGGCCCGTTAGGCGCCGAGGGTGGCGATACATCCGTTCTGGGATGCTCAGTAGAACTCATTAACTCTGAAAACAATTCACTACGTCACCGACAACAGAACTGTTTGCTATTGACCACGGAAACTGTTCCGTTCCCTTAGAGCAAGATCATAGATGTCTTGTGGAACCATGGTTCCACGCATCGACGCGTTTAACTTATCGGCTGTCTGACGAAATGTGACAATGGCCGCTTCATCCGGCATAGAAACTGTTAGTCCACGACCACGCATTAGGTCTATCGCTTCGCGGTCCTGCCTTGGAACTTCATCCCATTGATTATCTTCGAACTCCTTACCGACCGACAGAAACGCCTCTTGATCCTCAGAACTTAATCGATCCCAGGCTCTGTCAGTTACCAGTAGAGCATTAATGACCGGCGCGAGAGGCACATCGAGCATGTGCGGTGCTGAGCGATAATATTGCACCAACATCACTGCGTAAGGCGGTAGTGGATACGCATTGATCAGACCAGTATTTAAGCCCATCGCAACGTCCGTCACAGCCAGTGGAACTGGATCAAATCCATTCTCCTTATACCACTGCACCATTGCGTCGTCTCCTGCCGACGTAAAGATCTTCGCGCGTCTCAAATCTTCAAGAGTGGACACGGGCTCAGCCGTAAAGAAATGTGCCCAACCCGTGTGACCCCAGCCGATCAGCACAAATCCCTGATCAGCCAGAGCGTCTTCAAACGTCGACCTAAGCGCTGACAGGACGTGGCGCGCTTCGTCATCAGATTGAAAGAAAAACGGCATGCCCAAGACATTAAATACCGGATCAATCTCACCGAGGGCCGTTTGTGAAAGAAGTGCTGCCTGGGTCGAATTCAGTTTCAGGCGTCGCACGATAGTAGCCTCGTCTCCCTGGGAACTCGATGCAACACGCAACCGTACTCTGCGATTCGTGACTTGCTGAAGATCAGCCGCCATCTCCTTCAGCGCCCTGTCCCACAAAGAGTTTGGTGGGGCAATCGATCCAAGGGTGATTGGCCTCTGAGCAAGAAGGAAAGCCGGACTGACCAACAGGGATACAGCGATGGCAATTCGAAGCGACCTCATCGTTAATTTTCTTCCTCCCTAATTGGCTCCTCAAACAGCTCATCGACATGATCGAGAAGCAGACGGGCCCGTTTCTGATTCACCAGATTCACCAGTCGGAGGCTGATATCAGCCTCCGGGTCAATAGCAAGCGCGGAACCAAGCAACGACTCAAACTCCGCGCGGTCCTGCGCCGCCAACGATACCCCAGTTGCCAAGGCAAGATAGGGCGAGGCATCAAGGCCATTTGACAACTCTACCGCACGCTCAAAGTGAACACGTGCACGGCTGGAAGACCCCCCGAGCAACTCTGGAACCGATTCAAGTGCAATGGACGCTGAATGCAGCGCTCCACGATTGTAGTCTTCGTCTAGTGCAAGTGCACGACCGAACAACGCTCTCACAACCGGTAGATCCGAGGCAAGTTCAGGGTTATCAAGCCCAAGTGAAGTAGCGAAACCCCACGACCCAGCTAGCCAATAGATTGTCTCAACGTCATCGACACGAAATGTAGCAACTGCCCTCTCCGGATCCAGACGTAGCGTTTCTGAAAGGCCTACATAATTAACTTCTACCCGGCGGAGACAGTAGTCGCGTGCTCTAACATACATATTGAGAGCACGACGCTCAGCAGTCTCAGCGGTCGCGTAATCGAAATCTTCCCATTCTGCAACTTCTGCATCGGGCTGAATGAACAGTGCTGCATAAATAGTAAAAGTACTACAAGCGCTCAGGAGAAGGCCCGGATGGTCAGGTGACGATTCCAATAGTGTCTCAAGAGTCTTCAGGTTGAACGGTAAAGCCTCACGCACCAGTTGCGGATCTTCATCAGATGCGTAAATATCGGCACCTTCAGTAAGGGTATCCGAAAGGGCGTTAACCGCCATCGATTTCACCGAGCAGCCACTGCTTACAACGACCGCAAGAATCACCGCTCTCTGACAGAGAGAAATGAAGCCAGATTTGGTGTCGAATCGCATCATTGACGTTCTAGGCTCACAAAACCCTTTTTGATCATACCAGCCCTCACGTAATACGCCAGGTTGGTTCCACACAGAAAGTGATTCCGTGCCATGATCATCTCGGTGAAAACATTCGTCACAATTCCATCCGGTTGGTTCGATATGGGAAGTGAAACGGGTCAGCGCGACGAATCGCCGGTCCACCGAATCTGGGTCGACTCCTTCCAGATAGCTATTTACCCGGTCACGCGATCTGAATATCAGCACTTTCTAGAAGACACCAATCGTGAACATCCCCGTGACTGGGACAATCCACTATTTTGGAATTCTGCTTATCCAGTTGTTGGAGTTAGCTGGAATGACGCAACTGTCTACTGTTTGTGGCGATCTTCAAACGGTGACCTAGTCCGACTACCGACCGAAGCGGAGTGGGAACGGGCGGCTCGAGGTCGCCAAGCCAAACACGACTACCCCTCGGGAAACGAGATCCCAAAATGGATTCCTGCTAGAGGCCGTGGTCCACTAGCTGGACCGTGGGAAGTTGGACTTGGTGAAGCATCCGACTTTGGTCTCTATGGTATCGCTGCAAACATTCATGAGTGGTGTGCTGACTGGCATTCACGAACTTACTACTGTCACTCACCGCGGCGAAACCCATCCGGGCCGTCGTCTGGTGTTCGACGCAGCTCTCGAGGTGGCTCGTGGCGCCACGCCTTAACCATTAGTCGCGTCTCTGCAAGGAGTAAGCTCGACCCTTCATTTCGGTACACAGACTATGGTTTCCGCCTCGTACGCTAGCCCGAGCAATCCTGAATTCCTGCGAGCTCTGGAAATTGCCCGAGCTGTTCGGGCAGCCAAGGGCCATGCGCTGTTCGTAGGAGGCTGGGTTCGTGACCGTCTCGCCGGATGGAAATCAAAAGACATCGACGTCGAAGTTTACGGTGTGACCGCAGAACACCTCAGATCATTACTTGAGCAAATCGACCGCGTCGACCTCGTAGGAGAAAGCTTCACGGTATACAAAGTAGGTAAGGTCGATGTTTCCCTGCCCAGACGAGAATCTAAAACAGGCCGCGGTCACCGCGGATTCAAAATCGAAGGAGACCCGAACCTTTCATTCAAAGAAGCTGCCCGGCGCCGAGACTTCACAATCAACGCCATTGCTTGGAATCCACTTACAAACCAATATCTCGACCCATACCAAGGACAAAATGATCTAAAACATGGCATCTTGAAGATAGTTGACTCCAAAACATTTTCGGATGACAGCCTTCGCGTACTGCGAGCCATTCAGTTCGCCGCTCGTTTCGGTTTCAAACTAGACGAAACCACTAGAACAATTTGCCGTTCCATTACGTTGGACGACCTACCGCCAGAACGCATCTGGGGAGAACTCGAAAAACTTCTGTTGGAGTCACCTCGACCATCTGTCGGTTTAACACTGGCTCTGGAACTCGGCGTAATCGAACGGCTTTTCCCTGAACTTGCAGCACTGATTGGATGCGAACAAGAACCAGAGTGGCATCCCGAAGGCGATGTGTGGACGCACAATCTCCTAGTGGTTGATCAAGCAGCCTCTATCCTCAAAGAGCTCTCGTATCCTAAACAGGTGACACTGATGCTCGCCGCAATCAGCCATGACTTTGGCAAACCGATTACAACAGCGTTTATCGATGGTCGGATTCGTTCGCGTAACCATGAAGAAGCGGGGATCAAACCAACGGAAAATTTTCTTGATCGCATCAACATTCACTCTCTCCGTGGATACGACGTTCGTCGACAGGTCCTCGAACTCGTCGCTCATCACCTCACACCAGGAATGTGGCATAAAGCTCCGAATGGCGTCACTGATGGAGCATTTCGACGTCTGGCGCGCAGGGTGGACCTTGAACTACTGGCACTGCTGGCCAAGGCCGACTGTCGAGGACGAACAGGAAGGTTCGACTGTTCCGCCATGGATTGGTTCCTAGAACGTGCGCAGTCGCTAGGTATAGAACACGAAGCGCCTGCGCCGCTTCTTTTAGGACGTCACCTACTTCAGCTTGGACTGCTTCCCGGACCTGAGGTTGGCAAGATTCTGAAGCACATCTACGAACGCCAACTGGACGGCACGGTGCGATCAGTTGATCAAGCGATCTCTGAAGCAAAATCGTTGATCAAGAAAAAGACAACAACACAGTTGGAGAATTCAGACAAAACTAGTGAAGTGTGATCTTTTAGAGTCCATAAGCTTAAGATTTGTCCGCCTTAACATCTAAGGAATCGCCGGTCTGGTCTTGAGAAAAATTGGAAGCTTCGCTGCTTTCGTTTTTGTTCAGTATCTTACTCAGTGCAGAACCTGAAATATTTCCTCCGCTGACGACCGCAACGCAAGTTTCGTAGTTACTCGACGAAGCCGCAGTAAGGGCGGCGGCCACACTTGCCGCACCACTCGGCTCAACCACAAGTTTCGCAGACCGAAATAGCCAAGCTACTGCACGTTCGATCACATCGTCTTTTACCGTAACTACTGTGTCAACAAACTCTTGGACGTGTAAAAAAGTAAGGTCACCTGGTCGCACGGGTAGAAGGCCGTCGGCCACGCTATTCACAGACCTTAGCGTTTTAGGCCGTCCTGCTTGAAGTGAAGCTAACATCTTCGCCGCCCCGGCTGGTTCGACGCCAATAACACGTGCACGTGGACATGCCTGCTTCACTGCCGCCGAGACACCGGCGATAAGCCCACCACCACCAATTGGTACATATATGCAGTCGACGTCTGGACAATCTTGGACGATTTCCCATCCAACCGTAGCCTGTCCTGCAATGATCTTGGGATGGTCAAAAGGTGGCACAACCGTCAGCCCTCGAACGCCAGCTTCGTACTCCGCTCTCGCTTTTCGTTCCGCCGAAGTCGTCCCTTCCATAACCACTTCTGCACCGAAGGCTTTAGCCCCGAGAACTTTCACGGCCGGTGCCGTAACCGGCATTACAACCAGAGCCGTAATACCCAGTCGCCGTGCCGAGTAGGCGACCGCCTGAGCGTGGTTACCAGATGAATAGGTGACCACACCACACTGCCGTTCCTCAGGGGAAAGTTCAAGCATCATGTTTGACGCACCCCTCAACTTGAACGAACCTGCCATTTGGAGATTCTCAGCTTTGAGTCGAAATGAGCGATCCACGTGCCGTGACACGTCGACGAGAGGCGTCCGAACCACCGTCCCACGGATCCGATTGGCGGCTCGTTC
>Ga0310345_10004093_pt1 | contig 13440 bp, 14 predicted proteins | sample HC15DNA20500_MG_FD_204667 | JGI IMG/M metagenome (GOLD analysis project Ga0310345, IMG submission 204667) | Marine microbial communities from station ALOHA, North Pacific Subtropical Gyre - HC15-DNA-20-500_MG | ecosystem: Environmental > Aquatic > Marine > Oceanic | place: Pacific Ocean: North... | reverse complement strand
TGCTTTTCCGGTGACGAATTCGTGCTGCGCCGGAAATCTACGACGGGCTTACTTGACCTGCCGAGGCTGATCAGTGATGGAATAGATCGATTCTCTGATGGCCTTCGTGGATTAGACGAGGATGTCGACAAGATGAAGGACAGCGCGCAAGGGAGCCACGACGCGAAAGCGCGACTCTTCGACATCTTCGTGCAGGGCGTCATGCCGCTGCACCTGCTGCCGAAGGTGTCAGCGCTGTACTTTCAGCCGGACGACGCCCACACGGATTGCCAGCCCCGATCATTGTGGGGCTTAAATAATGCGTGCACCCGCGCCATTCACGAGTTGAAAAAACCGGCGGCAAAATTTGCGGTCAGTCAACAGGTGGGGCTGCACTTCCACCAGCTTGTGCACTAATCCTGTGGGGGGGCTTCGGCCCCCCCCCTTTCTTGCCTAAAAATAATTGATTGATCATCAAGGCTTATATTATGTCTACCTTCGATTTTAGCGCGTGCCCCTTCCCCCCCACCGATCACCAACTCACCGCGATCACCAAGATCACGGCTGAGCCATACGTCTTTTTGTGTGACGAAATGGGCACCGGCAAGAGTAAGTGCGTGATCGACGCCGCGTCAGTCCTTCACGCCCAGCACCAGATCGACACCGTGATCGTGATAGCCCCCGCGCAGGTCAAACCCGTGTGGTTGGACCCTGAACTGGGGCAACTCGCAACGCATTGCTGGCCGACCATTTCAAATCGCATTCACCATTTCCATTCCAAACGGCAATCATGGCATACGGGTGCCGACGCCTTGACCACGGGGCAAGAAATTCTTACGGGGCACTTAGATTGGATCGTGAGTAACTTTGAATACATCAGGCGCGGTTTCCGCTCAGGTTCTCGGCATGTGCCGGAAGAACTGGAAGCGCTCTTAGACCATTGCTCGGATCGCACGCTGCTTGTCTTGGATGAAAGCTCTGCCGTCAAAACCGGGCGCGCTCACCAAACCCGTGCCGCTCGCCACCTACGCCGAAAATGCGGGCGGGTGGTGCTGCTGACGGGGACGCCGATTGCACACTCTCCACTGGATTTGCTGAGTCAAGCCAACCTCTTGCACCCGTCGATCCTTTCGGATACCGATCAGCCCATGAATTTGATCGGGTATCGGGCGAAGTATTGCAATATGGGGGGCTTCCAAGGTCGGAAGATTTTGAGCTACCGCAATCTTGAGGATCTGCAAAATCGCCTCAAGCCGCACACCTTGCGGCGACTCAAAAAAGATTGCTTGGATCTGCCCGCAAAACTCGATCCGGTGACCATCACTACCACGCTCAGCACGACCACGTGGCGCACTTATAAAGCTATGCGCGATCATATGATCGCACAGCTTGGGGATGATTCTGTGAGCATCGCTCAGCAAGCCGTGACCAAACTGATCAGACTCTCACAAATTACAAGCGGCATGATCGGCGGGATCGAAGGCTTGCCAGAGGTGATTCAGACGATCAGCCGCGAAAAGATCGACACGCTCACCGCGTGGGTGACGGAACGGCTAGAGATCGATCCAAATTTCAAACTCGTGGTGTGGACGCAGTTTCGGGCTGATGTCGAGCGGGTACGGGATGCGCTGGCTGCGCTGCCGCATCCGCTAGATATTGGGGTGCTGTGGGGTCAGAGCAAAGCCGGAGAGCGCGATCATGCGCTGCGGCTGCTCCACCCCTCGACGGCTCCAAAAGGGGCGGTAATCGTCGTAGGCACGCCCGCCACTGGCGCACTGGGGATTACTTTAGCAGCGAGCCATACCGTGATGTATCTGAGCAATAGTCATAGCCTCAATGTGCGCGTGCAGAGTGAAGATCGCACGCACCGCCCCGGTACAACGCACGCGGTAAGTTACTATGATCTGGTGGCCGAGGGTCCGTCCGCGCAAAAGACCATCGATCACATCGTGCTACGAGCGCTGCGCCAAAAACGGGATCTGGCTGATTGGACGGCGGCGGCGTGGCTGGACGAATTAAAGAAACAAAAGGATGAGAAATAATTACTCTCAGGCTTGACAGGTTCTTAATATCCTGTATACTTAGTCCATGCTTACTGCGAAAGACATTCCAATCGTTGAAGGCGTTGAGCTAGAGTGGACTTGGGAAGTCAGTGGACGCTACACGCTCCCCCAAGACGGCTATATTGGCTCCTCTCGTAAGGGGATCAAGGTTAACGCAGGGGATCTTTTTGTCGAGTATTGGCGAGTGGATGAGCGGTACGAAACAGGCGCACGGGACGGCTTCGTTAAAAGCGTGGAGCATCGTTATGTGCATGTGCCGACCGGGACAGCGTGTGATGCAGTCACCACAAATTACCGCATAGCGCGGAGTGAGTGGATAGACAAGCGAGACGGACAGCGTTGTGTGAATGAGTGGGAAACCTTCGATCACGTTTTTAAGACTTTTGATGAGAGCAAACGGCAGTACAAAAAGCGGATGCCGACGCAGAACAAAGTAGTGTGCGAGTGCGGGTGCGGGCGCGCTGTTGACGACTGCGACAATGATTTTGGTCGCTTTGAGGTATAGCCAACACAACCGATGCAAGGGGGCCATCCGGCCCCCTTTTTTATTGCCTAAAAATAACTTAATAATAGTTACCTGAGTGCTTGACAGGTTCTCTATAACTCTGTAGGATTAGCTGTGTTGATGGTTAATCTTATAAGGAGACAGGAAATGCTTACTGAAATTCGTGACGATATTTTTACTGCTGTGAAGCGGCCACCAGCACCCACCGGCACCTTGATGGTGTCGAAATACAAGGGCTGGTGCAAATCCTGCAAAGCTGAAATCACGGTGGGTTCCGAAATCCGCTGGGCGAAGGGTGAAGGCGCACGCCATGCCACGCCGGAAGCGTGTGACAAAGCGAAGGCCGCAAAAGCCGCACCACGCGGCCACGCGAATCTTGCCAGCATCATCAGCTTTATCGTGGGCGCACGGGATCGCGGGATCAAGTGGCCGAGGCTCCGTGTGTTAGATGCTGACGCCACCTCAGAATTAGTACTGGGCTTGACCGGCGAGCGGAGTAAGGTGCCCGGTTCTGTCACCGTCAAGCGCGACGGCGAATACCTCGGCCTTGTGCGTCCCACGGGTGATGTGATTGGGGCATGGGATCACCCAACCCGCTTTGATGCCACACTGATCGCCCATCTTTCAAAAGTGGCCGAGGCTCCCGCGATTGCCGCCAAGCAATACGCGGGCATCACCTCACGCTGCTCATTCTGCGGAAAAACCCTCACCGACACAGGCAGCGTTGAAGTTGGTTACGGCCCGATCTGCGCGGGTCACTGGGGACTGCCGCACACGCCCAAGGGTACCCCGGCGCTGGAGGTTGTCGTGTAAGGGCGCATCTGTTCGAGAGATAAGGGCCAGCATTTTGCTGGCCTTTTTTTTGTCTAATAATAATTGCTCTGAGGGCTTGACAGATTCTTAATATCCTGTATACTTACTCCATTATGAACGAAAGAAACGACAACGACGTGCGGCGCACTTGGGTTGATGAAAACGGGAATCGGGTTACTGAGGTTCCTAACAGCGAAGTTTTCGCAATAGAGGCGAGTTTTGTAAATCCAAACTTCCGAGAGGTTAACCGTCGGCGCAGCGAGGAGTGGAGGAGAAACAACCAGAGCTAGGAAGGTACACCGGCAAGGGCCAGCATTTTGCTGGCCTTTTTTTTTGTCTAATAATAATTGCTCTGAAGGCTTGACAGATTCATATTTTTAGGTATACGGCACCGCGAAACCGTTCGCGATCAGGGCGTCGTTCAGGTTTTGGTCATCCGCCCACACCGTGATCAGCCATCGCCCGTATTTTCCTTGCTGTGGGGCTGTTTCAGGCCGTGTTTCGATCAGGACGGTCTGAGCCTCACCCATACGCTCGCGAAGCCAGTCACGCGCCTCTAAGCCCTGTTCACGGGTTGATCCTCGCAGTTCTGGCGTGTTGATCCCGTACAGCCGCCCCGTGATCGTAATCGTGACACCAAAGCCTAGATCAAGTGTCAAATCCATGACACTATCTCCGTCGTAGACGCGCCACGACCGCGCTGGAAAGGTCCAGCGGTGCGGCACTAGCGATCCATCGTACGGACAGCGCCGTACGCGCGCCCGCCCGTGGCCCTGCTCATGCCCTTCGATTCATCCCGGCGGCTTTTGAGGCTTTGTGTTTTTTTCCCGCGCCGTGCACCCAGTGATTCATCTAACCGTGCATTATAGCCTTGTGATCTCAGGCTAATTTTTTTCCCGTAGCCGATCCCTTTTGGCATCTTTATCTCCTTGTTTTTTTCTTCTTACGTTTCGCGGTGCTATACGCAATCGCCGTGGCTTGTCTGGGCGGGTAGCCTTCGCCACGCAATTTCTTAATGTTACTTTTAATGATCGCTTTTCCGCGTCCCTTTTTTAGCGGCATCACGCATCCCGCAGAGGGGTGCCCGCCCTCTGTTTATTCCACGCAATCAAGCGCGTATGCGGGCGTAGATCCCAATGCACGCCCCACCGATACAGCCCGATCCCGCCGATCCGATCATCAGCTTGTGCAAACGCTTTGGCACCTTCGACAAATTCACTGAGAAACATGCGGGCTGGGGGGTGACAATCGAGCGCCCGCCCTTGGACGTGCTGTGACTGCGGCACGCCCCCGATACGTCGGTTATGCGCGGGCGTGCGGTAGGCTGACGCGATCACAATCGGTGCCCCCCCGAGGGCAGCGCGGAAATCCTCGAACACAGCAGCGAGGACGACGGCCCGATCATGCCACGCGGGGGGGTAGGGGGTACCGTCCTTACACGCGAGTTCTGCCCATGAGAGATGGTCACTCAGACCCATGTTTACCCGCCACGATATTTTCGAGCGCCACAAACGCTTGCATGCATTCGCGCACGGCGCGATTCACATCAGCATCATTTAGTAAATCTTTATCAACACCCGCTTCAATCGTTTGTAAAATCGCGTGCACCATACCCACCGCCGCGTTTTCTTTTTCTTCCCCACGCTTCGGGCCTGTCAAAAAGCCTTCCACGGCTTGTACGCAAGACAAGATGAACGGCAGCAACTTGATCCCGACATTGATCCATTTCACGGGTCATTCTCCTTTTTCTACGGGCGTGACTAAGGCACGTTGCACAAAGGTGACAATTGCGATCACGGTGGCAAGCGTAACGCTCACTTGCTCCGCCGTGAGATCCAACCCAAACGCCGCGCCCAGTGCAACAGCCACCCCGATGATCCCGCCGTACGCCACCGGTTCTTTTTTTAGCATCAGTCGTTGCACCGCGTTCACTACCGCGTGTCGTTTTGATTGATCCGTTACCGTCGCACGCTCTAAAACCTCATCAACCGCCGTACCGATCACCCACGCCGTAAGTTTACGTTTAAGGCCCATGACGGCGCACCCATTCGAGCAAAACAGCCACCCCGCCGACACCGCCCAAGGTGCCGAGTTCGCCATCTAGTGCGAGATCATAATGCGTAGCGGTCACCCACTGTAACCCCAAGAGCGTGCCACACAGGATAGCAATATGGAGTACTCCCCACCCCGGATGATGGTGTGGGGTCATGATTGACTCCGAAACCACGTAAAGATCCCGCCGATCACTGTCGAGATGATCGCACCCACCGCCGTGCCCCACCGCACCGCGATGCTTTTCGCGGCCGCGAGTTCCCGATCTTCACGATCATTGATGATCGCAATTTGCACTTTGATCGACGCCATATCGACGTGTAGCTGATCCAGTTTTTCGTTATGTTCGTGCATCTTTGACAAGACTAACTTTTCCATCTGCCGCCACTCGCCGTTAGCCATGTCGCGCCCCCGAGGACAGATCAAACGCCGCCCCATGCTCTAGCAAGATCGCGCCGCGTGCCTTCGCTTCATCGAGCGTGCGCGTTGGCGTCCACGATTGATTTGGGGTGACAAGCGGGAGACTATGTTCAAATACCGCCGTCGTATGCCGTTCCATGCGGCCTTGTTCTTGCCACGCGGCCATCCGCTCCGCATTGGCGCGGATAAAGCCTGCCGCCCCATCGTAGGAATGATTCCCGCGAGTAATTCGATCTTCTGGCCGGTTTTGCCCGCCCGTAGGCGTGCCGAATCCCGTCTGAAGTCCGCTGATCACATCCCCTCCAATCCCGCCGAAATCATCCACGGGGACACCTTCGAGCGCGCGTTCATGTTCTGCAAGTGGCAGGCGTGGCGCACCCCTCCGCATCGCTTGGAACATCGCATTTCGTTCAGTCATGTGGTGCCCGTCGTAGATGTCTCCAAGCTCGCGAAAGGGCACCGCAATCTGGCACAAATCCGCGACCATCTCGCACGTCGCTTCGAGATATTCCAAAAGCTTCCTGTGCGAGCGTCCGAGCTTCTGGATGAAGAATTCTTGGCTCATACACCACGCAATCGGGGCCATGTCGTGGTCGATGATTTGTTGAAAAACAGCCCGCACTGTATCGGGATTTTTTAACCCGTCAAAGGGCTTTTCGTTCAGCGCCTTCCGCGTGCCTGAATTGCAGCACACGATCACGTGCGTCTGGTCGCGCACCGCTGGATGATCAAGATATTTTTGAATTCGCTCGGGCTTCCATTTCATCATCCGATGCGAGGCCAGCCAGTTCTCATCGCCAGGGTAAAGCCACGCGGCCCGCGCGATGCGCCAGTCGTGCCGCAATCCATTGGGCAGCGGCACGTCAGCGGGTGGTTCCGGTTCGATGACTTCGATCACGGGCGGCGGCGGCTCCACCGGAAGGACTACCGGTGGTGGCGGGCTACTGGTCGGCGGCGCGGGGCCAAACAGACGCGCAAGGAATCGCCAGAGAGAGGAAAACAGGGTCACAAGATCATCTCCTTTACGCAGTCAATTGCGCTTCGAGATCAGCCACCCGCTGCGTCAGCAATTTGTTTTGTTCGATCACTTCTTGCAAACCTGCCAAGGCCACCGCTGCAAGGTCTTTTGCGGCAATGCCAGGATCGTGCGTCTCCGGATCTTGCCCTAATCCAAACTCGGACCACATCTGTTGCGCGGTCGGTCCCGCGTGATATTCCGAGGGTGTCTCGTCCTCTGGACTATCCACCGCACAATAGCAGCCCGTTTCTAAACGCTCAATCCTCTCCAAGATCGTCCCCGATGATCCGCGATCTGTAATTGGACCTGTGTAGTGCTTAGCCCCTTCATCACTTGCATCAGTCCAGACACCCGCCGCCGTCAAGGACGCCGTGGCGTTCGTTCCGCTGCTGCTGTTGTTCATGGTGCCGAACTTAAATGACGAATACGTGCCACCCGCCGCTACGGTGTCGAATTGAAAATCGAGTCTATGCGTATTGCGGAACGTCGCCCCCGCATCGCGGGCGTAGACGTGGATGCGCCCTGGCTGGTCATTATTCCCAGGAGACGCACTCGCTTGGCGAATATTGATCGTGCATCCGTTATCGTCGTCACGAACGGTCTCGAAGACCGCGACGTGATTCGAGGTCGTCGCCGCAGCAAGGATGCCATCACCCGTCGTCACCCCGGTTCCGCACAGCGTGCGCCCAGCGGTCGTCAAGGTGGAATCCAGTGTGGTGGCTCCGGTAACATCCAGCGTCCCGCCAAGATCGGCATTCGTCGGTAGGGCGGCGTTCACAATTTGCGTTGACCACTGCGGGGCGGACCCGCTGCTGGTGAGAATTTTATTTGCCGTCCCGATTGCCACCCGTGCCAGTTGCGTGGATGATGAGGCGTACACAACGTCGCCCGCCGCTTGGCTCGCGATTGCCACCCCTCCCGCGCGCAAGGCGGCGTCGTTGTCTGAAAGGAAGCTGTTGAGGTCGCTTGCCAAAACCTTATACCCGGTGACCCACGATTTTGGTGTCGTCCACCCCATTCGCTACCTCCCTACCACCCTAATATTGTTGTTTCGCCTAACTCGCTGCGGCCCGTCGTGCCGAGGAGCCACATTGCAAAAATCGAGGCTGGTGCTAAACCATACGTGCACGTGATCCACGGACCTGCGCCCACTTCAAGCGATACCGATTGGATCACCATTTCGATTTCCGCAGCACCCACCGTGGTTTCAGTTACGGAGATAATCGCCCCCGGTTCTAAAGCCAACGCCTGTTGGAGTAGGGTGTCGGAGTCGTTACCGTGGAACGTGATCGATTCGAGTTGAGCGCTCGCTTGATCGTTGTACTGTTCTTCCACCGTTAACGCATAACTCTGAGCATTCCCAGTATCACTTTGATAGGCGAGGTCAATCGTAAGCATTCGATCACCATACGGCTGGCTACTCGTCGCCTCAAAACTCTGCGGGCTGCGTTGATAGATCCCCTTACCTCGAAGTTGCAAAAACGCATCCCCATCCGCATCGACTAAGTACACGGTTGCGCTGCCGGTATTTTCTATTGCCAGCTTTGCGGTGGACGCATACGCCGTGGTCGAAATGGTGAGGTCCGAAGTCAGGTTAGACCCGGTTCCCGAAACATTGCTGTTACCTAAATAATCCGTAGTCGCCGTTGCGCTCACCACCGACGTGCCGCCGATCAACGTTTGCGTATCGGACGGATCGCGGTATTCCAAATAGATGGTGAGCGTATCCCCAGCCGCCACAGACAGCGGGGTGCCCGTGGTCGAAGCGATCACCGTCGTGGCAGCGGCGTCAATCGTGCGCGGATTGATCGTGACGCGCACATTGTTCACCAATTCTTCAACATTGGCGGCTGTTGTCAGCCCCGACATCGTATTATCAAAGTGAAATGCACTCGCGCCGCTGCTGCGCGTATCTCGCGATTGCATCACTAAAGTGCCGTCGCCCTTCATGAAAATTGTAGCAAAGGCTGATACCGCGATCCGTTTCGCCACAGTGAGTGCCACCGCCCCACGGCCTAGCTCATTAAACGCATAAGGGTAACTATCAACACCCGTGGCAAAATCTCGGCGGAGCGGTTGTGCCGTCGCGGGCAACGAGTCCAGCATGAGCGTGAGAAGTTCCGTTTCCGTTTTGGTGACCGCCACATCAATGGCTCGGACCTTCGTTTCTGCCAAGTCACGGATGCGATCCAAGCTTGTGACAGTTACCAGATGCGTGCGATACGCGCCAGGATTTGGATCAGCGGAACGCAGCTTGCCCCAGTGTTTGATATAACCAAGCCTCGCTGTAATGGTTCCTGTCGCTGGCGTAACTGGGGTGAGAGATCCAAGATCAAACGTGAATGTACTAGCGCCTGTCGAGGTGATTTGATACGTGCTGTTATAGCCTGATTGTGATGCACCTGCAATCGTGATCCAGTCGTCGGTACTATAACCGTGACTTGCAGCGGTGGTGACCGTGGCTGTGCTGCTGGAGCGCGTAATCGAGGCGACACTTTGCGCGGTGTCAGTCGTCCGATACATCACCACACGAATTCCCGCGCCAAAGGCAAACCCACTCAAAACATCCGCGTGGTGGAAACTATATTTAAGGCCCAAGACAGTAAATGTGCACTTTCCTGTTCCTGCCACGGTATCCATGGGCTTATCCCCCGCGATGCCGTAGGATATCCGTAGTTTTTCTGAGGCCATCACGTCCGGAGTCAAATCGGTCCACACATCCGTGGCGGTTTCGCATTCAATAAGAACTTCGAGTGCCGCGCCCATCAGTTTATTAGTGTGAGACTGTCGGAAATGGCGAGGCCAAAGGCGCGAGGTTGATCGCGCAACAGTCGTTCGATGCTTTCAAGTCGTGAGCCGAGCGCTTCTAACCCAAGCGACTCCCGCTGCGCTTCACCAAGTGTTTGGATGCGTTCTTTGCCATGCAGCATGACGGGCGTTCCGGCTGATCCAAAGTCAAGAAACTTTCCGTGTGTGCCGGATTGAAAGCCCTCGGGTAGATCCCACCCCAACCCAGATCGATCAGCGCGTCGTAAGTGCTCTTGAACTTGTACATCCACCGCTACGGTGCGTGGAATCTCATCAATGCCTGTACGTACACCCCCCAGTTTCGTGATCATCCGATCCAAGGCCGTGACCACTTTCAGCACAGCCGTTTCCACAGCGGCCCACCCGGTCTTTTGCTGACCTTCTAGCGCTCCGGCTTCCTTCGCTTGGTCCACCAATTTCTTGGTGTTCTCGTCGATGGGAATGCCTAGTTTTTCGTGAGCTTCCGACATCAAGCGTAAACTCGGGCCGAGTTGTAAGATCGCCTCTTGTTGCGAAAACCCAGCCGCGATCAATTTTTCATACATCCGTAAACCTTGGCGTTCAAGACTCGCCATGGTTTGCGCATTTAAAGAACCGGTACGCGATAAGGCCAACATTGTGTCGTCGAGCGCTTCCACCGCCGTAACCAATGTAGCGTTTTGTTTCACGCGATCTCTAAAGTTCACTAGCTGTTGCAGTGCCACATTTTCCGATGTCACACCAAGTGTTTCTTGTGCGGCGATCACTGCATCAATCGCTGGCCCTTGCGCTTTGACCGCATCTGTAAAACGCATGCCCGCCGCTAAAGCACTTTGAAACGACGCAACGGCAATAAGGCCCAAGTCCTCAAGTTCGCCTTGGGTTTCTACGCCACTCGCCGCAAGTGCCGCCACTCCGTCAGCCGCTTGTCGGGATTGCTCGCCCACAAATTTGAGCGTTTCGCCACTCGTTCCAAACGTCTCCGCGAGCGTGATCAATTCCACAAATTTTTTCGAGGCAATCTCCCCCGAGTCCACAATAGCTGTAGCAACCAACGTGAAAGATTCGCCAAACGACGTTGCCGCTTGTGCGGTGCTGATCGCCCCTTGCTCGACAGCAGAGAAAATATCCCGTACTTTACGAATGCTCCGCTCTAACCCCAACGCGATTACCCCGCCCCCCTCTTCAATAATTTCCCCAATGTGCAGCATCATCGCGCCGAAATCTGAACGGGTTGTGGCCCGTGTCTCTTCGATAGCGTCAGCTAGTCCTTTACTGAGAGATAGACCCATCGTACGCTTTACGGTTTTAGTCACGCTCTCCTGAACACTCGGCCCGCTAAACAGTTTTTGAAAAGCCCCCGCAATCATCGGAGCCATCGCCCCAATCGCCGCCCCTATCGGACCAGCCATTCCAGACAAGCCCCCCAAGAGCTTGCCAAACATCCCATCTTTCCCTTTAGCCAGTGCGCCCAGTTTGTCGCCAAGGGCACTGCCTAATCCCCCGCCCATTACTGATCCAATCTCCGTCGCTACGGCCCGCATCGCGCCCGCGATGCCGCCGCCGCCTTTAAAGGCATCAATAATGGTGTCTGGTAAACCGTCTACAATCCCCGTGAAGCCCCCCTTAAAATGCCGACCCACCGTTTGCCCAAACGTCGCCACTTCTGGCGGTGGCGGCAATCCTAGCCCCATATCGAGTGGGATTTGGATGCCCCCCTTGAGTCCCGCGTCGATTTTGGCCTGAAACGCTCGGGCTAGTTGTTTCCACCCTCCGGGCATTTCGGCGGGGTCCATAAAAGTAAAGGGGATATCTAGAGGGCGTGACTCGATCACTGTGTGCAACCGTCGCAGTTCGCCCGCAACTTTTCGCATCGCAGCGGGGGCTTCCTCACCCAGCGCTTGATATTTCACTAGCCCATCTTCAAGCGTCCCGCTCAGCGCTTTTTGTTCATCAGCGGTGAGTTTTGTGAGATCACCGAACCGTGCAAACGCGGCCATCGCTTTTTCCGCTGCGGGGATCGTGCCTTGTTCCCACGCGGTCACTTGCTTTGCGATGTGTTCATTGAGGGCTTTGGTTTCTTGTGCTAATTCTGATGCGGCTTTCGCGGAGGCTTTCGTTTGCCGTTCGTTTTCTTCAAGCGCTTGTGCCGCCGCCGCTGCTTGTACTTGTGTTTCGTCAAACTGTTCTACAATATTTTCAAGGGCCGGAGTTAGTTGGTTGCCCTCTGCGCGCAGTTCCTTCGCCCGCTTCACGATTAGCGCCAGTTCCTCATCAGCAAACACTACGCGACTTCCTAATTTTTCCATGGCTTCGTCGAGTTCTTCTACCGTGCCTTCGACGCCCGCCACCCCTAACCGCACCCGTAAATCATCCGCCGTCGTTGCAATCCTTCCGAGGGATTCATCTAACTCGCGGGTCGAGACAATGGCCTTATACTCTTCATCCGACAACACCCCAAATTTGTGTTTTAGATCCTCAATTTTTTCCCCGATCAATCCCACCAATTTGGGAATGAATTTCCACGCAAGAATTCCCGCAGTGATCACCCCAATCGCAATTCCTACAGGCACAAGAACCGAAGCCGATAAAAAGCTGAACGCGACGGCTACGCTCCCGATCCCAATTGCCACTTGACCCAAGATCATTAGCAACGGCCCGAGCGCTGCCACAAATGCCACCGTCCCTAAGATAATGGCTTGCACGGTAGGGGATAAATTAGTAAACGCGGGCACAAGTGTATTACTGATCCAATTCGAGACTTTGATCCCAAATTCCAACAGGGAGGTAAGCGCGGGAGCCAGTTGCTCGCCAATTTCAATTGCCGCCCCCGTCATGGCTGACTGAAACAGCGTGAACGAACCAGCGAGTCCTTCCATTTGCGTTTCGGCAATCTCAGCGGCGATGTTTCCCACACCTTCAAGATCACCAGTCATCTTTTGTAACGCTTCCGATCCTTGTCCCACCAGCGCGGCCATCGCTGGCCCCGCCCGCAGTCCAAAGATCGAGATCATCTGTTCCGTACTCGCGCTGCTCGTTTCCAATTGGCGCACAATCTGATCCATCGGGCGGATGTTGCCCTCTGAATCCTTAGCATTCAGTCCTAACTTTTTGATCTCTTTTGCCGCTTTATTGGTCGGCCCCAGTAGTTTGGTAATCGCGCCGCGCAGCGACGTGCCCGCCATCGATCCTTGGATACCGGCATTGCCCAGCAGCGCAAGGGACGCCGCCGTTGATTCAAACGACAGGCCCGCTGACTTGGCGATTGGCCCCGCATATTTGAAGGCCTGCCCCAGTTGCGTGAGATCAGTATTTGCCGACGTGAATGCACGGACTAAGGCATTATTGGTATGTGCAAGATCCTCTGTAGTTTGCCCAAAGCCGGTCATAATGTTGCTGGTGATATCGGCAGCGCTCGCTACATCCAGCGTAGCGGCGGCGGCCAGTTCCAGCACATTCGGCATAGCACCTAAAATTTCGGTAGTTTTGAAACCGGCCATGCCCAAAAAACCCATGGCGTCAGCCGCTTCACCCGCCGAAAATTTTGTGGTGCGCCCCAACTCCTTGGCTTGATTCTTTAACGCTTCAAAGTCTTTTCCTGTCGCCCCTGTCAAGGCTTTCACGCGGTTCATGGATTTTTCAAAACTCCCGAACGCCACAGCCACAGCCCCCGCACCTGCCACGATAGGCAGCGTTAAGCCCATCGTCATGGTCATCCCGGTGGCTTTCATCTGACCGCCAATCTTGGTCAGCTTTGCGCCGGTATTTTTAAGAGACTGTTGCGCCTTAACCAGCGCAGGAGT
>Ga0310345_10004089_pt1 | contig 13447 bp, 17 predicted proteins | sample HC15DNA20500_MG_FD_204667 | JGI IMG/M metagenome (GOLD analysis project Ga0310345, IMG submission 204667) | Marine microbial communities from station ALOHA, North Pacific Subtropical Gyre - HC15-DNA-20-500_MG | ecosystem: Environmental > Aquatic > Marine > Oceanic | place: Pacific Ocean: North... | reverse complement strand
TCAAAGAAGAAGATTGGGAAAGATATGGTTTTGAGCAGCCTCCTTGGAGTGCTCTCAACCCGGCTCCGATAACCACTTATGATGAAGAGATTGAAGCCTTGGAAAATGCTGGTGATACCGCGCAAGCACGGCGTTTCGTCGGTGTAAAGAACGCTTTAGCGCGACCAGATGAAATTAAACAAAGCGCTATTGAGAGATTTGGTGTCCCTATTTCTCAGGCTTTATCACCTGAGTGGAATGATGATGAACACATGTCGGCTGCTTCTGATTTCTACAATCAAGGGAGAAATGCTTCTGATTTCGCAGATATACGAAATTACAGTCCAGAACAACAAGCGATAATGAGAGCAGAGATGAAGAAACTACTTGCTCAGAAGAAACGAGTCGGGCAACATCAAGAACGGGCTGAAGAACTTGAAAATCAGTTACGAATAGATGACCCGACGAAATTCTTTGCTGATAAAGAGCGTCCGTTTCGTGACCCGTCTTCTCTATCAAAACCTCGGAACAAATTTTTCAATGAACCTAATGTAAGACCGGGAGATGTGGTTAGATAAGATTAAACGCTATTTCCAAAGGCTCATATATAAAGGAACATTGGGATTACTACTGATGAGTGCGTTCCATGAGGCATGGGTGTTGTTGAAATCCCGTCAAAATGGTAATTCTTTGACTCTTAAGGAAAGGCAGTTTGTTAACCTACAAATCGTCAAAATGATGAACAGTGGAGACATAGGTTTGCAGGAAGAGGCCGAAATCCTCTATGTTGAATTACTCGGTATGGATTAACCTGTAGAAGAGTTCATACTACCCATATGGGTTCCAGTTGTTCCTGTAGCAGCACCAGCAGCGCGTTCTTGTAATCTGCGTGCTTCTTCTGCTTGGGCTGCTGCGTTAGCACCACCATGACCCATACCAGTTGTTCCAGTTACGATAGCAGCGTCTCGTGCTGCTTTCTGTTGTGCTGGTACTTGGGCTTCTAAAACGCCGACTTGATTTTCTAGGTTACTCACATTTTCCTGTGCCGTGTTAATTGCACCCATTCTTGTTGTATTTGCACGGTTAGCCTGTTCTACTAATCTATCTGGGATTTTACCTTGACCACTCATCATTTGATTTCTTAGCGCATTTCTTTGAAGTAGTTCTACTCCGCTTTCTCCACCAGCATCTATTAGTTTCTGCTCTGCTTCTCCTATAGCCATCCCTCGTGCACTTGCTATAGGTGCGGCTTCTGCGGTAGTTAATCCGGCTTGAGCACCTGTTTGTGCTGTTTTCAAACCGCCTAGTTTCTTAGTCGACCTAAGCGCTTGCCCCCCTCTTAGTGCTGTGAGAAGCCCCGCAGACACCCCTCCTGTGAATGGGGCGAGACCAAGTAGGGCGGCATCAAGAACACCCTTTTTCACTAGAACCTTACCGTTTTTATGAGGCCGTGATTTGAGGATAAGAATCTGGTTAACGGCTCCGCCCATAATACCCCCAGCGTGCGCTACATCAAAATAGTGTCGCTTTATACGCATATATTGGAGAGGTTATGCTGTGCCTGAAATTTTGGTACGAAAAAGCAAAAGTTACATACAAGACCGACCCAAGAGATTAGCGCAAGCGAAGGTACAGAGATTAGCGCGAAAAGTGAAGAATAAGAAGACCAGACTCAAATATGCACGAAACTTAGCGAGGGGAAACATAAGACCACAATTCCGTAGACAAACAGGACTAATCAGAGTGACAAGGAGAAGATGAGATGCCAACAGGTGGACATTACATGGAATGTGAGGAATGTGGTGAGAGATATCAAGGTCGTGAGAGATGCCCTTTCTGTGGGGGCGCGGGTAGTGCTGCTCCAATTATGACAATGGACGGGGCGTTTGAAGAGGCGTGGGATGCACTCAGAAAAGCATGGTACGATGAACCTGAAACTGAAGAGGCGTTGATGAATGAAGACCCTGAACTACATGCGAGAAGAAATAAATTCCCTGAAGATGATGACCCGTTCTGGGACCATATGGCAGAATTAGACGATGCTGATATACAGGAGGGGGCTTCTCCTGATGCTAAACGGGAGGCTGAAGAGGCTGAAGGAAATGTACTCAGTAGATTATTCCCATCGAAGAAACCATTGGGTGCGAGAGGAAAGGAAGGTATAAACGCGATATTGAATCTTCTAGGATTAAGGAGGCCACAGCAATGAATGCAATGGATGCTGCTTGGATGGTTTTGAAACAAGCCACCCAACCTACTGATTCTGCTCAAATGAATCCCCTTCAACAAGATGACTTGCATGAGAAGATGAAAGATGCGGTCAAGCAAGTCAGAGACCATCATAAGGGCCAAGCCAAACAAAGCAAGGCAAAACATGAGGAAGAAGAAAATCATCATGTAGGACAGATATACGATTGGTACTCTCATAATCATGGAGATTGGTTCAACCAGCATTTCAGAGGTGGTAAAAATGAAGGGTAAGAAGAAAGAAGGATTAGCACTTGTGATAAGCATCGGGCACAGCCCGAAGAAACCTACAGATACTGCGACTCCTGATATGCCCAAGAAAGCGGGATATGGGGATGGAAAGTTGAAGGGTCGAATGACTCCGATTCTTAGTAGTATCATCAAGGAACTTCTTGAGAAAGCGAGAGGGGTTATACCCGGTACACAAGGACCACCTTTGGGTGGAAAAGGGCCACAGTTGAGACAGAAAACAAAGTGTACAGAGTGTGGTGGGCGTTTAGCGATGGATTCCGCGCCCGGAGCAGATGGGGCAGAAGAGTTGACTTGTCAAACATGCGGTTTGATTGAGCCTGACCCATATGATGTAGTTCCTGATATTGGAGGGGGTGAAGGAGTAGAAACTATTGTTAATCCGTCTGCTGTAAGAGATGATGATATACGAAGGGGTACTCCAATGGGAATAGCGTTTAGACTATTGAAGGCTAGATACGCTTCGGTAAATGATGACCATATTGATATTAGTCAATGGCCTTATGAAGAGGCTGTTACGGGTGCAATAAAAAAACCTAGGAATCTAGGTAAACCTCTTGACTCCGAACCAATGGCGGCTGATTGGTTAACAAGAACTCAAGACGAAGAGGTATATGACCCACATGCAGAGAATAATGTTGATGAAATGAATATGCCTGTACATCGCGCTCCCGGAATTGGTGAGATGCGTGAAATGCGGGATATAGATGAGCAACGAGGACAAGGTTTGCAAGATTTAGAAGGTACTCGTTCCCAAGATGAAGAGGCTAGTGCCTTATTGCAACAGTTGGTTGAAGAAGGTCTTCTTCCTGAAAGTGCTCTTGAAGAGGGATTAGAGACTCGGGTAAATCGGGGTAACCTCGTTAGAAGAGGAAATCCAATGGATATGGCGTTTAGATTATTGAAGGCTTTGACTAATGATATGGCTCTTCCAACTGAGCAAGAGATGCGATTCGTCAGAGAGAATTTAGAGAGTGGTGACCCAGAGAGGGCTGCGCATGCGCAGATAATACTCGATAGAATACAGAGCCACCCCACTACACAAGCGATGGCTGGTGAAGATTATGCTAATGAGAATCCAGATATAGATGAGTCGAATCTATACGATTTCATAAATCAGATGCAAAGCCGACCAAATAGAAATAGAGGTGGAGATGGCATTCTCAATGCTGAAGATATTCTTTCTCCTTTGGATTTGGCTATGGATTTCTTGAGGAAGTGACGCGGTGTGCATTCTCAAAACCATATTGGTGTAAAGAAAGCCTATATTGATAGCCCATTTGACGATGATGGACCTGAAGAAAGAAAGCCTTTTGCTAATTTAATTGAAGCGCTAGGTGGGCCGGACGAGGCATCCATGGGAAGGGAGTACCCTCATTTTCTCAGCCTCCTTGACCCGTTTGAGTCTGATGAGGGTCAGGAATCACCAGCGCAGTTGCCGACAGATGTGTTACAAGGAATAGTTGATGCTTATCGTAACAGAAGGGCATTGGGTGATGAGAGGAACAGGCATCTTGATATGACTAATTTTATGGCAGAGATGACTGGTATGAACCAAAAGGGGATTGCACGAACCAGTAGTGGCGACACCTACGCATTACCTTCCATGAGTGAAGAACATGGGGCTCAAGAGTATAGAGATATCACGGATGAACTCGGATTGAGAAGGGATGAGATAGAAGAGGTGCGGCAAAATGTACCGGGTTTGTATCAACCACTAAGGATAGAAGATATTCATGATTTGAGAGGCCCTGCTGTACCTACTATAAACACCCCTGATGATATTACTCTTGATGACTGGCTTCTTCCAGAAGAACAGGAGTTGTTACTTAGCGAACCAATGGACATAGCCTACCAGTTGCTTAAGGAAAGAGTGAGTCCAGCCGCTATCAGACATAAGTTGGAGTACGATACCAATTATGAATCGAATCCTAAGAGAGTGAAGTACAGAGAGCAACTTAACCAAGAGCGAAGAAGGCGTGGTATCTATGGGAGTGGTAATCAAATGGATATAAGCCATACTCAGGGGAATAAACTATCATTAGAAGGACAGCATGCTAATCGTGCTCGACACTTCAAGAACAGAGGTACGCTCAGAAGAGTCCGTGTCCGATGAATCTAATGTCCTATCTAGAGATAAGATAAGTGTATATCTTTTGTATAGATAAGATACAAGACATTCGTACAAATGATACACACAACCTTTATGATGACCCCCATAGTGCCCCCAATAGAGGTCAATATATGGCAAGTCATAGAGGACAAGAATCTGATGCAGAAATTAGGTTGATGGGACTCATTTTGAGCCAGTCTGCCTTGATAGGAGTCGCTGTAGGGGTGTTTGATTCAGGATTGTGGTTAACAAATGCTGACCATTGGGTGAATGGGGTCACATATGCAATGGCGGCATTCGCAGTTCAGGGTCTTGCGTACTACCTGTTCAAGATGTTCTTTGAACATAATCTACAGCAGAAAGTGAGGGTTTCTAATTTTCAAAGGCAGCAACAGATGCAATTTCAAGATATGCATGCTTCCTTTGACCAAAGAAGAGTAGATTTGGAAATGCGTAGAGCAGAAGCCGAATTGGAGAAGGAACTGCGATGGATGGAGCAGAATCCGGGGGCTGTGCCGCCACAGTATCGTGGGCAGCAATTGGTAGGTTTTACTGATGGTATAAATCCGGGTGTACCTATTCATGAGGCTGAAACTGAAACTCCATTGAATTTGGGTATTATAAATGATGGAAACCCCCCACCAGTTCCTCCGGGTTTAGCACCACTTAAAAAAGACGGAACCCCAGACCTTAGATACAAGACTGGTGCTGGCGGGGTTTGATGGCTAAGTATCGGATATTCAAAACTCCGAAAGATGATTCTGTAGAGGAAACTCTCAGAGCAATGCATCTTGCTAATACTGTTGATAATACCTATGAATGGGGTATTGGTTGGGTAAGGACAGTAATCGTTGCTCTTATTGTTGCTTTAGCGGTTTCTGCTGCAGAGGCTAATTCGGATTGGAATTTTTGGGAGTTAACCGTCGAATGGTTCTACGGTGAAGTAGAGGCTTTCGGTAATTGGGTGATAGATTCTGTAAGTTGATGCCTCATGGTTGGTGGGGGCAGCGTTTTAGTTGGTGTAGCCCTTTGGGGCAAAACCCTCTATAATTCATGGAAGCCAAGGAGAGTAGGTATCTATGGTGCAAGCATGGTCGGAAAGACCACTCTAGATAGGTACATGACGACTCCGGGTGAGATGGAAGAGATACCAGAAAACGAGCGTACAGAGCATTTCAAATTGATTACTCGTTATATGCTCCCAAAACCGACTCGTAAGAGAATCAGTTGGAAAGGGGAAAAACGAGTTGTATATTCTGCTGATATAGGAGGGCAAGAGCAATTTTGGAATCTTTGGATTGATGATATGGTGGCTCGTCAAGTGGAAATGGTTATTTTCATGTTTGATGACCGCGCTTTCAGGGGGGGGAAAGAGGCTTTAGACCAAGTGGCTGGCTTTCGTTTCTTCGTTGACTCTGTAATAAACAGGAGTTATCGTTATCGAACATTATTGAGTCGTTGGCGAGGAAAGAAATTTCGTCCTCGTCTAATTATGCTAGTTGCGAATAAGGCAGACCGTTTCTTTGACCAAGACGCGGTAGCGCTTTGGCAACAAGGGAGGATAGGAGAACACAAGGTGTTTGACCCATTTAGAGACGATTTAATTAGATTACAGAAAGCAGGTATACCTACTCGTAGAAGTTTCATGGCTACTAGGATAGGATGGAATGTAGAAATTACTCTGTTAGACTTATTGACCATGTGATTGACCTCGCCAATAGCCTTTTGAAGCAACAACCTTTCCGATATACATGACTTCTGCTTTAAGTAAGACTACTTTGGTTTCCACAGGTGGGCAAAGTAACTCTTTGAGGACTACAGTTCCTCTTTGGATTGTGGACCAGTTTGGATTAAAGGCCGGTGATAAGTTGGTTTGGAAAGTAAAATTAGACGGAAACTCAATGTATATCGGTGTCTTCCCACCATCTAAAGAGGTGAGTTCTCGTGATGAGTAATCCGTTCGCTACACAAGTCCCTCAACCTAATCTTGCTCAAGTTAGTGAAGCCACTTTGATGTCTCTAGCACAACAGGGCAATCCGCAGTTTACACATGCTGCTCTTATGGAGCAAGCAGCAGCACAGCAGCAGATGCAAATGATGGGACAAGAGAAGAACATCGAAGTACCCAAAGTCAATTTTTACCCTTCACGCCATCCTGACCCAAGAAAAGCGAGAAAATACGATATCAAACAAGCATACAAGTTGTTGAAACCCACGAAGCGTTCTATATTTGACCCTCGTAGGTGGATTGGGAGTACTTATCGTTATGCTAAGGATAGTGGTACTTGTTGCGTGGATGGGTGTAATGTGAAAGAACTCATACAATATGATAATCTCTATGCGCGTATATGTGATGAGGAAACTGGAGTGAGTCTTTGGGAGATGTATTGGCAGAATCCTGTTACACATGAGCCTGAAGCGTTTGTGGCACATACTGGTGTAACTAGTGGCCGTCCTATCAAAGCGACTTATTGCCCTGAACATCTTCATCTCTATCATCTCTTATGCACATGGGAAGAGCAAGAAGAGAAAGAAGAAGAGATGATGCCTAGCAGATTCAGAGATAAGGTGAAGAAAGGGGTTAGCATTGTTACTGTACCTGTTAGTACTATGATTGGGGATAATCAACAGCATGTGCCGGAGATGTTAACAAAGTATGAGCCCTTTTTTGACCAATTACAAGTAGACTCAAAGAAAACTAGTGGTATATCTTTGATGCATTACAAGAACCCAGAAACGGGTTTGAATGATGTTACGATGATTGTTTTCGATTTGAGAATGTTCCAGAAGGAATTGAATGAGATTAACCAACCTACTCAGTCATTTCAAGATGTTTTGGCACAACAGGTTATTCAACCGACTATGACTCCGCCTGTAATAACGCAGCCTCCGCAAGCAGTACCAGCCCCCGTTCTTCCAGAAAATAATGAGGTAATACAATGACATTAGGACTAAATCAGAATCCTGCACAATATGGTTCCCTTAATTTAAGCGCAACTGGGGGATTACAAACGGTTTCTGCTGCTCCTGTTGGGTATGGGATGCAACAACCTATGATGCCGCAAGCAAATCCTTTCATGGCTGGTATGGCGGGAGGGGCAGGATATGGTGACCAATATGGGCAATATGCTGGTGCACCTATAGCCCCACCTAGTGATACGGAAATCCTTGCGTCTATGTTGAGTACTTTGGCTCCTGTAGACCGATTCATCGTTAGTCAGAATATGCCGGTATTCGTGGAAATGTTGAGTGCTTTGGTGACTTACTCAACTTTGAATGTTCTAAAGAATTGTAAGTTCAATTTTGATGAGGATAATGATATTTTCGCACTTGACATAACATCGTTGCCTACTGAGTTGCAAACTCTCAGTGCTGAGAATGTGATTTCACAGTTGAATGCCCTTCAGAATAATTGCAATGCCAATATACAGGCCGCTGAAGCACAAAGGCAACAAATCATGGCTCTAGCAGACCAAAGCATGTTGCAAGGCGCATTAAACACGGCTCTAGCAGACCCCGGTATGCTTCAGAATCTTGGGAGTGGATTAGGAAACGCCGCTAGGGGACTGATATACGGAGGGAGAGTTTAGATGATGAATACTCCGAACATGAGTGTGTCTAGACCGATGGCTGCATTGGGTCTAGATATGATGGCTCCAAAGAGAAATGTAATTGCAGATATGGTGATGGTGCAAATACTGAGTATGATTTTGATTTTACTAGGGGTTTTATTGTTCAAGGGTGCTACTTTGAATACCGAACAAGCCACAGTTTACCTAGTTGGATTAATGCTCTCAATTACATTACTTGGTGCTGTTTATACCCGAATAAGTAGAATGTGAAGAAAAACATTCATGGGCAATGTCGCTTTAAGACCCTTCAATGGTTGAGCGCGAGCAGGTCACAAAACGGTCCTGCGCCTTCTGTCAACATGAGGAAAGAGAGGTCTTTGAGGTCGCTCTTTTGAATGGTGAAATATCAGCAAGACAACTCGATAAGGACATGAGTTGGAGAACCAATACCGCTGACCGTCATTTCCGAAATCATATGGGTGAATACCATATGGCGGCTAATCCTAGTTGTGTTATTTGTTCACATTCTCAAAGAGCCGAATTTGAAGAGCGATTCTTTTCTGATGGCTCTGAATCTGAGATAATTGCTCAAGAATTAGAAATAGCGGAGAATACTGTGTATCATCACATGAAACACCACTTTCAGCCGCTGGTTCAACGCTCGGCAATTACTGAAGTTGCAATTAGCGTTGGGCAAGAACTGGGAGTTCTCAGAGGAAATGTGGAAAAATTGAATGACAAGTTGGATACTTTGTTTTCTGAAGGTAATGTTCATGAAGACGGTTTTGTGAGAGATGCGGTTACTTTGCATAAGGAAGTGCGGGAATCCATTAAGGATTTGATGAGATTCAATGAACAATGGGGACCAAGTACTGACCCCTCTCAAGTTAATCAAACGATTAATATTCTCAAGATAGAACTGGCTAAAGAGAGTCCTGAGAGTTGGCAGAGGATAAGAACACAGTTACAAGAGAGCGTGGAGGGTTAATTTTGCCATCTATACCTGTAATGGATTTATTGCAAATGAGTCATCCCGGTTATCGTTTGTTGAAACAGAAAGACCCTGTTTCAGATAAACAGTTGCCTATTTTTCTAGATTTCTGTACTTGTGCTTGTGAGAGATTCGCTCATTATGCAGATGAATTACATGGTGCGGTGTTACCTCCTAATGAAATAGTCATAGATATCATAAAGTGTTTCAAGACTTTGATTGAAAATGATGAGCCTAGTGTTGTTTTCCCTGCTAGGGCGAGTTTGGCACATCTACTAGATGAGTTTGAAAAATTGTGTGAAAGTATGGCTCATTGTTTTTCTCACCCACCTATGGTCAAAGCGTTTTATTCAGAATTGTCTAAAACACTGGTTTTAGCCGGTGAAGCGATAGCAGGAGCGAATGCGAGGTAGATATTATGCCATCGGGAACAGGAGGAATGGGGACAGGTACTGATGTACGCATATACAGTCCTAGAAGCGAGTCTTCTACGATGTTCAGAAATAACGATGGGGATGACAGTTACAATCCTAGTGACCCTCGTTTTGTGGATGCAGAGACCGAAAGAAAACAGAGGAAGAAGGAAGCGGAAGAAAAGCGAAGAGGGAAACTGCAGCATATCAAAATCAAAGTCGGAAATAAGATGACGGGGGAAACTGGTTATAACCCTAAATCTGAGGGAATTGATGATTCTGAGAAAATAGACACTGATAGAGAGGTACACGCACAGACTGGTTCTGCTGGTACTCGTGGGTATCTTACTAGTCTTGCTGCACAAGCCAAGGGACCGGGCGCGACTCGTGGTGAAATGGTTGCGATGGGGGAGCCTATGAAAGTGGGGGTTCTGTTACTCAAAAGAGAAAGGCATGCTCCGGGCTTCGTTAGAGTCGAGCATCGTGGAAAAAAGAAACCTAAAGGTAAGAAAGAGAAGAAGGTGGATATAGAGCATCGGAGAAAATGGCGACCATCTACTGGTGCTTTCAAGAAGCCTCCGGGTGGTATGAGTGGTGGTATTGGTTCTACCATAAGGCGATACAAGGCTAGGATGCGCGGTATCAAAGGTAGTAAAAAGACCGGATTGGGTAGAGCGCCCCTTGCTGTTGAGATGTCTCACCGTGGTATCAAAACCAAGCAACCCATGTCTAAAGACCCAAGAAGATATCGTCAGTATCTTGGACAACAAGAGGCTAGACAGAGGTTGGGTAATGTCAGGACTGTAGCATCAGCACCCCCTCGTTTCGGTGCTCGTTCCTATCATGCTGGTCCCACTGGTGCTGGTACGCTTCAGGCTCTTTTACCCGGTGTCTCTCAAATGGCTAATCCGGTAGGAGTACGAAAGCCGGGAGTAGGAATAGGTAATCTTCAACCCGGATTAATACCTCATCGCTCTTCACCTGTTGGGAATACTGGGGCCCCTCCTGTTCCTTCTATACCTTCTGTGGGTTCACAGATACGGCCTCCTTCTGTCGGGGTTACACCTCAAATGCAACACCCAATGCCCACTCCACCCACTCCACCCACTCCACTCCCTTCAAGTAATATGCAAATGAGTGAGGATAAGATAGAGGGTAGTGATATCCTCAAGAGAAGCCCTTTCAATTATTCTGAGATGACTGAACTGAGGCAACTTCTTCATGCCGCTAAAAGGGCACTGAAGCGTAAGGAGCGACAGAGAAAAGGGAAAGGAGACAAGGATACCGGCGGTGCAGGTAGTAATCTACCCAAGCATCCTGCTAATGGGCCTAAGCAGACTAACAGGAATCAAGGTGCTACAGATGACCCCCTTAACGAGCCTCGTACTTTTGGGTTAGACCCAATAAGTCACATTAGTGGAAAGGGTGGTAGAACAGCATGATGATTATCAAAAGTCTTCATAGATTCTATGATATCAAGAAAGGAGAGGGCATTCTTTCCTATGACCCCGATACCGGCGTAAAAGCCATGCATTTCTTCCCTCCACCTGAAGCCATAGACTTGGACCCTTCACAACCTGATTTACCTGCTTGGGCGCATACTGGTGGTACTAGTGAGGTGGGCGGTAAGACATGGAATGGTGTGGGAAAGATAATTCCGGGTGAGTGGAAAAAGAGTCCTCATGGGGATATGTATTGGTCAGGTGAAAAAGGTAAGGAGTATCGTCATGGTATAGACGCGGTGATAAAACATCTAGGTCATGTTATCGAGGATAAGTATCCTGATGGTAAGGTTCCTTTTCAGGGTCAGACATTATCTGCTAGTGATGTAGTGGGTATGGCTATCAAACTTTACAACAAGGACCATCCTGATGAGTCACAACATCTCCCAGATGAGAACAGTATGGAATGGAGAAAACTAGTCTCTACTAATTTCCAACAAGGTTTAGATTCTGTTGGGAAGAAAAGGGCTCTTACTGGAATAGAGCAGACTAATAGAGGCCCTGTGAAAGCAGATGGGGGCCTTGGCTCGCTTATGACTATGAATGAGAACTCATTCAAACCGGGTGGTACATACCACACAGATAGGCATTTGGAGTCCTATAGAACACCTTTCAATACGCATTTGCTTGAGTTCATGGGAGTGCTTGGCTTACTTGATAGGTACAAGATGGCGGGTGGGCAAAAGGATTTACCTTCTCATCTCAAAGATAGAAGAGGTTTCATTGCTCCTACTGCTCAAGGGCTTCTTGCTCCTAATCACATTAGAATAAACCGCAGGTTAGCCCAACAGCACGAGGACGCTTTGGGTATACCGCCTCAAGACACACCACAAGGACAGGTTCATCCACATGAGATACTACATCATATGCCTGACTCGTTTTTCAGTCATGAGAAGATAAAGCAAGGTCGAGCGCCTAATCTTGACCATAATGTGGATGATATGATGAATATGGCTTCTAATCTACCACCGGAAGTGCTTAACTCAGCGGCTTTCATGTTCGCTGGTAAGCCATTGACTGTTGGTGATGCGTTAAGTAACGCGACGACGACGAAAGAATGGTTGCGTCAAGTCTCTAATATTGGTGGCGCTTATCCTTTCTTATTCGGACGAATGAACCAAGGCGTTGGTAAGCAGATAGGAGAGATGCTTGGGGGTCTTGAACCCGGTTCTCCAGCGGAGTTGTCGTATGAAGATATGTTGACTCATATCACACCGGGGGGGCATAAATTCATCTCTCATCAAAGGGCAAAGCAAGGAGCGCCAGATGTGACTGGGATATGGGCTCGTATGTTGATGCATGGTCCTAGTAAAGACAACCCAGATGTTAGTGCGATGAAAGACGCTGGACCAGCGGTAGATGCAATGGGCCAACCTATTGATGTGAGTGTGAATAGATACACGGCAGAGAAAATGGCTGAAGTCATGGCTATTGGTCTTGGGCATATGCCAAAAAGAACGCTGGGAGAAGTCCCGCTTGCTCCTATGGCTGAGAATAAACCAATGGGGAGGCCAAAATTAGATGAATTCGGAAAACCTCTTTTGCATGCAGATGTTCATGGGCAGAGTTTCCCTGACCATATCGAGCAATTCAGATATCCCAATGACAACGGTGGCGAAGGAGAAATACCACTTCCTAGCACCGCCCCTGCCCCCTTGCTTCCACCACCAGCACCAATAACATCAACCACAACTTCTATCCATCGTCCTCCCCCTGTTACAAGTGGTGCTCCTGCCGCATCCCCTTCTCCAGATTCCGCTGCAGGAGTACCACCAATAATTACGACACCTCCTAATCTAGCAGACGCAAGAGCGTCTTTCGCTCATGCCACTCCTGAGCAAGTTAGAGAATTGTATCAATTGATGAATCCGGGTAGAAGTGTTGGAGAAGGTAGGTTAAGTCCATTGGAAAGAAGGTTTCAGAGTGGGATTGCTGACCCACAACAGACTCAGTTGAATCTGAGTCAAGATGTTTTTAATATGGAAAACAGAATCATCAAGATGATGGAAGACATGCAACTCAAGGACGCCGTAGTTGATGATGAGGTTTTGAAGCACATACCAAAGGGTGCTTTCGATGTCTCTAGTGAGAGTGATGTGAAGTTCCTTGCGAATTGTTTGGATATTACCACTCATGATGTGCGGAGCATTGCTGTTTCCAAAGGGGACTGGCATCGCATTGCTAAAAGGTACGGTTTTACTCCGGTTGTCGTGAAGGCAGTCAAAGTGACTTTCAGGGGGGCTTGAGATGGGTAAAGTCTATGTCAAGAAAGCAGATTTATCCAGTGGGATAACGAATGTATTAGAATCAATGGGTATAGGTCAATCACCAGAGAAAATAGCAAGAGAAGTTGGGGAAAGGCAAATTGGTGATTTTGATTT
>Ga0310345_10004088_pt1 | contig 13450 bp, 12 predicted proteins | sample HC15DNA20500_MG_FD_204667 | JGI IMG/M metagenome (GOLD analysis project Ga0310345, IMG submission 204667) | Marine microbial communities from station ALOHA, North Pacific Subtropical Gyre - HC15-DNA-20-500_MG | ecosystem: Environmental > Aquatic > Marine > Oceanic | place: Pacific Ocean: North... | reverse complement strand
GCTGTCGTTGACCGATTCCCAAACCTCGCGCGTGATCCCGGCGCGGACCATGCGGGCGTTGGTGCGCGCGAGTTCGCACATCGTGAGGACGTTGCCGGGGTTGTCCTTGTCGCGCAGGATGAAGTTGGTGACGTTGGGGCCGGCATAGTCGGTGCCGAACTTGGCCTCATAGAGCCCGCGCAGGCCGAGGGTGACGATGACCGAGCGCCACTCATCACTGGCATCGCGTGCATCGCGGGTGAGCGCCATGCGGAAGCCGGCCTCGATCAGACGCGCGGTGTTTTCCGCCCGCTCTAGATTGCGGAAGAGCCAGAAGATGCCGTTGGCGGAGCGGCCTAGCATGCGCCTGCCCCTGCCAATCCGTCCCGTTCGTCCCGAGCGAAGTCGAGGGACAAAGGCAGAGCGAAGCCGAGGCTCCACGCGTATCGGTTCTCGGCTACGCTCGAACCGGCCCCTCGACTTCGCTCGGGGCGAACGGGGTGGAGGGGAGCCGCGGTGTCAGTCATCGAGCACCCAGCTGTCCTTGGTGCCCCCGCCCTGCGACGAGTTCACCACCAGCGAGCCCTTCTTGAGCGCGACACGGGTAAGACCGCCGGGGGTGATGTCGATCCCGGCAGGGGACACCAGCACGAAGGGCCTGAGGTCCACATGGCGCGGGGTGAGCCCGGCGCGGCTGAGGATCGGCACGGTGGAGAGCGAAAGCGTCGGCTGCGCGATGTAGTTGTGCGGGCGTGCGGCGAGCTTGGCGGCGAAGGCGGCGATTTCCTTCTTCGACGAGGTCGGCCCGATCAGCATGCCATAACCGCCCGATCCGTGGACTTCCTTCACGACCAGTTCGCTCAGGTGTTCGAGCACGTACTTGAGCGCGTCCGGCTCCGAACAGCGCCAGGTCGGCACGTTCTGCAGGATGGGTTTCTCGCCGGTGTAGAACTCGACGATTTCGGGCATGAACGAGTAGATCGCCTTGTCATCGGCGATGCCGGTGCCCGGCGCATTGGCGATGGTGATCCCGCCGGCGCGGTAGACGTCCATGATGCCCGAGACGCCGAGCTGGCTTTCGGGCTTGAAGGTCAGGGGATCGAGGTAGTCGTCGTCAACGCGGCGATAGAGCACGTCGATCGGCTGGTAGCCACGCGTGGTGCGCATGGCGATGCGGCCGTTCTCGACGCGCAGATCGCTGCCTTCGACGAGCTCGGCGCCCATCTGGTCGGCGAGGAAGGCATGCTCGAAATAGGCCGAATTGTAGATGCCGGGGGTGAGCACCGCGACCACCGGCTGGTGCCCCTTGGCGGCCGGCGGCAGGCAGGCGGCAAGGCTGCGTGCGAGCCGGCGGGGATAGTCCGAAACCTCGCGCACGCGGACGCGCGTGAACAGTTCCGGGAACATCGCCATCATCGTCTCGCGGTTCTCCAGCATGTAGGAGACGCCCGAGGGGGTGCGCGCATTGTCCTCCAGCACCATGAAATCGTCTTCGCCGGTGCGGACGAGATCGATGCCGACAATGTGCGTGTAGACCCCGCCGGGCGGCGTGAAGCCGACCATCTGCGGGAGGAACGCGGGGTTCCTTTCCAGGAGGCGCGCGGGCAGGCGGCCCGAGCGGACGATTTCCTGCCGATGGTAAAGATCATGGAGGAACGCATTGAGCGCGCGCACCCGCTGCTCGATCCCGCGCGAGAGGCGGCGCCACTGCTGCGCGGTGATGATGCGCGGGACCATGTCGAACGGGATCAGCCGCTCTTCCGCGTCCTCGTTGCCATAGACGTTGAAGGTGATGCCGGTGCGGCGGAAGAACGCCTCCGCCTCCGTCCCCTTGCGGCGGAGCAGGTCTGCCGGCTGTTCCTGATACCACTCGCTGTACCCGCGATAGGCGGGGCGCACCGCGCCATCGGCGGTGAACATCTCATCATACGATGAGGGCGAGGCTGCTTTCATGCGATCATCCCGTGAAAGGGAAGCTTGCACAGCAGGAAGCCTTTGCCAAGCGCATTGCTGCAAGTGCGAGACAAAATTGTAACCGATCTGCACCGGCAAAGTGTTTCGCCGCTTGGTGCTTGCTATGCCGCCTTTCCGGTGACACGTTTAACCAACCGGCTAAATCAGGCCCGCATTGCTTACCCGGTCTGTCCTGAGCTTGTCGAAGGATCGTTCTTTCTTGGTCGCGCAGCGTTTCGTGGCAAGAACAAGGACAGTGCTTCGACAAGCTCAGCATGGACGGGTTTGGGGATGCCCTTCAGACTTTAAGTTCGAAGCTCGAAGCAACAGGAGAGACTGCGATGGCCACGATCCATCACCGCACTTGCCATATCTGCGAGGCCAATTGCGGCGTGCTGGTGGAAGTCGAAGGGCGGCAGATCCTCTCGATCAAGGGCGATCCGGACAACCCGCTTTCGCGCGGCCATATCTGCCCCAAGGCGACCGCGCTGGAGGACCTGCAGAACGATCCCGACCGCCTGCGGAGGCCGCAGAAGCGGGTGGGCGATACATGGCACGAAATCAGCTGGGACCAGGCCTTTGCCGAGATCGGCGAGAAGACGCGCGCGATCCTCGCCCGCGATCCGGCGAGCACTGCGACTTATGTCGGTAACCCCAATGCGCATTCCTATGGCAATGCGCTGAACGCGCATCACCTGACAAAGGCGCTGGGAACGAAGAACCAGTTTTCCGCCAGCACGGTGGACCAGATGCCGCATCAGGTCGCAAACCTGCTGCTTTATGGCCATGCCAGCATGTTCGGCATTCCGGACATCGACCGCACCGAGACGCTGATCATTATCGGCGGCAATCCGATGGCCTCGAACGGCTCGGTATGGACCGTGCCCGATTTCCGCAACCGGGTGCGCGCCTTGAAAGCGCGCGGGGGCCATCTGGTGGTGATCGATCCGCGCCGGACGGAAACGGCCAAGATCGCCGACCGGCATCTGTTCGTGAAGCCCGCGAGCGACGTGTTCCTGCTGGTGGCGCTGCTGAAGGCAGTCATGGCGCGCAGGCCGCATCAGCCGGTGCAGGAGTTTGTGACAGGGCTCGATGACGTCGCAGCCCTGCTGACCCGTTTTGACGATGCGGCCTGCTGCGCGGCTTCTGGGGTATCCGCCGAAGATGTCGCGTGGCTGGCGGACCGGCTCACTGCGGGTCCCGCTGCGATCTATGGCCGCCTTGGTATCGCGACGCAGCGGCACGGCACGCTCAATGCGTGGCTAATCGCGTTGATCAACATCGCGGCCGGGCAGCTGGACCGCGAGGGCGGGACGGTGTTTCCCATACCCGCGCTCGATACGCTCTCGATGCTGCCGCGCGGGTCGCTCGGCAAGTTCACCTCACGCGTATCGCAGCACAAGTCCGTGCTCGGCGAGTTTCCCGCCGCCGCGCTCGCAGAGGAGATCGAAACCGAGGGGCCGGGCCAGATCAAGGCGCTGTTCGTGGTGGCCGGCAATCCGGTGCTTTCGACGCCGAACGGGCCGCGGCTCGACAAGGCGCTGGAGAGCCTCGCGCTGATGGTCTCGGTCGACATGTACCGAAACGCCACCAGCCGCCGCGCGCACTATATCCTGCCGCCGACTGGTCCGCTGGAGCGCGACCATTACGGCCTGTTCCTGCTGCCGATGGCGGTGCGCAACGTAGCCGTCTATTCGCCGCCGACGCTGGAGAAGGAAGACCCGGCCGCCCTGCATGACTGGGAAATCCTGCGCGGCCTGGCACAAGCGATCAGCGGCAAGCCGGTGCAGGAGCCGACCCCGCGCGAGGCGCTTGACGGAATGCTGCAGGGCGGCCCCTACAAGGTATCCTTGGCGGAAGTGGAAGCTGCGACCTCGGGCCTCGATTTCGGGCCGCCAAAGACGGGTGTGCTGCCGGAGCGGCTGCGGAGCGATGACCAGACCATCAACTGTGCCATCCCCGAGTTCATGGACGCGCTGGCGGTGTTGGAAGTGCCAGCCGAGAGCAACGGCAAGCTCACGCTGATCGGGCGGCGGCATTTGCGCACCAACAATTCGTGGCTCGCCAACAGCCACCGCCTGACCAAGGGGCCGAACCGCTGCACCTTGATGATCCATCCGGATGACGCGGCGGCGGCAGGCCTTGCGGATGGCGAGATGGCCATCGTCCGCTCGTCGTCAGGCGAGATCTGCATCCCCGCCGAAGTGACCGACGACATGATGCCCGGCACCGTCTCGATCCCCCACGGCTGGGGACACGATCTGCCCGGCATGGCGATGCAGGTGGCCAAGGCGCGCGCCGGGGTAAGTGCCAACGCGCTGACGGAATCGGGCGCGCTTGATCCGCTGTCCGGGAATGCGGCGCTGTCCGGCGTGCAGGTAGAAGTGGCGAAGGCGGTGCTGGAAGCGGCGGAATAGACCTCAGCCGTCTTCCTTGCCGGTGCATTCGCCGTTGTGCTTGGCGCTGATCTGCATTTCCATCGACATCGCCTTGCCTTCCGGCCCGGCGCCGTTGATCGACATCGTCATCTGGTAGGTATCGGGCGTGTAGCTGCCCTGCATCGTCATCGTTTGCTTGCCCTGCTCGGCGTTGCAGGTCATCTTCGCATCGATCTTGCCGCCGCCCATGCTGAAGTTGTCGTACTTGCAGCGCTTGTCGGCCTGCCCGAAGAACTTGCCGTCAGGCTTTTCGGCCTCTTCCTTGGTCAGGCAGCTGGCGAACGTGCGGTCCTTGCCGAGGATCTTCGACATCATCGCCTTGGCCTCAGGCGGCATGCCTTCCATCTCCATGTTGACGAACTTCATCGTCGAATCCCAGCGACCGGGATTGAACTTCAGCCCCGCGTCGGAAACCTTCTTCGCGACATCGGAGACGCTTTCATTCTTGGCAGTCACCGATTTCTCACTGCCGCATCCGGCGAGGGCCAGTGCAGCCGAGAGGGCGATCAGGGGCAGGATCGGCAGGCGCATCGGGCAGGTTCCTCTCGCTTGTGTCGGAGGAAGGCTAACACTGCGGGCGGCGCATTCCAATGACGCGCGTCATAGGTCTAGAAACCATAGAGCAGGGTCAACCGGCTGGTGGTGTCAGTCAGGGTCCGCGCGACGCCGGAGCCGGCCTCGTGCTGCAGCGTATAGGACAGCCGCGCCTTGAGCTTGCTACTGAGGCGTGAATCCACGGCTGCCAATGTGTAGTAGGTTCGCCGCACCGCATCGAAATAGGTGCTGACTTCCTGGCTGTAGCTGAGCGTCGGCGTGAGCCGCAGCTTGAGATCGGCGAGCGCGACGGCCGAGAGCGTCTGCTCCTGCGGGCCATCGACCGGCTGCGTCACGCGCATGGCGGGCCCGGCCTTGATGCTGAGCTTGCGGCCATCGCCATCGAGCAGGTTGTAGCCAAGCCCGGCGGAGAGGCTGTAGCGATCGACAAAACCCTGAAACCTGTCGCGCTCATATTGGCCGAGGCCGAAGACATAGCCGTGGTCGTCGAACTTGTAGTTTGGCTCCAGCGTAAGACGGACCTGGTTGCGCGTCACTTCGCTGGACGTCTTCTGGTAGTCGATCCGCCCCGAGGTCGCGACGCGCCAGCGCCCGCGCTCGGCGATCACCGTCAGGCGGCCGACAAAGCCCGATCCCGGCGCGCTGCCGGTGCTGAGGAACGCGCCCAGTTCGCCTTCGCCGCTCCACTTGACCGGCATTTCGAACGTGGCGGGCTGGAAGGCAGCCGCGTCCTTCACCAGCGTGTCCAGCTTGACCCCGGCTTGCGCCAGCGGGACCGGTTCGGCCAGCCACACCGCCCGATTGCGCCGCGCAACCCACTCCGCAATGGCCGCCTGCGCTTCGGGATGCGTCTGCTGCAGATACTGGACGAGCGAATCAAGCGCGCGCGGATCGTGCGCGGCTTCGACGGCGGTCAGCACCTCCACCATCGCGGGCGGCAGCGGTGCGGTATCCTGCGCTCGGGTGGGCGCCGCCGAAAACAGGCCCAGCAGGACAGCGGTTGCGGCGGTGCGTTGATAGACTTTCAGGGTCCCGATCCTTCGCAAGCCGCGCGCGGGCGGTGGATGTTCACGCTATCGCAGCGCAGCAATATAGCAAACGCACCTTCGTGCCTATCCATCGCCTGCGGCTTGCCTGTGCGCGGTTTGTTCCCCATATCTGCGCCATGGCCGAACTCGTGATCCGCAGAGGGCTGGAAGAGCCCGATACCTCCGCAAACTTTGTGCCGCACAAGCCCGCGCGGCCGGAGAAATCGGAAGGCGGCAAGCCCTTCAAGGTGATCTCGGACTACCAGCCCGCGGGCGACCAGCCGACCGCGATCGCCGATCTCGTGGCCTCGGCGCGGGACGGTGAGGCGACCCAGGTGCTGCTGGGCGTGACGGGCAGCGGCAAGACCTTCACGATGGCCAAGGTGATCGAGGAACTGCAGCGCCCGGCCCTCATCCTCGCGCCCAACAAGATCCTTGCCGCGCAGCTCTATGGCGAGATGAAGAGCTTCTTCCCGGAGAACGCGGTCGAGTATTTCGTCTCGTACTACGACTACTACCAGCCCGAAGCCTATGTGCCCCGGTCGGACACCTACATCGAGAAGGAAAGCTCGGTGAACGAGGCGATCGACCGGATGCGCCATTCGGCGACGCGCGCGCTGCTGGAGCGGGACGACGTGATCATCGTCGCCTCGGTCTCGTGCCTCTACGGCATCGGCTCGGTCGAGACCTATTCGGCGATGGTGTTCGACCTGAAAGTGGGTGAAAGCGTCGACAACCGCGAGATCATCCGCAAGCTGGTGGCGCTGCAGTACAAGCGCAACGATGCCGCCTTCCAGCGCGGCAATTTCCGCGTGCGCGGGGACAACCTCGAAATCTACCCCTCGCACTATGAAGACATGGCCTGGCGTGTCTCGTTCTTCGGCGACGAGATCGAGGAGATCGTCGAGTTCGATCCGCTGACGGGCAAGGCGGGCACGAAGCTGAGCAAGGTGCGCATCTACGCCAATTCGCACTACGTGACGCCCGGGCCGACGATGAAGCAGGCGGTGGACGCGATCCGCTTCGAGCTCTCCGAGCGGCTCAAGGAACTGGAGGCGGAGGGCAAGCTGCTGGAGGCGCAGCGGCTGGAGCAGCGCACCAATTTCGATCTCGAGATGATCCACGCCACCGGCAGCTGCGCCGGGATCGAGAACTATTCGCGCTTCCTGACCGGGCGCCTACCGGGCGAGCCGCCGCCAACGCTGTTCGAATACCTGCCCGACAACGCGCTGCTGTTCGTCGACGAAAGTCACCAGACTGTGCCGCAGATCGGCGCGATGTCCAAAGGCGACCACCGCCGCAAGATCACACTGGCCGAATACGGCTTCCGCCTGCCGAGCTGCATCGACAACCGCCCGCTGCGCTTCAACGAGTGGGACGCGATGCGCCCGCAGACCATCGCAGTTTCGGCGACGCCCGGCACGTGGGAAATGGAGCAGTCCGGTGGCGTGTTTGCCGAACAGGTAATCCGCCCCACCGGCCTGATCGACCCGCCGGTCGATATCCGCCCGGTCGAGGACCAGGTGCAGGACTGCATCAACGAATGCCGCAAGACCGCGCAGAACGGCTACCGCACGCTGGTGACCACGCTGACCAAACGCATGGCGGAGGACTTGACCGAGTTCATGCACGAGGCGGGGCTAAAGGTGCGCTACATGCACTCGGACGTCGAGACCTTGGAGCGCATCGAGCTGATCCGCGACCTCAGGCTGGGCGTCTATGACGTGCTTGTCGGCATCAACCTGCTGCGCGAGGGGCTCGATATTCCCGAGTGCGGGCTGGTGTGCATTCTGGACGCGGACAAGGAAGGCTTCCTGCGCAGCGAGACCTCGCTGATCCAGACAATCGGCCGCGCCGCGCGCAATGTCGATGGCCGGGTGATCCTCTATGCCGACCGCATGACCGGCAGCATGGAGCGCGCCATCGCCGAGACCGACCGGCGGCGCGAGAAGCAGCGCGCCTACAACGAACTCCACGGTATCACGCCTGAATCGATCAAGCGCGACATCCACGACATCGTCGCCGACACCGCGAGCCGTGACGGCGTGCTGGTGGAGATCGAGGCGGAAGGCGGGGCCAACAACCTCGTCGGCCACAACCTGCGCGCCTATATCGAAGAGCTCGAAAAGAAGATGCGCGCGGCGGCAGCGGATCTGGAGTTCGAGGAGGCCGGGCGCCTGCGCGACGAGATCCGGCGGCTGGAAGCGGACGAGCTTGGCCTGCCGGACGCGGAGAAGAAGGCGCCGCTGGTGGGGCGCAGCAACGAGGGCAAGCCGGGGACGAGGAAGACGCGGTTTGGCAAGACGCAGAGGAAGTGGGGGCGGTAGACAGATATTGGGACTTATATAAATTATTGCTCTATATAACTTTTTATTTTTCCATGTGCATAATCGACGCGAAACTTTGGCGGAAACGTGCCTATGTGCCTAATGAGTCGGCTGCAACTTGGAAATGCAGCCATGACCCAGATCGCCAAACTCTACGCCCGCCTGCTCGCCAACCCCAATCTCGCGCTGTCCTTCCGCGATTTCCTCGCGCTCGTCGCCGCGTTCGGCTTCACCCATGCCCGCACCAGCGGCAGCCACCAATCGTGGGTTCATCCCGATTGCCCGCGCCTCCTCGTGCTGCAGCCCAAGGGCAAGGAGGCGAAGCGCTATCAAGTCCGGCAGTTTCTTGATATGATCGAGGAATTCGGGCTGAAGATGGAAGAATGACCGACCACCGCTATCACATCAACGTGTTCTGGTATCCCGACGACGATTGCTGGATCGCCGACGTGCCTGATTTGCGCCCCTGTTCTGCCCATGGCGCGACGCCTGCAGAGGCACTTGCCGAGGCTGAAGTGGCCATCGCGCTTTGGCTGGAAACCGCTCGCCAACGCAATTTCGTAATCCCCGAACCGCGCTATCGTCCGGCCATCTACGCGGCCGGTTGACCGCAACCTGCAGCGGCGCTACCGTTGCTCTGCTTGCAAAAATCGCCCAAATCTGCTAGCAGTCTGATCGCAAAAGGATCAGCAGATGGCCACCGCAACCGCCCGCAATGTCGATGACAAGGACTATGCCGCGCTGGCCGAGATGGCGGCGGCGAACGGGCGTTCGATTTCCGAGGAACTGCGCGCTCTGATCGCCGAGGCGGCGCGGAAGCGGCGGCTGGAGGAATTGATGGCCAAGATACGCGAGGTTCGCGAACGGAATCCTCTCCGGCTTGCCCCGGGGGAGGACGCCGTGTCGCTGATCCGCGCAATCCGGGACGAGGAATGACCATTCTCGATGCCAGCGTCGCGGTCAAATGGTTCATCCGCGAAATCAGTTCAGACGAAGCCGACCGATTGCTCGGCAGCGCGGAGCCCCTCTTCGCGCCCGATCTCTTCGTGATCGAAGTGGCTGCGGCGTTGGTCCGCAAGGCGAACATGGACAAGTCCAATCGCAGTGCGAGTGAGGCGGGGCTCGCCAGTTTCGCAGAAATGCTCGCCCACGACGTGGTACGGATCGAAGCCACGAGGATACCAGACATGATGGCCGCATCCCGGCTCGCACTCGATCTCGGGCATCCCCTCAAGGATTGCATCTATCTTGCGCTCGCGATGAAAATGGGCTGCGAGCTTTTGACCTGCGATCTGCGTTTTGCCACCAAGGCGCGGGGGACATGGACGAAGATTCGGGTGCTTGAAGGATAACAATGTCAAAGTCGCGCACCGCGCCCTTGTGTCTGCTGCTTGCCCTTGCCGCCTGCTCGCAATCCGCCGCGAACCCGGCTGGTGGGGATGGCCCGATCAATGCCGTGCGAGTCGCGATGCCGGCGGACAGCGTCGCGCCGATGCCGATACGGCCCAAGGATGCCAAGGGCGCGTGGGTCTCGGCGCCTGATGGCAGCGCCAAATTCGGCTATCCGGGGGAGGCCGCACTGCTCAGCCTTGAATGCCGGAACGGCGCGCTGGTGGTGACACGCAATGTCGCTGCGCCGGTGGGGGCCTCGGCGCTCTTTGCCTTGCAGGGGAGCGGCTATATCCTGCGCCTGCCGGTCGATGCCACGGCCCTGCCCGGCCAGAGCGGCTATGTCTGGCGCGGCGCCATTGCCGCCGACGATATGCGGCTCAAGCTGTTCAAGGCGAAATTTGCCGGAACGCTGCCGGGTGGCGGACATATCGAAGTGCCCGCCAGCGACGTCCCAGGCGCGCTGATCAAGCGGTGCGCGGGCAGCTAGAGCTTGCCGAACCTGGCCTCGTAGGCCGCCGTATCGCCGCCCGCGAGCAGCTTGGCCTGCTCGATCCAGTTGTCCCGCGTCGCCCGCCCGGCAAAGGCGCCGAGCTGTGCATCGATCCGCGCGACGTCCTCATCGGTCCACGCGGCGATTTCAGCATAGCGGGTGACGCCCAGTGCCCGCAAAGCTGTGCTGATCTTAGGGCCGAGGCCCTTGATCCGGGTCAGGTCATCGCCTCCCTCGGACGGCGGCGGAGCTTCGGCCACCACCGGCGGAGGGACAATTGCGGCGGCTGGCGGCGCATCGATCAGCGCGGAGTTGCGTGCGGCGGGAGCGGCGCCTTCCGACAGCACATCGCGGTATTCGCGCTTTTCCGGTAGTGATTTGCCGCGCCGGAGCAGGAACACCAGCGCCAGCACGAGCACGAGTGCAATCGCGCCGACCAGCACCGCGTTCGCCTGAATCCATTCCATCATCGTCAACCCTCAGCATCCGCCGGACACGCGCCTTTCCCACGCGCGCCGGGGAATGCCAAGAGGGGTGTTGTCAGGGACGGGCGAGCGATCCGGCCAGCGACACCAGCTTCACAAATTCCGCGCGCGAATAGTCGCGCGATTCCCCGGCGAGCGCGCTCACCTGCTGCCAGCCGTAGTTCGCCAGCATCGGATCGCCGCGCAGCTTCTGCCCATAGGCGGCGACCGCGACCGCAAAGGCCATGTCTCCCCTTGGCGAAGCGGCGCTGGCGATCAGGCTTTTCGGCACAGGTCGCTCGATCAGGCGCGAGGTCTTTTCGCCCGGGAGCTTGTAGCGCAGTTTCACGAAGGCGAGTTCGCTGCCTGCCGGCCCGGGCGCGGCGGGCGCTTCCTCGTAGCGGCGCGGGCCGATCCAGCCCTTGGCGCCTGCGGGGACGATCTCGTAGATCGCGGTGACCTGATGGCCCGCGCCGATCTCGCCCGCATCGACCTTGTCGTTGTTGAAGTCCTCCTCGCGCAGCGCCCGGTTCTCGTAGCCGACAAGGCGGTATTGCGAGACGGCGGCAGGGTTGAATTCGACCTGGATCTTCACATCGCCTGCGATAGTGAAGAGGGTGGAGGACATCTGCTCGGCGAGCACCTTGCGCGCTTCGAGGGCGGTGTCGATGTAGGCGTAGTTACCGTTTCCGTGGTCGGCGATCTGCTCCATCATCGCTTCGTTGTAGTTGCCCTGCCCGAACCCCAGCGTGGTGAGCGTGATGCCGCTGTCGCGCTGCTTTTCGACCATTTCGAGCAGCGCCTTGGTGTCCGAGACGCCCACGTTGAAATCGCCGTCGGTGGCCAGCAGGATGCGGTTCACCCCGTCCTTGATGAAGCTCTGCCGTGCGACTTCGTAGGCCAGTTGCAGCCCCGCCCCGCCTGCGGTCGAGCCGCCCGCCTGCAATTGATCGAGCGCGGCGCGGATCAGGCCCTTGTCGTTTGTCGGTGGCAGGACCAGCCCTGCTGCGCCTGCGTAGACGACAATCGAGACGCGGTCCTGGGCTTTCAGTTCCTCGGCAAGCCCCATCAGCGCGGTCTTGACGAGGGGCAGCTTGTCCGGGTCCTGCATCGAACCCGAAACGTCGACCAGAAACACGAGGTTCGCCGGTGGCCGCTGACTGCGCGGCAAGTCGTACCCGCGCAGGCCGACGCGCAGCAGGCGGGTCTCGGCGTTCCATGGAGTCACCGCCATGTCGGTCGTCACGCTGAAGGGCGCCTCGCGCTTTTCGGGCAGCGGATAGTCGTAGCGGAAGTAGTTGATCAGTTCCTCGGTGCGCACCGCGTCCCTAGGCGGCAACTGGCCCTGCGTGAGGAACCGCCGCGCATTGGCATAGGCGCCGGTATCGACATCGATGGAGAAAGTGGAGACGGGCTCGTTGCGGGTGAGGTGGACGGGACTGACCTCCTTGCCGTCATAGCGCTCGCGGCCGGGATCGCTGGGCACGATCACCGAGGGGACCTGGATATACCGGCCTTCCTTCACCGCCCTGTTCGCCAGCATCGGCGCGGCAGCCGGTGGAGGCGGTGGCGAAGGCGGCGCGTTGTAGGCGATGCCGTCGGCCGGCTGCTGCCGAGTCGCGGTGACGATGATGTCGGTGGCCGCTTCCGGCGCGGCCTCCCGTTTTGCCGCGCATCCTGCCATCAACGTGCCGCACATCAGCGCGGCCACAAGCATCCTCTTTGCCATCGGGTCGGTCCTTCCCATCGAGCGTTGGCGCCCCCGACGGTAGGACACGGTTTTACCCGTGAATGGCGACTGAACGTGCCGCGCGCGCGGCGAAGCGTTCTTCAGAGTGTCTGCTTGCGGAACAGGATGCGGTCTTCCGGGCCGAACCCGCGCCGCCAGATCACCACGCCGTAAACCCCGAGAATGGCGGGAATACCGAAGGCGAGCTCGACCCATTCGGGGGTCAGTTTTGCCGCAAATCCGACGACGACCGCGGGCGCGGCCGCCCAGATCAGCGGCCAGCGCCAGTTGCTGATGCGTTCGTGCAGGATGCTACCGAGCAGCCAGGACTTGGCGAGCGAGGCACAAGCCAGCGCGATGGCCAGCGCCGCCGCCGCGCCCGCCGCCTGCATCAGCGGATCGAGCCCCGCCCGCCGCGCCGCCAGCATGAAGCCCACCGTGAGCGCGCCCTGAAGCGCAATGGTGCCGAGGCTGATCCAGAGGTTGCGGATGCGCGCGACGTAGATCAGTGCCGCCTCGCTGACCACGGCGGTTGCCGCAGCGACTTCGGCGGCGAGCAGCAGCGCGAGCGCGGCGGTCCCGGCGACGAAGTTCGGCCCGACCAGACCCATCACGGCCGCACCGGGAATGCCGAGCGCGAGCGCCACCCCGGCCTGCGCCGCAATGATCCAGAAGCCGACCTGACAGACTTGTCGTGCCACCGCCGGGAAGTTGCCGCTCTGCAGATTGCGCGTGATCACCGGGCCGAGAATCGGCTCGAAACTGGTCTTGAGCTTCTGCGGCAAGGTCGCGACCTGCTGCGCGACGTAATAGATGCCCACGACCGCCGGAGGCGCCTGGAACACGCCGAGGAGGAACAGGTCGAGCTTGCGCGTGCCCCATTCGACCGCGTCCGCCCCCGCCAGCGGCAGGTTGCTTCCCGCGAGCCGCAGGAGGTCGATCGGACGCGGCGACCATTGGCGCGGCACGCCGTAGCTGCGCAGCAGCGGCACGAAGGCGGTCAGCGTCGCAGCGAAGATCGAGGCGACATAGGCGAGGATCAGCCCGCTTTCGCGCAGACCGATGACCCACATGCCGGCCAGCCAGACAAGACCA
>Ga0310345_10004087_pt1 | contig 13451 bp, 10 predicted proteins | sample HC15DNA20500_MG_FD_204667 | JGI IMG/M metagenome (GOLD analysis project Ga0310345, IMG submission 204667) | Marine microbial communities from station ALOHA, North Pacific Subtropical Gyre - HC15-DNA-20-500_MG | ecosystem: Environmental > Aquatic > Marine > Oceanic | place: Pacific Ocean: North... | reverse complement strand
CGTGCATTCCTGCTAGAGCATCTAGACGAGGCAAAACGGATTCTGAACTACGAGGCGGATAACACGCACCTACACGAGGCGTAACCCGTCATCGGCGCGGTCTAACCCCGAAACCTTCGCACGATCCACCGAACAGTCCAGCCAAACACGTAGTGGAGCAAGAGCGGACCCGCCATAGTTGCGTACGTTGAGTCCGTCGAGGGTCTTCGGAACCGTCGGTCGTCAGGGTTGGCCGGTCGCGGCCATCTCATCTGCACGCTGTCCAGCCAGCATGACGGGCATCGAGTAGTTCCCTTCGTGACAGGCGTACTCATACATCGGTTCCGGGTTCCGGAACATTGTCACCGACGCCGTCCACGGACTCGTCCAGGTTTCGGGATCGGTCACCGTGAACTCGTAGATGAGCGTGTCGGCGTCCACGCGAGTGAACCGCTCGACCAGATGCGCGTGTTCCGTGGTTCCTCGCCACCGTCTCTTCTCAGCGAAGTTCCTGCTCTCGATGACGAGCGTCTCGCCCTCCCAGTGACCACGCGAATCGCCTGACCACTGGCGGACAGCTTGGTGGAGACGGGGCCGCCCGTCGAGCGGTTCAAGCAGGATCGGAGCACTGCCGGTGTCAGCGTGGCCGATCAGGCGTTACATAGCTTCGCGGAGAAACTGACACGCGAGCCATGGACCGTGACCAAGGACGACGTCGACAAGCTGCGCCGATACGGATTCAGCGACAAGCAACTCAGTGACGCCGTGCAAGTCATCTCATATTTCAACTACATCAACCGTGTCGCCGACGGGCTGGGTGTGGACCTCGAAGACGTCATGTCACCCCGTCCCGAGGCGCTGCGCGGCTAGAAACCGAAAATTGGCGGCCATAAATTCAGGTTGGGTGTGATAGATGTACTGACCCCCTCTTACAAAATAGTGGTTGGAAGGCGGGACTATCTCCGGCTGCTGTCACGGAGCGTCCGTATCTGCCGAACCGCGGCATCGATTTGCATCTCCAGGATGCGTGCTCCGTACTCCACCGTCGCACGCGACGGGTTGCCGATCAAGCCGCTTCCGTCCCCCGCTACACCGGAGTCCAGCCTGTCAAGGCGGAGCATCTCCGGGTTGAGAAAAAGTAGACTTGCCGTGTCGTGGATGCTGGCGTGTGACCCGACATCTTCCGGTGTTTCACCCTGGTCGAGGAGCCACGCGTCTCCAGGTCCTGGATAGAACTCAGTCAGATGATGGACCCGTGCCGGCGTATCTCGCCACTCGATATTGAGGGTCTCCGAAACCGTCTGCTGGCCCGCCTGATTTCCTCCGCTGTCACCCAGCAAGGCAATATCCTCGAATCCATGCTGGACAAGGCTACGTGCGGCAAACTCCAGAACCCGTTCGAACACATCGGGCGGCGTCGTGATCGTACCGGGAAACCGCATATGGCTGGTCGGTGGATTCACATCGCCTTCGGGGACATAGGCCATCACCGGTGCCACAAGCGTGTCACCCAGACGCCTTGCGATCTCGCCCGCCTTGTAGCGGACAAGATAGTTGTGCTTGCCAAGTACCATGTGTAGGCCGTTTTGTTCCGTCCCACCGGTCGGGATAATGACAGTCGTTCTTGCCGCCTCCAATGCCTCCCGAACCTCCGGCCAGGTCATCTCCTCCAGGAAGACCGATTCTGGTGCCTGGGCTGTAACCACTACGGGCCAGATGCAGCAGACGCCGATGGTGACGACGGCTCCGACCACCACGGCTACAGTTATTCGAATAGGCGTACCTTTGGACATTTTTATACCCTCAGTCCGAGTCACCGGGAAGATACACCCGACGCAAAAGCGGCCTGCCACTGAAATCTACGGAACCGCTAAGGAAGTCTTTATCAGGTTACGAATCAGGTAGGCGGAAAATGCGAGAAAGAGTACGGAGAAGAACGTTCCAGCGACCAACATCACATAAGTGCGCATAGTGAAGTTGCGCAAGATCTGAGTGAAGACCGGCGAGTCCGTTTGGTACAACGCCGACGCTGTGCGCAACGATGTTTGCGAAAACTCACGGTAGAGTTCGTTGAATTGTCTGATGAGCTGCTTGCCCTGGTCGGCGACCTGATTGAGGCGAGCTCCCAAGTCCACGTCGGTAATCTGGCCTTGCGTTCCCCCGGTCATTGAACTCAGCAGCTGCCGGTAGTAGTTGGCGCGCGCCTCCGAGTCCACCGCCAGCACGGTCCGGTCGACCATCTCCCCCGTCAATTCCTGCCTGAACGTGGTACTACCCTCGGACATATCGACGATCCGATCGATGAACGTACGGTCGATTTGCGGCTGCAGCGTCTGCATATCACTGGAGCTCGTGTTAGCCAGCTGAGCGGAGGCCCGATCGGCGTCTGCGCTCAGGGCGACACCGGAGTACTCACGCAGGGCGTCCCTGTATGCGGCAGACTGCCCCTGTGCAGCCGTTTGTGCGCGCTCGGCCGTCAAGATGTGTTCGGTTATAAAGGCAACGGCTTCTGTGCTCATCGACCGTCCCGCAGTGATAACAAGTGGCGCTACGATCGACTCAACGAGGTCGGTCAGTTTGGCGTGAATCTCCGCAAACCCTCCTGCGTCCGATGTCACACGTATCACGTCGGACCCTGGCAGGCGCAGAACCTCTTCGACGTTGACAAGGATCCTCAACAGTGACGTGCGTAGTAAGTCAGCTCGGAGAAAATGCAACGACTCTAGTCCCTCGCCAATGTCCATTATTGAGGGTGATAAAACTGAAACTTGTATAGCGAGTACGCCTCGCTTTGTTTCACTTTCCGATGCCCAGGTAGACAACACGTCCGCCAGAGACTTGGCAACTAGGACCTGAGGAATCATCGCGCATTCTGGGGGATGCACGTACGTCAGACGGAATTGCAAAGGCAGGGCGTCGTGCCTCGCGTCATACTCCAACTCCAGGCGCCCCCGGTCGACAGCCGAGAGACCCTGGTTGCTGAGAAGAGCTGCGTACTCCAATTCAAGGAACTGTGCCTGGCTCGACCACTGCTCGACAAAAAAGCCCCCTCGAAACACCTCGCGCGGGCAATAGTCTTGAATGTTGTTCGTTTCGTAGATGACGTCCAAGATCGGCTGGGCGGTGATGTCCGACGCCGCAAACACGAGCCCGTTCGGATACAGGTCGGCCTCCGCTCCTGCGAAAGTCGGTCGAAAGTCAAGCGTAGAGACGCTACGAGTGGGCTGAAGCCAGAAGAGGTATGTGGCACCTAGGGCTGCGACGACGACAGTCAGGCCAAAAGACCATGCCACGATCAGTCGACGGCATTCTGTCCATACCGAGAGAAAAACATTCCACGGAATAAGGCGTTCGTCATCCCCTTGTGTCGGTTGGTTATCGTAGCTCACGCGTGCTCCTTATACCGCAGAAACGTAGCTAACGAATGGTACCACAGGCGCTACACCATCACTAGGTGGGGTGGACGGCATCCTCCCGTGGATCCCAGCCGAGTCGACGACGACCAGGCTCAAGCACACGCCGTAAAGAACCCCTGCGAACAATCGACTGGTGGAGTCCGCGCCAGGGAAATGATCGCAAAACCCTACGCGATCTCGGGCACTAGCGTCATGCCCTTTGGCAAGGACAAGCACGGATCTTTCGAGGCGACGATCGAGACAGCGAGCGAACTAGCAGCCGTTACTAGAAGACAGGCGATACACTAGTTCAATTCGGTGCGAGACCAGCAGGGCCCGCTCCATTAAGCACAGGAGGCTCCAGACTGGCACTACGCCAGCTAAGACGGCTGGGCGCCATGTAGCTGCCGAGCAGCGAGCCAGGTGAGAGCACGGCCTCCGCGAGGACCAGTTTCGCGAGAGCTGGCGTCAAAAAGCACCCTTACCTTTCACAACAACCCTAATTGTCTTGGCAAGGATCTGCAGGTCGAGCCAGAGTGAATAATTGTAGACGTAATACAGATCCTCGTCGGTGTGCAGGTGCATCGGTTTGTCGCTTCGCCCTGTCACTTGCCACCAACCGGTCATGCCTTGCGGCACGGCGAGTCGCTGACGTTGCCACGAATCGTACTTTGCAACCAGCCAGGGCAACTCTGGCCTCGGCCCGACCAAGCTCATCTCACCCAGGAATACATTAAACAGTTGAGGCAATTCGTCTAGGCTATAGCGTCGAAGCAGACGCCCAACTCTGGTGACGCGCGGGTCGGAACGTCGCTTGTGGTGAATGGCGGTTAGGTCGGTTTCTTGCTCGAAGTGCCGGTCGAGTTCTTCAGCGGCAACCACCATGGTCCGAAACTTGAACATCCGAAAGATCCGACCATTCTCACCGACACGATCCTGGCGAAACATCGCCGGACCTGATGAGTCTAATCGGATTAGGGCCATTACTATCGCCAAAATCGGCGCAGTCAGCACCAACACACTGAGACTGACCAAGATGTCGAAAGCTCTTTTCACGTGGCGAGGCATGCCCACGATCACAGGATCGCGAAGAGCAATCACCGGTAGGCCACCGAAATCCCTAGGAGTCGCGCTGATCAATGCCAATGGAAAGTAGTCGGGCACAATGTGCACACGTACAGGTAGCGCGGCTAAGCGTTTAACCACACTCCGCACCTGTTCGTGCGCCTGGACTGGCAGGGCGATCCAGACATCGCCGATGTCATGCTGCTTGACAATTTCTTCGACAGCATCGATCCGGCCGAGTGTTGGGGCGCTGGAAATTGTGCGGCCAACTGTTTCGGCATCGTCATCAAGAAAACCGATCAATCTGTAACCCCAGCGCTTGTAGGTAGCAAGCACCGTGGCTGCCTGCTCGGCGAGTTCACCCGCACCGATCACAAGAATTCGAATACCGGCTTGCTGGTCGCGGAAACCTAGCAGTCTGTGCCACGTGCGTACGACGTACCGGACGGCCAACAACAGGACCAGGGTAATTACTAAGGCGTAGCCAAACTGGAGGCGCGAGAGTTCAGTCCTCGTAAGATAGAGCACCCCGGCGAGGAGGATCGTCGCCATCAGTGATGCAGTGATCAGCCTCGTCGTTTCCTGGTGCCAACGAACCACACGCTCAGGCTCGTACACACCCTGCACGAGCAGTGCAACCGACCAGCTGAATATAACCATCCCGTAAACCATGAGCGGTGGGAAGGGAATGTCTGAAGACAACGCTGCAAAGCCCCACGGGAGTGTTTGCCGCACGAGAGTTCCCAGGTGGAAGCCCACCGCCGCCATGGCCAGGTCAAGCAGGAACAGTCTTCGACTAAGCGGACTGTGCGGCCTCATCGTGGGCCGGCTCCTAACCCGTCTGGAATTCTGTTGATTTGGTGTGAACAGTAAGACCGCGACACGCCGTTATTTAACCACGAGCTGGTGAAAGAGCTGTTCGTAACTGTCCACAATTGCCGGCCAGTTGTAATTCGTAACAACCCTTGCCCGAGCTCTCTCGCCGGCTCCCTTGAGATCAGCCGGCCTAGCCTCAGCCATTTCGATAAGGCCAGCGACCCCAACACCGGTCCTGGCAAAGAACCAGCCGCAAGCCTCGTCGCCGAGCACTTCGCGGCTGAACACCGTGTCGATGGCCAGAATCGCACACTCGGCAGCCATGGCCTCAAGCAGCGTGGGGTTGGTCCCTCCGTAGCCGTGCCCATGAAAGTACGCATACGAATGAGCGTAAAGCGTGTCGAGGACGACACGGTCCCGAACATAGCCGCACCACACAAGTCTCGGGTCTGACGTCGCCCGCAATCGCTTCGCATACTCATCCCCGTATGGCACATCACCAACGATCGCTAGCTTTCGTGTCGTGGCCGTTCTCTTGAAGCCCTCAAGAATCACATCGAGGTTATTGTCAGGGATCAGCCGCCCCACGACGAGATAGTAATCGCAGGGTCGCAGGCCCCAGGGATCCAACGCCCGTACGTCGTATTCCGTCGGCACATGTGCGCCGTACGCAATTGTCGTTGGCGCTACGTCGAATTCCTGGTGGTAAATCTCGCTCATACGTACCGAATCGGATACCACGGCGTCGAACCATCGCGTGGCCTGCCTCGATGCCCACCGAAAGTAGATGCGGCCAAGCCCTTTCCATTTGGGACGAAGCCACTCCACCCCATCAACGTTGATGGCCGTTCGCTGACGCCTCAGAGTCGTCAACACACCCAACGGCCCATTCGCGGAATTTACGAAAAGCAGTACATCCTGTGGCTTGGCCAACGCGTGAAGTGTTGCCAGGCCGCTATGTGTGAGCTGGCTGAGCGTTTTCGATCGGACACCAGGAATGTACACCACCCGGACCCCGTTCACGACCGCTGGCCGCTCACCATAGAGTTCACGATGCGCATAGACAGTAACCGCGTGCCCCCGCCGGACAAGCCCTTCGGCCAACTCTTGTACAAACGTCTCGTAACCGCTGTACACGTAGGGATAACCCCGAGATCCAATTACTCCGATCCGCATATAGCGCTCTCTGTGCAGTGATTCACACAATCCTCAGCGACACTCCGACGGCATCAGGGGGTCTTCCCGAGCACGCGACGCTGTATGCCACGTGATCGTTCGTACGTGCGCAGCACGTGCTGGCCGAGGCGATACATCGGGCACAGTATCCACCGCGGCAAAGTCACGATCGGGGCGAGGTAGACATAAAAGCGCCAGTAGCGCCATCCCTCCTTCCAGATGAGCCTTCGCTCGACTGCGCTGTAGCGTGGGTCCTTCGCACAGCGCAGAGCTAGGATCAGGTTGTCCCTGACACCCCAGATCCGTTTTCGCATCAGCTTCGACAATTGCGCCCGCGTCAATAAACCACGCGAACGTAGCATCTTGTACTGGCGAACGGGATCGAGATGGCTGGAGTAGACCGGGTTGTACGAGATGTCAAGAGAGTTCCTGACCGCGACACAGCAATGGCCGACCCGAACGAACGGCCCCTTGGCTTCGAGAACCACTTGGTACGCGATCGCGGAACCCGCGTACCCCCGCTCAAAACCCTGCCGCTCATATGCCGGCAGCACTTTGGTGGCGATTTGCGCGGCGCTTGCCAAGAAGACCAGAGCCGAATTGTGTTCCAGCAGCAGGTCATAGAGAAACGAGAAGCCGTCGGCGTAAATATCGTTCTCCGCGTGAAAACCGCTTCGCTGAGTGAGAACGGTGCGTGGGTCTTCGTCATCCCAAACACCTACGTGGTCTAGATAGAGGAGTGACGGCGTGAAGGACTCGATCGCCGAGAGGATCGCGGCCCCGCTTCCGGGCAGCAGGACATCATCGTCTGAGAACAGGAACACATAGTCTCCGGACGCGGTCGCAATGGCCTTGATAATGTTGCCATCTAGACCAAGATTGACGTCGTTCTTGACATATTGGATGCGCGGGTCGGCTTGTTGGGCCTGTTCGACGACCTGTGCGGTCTTGTCCGAAGATGCATTATCCAGCACGATAATTTCAACCCGGTCCGAAGGACATTCGTCGTAGACGGATTGAAGGGATCGCGAGAGTAGAGCACTGCGATTGAATGTCGGAATGCAGACGCTCAGGAGTGGTCGAGACGCACTCATTCGCTTGTCTCCAGTAGCCACTTGGGTCGATAGCGCGTCATTTGGTTGGCTCGGAAGCGGTGACGGACCGGCGCATAAATTCTCGGCGTCTGGTCACGAAAACGTAAGCCGAGAAAGGCCAGCCGATGAGAGCTGTGACGATTGTGTAGACAACCGCCATGGTCGTGGCATCGAAGTACCTGGCCGTCACGACGTTAGTGATCATCACGACGACGGCGAGGACGAGATTCATGTAGAGATATGGCTCGCACTTGTGCGCCCGTAGGTATTCGCCCATGGAATTCACGGCCAGCGCCCCGACGGTCGCCACCATAAGCATGATGATGGCCGGCAGCGGCAGGATCCGCGTGACCAGTTCAGGGGCGAAGTATCTTGCCCCCACGATGCCGACGATGGCCGCCACCGCTGCGCAGCTTGCCATAACCATCCCCTGCAGCGTACTTCGTCGCGCAATACGGTCGAGCGACGTGTAGTCGCCGCGGCTCACGTAGACACCGTAGGTGACTGAACGCGTACTGATCCACGGTAGGCCTACGCCCGCGACCAGATCGGCAATGGACCGTGACATGCCCATCTGGCCGGCCTCGATTGCGCCTCGATAGGCAAAGAGCAATGGGTTTGCCGTATAGCTGATGAAGTAGGACGAAAGCCAACTGAGCGCGACCCGCCACTGCATCGGCAGGATCTCACTCCGCCATGACACGACAGCTGTGTCGCTGGACGGTCGGAATTTTGCGGCCTGTACAATCAGGCCACGGAAAGCTACGACGAACCACACGATGAACACCACGTCCTGAGTGAACAACATGAACGCCGGCGCGTACAAACGTGCTCCGAAGGCCAACGAACCGCAAAGGACAGTGCTCCCTGCAAGGTTCTGGATGAACCTGATCCACTGCAAGTCAGCGATCCGACCTGTGCCGCCCAAAACCGCCTGGAGGGGAATCAGCCACGTGCCGATGACCGAGGCCATGATCAGCAGAATCCACGGCCAAACATAGTTGACGTCGGACTGGCCTGCCTGCGAGCTAAAGAGATAAAGGCCGACTGGGACGAGCCCCGCCATTGAGAGAAACACGAGGACGCCGTACCAGCTCATTGACTTTCTGAGAATGGACAACAGACGACTAAGCGCGAGGTCGTTTCCTTCGAGTGAGCGAGTGGTCGTCCACTGGAGGGTACCGAACTCGTTGCTGGCGAAATGTGTGATCACCACGCCAAGCCCAAGCTCAAGAAAAATCGTCAGGGCTAGGACGCTGTAGAACGTGTAGTAGTACCCTTGTTCCACTGCCGATAGCGATGAGGCGATAAAGTACAAGGCTGCCGGTTGCGCCACGGCAGAGAACACTTTGCTAATCAGGCTGTAGGAAATGGCTCTATCGAGACCGAGTAGGGCGATGACACGCTTATACATGAAGCAACACGACCAGACTGGGCTAACGGAAGCGAAGCTGACGGAAGGGCCGAAGACAGAACCGTGCCAACAGGTACGGCGGGCGCAGCACCGCGCGCGGAATCACGAGCGCGGGCGCGACGAGTACCCAGAACTGCCAGTAGCGCCCGTACACTCGGACGAGGTTGCCACGCAGGGCTTTTAATGCTTGATTGTCGCCAAGGCACTTATTGGCCACCACAAGACCGAAGAGGTTACGGATGATGGTCAACCGCACCCGCCTGTGAACGATCGACGAATCGAGCAGGCCGTCATCGGCCAACCCTTGATAGAACCGCGTTTCCTCAAGCGCACCGGCTCGCAGCCATCCGTCGTCCCAGGCGACTGACACCCTGGCCGGAACGGCCACGGATCCCAGGAAGAGAAACGGTCCGGGCTCGAAGAAGCACACGCGGGAGACGACATCGAGGTGTGCCTGGCCGGGCCCCATCTTGGCGGCAGTCACGTACTTCCGCGCGGCGGCCGTATTGACAGTCAAGGCCGACAGAAAACCGAGACCTGCGAATTGGAAGAACATCCGGCCGTCGTTGAAGATCTCATCCCTGACCGGCATTTTACAGAGATCGCCGTCCCGAGGATCGGTGCCCTTGAACGCGTAGTGGTTGAGATAGAGCACGGTCGGATTCGTCTCTTGCAGCTCCTGGAGAACGCGCGTGAATGTTCCCGGCAGCGCGACGTCGTCGTCCGAGAAGAACGTTAGAAACTGGCCGTGTGCCTGGGCGATGCAGGTCACCACGTTGCCGTCAAAGCCGCCGTTCTCGGTGTTCCGGTGGTACCGCACGCACGGGTGCTCGGCAACGAACCGCGCACAATACTCGCGCGTGCCGTCACTCGACGCATTGTCGCAGATGACGATCTCCGCCCTGGGATCAGCTTCGATGTCCGGAAGAAGCGAGTGCAGCGAGTCCTCAAGCGTCTCGACCCGGTTGTAGGTCATCACGCACACGGAGAGAAGTAGACCGTCCGTGCTCATGCCGTCAGAGGCGGCGATTCGAGGGCGAGTTTGTCACCCACGGTCAAGCGGCGCCTGCGCAGCAACTGTCGCGCGCGCCGTCGGTACGCGCCAATCAGGCCAAGCGCGATCCAGGGGTAGCCGTAGGAGAAACCCGTCGTCGCCAGAAACGCAATGAGGAGCGCGACGACGCCGTATACGAGGCCGACAAGCCGGACGGAGGAGGTCGGCTCGATCGACCACAGTTGCCTAGATGCGCGCAGGCCACCAATGAGGTTGATGCCAAGAAACAGAAAGAGGAGGCTTGTCCCGATAATTCCGCTATCATGCAGCGCCGTGACGGCGAAATTTCCTATCCACGGTCGCAGCGCGCGAGGGGTGCCTGGCTCGGCGTTCTTGTCTCCGTAGCTGTAGCATCCCCAGCCAAACCAAGGACGTTCCACAGACTCCGTGAGGGCCTTGTCCCAAATAGCGAGGCGGCCGGCCGCCGAGCTCGTGTTGAAGTTGACAAGATTCTGCACTTTAAACTTGAGGTAGTTCTCGGGTACAAGCGGTGACGCGGCAATCGAGACCGCTAGGATGGCGCTTCCCGCCAGCGCCGCAATCCGGCTCCATCGAAGGCGGCGACGCAGTCCGATGAGAAGGGGCAGCACGACCGCGAGCGCGCCGACCCATGAGGCCCGCGTAAAGCTCAACACCAGCCCTATGCCAGACACCAAACGTAGACGCGACGTCAGTTTCAGATCGGGAAGCGATGATCGACCGGCCACGGTCGTCAGCCCTAGCACGAAGAACAAGGCGGCATAACTGCCGAAGATGTTCGGCTCACGCATCGTGCCGTGCGCGCCGTAGCCTACCGACTCGGAGAATCCAATAGGTGCAAGAACATCGCTCACGCCGACGAGCGCGGCTAGATAGACGACTACGCCGAAGCCAATTGCACCGATCGCGACCATGAAATTGACACGAACGAACCGATTGAACACCGTCGGACTATCCAGGAAATTGATCAGCCAGACATAGATGATCCCGAGGACGGCGATGTTCCCCGTCTGGAGGATGCTGTTCGACGGATCGGGCGCCGTCAGACTGCTAAACGCGGTGACCGCGAAATACCCACCGAGTGCGACTGTCGCACCGTCGATGAACAGACGACGAAATCCAAGCAGAAGCTCCGTTGCCAGCCGAACCGCGAGGAGCAGACTTGCAACCTGGTCGAGTCGTACAGCGCGTCCGGCGATCGAGATGCTCGCGCCACTGAGCGCGGCACCAAGCGCCAGCAGAATCAGCAAGCCCGTTGGAGACCCGACCGTCCGGCGTGACCGCGACATCGTGCGACCGAGCGGTATGACCGTGGAAATCTCGCTCAGAAGGACCTCCTCAGTGCGCCCCGCCAGGGCGGGGCGACCGTGCACCCTGCGCGACGAGTACATCGATCAGCGATGCGGTTGTGCGATCCCAAGTATACGTCCCGGCTCGATGCTGGCCTATTGTGAGCCGAGGACCGAGACCGTGCGGTTCCGCCAGCACGTCATCAAGCGTACGCGCGATTTCGCCGATGTCCGAGATGGCAACGTAGAACGGCACGTCGCCATACACCTCGCGTCCGACCGGCGTCTCGGCGGCGACGACCGGAACGCCGACACCCATGGCTTCAACCACCGGGAGCCCGAATCCCTCGTGCTCAGACAGGTACGCCAAAGCCGCGGACGACGCGTAGAGCGACGCTAGGTCTTCGTCGGGCACGCTGCCCAGAAACTGCACTCGATCCGCCAGGCCCAGGTGAGCCGCTAGAGCCGCGTAGTCTTCGGTCGCCCCCTCGGCTCGGCCGGCGAGGACAAGCTGGACAGATCGATCCTTGATCTTTGCCATCGCCGCGATTAGTTTCCCGACGTTCTTTCGAGTATTCAATCGGCCGACGTACAACACGAAACGAGCCGGGAGCGCGTAGTGATCGCGGACCCTACTGATGTCGGTCGCTGGAATGGGCTCAAGGAACCGTTGATCGATGCCAGGCGGCACGACGACACATTCCTGTCCCCGACCCAGGTAACCGAACCGGGCGAGCTGCAATCGTGATTGTTCGGAAATCGTCACGACGAGTGAGGCCGACCTGAGAAGGGGCTTAATACACGACAGATACGCGCGTTCCCGCCGGGTGAAGAGCTCCGGGTTCGATTCGAAGATAATGTCGTAGACCACAGTGACCTGCGGCACACGGGCGGGTACGGCAAAGTAATTCGTGAGGAGGACATCGAGTCCGAGGCTGGAAACGTGTCGAGGGAGCACGAGTACGTTCGATAATAAATTCCAGCCGGCCGACGCGAACACCGCCTGGTCGCAGGGCGGCACGTCAGACGAATGCACGCGATCGCTGCGGCGGAAGAAAAACGTCCAATTCTGATCGGTTGCCGCGGCCTTGAATCGTGTCGTGATCCCGCGCGTCCACACGCGACCACTTGGCAGATCATCGAAATACCACTTCGCGTCGACGCCGATCTTCATCTTCGTCTTCATGGTTTTGGCCGAGGCGGTGAGGTTGGCAAGTCATGGCGTGGCGTGTTGTGTCGTTGCTGGAACTGCCGCAGCCAAGGCGTAACGCGAAGAACAGCCCTAGGGACAAGGAACATCGGCAGCGCATGTGTCCACAGCGACGGCACGTCGTACACGTTCTGCAAGAGACACTTAACCGTTGTCCGGCATGGTTCGCGGATCCGGCGAAGAAGTCTCAGCCGTTCCGGAACGTATAACCGGACCGACCTGTCCCGTGCTCGGCGCACGGCTCGGTCGGAATATCCTTGTCCGGATAGTCCAGCCAGAACCTGATGAATGCCGACTACGAACACGCGATTCCAAGTCTCAGATGACCAGCCAACGGTCCCCAGACGCAGATCTCGCGAGTTATTGCCACGGTTCTTGACCAGGGGCACAGCAAGGTACGCCACCCTTGTTCCGACGAGACTGCGATACGCGCTGTCGAGAAACGATAGTCCAACATCGGCGTATCGCATGAACCCTTCACGACTATTCTTGAGCACTTGGTTCCTGTTCAGAACCGCAGCTGCTGTGAACCCGAGTCCTCCGCCACACGTTTCGAGAACACGGTCGACCGATTCGAAGACCTTGTTACCAGACTCGGCGAAGAACGCGCGTTTCGAGCACGTCTGAAGATCGGACGACCAGACCGAATAGTTCACGACGACTGCGTTGGCGCCCTCTGATAGCACCCTGAGAATCGCTTTCACCGACTCAGGCTCCACGACGTCGTCGTCGCCGACGACCCACACATGAGCGCCGCGGGCTTTTTCGATGCAGCTGAAGAAGTTCGCCTCGCCTCCGATGTTTGAATCCTGACATTCGTAGCGAAAATCAGGAATAACTCCACCGTACCGCTGCGCGACCTCGCGGGTATCGTCCGGGCTCGCGTTGTCGACAACAAGCACCTCAACGGGCGTCGTGGTCCGGCAGCAGGCTTCCTGAATGCTGGCGAGCGTTTGCTGGAGTAAACGCGGACGCTGGTA
>Ga0310345_10004086_pt1 | contig 13451 bp, 14 predicted proteins | sample HC15DNA20500_MG_FD_204667 | JGI IMG/M metagenome (GOLD analysis project Ga0310345, IMG submission 204667) | Marine microbial communities from station ALOHA, North Pacific Subtropical Gyre - HC15-DNA-20-500_MG | ecosystem: Environmental > Aquatic > Marine > Oceanic | place: Pacific Ocean: North... | reverse complement strand
CGAGAGCGGCTCCGAAGTAGGCCGCGCCTTCCGACTCCCAGGGTGCCAGGTCGAAGTACAGCCAGGCCCAAGCACCGGCCCCCTCGCCTCGGGTGAACTGAAGCTTCCACAGATTCTCGAAAGCCTTCTGTGTGCCGTCGCTCAAGTGTCCGTCATGCGCATCCTGGCTGGCCAGGGTGATCGCGTTCAGAATGGCTTCGGTCCCCCTCGACTCGCTTGTCTTGGGAAGGCCAACGGTCTGATCCGGGTAGAACGGCTCCACTTCGTTCCACATCTCGACCCGCTTTTTGATTCCCTCCAGCAGGTGCGCCTCGGGAATCGCCGGGCCGGTTTCCCCCAACGCCGCGCGTAGCGCCGGGCGAGCCAACGCGTACGGGAGCGTGGTATGGCAAGAGACACAAGTCGTCCCGTGGTCGCGGGCTGCGCCCGGCCAGCTCAGCCACCAGTCTTGTCGTTCGTCAAGGTATTGGGCGGCTGCCGCCCGATCCCATTCAGCGGACACAGCGGGCGTGGGCGACACCCCGTCACTCGTGCCGAGTCGCCGAAGAATCGCCGCGATCTCGGGGCGCGTGCCCCTGAGCCCGTTCGTGCCTTGTATCGTCTGAGGAGTCTCGGCCAATTCCAGCGCGGTTTGGCCGCGTTCGTTCTCGGCGTTGATGTCGGCGCCCTGCGCGGCCAAAAACTCCACCACCGAAGGGAAGTTCTTGCGCACAGCATCGTGCAGCGCGGTGTTGCCCCTGCGGTCGGCGGCGTTGACGTCGACGCCGAGGTCGAGAACGATACCGGCCAGCTGGAGCGCCGTAGCTCCGTCGCCTTGGGGCTCGTTAACATGGGCGCCCGCCGCGAGCAGGTTGCTTGCGGCCTCGAGGTCACCCGCTCTCACCGCCTCGATGACCGCGGGCCCAGACTGTGCGTGAACGGCGACCGGTCCTGCGAGAACGCAGGCGAGTGTGGCGACCAGCACCAGCGAAGCTCGACGTCTCATATACATGATGTGCAATGCTACGGTGCTCGGTCCCGCGTTGACAAGCGGGTGAGCGCCGGAGCAAACTGGAACAGGTTTGGATTCTGGCCTAGTGACATTCTCGGACTCGTCGTCCATGTCTCGATACCCGTCGAAGTCGTTCTTCGTTGGAACGGCGATGCTCGTAGCAGTGGCGCTCGCCTGCGCTCCTAGGGCGGCAGTTACGCCGGCGCAACCATCCGGCGACGCCGGGCTTCTTCAAGCGACCGACGACGAGTATTGCCTCGGCTGCCACAACGACCGACTCCGCAAGGCCGACCTCTCCTTAAAATGGGTGTCCCCATCGAGTCGCTCGGAGATTCCAGCGGTCGGTTGCCGCTCGAGCCGCTCAGCGGGCTGTAGCGGGGGTCGGGGCGCTGCAGCACAGATCGCGAAAACACGTGGGTTTGCGTAGGATTCCCGGCTACAGAGCCGAGGTTCCCGGCTGAAGAGTCGAGCACCATCCGGGCATCACGAAGCCAACATCAACCGAGGCCGTCTGCCATGCGCACGCCTGTCCGCATTTCCCCACTCGTAGCCTCGTTCGTCCTACTGGCTGGTCCCGCCGCCGCTCAGGATCTCGGGCCCACCGGTCCAGTCCCCTACGACATCATCGACGGCTGGCCGACGCGGTTCGCCGGCGAGGGGTTCGCGTGGGGTGGGAATTCGGGCGTCTACGCGGAGTCTCCCGACCGCATCATCGTGCTGCAGCGTGGTGAGACCAAGCTGCCCGACCCCGTTCCCGAAGACTTCGCAGGCTTCGTGGGCTCGATCGGGATCAACGCACTCAGCGGCCAAGGCCGGACCTGGCAGAACTGCATCTATGAGGTCGATGGTGAGGGCAACATCCTCAAGGTCTGGGACCAGTGGGACTACCTGTTCGCGGGCACCGACGGACCGGGACCGCACCGGATTCGCGTCAGTCCGTACGACCCCGAGCGCCGCATATGGGTGATCCACGAGACCGCGCACCAGATTTTCGTGTTCTCGAACGATGGGGAAGAGCTCCTCATGACGCTCGGGGAGAAGAACGTGCCGGGCACGGACGAGACACACTTCGGGCTGCCGCAGGATGTGGCGTTCTTGCCCGACGGCCGCATCCTGATCGCGGACGGCTACGAGAACGGGCGCGTGATCGTGATGGACGGGGACGCCAAGTACCTGTCCGAGTTCGGCGAGAGAGGGGAAGGCCTGGGTCAATTCAACGTCGTTCACGGCATCGCCGTCGGCCCTGACGGACAGATCTTCGTCGTGGACCGGGACAACCTGCGCGTCCAAGTGTTCCGCCAGGCGGGCCGGGGGTTCGAGCCAGTCGAGGAGTGGACCGGGTTCGGGATGCCGCTCGACATCATGGTCAGCGGCGACCGCGTGTGGGTAACCGACCTCCGCCCGGCGAAGATCGTCCAGCTCGACCTGGAGGGGAATCGGAAGTACTCGTTCAACCTTCCGTCTGAAGGGCCACACCGATACCTGGAAATGCACTCGTTCGCCGTGGATTCCGACGGCAACCTCTACGGCGCCGACAACCAGCACGCGCGTATCCAAAAGTTCGTGCCCAAGGCGGGCGTCGATCGGAACTTGTTGGTGGGGCAGTCGAACGGGCGGCGTTGAGCGGCGCTTGCCTCTCTCCAATCTCGAAATTCTCGCCTACGAGACAACGCCTCTCGGCGATCTGTGTTTGCGCCGTCGGGAGCTCCTCTCCAGACCCGGCACGGTGATCACCGAGATCACACTCGATCACCAGCTGCTGATGAGCAGCTACAACACGGTGTCCGAGCGGGCGCTGGCGAACGAGGCGCTCGCGCGCCACCCAGGGAACGATCTGTCGGTTCTAGTATGCGGGTTGGGCCTCGGTTATACAGTGGCCGAGGTGCTACAGTCGCGGCGCATAAAGCGGGTCGAGGTGATCGAGATCTTCTCGGCGGTCGTCGGCTTTCTGGAGGGAGGGCTGATTCCCCTCTCGGCCGAGCTGCTCAACGACCCTCGCTTCGGTGTCAGCGAAGGCGACGCGTACGCGACGCTACGCGAGCCAACCGGCCCGCGATGGGACCTCGTGCTCATCGACATCGACCACGCACCTGACGATCATCTCGGGCCGGGCAACGAGTCGTTCTACACGGAGTCCGGGCTCGCCCGCGCCAAGGAACACCTGGCGCCGGGCGGAATCCTGGCCGTCTGGTCGTATGCGGAGAACTCTCCGTTCGTCTCAGCGTTGCGCGCCGCATTCGCGGTCGTCGAACTCGTGCCGGTGAGCTACCTGAACGACCTCGTCGACGAGCAGCACACAGACTGGCTTTTCCTCGCTCACGACGAGCCCGCCACTCGTGATGCATGACAGCCTGTCGCGTCGGACGTGTGGAGCCAGCTCGGACCGACAATTCCTGATCGAGCGTCTTGCTGGCATGCGTGGTCCGCTCTACCGTGCGCTCCCCCCTTTCGACAGGCGGGACTCTCTCGGAGGAAAGGCAATGCGGTTCAAGCTCACGATCGTAGCGGCGGCTCTGGCGATGGTGATCGGTCCGCCCTCAGGGCATGCGCAGAGCGCGCAACGCCTCAACCCCATGATCACGTTACACGAGCAGGGCATGCCTGTGTTCGGGCTCTACGCGCCGCGAGCACGGACGGCACGCGGACGGCGAGGAGGCGGAGCCACCGTAGGGCAGCCAAAGTCTCGCGCGGAGCTCGCGAGCGAGATCCTTGGCTACGGATCCAGCGACTTCGTCTTCGACGGATCGATGGAGGGGAGCGTCGACGACGCGCTCTCCGCGTTTGCCGGTCTTGTCGGCGCGATGCAAGCCGCTGGTGCTAGCACGCGCTCGAATCCACTCGTGGTGAAGATGCAGGAGATCGGTACCGACTACGACGCCGCCCGGGCGGCGATCGCCAAGCAGCTCGACGCTGGCGTGAGCACGATCATGTTCGTGGATGTCGAAAGCGCGGAGGAAGTCCGCCAGGGTCTCGCCGCGATGCGCTTCGCCTCAAACGGAGGCACACGACCGGATGCCGTCGGTCGGGCACCCACCTATTGGGGTGTGAGCGACGCCGAGTATCGGCGGAAAGCCGACCTGTGGCCGCTCAACCCGGAGGGTGAGCTGCTCAACTGGACCATCGTCGAGAGCCACGAGGGCCTCGCGCACGTGCGTGAGATCGCCGCGGTTGAAGGCATCGGTGTGCTCTGGCCCGGAGCGGGCACACTACGCGGGCTCTTCTCGAGCACCAACGCCGCAGGCGAGCGAACGCTCGACGTAGAAGCCTGGGAAAACTCGATCCAGACCGTTCTCGCTGCGTGCAAAGAGTTCGACATACCCTGCGGCTACCCCGCCAACGCCAGCGACATCGAGATGCGCATGCAGCAGGGCTTCAGCGTGTTCGTGATGGGCTGGGGTGAGTCGGGCTTCGCGACGGTCGATCTGGGGCGGAGGGTCGCGGGACGGTAGACCCTATCGCGCCACCTGAAACGCCGTAGAGCCGACTTGATCATCCCACCAGACGGTGAATTGCCCACCTGTGCTCGTCATGTCGGTAAAGACGATCACCAGCTGATCGGCCGCCACGCCGCCAGTGGTCACCTCCATGGTCGTGCGCAGAACGTCGTTCTCGGGCGTGTATCCATATGAGCCCCACAGCGCGCCCGGCTTGTCCTCCCGGAAGTCGTCCTTCACCCCCCAGTCAGCGAAGATCAGGGTCCATTCGCCCTCGCTTAGCTCGGCGAAGATGCTGTACTCCCCCGCCGGGAGGCGCTGGCCACCGAACGTCAGATCGACTTCGGTCATGAACCGCGTGGACTGGTCCGCACCGATGCGCCAGTTCGGGGCGCCTCGGAGGAACGCTTGGCCGTAGGCATCGCCCGAGCCGAAGAGGTCGCGGCCGCGCAGCAGCGGTCGCCCGTAGGTCACCACAATCCACGAGCCACCCTCGTACTGCCCTTGGCCGTTGTACGCGCCACCGACCTGCGTAGCGGCTTCACCTCGGGGACTGAGCGGCCTCGATTGCTGGGCGTCGCCGCTGACGGGCAAGAGGACGCCAATCGCAAGGCAAGCAAGCAGGCGGAACGACTTCATCGGTTCTCCTTGGCAGGAGGTCATCGAGCGACCCAGGGCGGGCCAATCAACAGTGCCGGGTCGGCGTCGGGCTTGGGTACGAACTTCTGAGTACGGCCGTACTGGTTGTCTCCGCCGTAGAGATTGCCATCGGAGTCGACCGAAAAAGTGTGGACCTCGAGATACCCGTCCGGCAATTTGCGCGGCACGTTCCAAGTGTAGAGGTGATTTCCCTCGAAGTCCATCTTGATGAACCGCAGCGGTCCCAGGTCGGTGATCCAGAGAGATTCGTCGTTGACGATGATGTCCAACGGCAGAGTAAAGCCCGACCACACGTCGACGAAATCCACCTTCGCCGGATCATCCGTAGTCCTGAACACGTTGATTCGACCACCGGAGCGATCCAGAGCGAAGATCAAACCATCAGGTCCGATGCCGAGCGCATGAATGCCATTGAACTGACCGGGTCCTTCACCGGCGCCGCCAAACTCCGAGATGTACTTGCCGTCGCTATCCAAGATGATGACGCGATGATTGTCGAGGCCATCGGCTACCAGAATTCTGCCGTCGGGCAAGAAGGCCACGTCCTGCGGGCGACCGAAGTGCATCTCGTCATCCCCAGAGACGCCTTTCTCGCCCAGGGTCATCAGCAGCTGCGAGCCGTCGTTGGAGAACACATAGATCTGATGAAAGGTCTCGTTGACGAGCCACACCCGGTGTTCGGGGTCGTACGGGCTGATGCGGAGCCTGTGGGGCCCAGGCCCGTCCGATCCTGCGCACAGGTGGTCCCACTGGTTCCAGACCTCGATGACATCCCCGTCACCATCGAGCGTGTACAGGCAGTTCTGCCAGACGCGCCGATCCGTGGCACGCAACACGTTGATACCGAGCGTACCTGCATGCCCACCGAACTCCGGCGGAATCGGGTCCGGCAGACGGGTCTCGCCACGCTGCGCGATGAAGATGCGGTCTGGTGATTCGGCGAACACGCCTGAGTTGCCTCCGAAGGCGTAACCCGCTCCGGAAAACGGCGTGTGCCAGCCTGAGACGATGTTGTAGGGGCTGGGTCCGACAGGGCCGGTCTCTGCGTCCTGCGCAACAAGTACCTGCGCGGGTGCGGCAACCATCAGGACCACCATCAACTTCGCCAGACTTCGCATGATTCTAGTCATCAATTATTCCTGCAGTATGGGATGGGCGTTCGCAGTTTCGACGTGCACCCGCCGTATGCGCAAGTGAGAGCCTCGAGCTAGGCGCCCTCGTCCCGCCGTGAAGCCCTGCGTGCTGCGAAGGCCGCGATCGTGAGAACCAGTACGATGAGGACCCAGGACGCCAGTGGAACAACAACGAATACGAACGCGGTCTGGGTTCCCGCGTTCCGTATGGCATCACCTACGTAGGCGGCCAACACGCCCAGCGTGAGAAGCACCATCAGCCAGTAGAGCGTCACTCGCTCGTGGTGGTCGGGCACCAGAACCTCTCGATGTGTTCCACGCCTGGTGATTCTCCCGGGCTCGCGCCCCCCCGATTGCAACCGTCGAAGCGACCGGACAAGTTTGCGCGATCGAGCATTGAAGAGGAGGACGGGATGAAGAGACGTACTCGCTACATCGTTTTTGGCGGTGCCGTCGTAATGGCGTGCGCAGCATCATTCGGGGCAGGTCTGATCGCCCAGGAGTCACTGGAAGGTGGCCGCTTTCAGAGCTCACCCGGCGGCACATCGCTAGAGGTGCTCTACGACGGTGCGGCTCGGGACGTGCCCGTCGACGTCGGCATACTCACCTTTCCCGCGGGTACGAACTCCGGAGACCACCAGCACGCTCAGACCGAACTCTTCTTCGTCCTGGAGGGAGCCCTCGAGCACGTCGTGAACGGGGAGAGTACCATCCTGGGACCAGGCATGTTCGGCTTTGTCGCGCCACCGGATTTCGTTAACCACATCACAGATGCGGACGGACCGCCAACCCGCGCCTTGGTCATCTGGGCACCCTCCGGCGCGGCGGCTGGCCTCGCTGGGCGTTGGGATCGCGTGAGTCGGGACGACGAGAGGTCTGGGCGATAGGTCCGCTCACCTAACGCCTTCCAGCTTCCGAACGTCACGACCGCTGGCGCTCATGAGGTAGAGATCAAAAGCACCGCCTCGGTTCGACACGAAGACGATACTGCGGCCGTCCGGTGAGAACCTCGCCATCACGTCGACTCCCGGGTCGTTCGTGAGATTTCGAAGGCCTTCGCCGTCCCGGTCGATTACGTAGATCTCGTCGTTGCCATCCCTTCGCGACGCGAACACGATCTCTGCACCGTCCGGTGACCAGGAAAGAAGGTGATCACGGGCGTCGTTCACGGTCAGCCAGGTGCGGCGTTGCCCGGTCACGGTCATCACCACGATATCACGGTCGCCATCCGCGTCCGACTCCATGACCAACTCGGAGCCGTCGGGTGACCAGGACCCGTAGTGTTCGTTGGCCGGAGTCCGTAGGAGCCGTTGCGGTGCACCTCCTCTGACGTCGACCTCATAGAGTTCGGCATTCCCATCCCGCTCGGAGTAGAACACGAGCCGGGAAGCGTCCGGGGACCACGACGGGGTGCCATCCCAGGCGCTGTCGCGGGTCAGGCGTCGAAGCTCGGTACCGTCCACGGCAACTAAGTAGATCTCACGGTTGCCGTCTCAGTGCGAGTCGAACGCGATCAGCGAGCCATCTGGAGACCAGGTGGGGTGAGCGTCGATGCTGTCATGGACCGTAAGTTGGCGAAGCCCCCTTCCGTCAGCGCCGATGACATAGAGATCAGTGTTCCCACCCCGATCGGAGCTGAAGACGATGTGCGATCCGTCCGGCGACCAGCTGGGATAGGAGTTGAAGACGGCCCTCTCCTGAGCGGCAAGAAGCCAGATCACGCTCAGCAGAAGTAGCCTTCTCATCATCCTCCTCCTCTCCCCCCAACTTCCGCTGATGGACTACGGTCACCTCACTGTGAGATCGGCCCCCCAACCGTCGCGCCAGTCAGATGCGAGAGCGCCGCCAAGGTCGTCTGCGCGGCATTGAGACCGAGTCTGAAATCATCGTCGGTAAACGTCGTCCACACGTCGAGCGGCGTATGCCACGTCGGGTTCCAGCCACCCCCGGTGTGCGCGCCGCGCTCGTTTTCGCGCAAGCTGATGGACGGCACGATGTCCTGGAACTGCCGCGAATCCGTATTCGTCATGTGTGGGCCGACCGTCGCCGGGTAGTCGGTGTTGTAGGCGTCGGCGGCGGCCTTGAAGACGAAGGCGAGCTTCATCGATTCTTCAGCCATATCGGAATCGGACTGAAACTCGATGTTGACGTCGGCCTCAGGCCGCTGATCACGACTCACGGTGCCGTCGGCGCGCGGCGCTCCATGATCCCACATCATCATGTCGTGTTGGATCATGCCGAGCCACGTGGGCTCCGGGTATTGGCCGGACCCCGCAGGGCTCTCGATGCCTTGCAGCGCCCGCCTTTGTTCGACGTAGGCCTCCGCGCCGTTCGTACCGGTCTCTTCGTTGTTCCAGAGCGCGAAACGAATCGACACCTCGGTCTCCACATCAGGGGCATTGAGGACGCGCGCCAGCTCCATCACCAGAGCGGTACCCGAGCCGTCGTCATTGACCGCCTCGTTGACACCGTGACCGTCCATGTGGGCGCCAATGATGTACATCTCGTTGGGCCGAGTCGTGCCGATCTTGGTGCAATAGACTTCGGTGCGCATCCCGTTGACCGGCTCTTCGCGGTTGAGCTCCCGGATGCGCTCGTCGGGCTGCGCGTCGAGGTCGCGGTTGACGCCGGTACGCGCACGGTAGCCGTAGACCGAACTGCCACCGGGGCCGTTGCCGTTGCGGCCCACAATGCCACCGGTCGGTGTCGTCAGATCGGGCGGCTCGGCCGCGACGCGACGCCCTCGGCCACCGCGGTTCTCGCGGGGCTCCGGGTTGTACTCGTACGTGATTCGCTCGGTGTTATCGCAACCGACGGCTTGGAGCTGGGCCTCGATCCAGTCAACCGCGTCGCGATTACGCTGGGTCCCCTGGCGGCGGTCACCGAACTGGGTAAGCCCCTTGAGCGTCGTCTTGTAGTTGTCGAGGGTGAGGCGGCTGACGAGGACCTGGGTCGCGTCGTCCTCGTCTTCCTGAATCAGCGTGGCGGTGGCGGGCATCGGGACGGCGAGTCCGCTGAGGGCGAGGGCGCCGGCCACGGCGATCGGCGCTACAGCGGCGAGGGATAGAACTCTGATAGACATAGCAATGGTCTCGACGAAACGTGGTGCGACAAGGGATTATCGATCGGGTCCGACCATACGCCTCGGTGCTCGCCAGGACAACGCCAAATGCTCCGCACTACTTCGATCCTAGAGCGCTTCGCAGCGCTCCTAGTCGGGGGCACGCCTCTTTTCGCGCAGTCGTGCTCAAGGCGTCTCGTTGCCGCCCGCTTCCCAGAGCACCTGCAACTCCCAGCTCGCCTTCGCCTCCGCGGCCTGACGAGCTTCTGCGGGGTGCTCGGACGCCTCCACGAAGCTCTTCGTCCAGATCAGGATGGCCGGCACGCCTGGTGCGATCCGAAACTTCCCGTTGTCCGGGTTCCAACACGTCACTTCGAGACTGTCGATGTCCGACGACGCGAAGATGTCTGTCAGGTGCTCTTTCTCCGTGACCACGCCGTTCAGGATCGTGACCGGTTCGTTGCCGCCATATCCCGGCATGGTACGCTCACTGCACTTCCAAGCAGGCGTTGCTGCCGACGCGAGGCTCGCTGACGCGAGCAACAGTACGGCTGCACCCAACAATGATCGTCTGAGCTTTGGCATTCCGGTCTCGACACCTCGGCACAGGCGCGGCTCCTCCCCGCTATGTACGAGACACATGGACGAGGCTAACACGCCATGCACTTTCGACTTCGCGCGCTTCAGGCGATTCTGGTGAATCAGATCTCCGCCCCGTTCGACGACGACAACAGAAACGCGAATTGCGCGACCCAACGTGATCAAAACGCCCAACCTCATCATCGATCCCGAGTGGTTGGTCGAGCGCATCCATGATCGGAGCGTGCGCACGGTGGATCTCCGGGATAGGGACGCGTTTGCCGACCGTCACATCCCTGGGGCCGTCCAGCTGGACCTGGAGGATCTGGGCGAAAGCCGGGGCGGGTGTGAGAACGTGCTATTGCCCCCTGCCTCTTTCGAGGCCCTCACGGCCCGACTCGGCATCACCGACCGAGACACGGTGGTGGCGTACGACGAGCAATGGGGGCTGGCTTCGGCTCGGCTCGTCTGGGCCCTACACCATTATGGGCACCAGGCCGCGGTTGTCCTGAACGGCGGCTGGGACCGATGGCAGCAGGAGGGCCGGCCCTCTACGGCGGAGCTCCCGCCAGAGACCCCTGCCGGGTTCAAGGCGGGGGCGGACCCTGCGGTGTCTGCCGACTACGAGTGGATCTCCGCCACCGTGGCTCGCGGCGACGTCCGCCTGTTGGATACGCGCACCCAGGCCGAGTTCGATGAGGGGCACTTGCCGGGGGCGACATGCTGGGATTGGTTCAACGCGGTCCCCGACGGATCCTGGAACTGCTCCCGGGACCCTGACGAACTTCGGTCGGAGCTGGCAGAGGTAGGAGTTCATCCCAGCGACGAGATCGTGGCCTACTGTAGGTCGGGAATGAGGGCGGCGCACACGTATGTGGTGTTGCGGCACGCCGGCTTCCCGCGCGTGCGCTTGTACGACGGTTCTTGGCAGGAGTGGAGCATGCGAAGGGAGCCCGATCCCGCGAAGGGAGACGACCTATAGAAACTCCGGTGCAAACGCCCGTAGCTAGGAATACCGCCTTGGCGCTGACGGCCTGGGCGGCGGCGGCGGTGGTGTACATGGCCGCTCACGCAGCCGACACCGGGTTCTCTATGTTCTGGGTGTTCGGCCTCGCGTTCGGATTCGTGCTTCAGCGTGCCCGTTTCTGCTTCGCGTCGGCATTCCGAGACATCTTCCTGATGGGCCACTCCCGCAACATGAGGGGGTTGCTGCTGGGCCTCGCGGTGGCGTCGGTCGGGTTCGGGCTGGTCATGAGCCAACAGATGCCGATGACCTCGTTGGGCGTGTATCCACCGTCCGCCAATGTGTTGCCGCTCGGAATCCACACAGGGCTCGGCGGCCTCCTCTTCGGCATGGGGATGGTGCTGGCGGGTGGGTGTGTATCGGGCAGCATCTACCGAATGGGCGAGGGATATGTCGCCTCTTGGGTGGCCTTCGCTGGGGTGATGGGCGGTCTGCTGGTGTCCGCGTACACGTGGAATTGGTGGTGGGACATCCACATCGCCGACGCCCCCCGCATCTGGCTTCCGCATTGGATCGGGCATCCGGGTGCGTTGCTGGTCACGCTGCTCGCGTTGGCCGGCGTCTACGTGTGGGTGCTGTCGATCGAACACCGCGCCGGCATTGTGGTCCCCCTGCTGTCGCGAAGCCACTCACAACCCGAGAGCGTCTCCGACGATCTCCGATCGGTAGCACACAGCTTGTTCGTGAAAGCATGGCCCGTGCTCCCGGCCGGGGCGGTGCTGGGCGGCCTCAACGTGTTGCTCTTCACCGCCCAGGAACCGTGGGGGTTTACGGGTGAGGTATCGCGCTGGTCGGTCGGCATGGCATCGCTCGTCAACGCTGCGCCCGGGCCCCTCGCCGGCGTGGAAGAGCTGCCCGGTTGCGTCCTCGTCCCCTCGGACGGACTCTTCTTCAACCACATGCTCTTTCTGGTGTGTGGTATGCTTTTCGGATCCTTCGCCGCTGCCCTCGGTGCCGGGGAATTCAAGCTCCGTGTGCCGAGGCGAACTGTGCGATACGCGCAGTCGCTCGGCGGCGGGGTGTTCATGGGATATGGTGCTGGAATCGCCATGGGATGCACGATCGGAGCGCTGTTTTCGGCGATCCCCTCCCTCGCGGTGAACGGGTGGGTGTTCGGGGCATTCCTCGCGCTCGGCGCGTGGCTCGGCACTCAAATGATCCAGCGGATCGAGTAGAGGAGGACGGATGACAAAGACGCCGGAAGCCTCGGTCAAGACGCTGGATGTGAGAGGTGAGATCTGTCCGTACCCGATGATGCGGACGGTCAGCGCCCTGAAGGAGTTGCACGGGGACGAGAGGGCGCTGGAGGTGGTCACCGACCACCCGCCAGCCTTGCAGACGATCCCGACCCAAGCTGCCCGCCTCGGTTTCCGGACCGAGGTTGAGGAGAAGGGCGCATCCGAGTGGCTCATCGTGCTTACACGCATTGAAGGGGAGGACGGAGCATGACCTACTACCGAACCGTACCGAGGAAATTCCTCTGGATCATTCTCCTGAGCGCCACAGTGGCCGCGTGTGCGAACGAAGCCGCTGAGGTCGTCCAGCAGGACTATGCCAAAGACGTCCTGGTCGATGCGGCGTGGGTCGCAACCCACATGGACGATGCCTCTGTGCGCCTTTTGGAGCTCGGAGGCAACGACGAGGCATTCACGGAGGGGCACCTCCCGGGCGCGTCGTTTCTATCCATGCGCCAGCTGTCGAACCCGGACGATCCCATTCGCGGCCAGATCGCTACCGAGGATCAGATGTCCGCGGCCCTCGCGGCCGTAGGTGTGGTACGAGACCAGACCATCGTCTTGTACGACCGGCGGAACAACCTATTCGCAGCCAGGGCCTATTGGGCGCTGAAGTACTATCAGCATGCCGAAGTCCGCATCTACAACGGCGGCGCGGGCAACTGGACAGAGGGCGGTCAGGCACTCAGTACGGAAGTGGCGGAATTCGAGCTGTCGAGTTATCAAGCCGGCCCCGCAGACCCGGAGATGCGCACGACCTGGCAGTACGTCATGGACCATACCGACGACCCGTCGACGCTCTTCTGTGATGTGCGAGGCCCGGATGAGCACTTGGGCCGAGACGTGCGAGCGGCCCGCGGGGGACACATCCCGGGATCGATCAACGTGGAGTGGACCGCGGCGGTCGATTCGGACGGAACCTTTAAGTCGTTCCAAGAACTTTCCGCGCTATACGCCGGAGCGGGCTTCACCGCGGACAAGCAGATCGTCACCTACTGCCAGAGCGGCACTCGGGGCGCACATACGTGGTTCGTCCTGAGTGAGCTTCTGGGTTATCCAAGCGTGCGTAACTACGACGGCTCGTGGGCCGAGTACGGCAACAATGCGGAGAGTCGGATCGAGGGCTAGAAGGCTCGCCGACTGATGTCTCGGCGGTCTGTCCCAGGGCACCGACTGGTGGCGGGCGGCATGTTGTTGTTCGCGACTGCCTGCCTGGATCCCTCCAGCCCCTCCCAGCCACCGAGCGAGGCTGACGGTAATCGCTGCCCGAGTCCTGGAGTCGGAGTGAGTATCGGCGGCGATTCGGGCAGTCAGGACGACGTGGACGCGAGTCC
>Ga0310345_10004085_pt1 | contig 13455 bp, 14 predicted proteins | sample HC15DNA20500_MG_FD_204667 | JGI IMG/M metagenome (GOLD analysis project Ga0310345, IMG submission 204667) | Marine microbial communities from station ALOHA, North Pacific Subtropical Gyre - HC15-DNA-20-500_MG | ecosystem: Environmental > Aquatic > Marine > Oceanic | place: Pacific Ocean: North... | reverse complement strand
GCAAGGCGGAGTGAGGTCCGGGCCCACCGGCCCACCTGCCACAGGCACCCACAGCGGCCGCCACCCCCGCACCCGCGGGGTGGCGGCCGCTGTCATGTCGGCGCTCGAGGGGACCTGACAGGATCGGTCCGTGACCGAGCACCCCGTCCCCGCCCCCGTCGTCCCCCCGCTGGTGCGGCCCCGCCGCCTGCGCACCACCCCCGCCCTGCGGCGCATGGTCGCCGAGCAGCAGGTGCAGGCGCGCCAGCTGGTCCTGCCCGTCTTCATCCGCGAGGGCCTCACCGAGCCCAAGCCGGTCTCCTCGATGCCCGGCGTCGTCCAGCACACCCGCGACTCGCTGCTCGCCGCGGTCTCCGAGGCCGCCGAGCTCGGTCTCGGCGGCGTCATGCTCTTCGGCGTCCCCGAGACCAAGGACGCCACCGGGTCCGGTGCCCTGGACCCCTCCGGCGTCCTCAACCTGGCGATCACCGACGTCGTCGCCGAGGTCGGCGACGCGCTGACCGTCATGAGCGACCTGTGCCTCGACGAGTTCACCGACCACGGGCACTGCGGCGTCCTGACCGCGGACGGCCGGGTGGACAACGACCAGACGCTGACGGCGTACGCCGACATGGCCCGGGCCCAGGCGCACGCCGGTGTCGACATGGTCGGCCCGAGCGGCATGATGGACGGCCAGGTCCGCGTCATCCGCGACGCCCTCGATGCCTTCGAGCACACCGACGTCGGCATCCTGGCCTACTCCGCGAAGTACGCCTCGGCCTTCTTCGGCCCCTTCCGCGAGGCCGTCGACTCCTCGCTCGTCGGGGACCGCCGCACCTACCAGCAGGACCCCGCCAACGCGCGCGAGGGTGTGCGTGAGGCCCTGCTGGACGTCGCCGAGGGTGCCGACATGGTGATGGTGAAGCCGGCGCTGCCCTACCTCGACGTCGTGCGGCGCGTGCGCGAGGCCGTCGAGGTCCCGGTGGCGGCGTACAACGTCTCGGGGGAGTACGCCCAGCTCGAGGCGGCCGCCGAGCGCGGCTGGATCGACCGCGAGGCCGCGATCCTGGAGACGCTGACCTCCATCCACCGTGCCGGCGCCGACGTGATCCTCACCTACTGGGCCTCCGAGGCCGCCCGCCTCCTGGCAATCTGACCCGCCGCCGCCCGCCGCCTGTGGTCGGCGGGTCGGTCGGTGGGTAGGGCGTCGGGAATGGCCTCCCGCCGCGGCGCACCCACGGCGGAGGGGAACCACCCCTTCCGCTCCTTCGTCGCTCCAGGGGGGGCCAGGCCCATCCACCCTCCGCCGTGTGGCGGCGGCGTCCCGTCGGGGGCCCGTCGCCCCCGCAGACGCACCGAGGGGGCAGGACGTCGAGCGTCCTGCCCCCTCGGGCTGTCTGGTGGGCGGTGGTCAGCCCTTCTTCTTGTCGCCGTTCATGTAGTCCTCGACGCACTGGTCGAACGGGTCGTCGTTCTTGAGGATGTTGTCGATGTAGCCGTCGAGGGTGCATTGCAGCACGGCCTGGGCGTAGGAGAGGGTCTCGTCGACCACGGTGACGCCGGTGGTGGGCAGGGTGGGCAGGGTGACGGTGGGGGCGCCGGGGATGCCGAGGCCGCCCTTGGGCTTGTCGTCGTCCTTGGTGCCGCCGTCGCCGCCGGTGCCGGTGGTGGGCTGGGGCTGCGCGGGCTGCTGGCTGGGCTGCGGTGCGGGGGCCACGGCGTTGTCGCCGCCCTTGTCGGGCTTGGCGGTCTTGACCGGGGCGGGGGTGTACTTCGGGTCGGGGCTGATGGCGCCGGCCGCGGAGACGCTGGTGGGGATGGAGGTGTAGTCGCCGGAGGCGTAGGCGTCCATGACCTGCAGGACGAGGTCGACGTAGGACCAGGAGTGGTTGTAGCGGTAGACCGCCTTCTCCTGGCCGGTGGTGGTGGAGAGGTCGTCGTCGCCGGAGCAGAGGTAGACCGCGGTGGCCAGCGCGGCGTCGTCGATGTCCTGGGGGTTGCGCTGGGCGTCGCCGTCGGCGTCGACGCCGACCACGGACCAGGTGGAGGGGATGAACTGCATGGGGCCGACGGCGCGGTCCCAGCGGGAGTCGTTGTCGAGCTGGCCGCCGTCGGTGTCGGAGATGGCGGCGGTGCCCTTCGTGCCGTTGAGGGGCAGACCGTAGATGCCCGGGGTGGCGACGCCGTCGTCATCGAGGACCGAGCCGCCGAAGCGGCCGTGGTTGGACTCCACGCGGCCGATGGCGGCGACGAGCTGCCAGGTGAGGTTGCAGGTCTTGTCGGCGGCGTTGATGACGGTCTCGGCGCGCTGGTAGGCGGCGAGCGCGGCGGCGGGGATGCCGGAGGTGGAGGAGGTGGCGACGACCTGGGTGGGGTTCTTGTCACCGATGCCGGCGGCGAGTGCTCCGGTGGAGACCGAGGCGGGGGCGTCGATGGCCTGGGCGGGCACCGAGGTGCCGTCGGGCAGTGCCACCGCGGGGGCCTCGTCGGTGCCGGCTGCGACGGTGCTCACGGCAGGGGCAGAGACCACGCTCGCCGTCCATGCCGCCGACACGAGCGCGAGGGGCACCAGGGTCACGCCCCGCTGCCAGCGTCCGGATCGGTGTCCTGCCATGATGAATCTCCCAGTTGTCTTCGTGCGTGTGTCGCGCTCCCTCAAGCACGTGTGACTGACCTAACGAATGGTGTCACGGCTGGGTTACGCGTGTCCTGCATGTCTGCTACCCGGACGACGAGCCTCCCCCCGGGTCATGACGCTGAAACAGCAGGCGTTCCACTGTCGCACGCCGTGGTCTGGACCACGTCACCCCCGCAGGCGCCCGCCCCCGCGGGGAGCGGTTGTCCGTCTCGGGGACAATGACGAGGTGAGCACCACGCCGGAGACCGACGAGCGGCTCGACGCCGGACCCCACTCGCGCGCACTCATGCAGCGCGCCCACGCCGTGACCCCGGGAGGCGTGAACTCCCCGGTGCGGGCGTTCAACGCCGTCGGCGGCACGCCGCGGTTCATCCGGTCCGCGCAGGGACCGTGGCTGACCGACGTCGACGGGAAGCGGTACGTCGACCTGATCTGCTCCTGGGGCCCGATGCTGCTCGGGCACGCGCACCCCGAGGTGCAGGCCGCCGTCCAGGCCGCGGTCGCGCGCGGCACGTCGTACGGCACGCCCACCCAGCCCGAGGTCGAGCTGGCCGAGGAGATCGTCGACCGGACGCCGGTCGACCGCGTCCGCTTCGTCTCCTCCGGCACCGAGGCGACCATGTCGGCGATCCGGCTGGCCCGCGGCTTCACCGGTCGTGACGTCGTGGTGAAGTTCGCCGGCTGCTACCACGGGCACGTCGACTCCCTGCTGGCCTCGGCCGGCTCCGGGCTGGTCACCTTCGCGCTGCCCGGGACCCCCGGCGTCCCCACCTCCTCGACCGAGCTGACGCTGGTGCTGCCCTACAACGACCGTGCCGCGGTCGAGGCCGCCTTCGCCGAGCACGGCGACCGGATCGCCTGCCTGATCACCGAGGCCGCCCCCGGCAACATGGGCGTCGTCCCGCCGGAGCCGGGCTTCAACGCCTTCCTGGCCGAGACCTGCGCGAAGCACGGTGCGCTGTTCGTCTCCGACGAGGTGATGACCGGCTTCCGCGTCACCCGCGAGGGCCAGTGGGGCCTGGACGGGAAGGCCGAGGGCTGGCGCCCCGACCTGGTCACCTTCGGCAAGGTGATGGGCGGCGGCTTCCCCGCCGCGGCCTTCGGCGGCCGTGCCGAGGTGATGGGCCACCTGGCGCCGGAGGGGCCGGTCTACCAGGCCGGCACGCTGTCGGGGAACCCGATCGCGACCACCGCGGGGCTCACCACGCTGCGGCTGGCGACCCACGAGGTCTACGACCACATCGGCGCCGCCGCCGACACGCTCAAGCAGGCGGCCTCCGAGGCACTGACGGCCGCGGGCGTGGCGCACACCGTGCAGTCGACCGGCACGATGTTCTCGGTCTTCCTGGCCGAGGGGCCGGTGCGCGACTTCACCGACGCCTCGCGCACCGACGCCGCGGCGTACGCCGCCTTCTTCCACGCGATGCTCGACGCCGGTGTCTACCTCCCGCCGTCGGCGTACGAGGCGTGGTTCCTGTCCTCCGCGCACGACGACGAGGCGGTGCAGACCGTGCTCGACGCGCTGCCCGCCGCCGCACGCGCCGCCGCCGCTGCGGGGGGTGCCGCATGAGCGAGCAGACGATCGTCCACCTGCTGCGCCACGGCGAGGTCCACAACCCCGACGGCGTGCTCTACGGCCGTCGCGACGGGTTCCACCTCTCCGAGCTGGGCCGGACCATGGCCCAGCGGGTCGCCGACACCATCAGCGACCGCGACATCGTCCACCTCGTCGCCTCCCCGCTCGACCGCACCCGCGAGACCATCGCGCCGCTCGCCGCGGCCCGCGAGCTCGAGGTGCACCCCGACCAGCGGGTCATCGAGTCGACCAACGTCTTCGAGGGCGAGACCTTCGGCGGCAAGCGCAACGTGCTCACCCGGCCCTCGTCGTGGCGTCACCTGTGGAACCCGTTCAAGCCGTCGTGGGGCGAGCCCTACAAGCAGGTCGTCGCGCGGATGACCGAGGCGATCCACGACGCGCGGGAGGCCGCTGCCGGCCACGAGGCCGTGATCGTGTCCCACCAGCTGCCGATCTGGATCACCCGGCTCAGCCTCGAGGGGCGCTCCTTCCTCCACGACCCGCGCAAGCGCCAGTGCACGCTGTGCTCGCTGACCTCGATCCACTTCAGCGGCGACCGGGTCACCGCCATCGCCTACTCCGAGCCCGCCGGCGACCTGATCCCCGCCGGTGACAAGGCGGCCCCGTTCTCGGCCGGCGGCGCCCCCGAGGAGCGCCGTCCCTGACATGTCCCGCACCTCCCGGGCGACCCGCCTCCTGCGACGGCCCGCCTCCCTGCTCCCCGCGGTGCTGCTGCCGGTGCTGCTCGCCGGCTGCTCCAACCTGACCGGCACCGGTGACCTCGACTACGTCCCCGGCAACGGCGGCGTCGTGGAGTTCGCGTTCGGCGACCAGCAGCCGCCGGTGGAGCTCTCGGGGGAGACGACGACGGGGGAGGACTACACCTTCAGCCCGGGCACGGTCACGGTCGTCAACGTGTGGTGGAGCGGCTGCGGGCCCTGCATCAAGGAGATGCCGATGCTGACCGAGCTCTACGCGGCGTACGACGGTGACGTGGACTTCCTCGGCATCAACATCCGCGACACCAGCGCCGCCAACGCCCGCTCCTTCGAGCTCGACCGCGGCGTGGACTACCCCTCGATCTACGCCCCCGACGGCGACGCGCTCCTGGCCTTCACCGGCCGCACGTCACCCCGCTCGACGCCGACCACGCTCGTGCTCGACGAGTCCGGTGTCGTGGTCTCCCTGATCAACGGCGAGATCCCGTCGCGCACCACGCTGACGAACCTGGTCGAGGACGCCGGCGGTCCTCCCGCCCCCGCGCCCGCGCCCGTCGAGCCCACCGAGGGCGAGCCCGCCGATGGGTGACTGGCTCGAGGCGACCACCCTGTCCGGGTCGCTGGTGCTGGCCGTGCCCGTCGCCGTGCTCGCGGGCCTGGTCTCCTTCTTCTCCCCGTGCGTCCTGCCGCTGCTGCCGGGATACCTCTCCTACGCCACCGGGCTGTCGGGCGCCGACATCGCCGCCGGTGACGTGCGCCGCGGGCGCATGGTCGCCGGCTCGGTGCTCTTCGTGCTCGGCTTCACGGTCGTCTTCGTCATCCTCGGCGCCGCGGTGGGCGGCATGCGCACGTGGCTCCTGGTCAACAAGCAGGCCCTCGACATCGGGCTGGGCATCTTCTCGATCGTCCTCGGCCTGGCGTTCATGGGCCTCTTCGCCCGCGCCGTCCCGTGGCTCCAGCGCGACCTGCGCGTGCACAGGGTGCCCGCCGTCGGCCTGGCCGCCGCCCCCGTCCTCGGCTTCCTGTTCGGCCTGGGCTGGACCCCCTGCATCGGCCCGACGCTCGGGGTGATCCTCGGGCTCGGGTACGACGAGGGCACCGCCGGCCGCGCCGCCCTGCTGCTCGGCTTCTACTCCCTCGGCCTCGGGGTGCCGTTCGTGCTGGCCGGGTTGGCCTGGCGTCGGGCGCTCACCGCGCTGGCCTGGGTGCGGCGCCACCAGCAGTGGGTCACCCGCGCCGGCGGCGGCATGCTCGTGCTGGTCGGCGTCCTGCTGGTCACCGGGCTGTGGGACCAGGCCGTCACGTGGATCCAGATCCAGCTGGTCAGCGACTTCGAGGTGGCGGTGTGAGCGAGCAGTCCGGCCAGCAGCAGCCCACCCAGCAGCCCACCCGGCAGCCCACCCGGCGTCCGGGCGAGCTCACCGCCCGGGAGCTGGGCCGGTTCGTCTGGCGCCAGCTGACCTCGATGCGCACCGCCCTGGTGCTGCTGCTCCTGCTCGCGCTCGCCGCCGTCCCCGGCTCGGTCATCCCCCAGGAGAGCGTCGACTCCTTCGGCGCCCGGCAGTGGAAGGACCAGCACGAGTCCCTGACCCCGGTCTACGAGGCGCTCGGACTCTTCGACGTCTACGGGTCGGTGTGGTTCGCCGCGGTCTACGTGCTGCTCATGGTCAGCCTGGTCGGCTGCATCCTGCCCCGCACCAAGCACTACTGGACCGCCGCCCGCGCCGTCCCGCCCGCGGCACCCCGCCACCTGACCCGGCTGCCCGACCATGCGGCGTACGACGTCGGCGCGAGCCCCGAGCAGGTGCTCGAGGTCGCCCGCGCCGAGCTGCGCCGCCGGCGCTACCGGCTGCGTCCCGCCCCCACCGAGGGCGCCGCCGTGGAGCGGGAGGCCGGCACGGTCGCCGCCGAGCGCGGCTACCTCCGCGAGGCCGGCAACCTGCTCTTCCACCTCTCGGTCATCGTGGTGCTCGTCGGCTTCGCGATGGGCGGGCTCCTCGGCTACAAGGGCGGCGTCATCGTCGTGCAGGGCGCCGGCTTCGCCAACAACCTCACGCAGTACGACGACTTCGTGCCGGGCTCGTTCTTCTCCGCCGACGAGCTCGAGCCCTTCTCCTTCGACGTCGACTCCTTCGAGGTGGAGTGGCTCGAGGAGGGCCCGGGCCAGGGGATGGCGCGCGCCTTCGAGGCCGGGCTGACGTACCGCACCGCGCCCGGCGAGCCCGACCAGACCTACGACCTGCGGGTCAACCACCCGCTGCGCATCGGCGACAGCGAGGTCTTCCTGGTCGGGCACGGCTACGCGCCGATCGTCACCGTGCGCGGCGGCGACGGCGAGGTCGCCTACTCGGGGCCGACGGTGTTCCTGCCGCAGGACGCCTCGTTCTTCTCCTTCGGCGTGGTGAAGGCGCTGGCCGCCGAGCCGGAGGCGATCGGCCTGGAGGGGTTCTTCTACCCCTTCTTCGCCAGCATCGACGGCGACCCGTTCAACGTGATGGGCCGAGACGGCAACCCGGTGCTCTCGACCAACGTCTACGTCGGCGACCTCGGCCTCGAGGACGGCGAGTCCCAGTCGGTCTACATCCTCGACAAGGAGGACGCGACCCAGCTGGAGAACGACGAGGGCCGCCCGCTGCGGCTCGACCTGGCCGTCGGCGACACCGCACGGCTGCCCGACGGGCTCGGCTCGGTGACCTTCGAGGGCGTCGAGCCGTGGGTGCGCGTCCAGGTCAGCCAGACCCCGGGCAAGCGGATCGCCCTGGGCGGCGTCGTGCTGGCGCTGATCGGGCTGTGCGGGTCGCTGTTCATCCGGCCGCGGCGCGTGTGGCTGCGCGTCGTGCCCGCCGAGGACGGGGAGGGCTCTCGAGTCGAGCTCGCCGCCCTGGACCGCTCCGGCGGCGGTGACACCGCAGCCGTCGTCGACGACCTGCGCCTGGCTATCGTGGAGGCGCTCGACCATCCTCAGGAGGACACCCCGTGAGCCAGACCGCCTGGGAGGCGCTCTCGAACCAGGCCGTCGCAGCGGCCGGCGTCGTCTACTTCCTCGCCCTGCTCTCGCACCTGGCCGAGTGGGCGCTGCTGCGTTCGGTCCCGGTGGCCGGCCAGCGCGGCCAGGCGACCGCCCGCGAGGCGGTCACGGTCGGTGCCGGTGCGCCGCCGGCGCCCGAGCCGGAGGTCGACGACCGCACCGCCGAGCGCGTGGAGATGGCCGGTCGACTGGGCTTCCTGCTCACCTGCCTGGCGGCCGTGGTGCACCTGGTGGCGCTCGTCGCGCGCGGCATGGCCGCCGAGCCGCATCGTGTGCCCTGGGGCAACATGTACGAGTTCACGCTGTCCGGCACCTTCGTGGTCGCCGCGCTCTACCTCCTGCTGCGCCGCCGCTTCGGGTTGGCGTGGATGGCGCCGATCGTCGTCGCGGTGGTGCTCAGCCTGCTGATGGTGGCCGTCATCTGGCTCTACCAGCCCGTCGGCCCGCTGCGTGAGGCACTCAACTCCTACTGGCTCGTCATCCACGTGGTGTCGGCGATCATCGCGACGGGTGCCTTCACCCTCGGCGGCATCGCCTCGGCGCTGTTCCTGCTCAAGGAGCGCGCCGAGCGCAAGGGCCGCACCGGCGGCTACCTCGGCCGGGTCCCCAGCCCCGCGGCCCTGGACCGGGTGTCCTACCGGATGCATGCCTTCGGCTTTCCGGTGTGGACCTTCGCGGTGCTCATCACCGGGCCGATCTGGGCGCACGAGGCGTGGGCGTCGTACTGGTCCTGGGACCCCAAGGAGGTCTGGGCCTTCATCACGTGGGTCGTCTACGCCGCCTACCTCCACGCCCGCGCCACGGCCGGCTGGAAGGGCCGCAACGCCGCGCTGCTCGCGCTGCTGGGCATGGCGACGCTGTGGTTCAACTTCATCGGGATCAACTACTTCTCGACCTCCTCGATGCACTCCTACGCCGACGCGCCCGCCGTCTCCCCGCTCCACCCCGGCTCCTAGTCGTCCGTCCCGCCGAGCCGGCGCATCAATGCGCCGGCTCGACCAGACCAGCGCGCGGATCCCTACAGCCGCGGGGTCGACGGCCGACAGGAGGGGTGAGGAGGACCTCGCCCGTCATGTCCCAGCACGCCCCCACACCGGGGACCGGTGCCCCCACCGGTCCCGACCCCCTGACCGGAGCGCCGGTCGACCTGCCGCTCGACGCGCTGGTCGACGGGCTCGTGGTGGTGTCGGCGACCGGACTGGTGCTGCAGGCGAACCGGGCCGCGCGGGAGTCCTACGGGCTGCAGCCGTTCCGCAGCCTGCCCGGCGCGCTCGCGCACCGCTGGCTGGAGGCACAGCGGGCCGCGCACGGGGAGCGGCTGGTCGCCGACGTGCTGCTCCCCCTGGACTCGGGTCAGGTAGTGGTGTCGGTGAGCGCGACCCGGCTGGCCGCGGCCGCTCGCACGGTGCTGGTGCTGCGCGACGTCACCGACGAGCGCGAGCAGGTCGACGCGCTCTCGGCCTTCGCCGGGGTCGTCGCCCACGACCTGCGGGGCCCGATCGCGGCGATGGTCGGCTGGTCGGAGACCGCCCTGGACCGCCTGCTCGACGGGCCGGACACCGACCCCGTCGAGGTCGCCGCGCTCGTGTCGCGGCTGCACCACGGCGCCCAGCGCCTGGACCGGATGGTCGCCAACCTGCTGCTCCACGCCACGTGCCGCGACCGCACGCTGCACCCCGCACCGGTGGACCTGGCCGCCGTCGTGGAGGAGGTCGCCGACGCCCGGGACGTACGCCGCTGGGTCGAGCTGCTCGAGGTCCCGAAGGTGAGCGGGGACGCCCCGATGCTCCAGCACCTCATGGACAACCTGGTGGGCAACGCGGTGAAGTTCGTGGCCGCCGGCGTCGAGCCGCACGTGGTGGTCGGGGGACGGCTCGACGGCCCGGAGGTGACCGTGACGGTCACCGACAACGGCATCGGCATCCCCGTCGGGATGCGCGAGCAGGTCTTCCAGCGCTTCGAGCGGGTGCCCGGCACCGGCCTGGGCGGGACCGGGATGGGCCTGTCGATCTGCCGCACGATCGTGCAGCGCCACGGCGGTGCGATCCGTGTGGACGACGGCCCCGAGGGGGTCGGCACGCGGTTCAGCGTGCGACTGCCCGCCGCGGCCTGAGCGCCCGGGGCAGCGAGAGCAGTTCCGTCGGAGAGTCCGCCGGAGGAGCCGGCCGGATCAGCCGGAGGTCAGTGTCCCGGCGTGTCCGGGTCGTCGTCCTCGCCGTGCGGCTTGCGCCGGTCGAGGTCGCGCAGGAAGTCCTCGTCGTCGTCGGGCGCGATCTGACGCGGACGGGGCTTGGGCGCCGGGCGGGACGGTCGGAGGGTGCCGCGCTGGGCGGCACGGACGACGAGGTAGACCGCGACCGCGACCAGCGCCACCACCAGCAGGAACTTCAGCACACCTCCACTCTAGGTCGGCGGTGGTGACCGCCTACCCTGAACGACGTGAAGGAGTTCCTCGTCTACACCGGTCTGCGCATCCTGCTCTTCCTCGCCGCCCTCGGCGTCGTGCTCGGGCTGTGGGTGCTCATCGCCGGCGAGGCCAACCTGCTGGCGGGCTTCGTCATCGCCCTGCTGATCAGCGGCATCGGCTCCTACGTGCTGCTCAACGGCCCCCGCGAGGCGCTGGCCCGCAAGGTCGACGAGCGGGCCCGGGCGGCCACGAGCCGCTTCGAGGAGATGAAGTCCAAGGAGGACGCGGACTGAGGCCGGCGCCCCGGCTCAGGCCCAGAACAGCGGTACGCCGCTGAGCACCGCCCACACCAGCTGCGCGATCCCGGTCGACTGGAGCACCGGCACCAGCGCCGGTCCGGTCGCGCCACCGAGGACAGTGCGCAGGCCGGCCACCGAGGGCAGCAGGAAGCCCAGGCCGAGCAGTGCCCACCACGTGGTCGTCGCGGCCAGGGCCACGACGGCGAGTGCAGCCGCGGCCACCAGCCCGGCGTACAACGTGCGGGTGCCGCGGTCGCCGAGCTTGACCGCGAGCGTGCGCTTGCCGGCGAGGGTGTCGGTGGGGATGTCGCGCAGGTTGTTGACGACGAGGATCGCGCAGGCCAGCGCCCCGATGCCGACCGCGGCCCAGAGCGCGGCAAGCTCCCAGGTGCGGGTCTGGACGTAGGTCGTGCCCACGACGGCGACCAGGCCGAAGAACACGAAGACCATCACCTCACCGAGCCCGAGGTAGCCGTAGGGCTTGGACCCGCCGGTGTAGAACCAGGCGGCCAGCACGCAGACCGCACCGACGGCCAGCAGCCACCACGCGGTCGCGGCGGCGAGCACCAGGCCGGCCACGCCGGCCACGCCGAAGGCCAGGAACGCCGCGCGCTTCACGGCCCCCGCGGGCGCGGCGCCGGAGCCGACCAGCCGCATCGGGCCGACGCGGTCCTCGTCGGTGCCGCGGATGCCGTCGGAGTAGTCGTTGGCGTAGTTGACGCCCACCTGGAGCGCCAGGCTGACGACGAGGGCCAGGGCCGCCCTCCACCACACCGGCTCGTCGACGTACGCCGCCACGGCCGTGCCCGCGAGCACCGGTGAGACCGCGGCCGGGAGGGTGCGGGGCCGGGAGCCGGCGAGCCACTGTCCTGGGGTTGCCACGAGCAGCCATTCAACACGGTGGACGACGGCGTCCCGGCACGGGTCGACCCAGGCGTCGCGGCTAGCCTCGTCGCCATGGACCTCGAGGGCAGCGCCGCCGACGCCGTGCGCGCCCTCACCGGGTGGCTGGAGCGCGACGACGACGAGCGGCTGGTCGTGACGACCTCCGGCTCGACGGGCCGACCCAAGCGGGTCGTGCTGAGCCGCGGGGCGGTGCTCGCGTCGGCGCGGGCGACCCGCGCGCGGCTCGGCGCGGAGGGGGCGTGGCTGCTGACCCTGCCGCCGACCTACGTCGCGGGCGCGCAGGTCGTGTGCCGGTCCTGGCTCGCCGGGCACCGACCGGTCCTCGCCGAGGACCACGCGGGCTTCGCGGAGGCGACCGCGGCGCTGTTGCGCGAGCACCCGACGGTGCCGCGCTTCACCTCGCTCGTCCCCACCCAGCTGCACCGGATGCTGTCGGCGGGGGACGGCCGGGGAGGCACCTCCGACGACACCTGGGCGCTGCGGACCTTCCACACCGTGCTGCTCGGCGGGGGGCCGGTCGACCCCGCGCTGCGTGCCCGCGCCGAGGCGGCCGGGGTGCGCGTGGTCGCGACGTACGGCGCTGCCGAGACCGCGGGCGGCTGCGTCTACGACGGCCTCCCGCTCGACGGCGTGGCGGTCGCGCTGGGGCCCTCGGGTCGCATCCGGCTGGCCGGGCCCACGATCTTCGACGGCTACGACGGCGACCCCGACCTGACCGCCGAGGTGCTGGTCGACGGCTGGTTCCACACCGCCGACGCCGGCCGCCTCGACGAGGACGGTCGGCTGCAGGTGCTCGGTCGGGTCGACGACGTGGTCGTGACTGGTGGGGTCAACGTCCCGGGCCCGGCGGTGGCCGCGCGGCTGCGCGAGCACCCGGACCTCGCCGCCGCGGAGGTGCTCGGGGTCCCCGACGAGGAGTGGGGTCGCCGACTCGTGGCGTTCGTGGTGCCGCGCGACGGTGCCGCCCCCTCCACGCAGGAGCTGCGCGACTGGGTGGCCGCGGAGCGGCCGCGCTCGTGGGCGCCGCGCCAGGTGGTGGCGGTGCGCGCGATCCCGTTGCTGGCCAACGGCAAGCCGGACCGCCTGGCCCTCGGGCGACTGGTCGAGGAGCCGGCGTGAGCCCCCACGTGTGGTCGGTGCCGATGACGACCCGCTTCCGCGGCATCACCGTCCGCGAGGGCGTGCTGCTCGAGGGACCGGGCGGCTGGGGCGAGTGGAGCCCGTTCCTGGAGTACGCCCCGGCCGTCGCCGAGCCGTGGTTGCGCTGCGCCGAGGAGGCCGCGGCGGGGGACTGGCCGGCGCCGCTGCGCGACCGCGTGCCGGTCAACGTCACCGTCCCCGCGGTCGGCCCCGAGCGGGCGCACGACATCGTGGCGCGCTCCGGCTGCCGCACCGCCAAGGTCAAGGTCGCCGAGCCCGGGCAGGACGAGGCCGAGGACGAGGCCCGCCTCGAGGCGGTGCGCGACGCACTGGGCCCCGACGGGCTGGTGCGCATCGACGTCAACGGGCTCTGGGACGTCGACACCGCGCTGCGTCGGCTGCCGGTGCTGGACCGCGCCGCCGGGGGCCTGGAGTACGTCGAGCAGCCGGTCGCGCAGGTCGAGGACCTCGCCGTCGTACGCCGCCGGCAGCACGTGCCCGTGGCCGCCGACGAGTCCATCCGCCGGGCGGCCGACCCCTACCGCGTCCGCGACCTGGAGGCCGCCGACGTGGCGGTGCTGAAGGTGCAGCCGCTCGGCGGGGTCCGGGCCTGCCTGCGGATCGCGGAGGACATCAGCCTGCCCGTGGTGGTCTCGTCGGCGTTGGAGACCTCGGTGGGCATCGCGGCGGGCGTCGCGCTGGCCGCTTCGTTGCCCGCGCTGCCGCACGCCTGCGGCCTGGCGACCGTGGCGCTGCTGACCGA
>Ga0310345_10004084_pt1 | contig 13457 bp, 10 predicted proteins | sample HC15DNA20500_MG_FD_204667 | JGI IMG/M metagenome (GOLD analysis project Ga0310345, IMG submission 204667) | Marine microbial communities from station ALOHA, North Pacific Subtropical Gyre - HC15-DNA-20-500_MG | ecosystem: Environmental > Aquatic > Marine > Oceanic | place: Pacific Ocean: North... | reverse complement strand
GCCCACGAACTTGGACAGAAACTGGGATGTGGTAGTCATCTTTCTAGGTTGCGCAGGATTGTATCTGGGAAATTTTCTTTAAATATGGCTTCTGAGCTTAATCGCTTGACCAAATTGGGGGATTGGCAGAAGTATCTACTCTCAATTAATTCAATGCTACAGGAAATTCCTGAAGTATATGTATCAAAGCAACTTGAAGAATTCTTTCTCCATGGAAGATCCTTAGAGATTACAGCCTCCTCCTTACCTCAATCCTCCTCAATTTTAATCCGTGTCCTCTCTGCCTCTGGAGACTTTTTAGGCCTCGCTGAAAAGGGTACCCCAATTAGATCTTTCGGGAAACAAAATCAACTAATAGTGCCTCTTCTCCCTAAGATTGTGTTGTAACCTCCTTGAACCGAAGCCTTTTTAGATTCCTCATAATTTCCTTTACTTTCAAGGATTCCTTATGCTAATTTCCTTTTTTAGTTGCGGTGCTATTTTGTAGAGAAAGTGTTTCTAAATTTATGGGACTAACATTAGATCTAAAAACATCGGTTATTGAAAAATTCCGAATTCATTCTAGTGACACAGGTTCGCCTGAAGTTCAAATTGCCCTTTTGAGTGAACGGATCAGTTACCTTACCGGACATTTTAAGGAACACAAGAAAGACCATGCCTCACGTCGAGGTTTGTTAAGAATGGTTGGGCACCGCCGTCGTTTACTGGATTACCTCAAAACTAAAGATTTGGCTCGATACAGGACAGTGATCCAGACCCTTGGAATACGAAAATAAGACATTCAGTAATATATCCATTGTTGAGAAAATACGATAGCGGATCCTGGCATCCTCCGGTGATGCAGGAGGCCGCTATTTTTGTTTCGGCCAAAGGCCGAGCCAGGATTTGTTAATTATGCTAAATCAAGTCAGTACAAAAATAGGTGGTAAAGACCTCATTATTGAAACAGGTAAAATTGCTCGTCAAGCTGGTGGTGCTGTTCAGATTCGTTACGGAGAGACTGTAGTTTTAGTCTCTGCCTGTTCCAAGCAAAAACCAAGGGAAAACATCGATTTTTTCCCACTCACCGTTGATTACAAAGAAAATTACTACGCTGCAGGAAGAATTCCGGGAGGGTTCTTCAAACGAGAAGGTAAACCAACTGAAAAAGAAGTTTTAACTTGTCGACTCATTGATCGGCCCATCCGTCCATTGTTTGCTCCAGGGTATCTTTGCGATACTCAAGTCATAGCGATGGTTCATTCAGCAGACGGAGAAAACGATCCAGACATCCTTAGTATAACTGGAGCTAGCACTGCTTTGCTAATCTCTGATATTCCTTTTCAAACACCGATTGCTGCTGTCCGAGTAGGATTCATTGATGGTCGTTTAATCATTAATCCTACCAGTAAAGAGCTCAAATCAAGTGAACTTAATTTGATTGTTGCTGGTAGTATGGAAGCCATCGTCATGGTAGAAGCTGGAGCACAGGAGATTACCGAAAAGGTCATGCTTGAAGCCTTAGCTTTTGGACATGATCACATTAAACAAATTATACCCCTACAAACAGATCTAGCTACTAAGGTCGGAATATCAAAGCGACAAGTAACTCCCCCTTCCTTTGACCAGGACCTACTATCTGAGATCTCCGAAAAGATTTCCCATGATCTCAGAGATGCTCTAAATACAGAAAAACATGGCAAGATACTAAGTTATGAAAAAGTTGATTCATTAAAAGAATCTTTACTGGAGACTTATCCTGAGGATCCTGGGAATGTCCGGCTTGATGTTGCAGCAATTTTCGATCATCTTAAGGAACAGATTTTTCGGGATGATATTCTTAACATACGCAGACGGTCTGATGGGAGGCAGTTTGATGAAATTCGGTCAATTACATGCGAAGTTGGCCATTTACCTCGTCCTCATGGGAGCTCTCTCTTTACTAGAGGGGAGACTCAGGCGTTGGTGACAGCAACACTTGGAACCTCAGATGACACCCAAAGAATCGACCAGATGGAAGGAGAATCCTCTAAACGCTTTCTCCTCCATTATAACTTTCCCCCGTTTAGTGTAGGAGAAACAGGATTTATGCGTGGACCCGGACGAAGGGAGATAGGCCATGGTGCGCTCGCTGAACGGTCTCTACTCCCAATTTTACCCTCTACAGAAGAATTTCCTTATACTGTTCGCATTGTTTCAGATATTTTGGAGTCTAATGGTTCTTCGTCCATGGCTAGTGTCTGTGGTGGCACCCTCGCCCTTATGGATGCTGGTGTCCCGATCAAGTCCCCAGTCGCAGGAATTGCAATGGGCCTAGTTAAGGAAAAGGAAAAATATGCTGTATTAACAGATATAGCTGGTGCAGAGGACCATTATGGAGATATGGATTTTAAGGTTGCTGGAACTGAATCTGGCATCACCTCTCTTCAAATGGACATTAAAATCGGTGGTCTCACCATGGAGATAATGAGTGAAGCCTTGGAACAGGCAAGACAAGGAAGACTCTTTGTCCTAGAAAAGATGTTGGAAACTATACCGGCCTTTCGGAATAACACTTCTAAATACGCTCCTAAAATTCATACCCTTCAGATCAACCAAGATAAGATTCGAGATGTCATTGGCCCTGGAGGAAAGGTAATTCGAGGTATTGTTGAAAAAACTGGAGTTAAAATTGATGTGACTGATGATGGTACTGTCAGCATTGCTGCTCTTGACGAAGCTTCAGCCCAGAAGGCCATTCAAATTGTTAAAGATCTTACAGCTGAGCCTGAAATGGGAAAAATCTATCTTGGTAAGGTTGTACGAATAGTTGATTTTGGTGCCTTTGTAGAAATTTTCCCTGGCAGAGATGGTCTTCTCCATATTAGCGAGATAGCTGAACATCGTATTAGGGATGTCAAGGATGAATTAAAAACTGGTGACCAAATTATGGTAAAGGTAATAGGTGTTGACGGTCAAAAGATTAAGCTTAGCCGCAAAGCTGTCCTGCAGGAGCAACGTGAGAAATCAGATTGACAATAATTAATGCCTCATTAGCTATTAGTTTTGGTTTTGCTTCAAGACAAATAGTTACAACTTCCGGCCTTCAGTCAAGGCGATAATTAGGAGCTTCTTTTGTAATAATAACATCATGAACGTGGCTTTCCTTAAGACCAGCATTCGTTATACGGATGAACCTAGCTTTCTTTTGAAGTTCATCAATATTTCGACAACCTACATATCCCATTCCAGCCTTAATACCACCGAGAAGTTGAGTGACTACCTCAGCTAGAGATCCTTGATAAGGAACTCGACCCTCAATACCTTCTGGAACTAGTTTTTGTAGGTCATTCTCCTCCTCTAAACGATACCGGTCTCTGCTACCAGACTGCATAGCACCAAAGGAACCCATGCCACGATAAGACTTAAAACTGCGACCCTGGAAAATCACAGTTTCTCCCGGACTTTCATCAGTTCCAGCAAATAAGCTTCCAATCATTACAGCATCTGCACCAACAGCTACGGCCTTAGTTATATCGCCTGAGAATTTGATGCCCCCATCAGCTATTAAGGGCACATTAGCTTCTTTAGCTACACGAGAGCATTCTGAAATAGCCGTAACTTGGGGAACACCAGCAGCTGATACCACACGTGTAGTGCAGATAGATCCAGGTCCGATACCCACCTTAATACCATCCGCCCCACAACGGATCAGATCAGCTGCAGCTTCACTGGTTGCAATATTGCCAGCAATGATTTCTATGTTCGAAAATTTAGCTTTTATCTCTTTGACCACATCCATTACTCGCTGGGAATGCCCATGGGCCGTATCAACTGCTAAAACATCCACATTGGCTTTAACCAGTAATGCAGCCCGGTCTAGATAATCTCCTGTAACACCTAATGCCGCACCAACTAGCAGCCGACCTTGAGCATCTTTAGCCGAAAAAGGATATTGGATTTTTTTCTTGATATCTTTTACCGTAATTAGCCCTTTTAACTGGAATTTATTGTCAACTACCAACAGTTTCTCTATTTTGTGAAGATGCAGCATTTCCTTAGCTTCTGATAGAGTAGTACCAACAGGGACTGTGACAAGATTGGTTTTTGTCATAACCTTACTTATTGGCATGTCTAACCGAGTTTCAAATCGTAAATCTCGATTTGTCAGTATTCCCACTAGTTTCTTGCCTTCAGTAATAGGGACCCCAGAAATCTTATAATGCTTCATTATTTCTAAGGCCTCATAGATCTTTTTATTTGGAGACATTGTGATTGGATCTACGATCATGCCACTCTCAGAACGTTTAACCTTATCTACTTCAGAGGCCTGCTTTTCCTTGGAAAGATTACGGTGAATAAAACCAATTCCTCCCTGTTGGGCCATGACGATGGCCAACCTGGACTCTGTCACAGTATCCATAGCTGCACTAACAATGGGAAGGTTAAGCATGAGGTGCCGTGTTAATTTAGTCTCAGTAGAAACCTCCGACGGTACCACATCCGATTTTCTGGGGATTAGAAGAACGTCATCAAAAGTTAAACCTTCAACTAAATTTTGTGTCAACATTGATAATTTATTACCCTTTCTCTTTATTTACGCTGCCGTTAAAGCACAACATTTCTTGTACTTCTTTCCACTACCACAAGGACAGGGACCATTACGGCGAATTTTTTGTCCTCGAATGAACGGTTTTGGTTTTTCAATATCAGTATCCCCTCCTCCAAGAACCATCTCCTGTTTACGTTGACTTCGCTCAATTTCACGAACTCTATCTTGTTCTTCAACCGGTTGAAGTAAGTAAAGGTAGCGCAAACTTTCTTCCTCTAAACTATTCATCAGCAACTCAAACGCAGCAAAAGATTCTTTTTTATATTCTATCAGTGGATCCCTTTGACCATATCCTCTAAGGCCTATACCTTCTTTCAAATGGTCCATTGCCAATAGATGCTCTTTCCAGTGAGTATCCAGAACATTAAGCAAGATTAACCGTTCATGTAAACGCATAGATTCAGCACCAATAGCTTCTTCTTTTTGATTAAATTTATTCTGTACTTTAACCGTAATTTCTTGCTGTAATTCTTCAAGGTTCAGCCGCTTAACGGCAACATTCTCCCGGCGCAGGTCTAAACCAAACTGTTGAGCCACGGAAGAACGGAGTCCTTCTTCGTCCCAATCATCTGGGTCCGTATCTAGATTACAATATTCATCAAGCATTCCTGCGATTATGTCTTCGCTCAATTCAAGCAAGTATTCTTTTTGACTTGCTTCCTGTAAAAATTTTTCTCTCAACCCGTAAATTGTTTTGCGTTGCTGGTTCATCACATCATCATATTCCAGAAGATGCTTCCGTATAGAAAAATTGTGCGATTCTACTTGCTTTTGAGCTGATTCAATCCTTTTACTAATTATTCGTGATTCAATAGGAATTCCTTCTTCCATCCCCAATCGTTGCATGATACTCGAAACCTTTTCAGAAGCAAAAATTCGCATAAGATCATCTTCCAGAGAAAGATAAAAACGAGATGTTCCAGGGTCCCCCTGCCGTCCAGAACGGCCTCTCAATTGATTGTCAATCCGTCGTGATTCATGACGTTCTGTTCCTAAAATGTGGAGGCCACCTAAGGAAAGCACATCGTTACGTTCTCTTTGAATCTCTGTGTCTATTTTATCTAGGGCATCCTTCCATTGTTGAGGAGTTGCAGTTTTAGGATTTATGCTTTGTTTTCTCAACCATTCTCCTGCAAAGGACTCAGAGTTTCCTCCAAGCAAAATATCCGTGCCACGCCCAGCCATGTTTGTAGCAATAGTGACAGCTCCTTTACGCCCAGCCTGTGCAATAATTTCTGCTTCTTTCTGATGATATTTGGCATTGAGGACCACATGCTTAACCCCAGTTTTTTTCAGTAATTTACTAAGCTCTTCGGATTTTCCAATCGAGATAGTCCCAACCAGAACAGGCTGGCCCTTCTGGTGAAGTTCCTCAATCTCCTCTACGACGGCTACAAACTTCTCCGGTTCGGTCCGATAAACTACATCTGCATAGTCAGTACGAACCATAGGTTTATTAGGGGGAACCACTACAACTTCCAGCTTATAGATCTTATTAAACTCGACTGCCTCTGTATCAGCTGTGCCTGTCATTCCAGCTAACTTATCGTACATGCGAAAATAATTCTGAAAAGTAATAGTTGCTAATGTTTGGTTTTCCCGTTCTATTTTCACCCTTTCTTTTGCTTCGACTGCCTCGTGCAAACCATCACTCCAACGACGACCCGGCATTAGCCTTCCAGTAAATTCGTCGACAATCATAACCTTGTTATCCTTCACAACATAATGAACATCTCTTTCATAAAGCCAATAGGCCTTTACCAGCTGTTGAATGGTGTGCAGTCTCTCTGTTACCTCAATATATCGTTCTTCACTATATCCCGGCTCTTCAGGATCTGGAATGATATAGTCTTCCATCTTCCCAGCTGCTAAAAATTCTCGACCTTTTTCAGTAATTTCTACATTGTGGGCCTTCTCATCAACAAAACAGTAAAGCCTATTATCAAATTCAGATAGTTGTTTGTTGGTCATGAGCTGACCTTCAACCTGATCAATTTTCTTTTTCAAGTTTCGTTGTTTAACCAATAAATCAAGATACTGACGGTTTTTTGGATCACCTCGTTTTACCAACAAAAGTGTTTCTAACATTTCCTCAGACACTTCTTCTCCTGAATCAATAGAATTGATCACCTTGCGTAAATTATCTGCCAAAAATTTAGTCTGCTGTGTACGAAGACGTTCAGCTAAGGGTCGCATCGACGTATAGGTTTTCTGCTGTGAACTTTCAACTGGTCCTGAAATAATTAGTGGTGTGCGCGCCTCATCAATAAGTATAGAATCTACTTCATCAACAATTGCATAGTGATGACCCCTTTGAACCCTATCCTGGGTTTCAAACTTCATATTATCTCGGAGGTAATCAAAGCCAAATTCGTTGTTAGTACCATACGTTACATCACAGGAATAAGCTTTTCGACGTTCTTCATCATCCATATCATGTTGAACAATTCCAACAGATAGTCCCAAAAACCGATAAATCTTCCCCATCCATTCAGCATCGCGGCGAGCCAAGTAGTCGTTGACCGTAATAACATGAACTCCTTTTCCAGAAAGACAGTTTAGAAATACGGGCATTGTTGCAACCAAAGTTTTACCTTCTCCTGTCTTCATTTCAGCAATCTTTCCTTGGTGGAGAACTACACCACCCATCAGCTGAACATCAAACTGTCTCATATTAAGAACTCGCTTTGATGCTTCTCTAACAACTGCAAAGGCTTCGCAAAGAAGTTCCCCTGGCGTTTCTCCATTGGACACCCTTTGCTTAAAATCATTAGTCTTATTCATCAATTCTTCGTCAGAACTACCAGATAACGAAGCCTCTATTTCATTGATCTCGTCGACAAAAGGTTGTATTTCCTTAACGTCACGATCATGTTTACTGCCAAAAATCTTTTTTAATACAGTATCGACAATCAAACGAATATCCTCTCAACAAGAATTTAAGTTAACCATTATGAAGAGAATAAGTACAAAGTCAAGGGGACGAGAAACAAGGCGTGTTTAATTATTTAGAGCCTAAAACAAATAGGTCCTATGTCTACAATAAACTAGTTTGACATCTATGTCATTGGACTTCTATAGTGTAGTCCTCTCTTTATTTTGGTTGAGTCAGTGGAAACAGTCAGCACAAACTCTTTGACTTATGCAAAATCTCAAAAAAAACCGTGTTTATCGTGTGGCCGTAGTAGGCGGAGGCATCTCAGGCCTTGCTGCCACTAATCGATTGTTAGAAAGAGCTAAAGGTTCTCAACAAGCTTTTGATGTTCAGCTATTTGAAGCTACTTCTCGAGTAGGGGGGACTATTCATACAGTTAAAGACGGAGACTTTTTATTAGAAGGAGGGCCTGATTCATTTATCTCGGAAAAACCCTGGGCTGTAGCCCTCTGTAAACGGCTTGGCCTTGAATCCAGACTAATTGGTACACAAGAATCTCTGCGGCATAGTTCCATTGTTCATCAAGGAAAATTACAACCAATTCCGAAAGGGTTTTACCTGATGGCCCCTAGTGAGTTCATGTCTTTCGTTAGGTCCCCTATCCTAAGTTGGTCAGGAAAACTACGTATGGCAGCAGATCTTATCATACCCAAGAAAAATCAAACTCTAAAAGGCATAGATGAAAGTGTAGCTAGTTTTGTCTGCCGCCGTTTAGGACAACAGACTCTAGATCGTCTCGCCCAACCACTAATTGGGGGAATATATACTTCTGACCCCAAAAAACTTAGTTTACAAGCAACCTTCCCGAAATTTTTAGAAATGGAACAAAAACATCGGAGTCTTCTTATAGCAATGTGGAAAGCCCGAAAAAAAGAATCATTTCTAAATGATCGGCCTGCAGGACCTCGATATGGGCTTTTTCTCTCTCTGGATGGGGGTATGGAATTACTTGTGGATACCCTTAGAAAAAAAATACCCTCTAAATCAATTCATATGGACTGGCAACTAGTTTCACTAGAAAGAAACAACATCTCTAAACAATGGATGCTTCAGTTTCAAAACGGAGAGTACTTTGCAACTGATGCAGTCTGCCTAGCTTTGCCTGCTTACCAATCAGGCAATCTTTTAAAAAATATAACCCCTAACCTAGCTAAAAACCTACTCAAAATAGAATACACTTCTACAGCAACAGTTAACCTAGGGTACTCTGTTAAGGATATTCCAGCTCCATTAAGTGGTTTTGGATTCTTGGTTCCTGAAATCGAAAACCGTCCTCTTCTAGCCTGTAGTTTCAGTCATCTGAAATTTGATTCAAGAGCGCCTAAATCTGGAGCCTTACTAAAAATTTTTCTTGGTGGGGCCCTACAAACAGCCATTCTAGATCATGACGACAAAGAACTTGCTAATTTAGTCAGAATACATTTAAGGGAATTACTAGGAATATCTGGAGAGCCTCGGATAAGCTGGGTAGAGCGTCATCCAAATGCTATGGCACAATACGGGGTTGGACACCTTGATTTAGTTAAAGAAATTGATACGGGATTGTCAAAGTGGCCTCAACTAAAATTGGCAGGGAATGCCTTTCAAGGCGTTGGAATTCCTGACTGCATCCATCGAGCAGAAGGTTGTGCAGATGAATTATTTGAACAAAATCTAATCCTTTAAAACCTTAAACTACCCTAGAAGAAGCTTCGTCTATATCAATATTCTGCGTAATCCAGAAACTCCATTTGAAGCACCGACACTTGTTATTACTCTAGGAATCTTCCTGTTCGCCACCACCGAGTTTTATTAAAAAAGTTGGCAGCCTTAGTTCCATAATTCTTAGCATGTTCAAATAAGGATTTGGGACTTGGATCATAGGGGTCATCATCGTAGGACCAATAGATAAAAAGTGGTTTTCCTATTATATTTTTACCTGGAACCGGGCCCCAATAACGACTATCATTGCTGTTATCTCGGTTATCCCCCATCATGAAATACGAGTCTGCTGGAATCACTAGGGGACCATAGCTTTCTCTTGGGGCATAAGAGTATTTTCTCTGGTCACCTTCATCATCAAAATATTTATAGGATTCTTCAATCTTTTTACCGTCTATGTAAACCGTTTTGTTTCTTACTTCAATCGTCTCACCGGGAAGAGCAATTACTCTCTTGATGAAAGGAATCTCAGGACTTTGTGGGGGTTTAAAAGCTACAATGTCACCTCGATCGATTTCCCGTTTTGGAAGAAAATTTAGCAAAAATTCTGGGTAGTTAGCAGGAAAAGCGAACTTGTCCAAAAAAAAGTGATCCCCTACTAAAATTGTTGGCTTCATTGACTCAGTGGGCACTTGCGTAGCTTGAGCAATAAACTTTGTAAAGAAAAATACAAAAATTAGACTAAAAACTAAACTCTCTATCCATTCTCTAGTGCTACTTTTCTGATTTCTGCCCTTGGTACTGTTAGATTCAGACTCCAGAATTTCAGTCTTAGTCTTTTCTTTCTCTTCATCTATCATTAGAAAAAATATCCTTGTCAGTAGAATTAATCCCCATACTCTTAACCATCTTCTAGTAGGGTTCTGGTATTATAGGAGAAACTTATCACTTGATTCAAGCAACTGGTTTTAATTACAACCTCGCTCAGTTCAACCAAAGAAGGTATATTTAACCTCAATAAAATGAAAACCTCTACCTTTTCTGTCATTAACTTCGGATGTCGCACAACTCAAGCCGATGGAGCTGCTATCGAAGAAGCTCTCCTTAACAAGAATTTAAGAAAAGAGGAAATAGGGAAAACATCCGATTTAGTTATTATCAATACATGCACTGTAACAAAAACTGCTGATGCAAAAGCACGCCAGACTATTCGCCGTATTCATCGAAAAAATCCTGCCACCAAAATTGTAGTTACGGGTTGTTATGCTCAGAGAGCCCCTCAGGAAATTGTCCAAATAAAAGGTGTAACATCTGTTATAGGAAACTCTCACAAAAACCAGTTAGCCAGCTTGGTTGTAAACGATCATCTCTCGGTTAAGGACTCACTGGTTAGTAAAGAAAAATCTTCTATTCTCCCTGGTGGAGCCAGTGTTTATTGCAGTAGCATATTTGAATCAACCGAACTCCGTTCCATTGCGGACATGTCGGGCGGTGGAAGAACACGAGCATTCCTCAAGGTTCAGGATGGCTGTAGTTACCGCTGTTCCTATTGTGTCATTCCTTTTGTAAGAGGTCACTCACGGAGTCTTCCATTAGAGGAGGTACTCCATCAAGTTAGAAATCTTTTAAGGCAAGGATACAGAGAAATTGTTTTGACTGGTATCCATTTAGGTGGTTACGGTAGAGAATTAAGAACTAAAACGAATTTAGCAGGGTTAATTCGACGTTTGCTCAAGGAAAAGTCCTTGACACGGTTGCGCTTAAGTTCTATTGAACCTCGAGAAATGACAGATGAGATAATAGAACTTATAGCAACATCTCCCAAAATGGCCAACCATTTTCATGTTCCCCTACAAAGTGGTTCTGGACGAGTCTTGAGACTAATGAGGCGACCCTATCAACCAGACGAATATCTTTGTCTAGTGGAAAGGATTCGTAAAATTGTTCCAAATGCGGCAATTGGAGCGGACTTACTGGTTGGCTTTCCTACCGAGACCTTAAAGGATCACACTCAAACTAGAGATTTAATTCTAAATTCTCCCTTGACCTACCTACATGTCTTTCCATTTTCTTCACGACCAGGTACCCAGGCTGCCCAGTTACAAAATACGATCCCAAAAACAATTAGCGATCAACGGAGCTTAGATCTAAGAAAAATAGGAGAACAAAAAAATTGCTCTTTTAGGCAATCCCAAATAGGTCGTTCTATCTCAGTAATTACACTAGAGACAAAGATTTCCCAAGGTACAACTAGAGCCCTGAGCAGCAATTTTCTCCGAGTTGACCTCCCTGATCTTTCTGTCCAGCCCAACCAGCTCTTAAATGTTAAAGTTATGAGTATTAATGAAAATGGAGTTAGAGCCATTCCTGTCAACGCCAGTTTTGGCTAGTCTAAATTGAAATGGGTTCAACCCTCTAAGATAACTTCGGCTACAGCATACTGATCAGAGTGTGACAGACTAACCCAAAACCTAGTAGCCCCTAGTTGGGTAGCAATACTGTATGCTTTTCCTGAAAGGAGCAGTTGGGGTTTACCCGTAGGGTGATTACAGACCTCCACATCATGCCAACCAACACCCTGACTCCATCCAGTTCCAAGAGCTTTGAAGAAGGCTTCCTTGGCGGCAAACCGGGCAGCATAATGTTGAAATTTATTCGCATGTTTATCACAATACCTGATTTCTGTTTTAGTGAACGTCCGATCCTTTAGACGATTACCATGTCGGTCCAAAGCATCACGTAGTTTCTTAATTTCAATTATGTCTATTCCTAATCCAACAATCACTAGATTACTCCCTAACTACAAAGGAGACGACTTTCTACTATCTTCATCGGGACTTTACTTATACCACCGAGGGTTAAATTCATTGCCTTGGTTAGCACATGGTTTTACCCTTCGTCATCCTATAAAATCCAAATCAAAACTTACCCTAGACTTTAATAATCAAATCTACAACAAAAAACAGATATCCACTCGAAACCAGCTTATTAAAACCCTAAGTGGGAAAAATTTACCATTAGTTCTTTTAAACCAAACTCACTCGGAAAAAATACATTGCTTGGATCGCTTTACACCTAACGATTCAATTAAAACAGCAGATGCCTTAATTACAACATTACCTGAAATATTACTAGGAATCCAAGTAGCCGATTGCCTATCGGTTCTGGTTGCTGATCCTTCAAAGAGGGTGATTGCAGCAATTCATGCTGGTTGGCGTGGATTGTTAAAAGGTGTCATACCAAAAACAATCAACTTAATGCAGTCTAATTATTCGGTCAATCCTAAGAACTGTATTGCAGTGATAGGCCCTTCTATATGTTCCTGTTGCTATCAAGTAGGCGATGAGGTGGCGAATGCTTTTATAAAGACTTTCAAAAGACAAGGTAATCCTTTTGATGCTAGATTAAATTCTTACCCGCATTCTATGGGATTAAATAATCCGCCCCTTTATAATCCCATAACTAAGACGCTTAATCTTCCAGTTGCTTGTAGTTTTCAGTTACAATCATCTGGGTTGGTACCGGACAAAATTTCTAGTGAGCCTCCCTGCACATCTTGCTACCACAAAGTTTTCTTTTCCTACCGCGGTGACAAGGGAACAACCGGAAGAATGCTTGCCATTGTTGGACTGCTGGGTTGAATTCCTCCCTTCTTTCAACTTTCAAAATAATCCTTGAAGCAATAAATATATTTAAATACTTTATAGTAAATATTATTAAATACTTTATTGTAAATATTAGTTGACATATTAACATTTTTATAACAAGATATAAAAGAATATATATATCATTTTATTTTTATTGTGCTCATACTTATTAATCTATGACAAAAGTTATCTTCGAAATTGATGAAAAGGATCATATTGAACTCAAGACGAATGCAGCCCGTCGTCGAAGCTCAATTAAAAAAATTGTTACTCGACTTATCAAGGATTATCTAAAGGATGAGGAAGAAAAGAGACGTACAAAACGCGCTGCGATGAAGGAAGTACAACAACACAAGGGCTAGAGGGCTCTGGCCCTAGCAGACCAGATCTTTTTATTGAATTTATCTCTCAAGAAAGGAGGTCAAGATGGCTACTAAAAAGAAGGCAGCTCCTAAAAAGAAGGCTGCCGTGAAGAAGGCAGCTCCGAAGAAAATGGCTGCCGTGAAGAAGGCAGCTCCTAAGAAGAAGGCTGCTGTAAAGAAGGCAGCTCCTAAAAAGAAGGCTGCTGTGAAGAAGGCAGCTCCGAAGAAAAAGGCTGCTGTGAAGAAGGCAGCTCCGAAGAAAAAGGCTGCTGTGAAGAAGGCAGCTCCGAAGAAAAAGGCTG
>Ga0310345_10004082_pt1 | contig 13458 bp, 13 predicted proteins | sample HC15DNA20500_MG_FD_204667 | JGI IMG/M metagenome (GOLD analysis project Ga0310345, IMG submission 204667) | Marine microbial communities from station ALOHA, North Pacific Subtropical Gyre - HC15-DNA-20-500_MG | ecosystem: Environmental > Aquatic > Marine > Oceanic | place: Pacific Ocean: North... | reverse complement strand
GACGGGCATGGAGTTGGCGACTGCCGTTAAGTATGGAGCAGCGCCACTCATCCTCGTGTTTAACAATAATAGATACGGGACTATTGAGACGCATCAAGAACGGCGTTATCCGGGTCGACCCATCGGGAACGATTTATGTAATCCAGATTTCGCCGCATTCGCCCGGTCGTTCGGTCTTTTTGGCGAGCGCGTCACCGAAACGGCCCAATTCGAACACGCATTAACAGACGGGCTGGCGGCATCTACTGCTGCGGTTATTGAACTAGTCTTGGATGAAGGCTAATGGTCGGAGCCAGTGGGCACTGGCAGACACTTATGTTCTGAGGTGTTTGTCCGACGTGATTATGGATCGAGTCGTTCGTTTTCTGCGAAGCTGTACCGACGTTCATCACGCGATTAAGGTGACCGGGGTGTTTTATGAGTTCTGATCTGATCCTTCACCACTACGAGTTTTCTAATTTCTCTGAGAAAGTTCGGCTCGTATTTGGTTTAAAAGACCTCGCATGGAGTTCCGTTGAGATTCCAGCTTTTGAACCGAAACCCGACTACACGCCGCTAACGTGTGGTTACCGGCGTACACCGGCGCTTCAGATCGGCGCAGACATCTACTGTGATACCGCGTTGATCCTAGAGGTGCTCGAAGCTTTAAGGCCAGTTCCCTCGCTTTATCCTGGGCCGAATCCCGACAGGACGCGAGCTTTGTCACTTGGCCTGACAGCCTGGGCCGAAACGCAGCTCATTCGCGCGGTTGCGTTGCATATCACCGGCCTTCATGCGCGAACGTTTCCGATGGAATTTCACTCCGATCGTGCAAGGTTGCATGGCAAGCCTGCACCGGACATTTTTCGAGTAGAGGCATCGGCACACACGTATCTACCTCAGGTGTGGCCGCAAATGGCTCGCATCGAAGATATGCTTTCTGTTGGTAGCGACTACATATTGGGTCAAGAGTTGAGCCTCGCTGACTTAAGTGTGTACGAGGCTCCATGGTTCATTGAGACAATCGGTGGCCGATGCGACCGGTTGGATGGGTTCCCTTTAACCCGTGCCTGGATGCAGAGGGTTGCCGATCTGGGGCACGGTCGCAAAAGTGACTTATCTGCCAATGATGCCCTAGATCGGGCATCAGGTTCTGAGCCTGTGATGATAGAAGCTTCCGGATACGAGGCACCGGAAGGTGTGGCTATCGGCGACGAAGTTGTCGTCAGTCCAATGGCCGAGCGATCCCCAGCGAGTGGTACCTTACTGCACGTCGATGCGGAACGGGTATCCCTCCGCACTAACGATGGAGGTTTAGGCGAGGTACACGTCCACTTTCCGCGCCTCGGATATCGTCTTTCTCGAGACAGCCGGTAACAATGGATCAAGATCGGCTGACATTCTTGAAACCACACTTATCTGCGCTCGGTCGGAGCATTCTATGACTCTGGATGCCCTTGTTATCTATATAGTGCCGGCGATCCTATTTGTCGCGACACTGGTTCACGTTTCGCTAGGTTTCGGCACCGCCTTAGTAGCGATGCCGTTACTGGTGTTGGTGTTAGGACTCCATACAGCGACGCCTTTGGTGGCGCTGGTTGTACTAGTCACGATTTCCCTGATTCTTATTCGGGAATGGCGGTATCTGAATTTACGTGCCGCGACGCAACTGTTGATCTCGTCCTTGTTTGGTATCCCAGTCGGGCTATTCATGCTATATGCGGTCCCCGCCTATGTTGTTAAGGGCGTCCTTGGGGCAATTCTGATTCTCTACAGTAGTTACTACCTGGCGAGGCCCAAATTGCCAACGATTACATCTCCGCGGCTCGTTTTTATTTTCGGGTTTGTAGCTGGTGTGCTTGGTGGAGCCTACAACACGAACGGACCGCCGATTGTTTTCTATGGGGCGTTGCGTCAGTGGTCACCTGAGCAGTTCAGAGCCACGGTACAAGGATATTTTCTACCGGCAGCGATCATGGTGTGCATGGGACACGGGGTGGTCGGCCTGTGGACCCCAGACGTTTTCCAACTACTGGTGCTCTCGGTACCGGTCGTACTTGTTGCTAACTTTATAGCTGTACCACTAGCACGCCGCATCCCGGCAGAACGTTTTACACACCTCCTATATAAAGTATTGGTGATACTGGGAGTATTGATGTTTATTTAGGGAGCGTGTTGCGATGCCGCCGATGTGATCGGTCACCCTTTATAGTCCGTAACCTAATTACGGGTTGCGGATCCTAAGGTTTCGAAAATGAATTATGTGTGGAACTCCACGACCGCACCACCAGCACCGTATAATGGACCGTAGCCATAAATAGTAGCGCCAGAGAACTGTTCGTCGATGCTGCCAAGAATAAAGGCGAGGTGTTTGAAACCCATGTCGACTTTAGCCTCTTCGATATAGGAGGGGAGAACTTTATACAAGGCATCGGAATCTCCTGCCTTCATCAAATTCAGAATTTTATTATTCCATGCATCGTCGCTTTCCCTCGCGATTCTGTCTTCGCTAATATCAATGATGTCTCGAAAAAATGAGCCTGAGAGGCCGCCCACGCCGACGATCGCTACTTTACGGCCCATCTCTCCGGCCACTTGAGCCGTAAGACGACCGAGTTCTTTAGTGATGTCCCAACTGTGGTATACGTTGTTGGATGTAATGGTCATCTGCCGTAGTGATCCAGGATTGAGAAAATTCGCAGCGATGATCGTACCCGTGTCGACGGGAAAGGCATTGTAGTTAACTCCCTTCGACCGAATACCAACCGTGCCTGTAATCGGGATAATTGCCGCAGTGAGTTCCGTGTCTATAGTGATGTCGTAGGGAAGCTCCCCAAATTCATGCCAATTTTCGTCGACATGCGACCCTTCGAGTCTTGGTTGCGTCTGCCACAGTTGATCAAGTACTGCGATCCACTGAGTGGAGTAAACAACGACAGTGTCCGGCTCTGAACGTGCTAGTGATACGCTCGCCGAATTCATGGCCTCGGCAAGTGTACGCCATGGAGGATTGTCCTGTTGCAAGTATGGCAGTGGAGAACCCGGGATTAGAAATGCGGAAACGACGGACATAAGGTTAATTAAATTTAGGCGGCTTTTGCCAATCCCGCTTTGACTAGATTCCATTCCATCACTGCATTTCCTGTACCGATCACGGTACCGTAACCATGCAGTTCGCCCGCCAACTCCGGATAGTCCATGGCCGAGAACATCCACGTGAAGGCTCCTGACTTAACTTCCGCAAAGGCTTCCTCGATGAATCGAGGCAAAATGTCAAAGGTTTCTTTTATGTGTCCCCGTCGCAGGAGATCGATGATCCTCATATCCCACAGATAGCCCTCCATATTTTCGGGATGTTCTTGCGACATGTCTTCGGGCGGTTCAGGTTCTTTGCTGAAGTGGTAGTGACAAAGCGTGTTTGATGCGAGCACGACAGCTCGGCGACCGCTTGCCTCAATGGATTTTCGTGTGGCGCGACCTAGAACATCCATTTCAGCGAGCCCTTCTTGGGTCGTGAGGTAGTAGGGGGAGTTATTCGCGGAGATACCGACCACTGGGATGTCCCATTGTGGCCTTATCATGTGCAACGTCGTTATTGTGCCGTAATCGACTCGAAATTTTGGGTTGCGCATCATTTTGGCAGTGAGCCCCATCTGTCCCGCTTCGTGACAAATTGCCTCCGCGAGCTCGACATCGACTTCAAGTTCGAAGGTGTAGCGGAAAATATTCGGGAAAATCGGATCAACAGATTTGCCGCTCAATTCTTTAACGCCCAAAAAATGATGTCCTTGTTGCGTGATCCAGTGTGGAGAATGGACAAGAAGTACGTCGGGCTTGAGTTCATCGAGTGTTGCGCGCGCACGTTCGTAGGCCCAGCGCAGGGTTTCCCACCCCCCTCTGGAGCGTGGTTCGTTCTGTGGCGGATTCTCGCCGTACACGAGATGTGGTGGATGGGGTGCCAAATAGCCGGCGATTACCTCTCCTTTACTCATGAGCAGTTGTCTCCAAGGGTGACTTCATATTGGTTTGTAGGCTATAGCTTTGATTTCGACTAAAAGATGTGGGTGGGGTAATTGATGAACGGCGACGGTCGTTCGTGTAGGTCCATCGTAATCAAAGAATTCACCGTAGGCCTCGTTATATTTGTGGAAGTCGTCCATATTTACAAGAAAACTTGAAATCTCAACGATATCCTCCAAATCTGCTCCGAACTCGTTAAGTATGATCTTGATCGTCTTAAGAGTCGCATGGGTTTGAGTTTCAATATCAAGTTGTATGACACCGAACTCGTCTAATTCGGCACCTTCGATCGTATCGTTCGCGCGGCGTGCGCTCGTACCTGAAACGAAAACGAAATCCCCCACTCGTTTTGCGTGCGGAAAATTCCCGCGTGGGCGAGGTAGGCCTTCAATTAACTTACTTCCAGAAACCATGTCGCGCGCATTTCCTCCGATGCGAATGTACCATTTTGTTGCGGGCGTCGCAGGGGGATAAAATTGTTTTTAAAGCGAGGCAACTATGCATGCGAGTTATATAGCCTGCCCGAAAGCTCTGATGTCGATTTCAGTAGCGCTGACATGACCACTACGGACCACCATTTCATCGGTGTCCGAGTCGGGATCGATGGTAGTCTTACTAAATTTGTGACGATAGTGGCCTTCGTGTTTCTCGAAACAACTGAAGTAAAAGGAATGGCCCAGACGTGTCTTGATGATTTCGGGCGACCCCGATCGTGTGTATGGCATATTGACATTCCAGGTCGTAGGCGGTGACTTGCTGCATAAGGTGAGGTCTTCCCAGATGGCCGGGATAACGTGATCGGACAATGACTTTAACAACGTAGCGGTTTGGGGCCTGAAACTGCGTTCGCGATCCCAGTGCAGAAAATCCTCTGGCTGCAATTCTTGCGATAGCGCGAGGGCGGGAATGCCGGCGATGTTTGCCTCTAAACATGCGCCAACGGTACCGGACGAAAAAATGAACGATACTCCGACGTTCTTGCCGACATTAATGCCAGATACGACGATGTCGGGCCTCTTGTCTAGGAGATTGTATATCGCGAGATTAACGCAATCGGCGGGTGTCCCGGAGACGGACCACGCCCTCGCGCCGTTGATGTCGATACTCTTGGCGTGGAGTGGGCCTCGGCGGGTCATCGATTTACCCTTCCAACTCTGCTCATCAGCTGGAACAACAACGCTGACGTTCCCGAGGTTATTCAGCGCGTCGGCCGCGTTCTGGAGTAGCGGTGAATCGAGGCTGTCATCGTTGGTGAGTAAAATGTTCGGTCGTGGGGTGCCCAAAGGTTTTCCCGATCTGTGAAGAGACAAGGGCGTTATTGTGTCAGGGTCGACGAACCGTATCCACGTTTAAGGTACTGTCACACGCCGCGTCGGGGAAGTGTGCTTTTAAATTCTTGGCAGCGATGTCGCGGAGCTGTTTTTTTGAAAATGAGGAGGCTTACTGGCAGTTCGCTTTGTAGGATGCGTGGATGCCCCCCGTGTTAAGGACGATCACAATCGTTTTCTGGTTAGCTTCAGGGATTAGCCTTTGTGTTTTTATTGGCCTAAGTGTGTTCGAATCCCGCGCTCCCGCGTCCCTGCCGTCGAACAAAAGTGTTGTGGATATGCATGCGCACATAGCTGGCCTGGGGAAGGGGTGTACCGGGTGTTTCGTGTCTAATGAACTCCGTAAAAGCCTGCGGTTTGGGTGGTACCTCGGAGCGTTCGGTACGAATCTCGAGGAATTGGACCGAATAGGTGATGGTGTCTTAATTAATAGGCTTCTCGAGTACGCAAATACGTCACGCTGGGTCAGGCAAATCGTGTTGCTTGCCTTCGACGGTGTAGCGAACGATATCGGCGAACTAGATCGTGAGGCCACGCAGATATTTGTACCCAATACATACGTAGCGGAAATCGCAAAGCGCCACGAGGAATTCCTATTTGGTGCGAGCATTAACCCTTACCGCACGGGATGGTACGAACGTCTTGTTCAGGCTAAGAGAGATGGTGCCGTGCTGAATAAGTGGATTCCGGCGATTATGCAGATTGATCCGAGTGACCGCGCCTTAGAGGCGTTTTACCTCGCGCTTGTTGAACTTGACATTCCGTTGTTAGTGCATGTTGGAGACGAAAACGCTTTCCCAAGCGTGGACAACAGCCTTGGCGATCCGATGCGGCTTCTCGCTCCGTTGGAAGCCGGAGTAACCGTAATCGCTGCGCATATCGCGACTACGGGTAAAACTGATGGAAAAGATAATTTCCTACGGCTGATAGAGCTAATAGACAGATATCCAAACCTCTACGTAGATATATCTAGCCTTACGCAGCTCAATAAACGCGGGTATCTTAGCCAAGCGCTCGCGACTGAGGGTCTAGAACATCGAATGCTCTACGGTAGTGATTGGCCTTTGCAGTCTTTCCCGCTTGTATCGTCCTGGTGGCATATCGGGTACGCGCCGTTGGCGGAGTTACGGTATGCAAGTCAGCTCGGTAACCCATTTGACCGAGATATTGCGATCAAGGCCGCATTGGGCACTCCGACAGCCGTGTTTATTCGGGCAACTGAATTGATGTTGGGTTCGTTAGACGAAGATTTCTTCGAGGAAATTCAATAAAGCACCCCACGAGCGGCGATCGGCGGATTCGTTATATTGCGTTCCGAAACTAGGATCGTCTGCTTTTGGGTTGGTGAACGAATGCATGGTATTTCCGTAGGTATGTATTTGCCAATCAGCTCCCGCCGCGGTTAATTCGGTTTCGAGTTCGTTAACCTGTTCGACTGGAGCCATTGGGTCGTCATGCCCGTGTAGGACCAGTACTTTGGCGTGAATCGGACCTCCGGTGATATTACCGGGTGCACCGAGTAAACCGTGAAAACTGGCTACACCCCTGATGTTCGCGCCGGTACGCGCTAAGTCGAGCACACAGAGGCCACCAAAACAAAAACCCATGGCAGCGATTCGACTCGGTTCTATTGATGCATGCCCTTGCAGCACCGATAGCGCTACTTTGAGCCGTTCTTGTAACAGTGCTCGGTCATCGAGGAGAGGTTGCATAAGGGCCGCATTTTCCTCTGGTCCGGAACCAAGAATATCTTTGCCGTAGAGATCTAGTGCGAAGCCGAGATATCCTTGGCCGGCCATAGCTCGGGCTTTGGCGCACTCCAATTCGCCGCGGCCGGCCCAGGCATGCGAGATTAAGACACCAGGCATCGGACGTTCTAACGCCTCGTCATACGCGATATAAGCTTCCAATGTGACACCTTCGTGCCGATATTCGACTACTTCTTCTTTCATTTCTAGGGTGATTCGTAGTTTTTTAGAATGAGGGATTCTACCGCGAAGTAATGGTGATGTTCTTCGAAAGGCGCCGGGTGTCTACTAGCATGGATGCGGGCTCTCTTTAGGAGATTTAAGTTATGGTTTTGCTGCGCTAATTCCTCATTGAACCTGTTGGCCACGCTTTGACTCCACAGGACGCAGCCAAACCGATGAATGACGGCTATGATCGCCCTTTCAGGCTTGGTGGCCTCTGAGCATGTTGGGACCGAGAAACGGGATCGCGCTATCACTCGTGCTGGGCTTGTTTCCCTTTGGCTTCGTCTGTGGTTCAGGGAACTGGTCTTTGGAACTGGAGGAACTCGCCCCAGGGGTTTATATGCACCAGGGACGCCATGTTTCACTCGAAAGCTCTAGGCGCGGCGACAGCGCGAACATCGGTTTCATTGCGGGTGAGCAGTGTGTTGCCGTCGTAGATTCTGGTGGCGCCTTTCAGGTAGGTAGGTGGCTTGCTCGCGAGATAAAGGAGCGGGTCGGTAAACCCGTGTGTTATCTCATCAATACGCATGTGCATTTTGATCATGTATTGGGTAACGCAGCATTTTCTGACCCCAAGGTAAAATTGGTCGCTCACCCAAATTTTATGGGAACGCTCGTCGAAAATAGTGATTTTTTTTCTGATAACTTCGCGGATGAAATAGATGGTGGAGTTCTACCCCATGAGATCGACGCTACCCACGTAATAGTAGACCAAAAAATTGAGATTGATTTAGGAAACCGAAAGCTAACTATAGAGGCTCACGGCTCAGCCCACAGTCATACGGATGTCACAATTTTTGATAGGGCAACCAACACACTGTGGGCTGGCGACTTATTGTTCCGTGGGCGTATGCCGGTGCTCGACGGTAGTCTTGTAGGATGGATCGATTGGATGGAACGCGTGATGAATAAAAAGTACGGCGTTGTGGTCCCAGGACACGGCAAGCCCGATCGAGATTGGCCCAAAGGCGCGGTAGCTCAATTTCGTTATTTGAAAAACCTCTTAGACGAAACGCGCGGAGCCATTACTGCCGGGGTTTTCATCGAAGATGCAAAAAACGTTATCGGCATTGACGAAAGGACCCAATGGGAGCTGCACGAGCGAGCGCACGCTCGAAACGTCAGCCGGGCGTTTCGTCAACTTGAGTGGGAATGAGAGCGGGTGGATGGGGTCGAGGCTTGGATCCGCCAGCTTCTAGTCGAGTTCCGGGTACAGCGGACACAGGAATACCGAACAATATCGCGTGTGACCATCGGAATGACTGGGTGGAAGGTTTCTATGCCCAGTTTCGGGAACGTTTAACTGCTTCTAGCCATCGTTTGCGACGCTTTTGTACTGTCTCATCGGCGAGACGGGGCCGGAATAGAGTCTCAGTTCGCCACTTTTCTGCGATCCCCTGACGAGTCTTGAATAGTCCTACTCCAAGTCCCGCTAGTAGAGCCGCACCGTAAGCCGTACATTCGATATTGCGTGGCCTGGCAATGGGTGCCGATATGAAGTCAGATTGATATTGCATCAACAGATCGTTGGCGCTCGCGCCGCCATCGACACGGAGTTCACTCAAAGCGATCTTGGCGTCGGAGCCCATCACTCTGACGACTTCGCTTACTTGCCAGGCTAACGCCTCAAGCGCCGCGCGTGCGATGTGGGCTCTAGTTGTCCCCAGCGTTATCCCGATTAACAGTCCACGGGCATTCGGATCCCAATACGGAGCACCAAGGCCCGTGAATGCTGGTACGAGTATGACCCCGCCACTATCATCGACCTCGAGCGCGAGCGATTCTACTTCGGCTGCGTTGTTGATAATTTCGAGGCCGTCGCGGAGCCACTGAATGGTAGCGCCGCCCATGAATACACTGCCCTCCATGGCGTACTCCAGAACACCGCTACTGCGATTCGCCACAGTCGTCAGTAAACCGTGGTGCGATACAGGTGCTGTCTTACCTGTTGCCATCAAAATGAAACACCCCGTTCCATACGTGCATTTGGCCATGCCGGGCTCGAAGCATGCTTGCCCGAACAAGGCAGACTGCTGATCTCCCACGACTCCCGCAATCGGCACCTCGGCCCCTAAAAAATCGGTCGACGCGCATATCCCGCTGGTATCACATATTTCGGGTAGTAATGCATGGGGAATTCCCCATAAATCTAGAAGTTCCGCATCCCACGTATCCGTGTGAATGTTGTAAAGCATTGTGCGCGAGGCATTTGTAGCATCGGTAGTGTGTACAGTGCCTCCACTCATATGCCATATGAGCCAGCTATCAACGGTTCCGAAGGCAATATCGCCGCGTTCTGCGCGATCCCGCAACCCGACTATGTGGTCGAGCAACCAGCGGATCTTCGACGCTGAAAAATAAGGATCAATCGTAAGCCCGGTCTTGGCTCGTACTAATTCTTCAGCGCCTTCAGAACGGATTGCTTCGCACAGTGTCGCGGTTCGTCGATCCTGCCAAACCAACGCGTTGGAAACAGGTTCACCGGTCCGTCGATCCCACAATATTGTGGTTTCCCGTTGGTTCGTAATTCCAATCGCTAGGAGATCACGGGCTCTGATTCCTGCGTCGAGCATAGCGGCACGGGCGACGGTGAACTGATCCTCACGGATCGCGAGGGGATCGTGTTCGACCCAGCCGCCACGCGGGTAAAGTTGTTGGAGTTCGCGTTGTGCTGTGCCAACGATATGGCCGGCCCCATCAAATACAATAGCGCGAGAGCTCGTCGTACCTTGATCGAGTGCAATGATATGGTCCATGGTGATAAAACCTCATCGGGGTTTCAGTAAACATTTTTGGCGGTTGCCTGATTGAAAGCGACGACGCGATCCGGGTAATCAGAAAATATGCCGTCGGCACCGGCCTCTGCGCAACGATAGATGTCATTTCGATCGTTGATTGTGTAGACGAAAACCCGGATTTCTTTTTGATGTGCTTGGTCTATGTCAGCGGCATTGAGTGCACGAAGGGGTATGTGGATCGAGTAAGCACCGAGGGCTTCAGCCTTACTCAATGCCCTGTCGTAATCTCCTTCGTAGAGAATTGCGAGGCGCATGTCGCTTCGTAGATGAGCGAGTTCATCGGTAGTCGCCGCGTCGAAAGATGACAAGACGATGCGTGAACGCCATCGTAATCGCGATAATGTGGCGTCCGATAAGGCGGCAATGACTTGCGCCGCGATCCCGGGTTCTTTTACTTCGACATGAAGATCGGTTCGGCCGTCAATCAGATCGACAACCTCCTGCAGTAGTGGAATTGGTCCGCCGCCCGCATCAAGTGTTCGCAACGTAGCAAATGTCATCGACTTGTAATGCCCACTACCCGACGTGGTTCTATCGACTGTATCGTCGTGCAAGACGATGATGTTATTTTCCAGTAGGCGTACGTCGATCTCGATCGCATCTACGCCGGTTTTCAGGGCGATTTCGATCGATGCCAATGTGTTTTCAGACGCGAGACCGGCGGCGCCACGGTGACCAATGGCTATCAGCTGCCTATCCTCCGAATTTCGGGGCTTGAGTTTCTCCTACGCTAACAGGAAGATCTCATGAACGCGCTGTTTATTTTGCCGCCGAATTTGGAGCATATCGATTGACCTTAGAGAGGAACGCCACGGAAAGATGAGTTGGATTTTTGGCTATGGATCGCTCATTTGGCGACCCGCCTTCCCATTTTCAAAGAGTCGGAAAGCGGTCATACGGGGGTGGCGTCGACGCTTTTGGCAGGCGTCGCCCGACCATCGAGGAGTACCCGACGCGCCGGGGCGCGTCGTTACGTTGGTGGAAGAGGCTGAAGCAATTTGTTGGGGTAGGGCATTCTTATTGCACGAGATTGACAGGGAACGAGTGATCGCGCAGCTTGATGAGAGAGAGAAAAACGGTTATCGCCAAATTTTTGTGGATATCGAATTTGAGGATGCATCTAGTGAGAAGGGTTGTACTTACATCGCGGGGCCAGGAAATCCAAGCTTCATTGGGCCCGCGCCGGTTGTTGAAATGGCGGCGCAAATATCTGCGGCAAAGGGTCCGAGCGGGCCTAACGTTGAATATTTGCGGCGGCTAGCCGATGCGTTGCGAGACATGAATGTGCACGATGATGAAGTACATTCTCTTAGTCTTGCAGTAGAACAATTTGCGGGTAGTTAGTACAACCGATGGCAATGTTTTCTCGTTATATCGGCATCGATTATTCCGGCGGGCGGGCACCGGTTTCCCGATTACGGGCTTTGCAGGTGTATGAAAGCGAAGGTGACGCGGCGGCTAGTGCAGTCTCGCCATTGGACAAAGGTGCTAGGAACTGGTGCCGTAAAGAGATTGCGCTGTTCGTCGAAAAGACATTAAACCAAGCCTATCCGTGCATTATCGGGATCAACCATGGGTTCTCATTTCCTGTGACGTATTTCGATCGACATGACTTGGAAAGCTGGGACGAGTTCCTTGGACATTTTTACTCCTACTGGCCAACCGATCACGACCACATGTATGTCGGTAAAGTTCGTACACAAAATCCGCCTAGTGGAACGAATGATGAGTTGCGGTTGTGCGAGACGTGGACTGTCGGAACCCACAGCGTTTTCGATTTCGACATACAGGGCTCAATCGCCAAATCGACACATGCGGGACTCCCTTGGCTTAAGCGATTGCGCGACGACCCGGGAATCAAAAAAACCACCCATTTTTGGCCGTTCGACGGTTTCAGCATCGAATCGGGCCGTTCGGTGTTAGTTGAGGTGCACCCATCATTGGTCCGTGGGCGTTATCCCCATCTCGACCATACGGTAGACCAGCAAGATGCCTATGCTGTGGCGATGTGGCTACGTGACATGGATCTACGCGGCGCGCTCGATGGCTACTTTAATCCACCGTTGACATTACCGGAACGCCAAAAGGCTAAACTCGAAGGCTGGATATTGGGTGTGCGGTGACGCGAGGCCCTTACTAACGCATGGAGTTGAACAGTAGGTTAAACTCAACCATTGGGATTTAGCCCTAGTGTTGGAGGGTGCAATGCCTACTGCTCGATTCGCTGTTTATTTATTGATGGCAGCAATGTATCTGACGGCCGAAGCTGCTACGGTTGCGCGGCAGGATATCCAGGGTTGGCTAGATCAGTACGCCGAAGCGACCACGCGCGATGAGGCTATGGGCGTTATCCGTACAGAAGATCTGGAATATCTCCGCCCTCACTTGCCACCTGGTGTCATCAATGAGTTCGAGTTTTCAGACTTGAATATGGAAGTTGTTGGTACTCGCGTTTATTCATCCCATGCGAGTTACCAACAAGCCACCTCACGCTTTCGCGGACAAGCGACACTAGGCTCTGATGGCGGACTACAGAATTATACGGCCGGGAGACCGTTCAGTTTTTCACAAATAGAGCTGGCCTCCCCTAGTGCAGCGGGATTGATGATCGGATGGAACCAAGTCCATCGGTGGCAGTACCGAGGTTACTCAAGTGAGGAGCTGCAAATGAGCTATGTGGAGCCCCTAGCTGAAGGGGCTTCTGGAAACTTAATCGATGGTTTTCGTGGCGGGGGGCATATCGATAGATTTGTTGGTACGAGCTACTATCGAGTGTACCTGAGTCATTTGGCAGGACTTTCTGAGAGTGATCACCGCATGGATACGGATGACAGTCACCGGTTGTATTGGAAGGACTTTATGGAATTTCTCGAACCTTTCGATGTCAAAGGTTTGAAATTCGTAATCGAACGTGGCGTTGACCCGCATGAGGACGATCAGGTCAATTCTTATCTGCCTACAGAGCGACGTGTGCGACGTCTGTCGGCTAAGGAGCGCGCGGACGGTTTCATGGGTTCTAATTATTCGTTGGACGATTTCGAAGGCTTTTCGGGTCAAGTTCTTGACTTCGATTGGGTGTATCTCGGACGCAAAACAATTTTACACGTGTCGAATGCACGAGGATCGGTCGCGCACCTTCACGGCCCCTACAGTCGCGTGCCAGAGGACCGCTGGCAAATTAGATCATGTTTGGTTGTCGAGCTTCGGCCAAAATGGGAAGGACATCCGGTTGCTAACAAGATCATGTTCATCGATGAGGAGACGTATAACGTCAACCTCGCTCTAATTTTTGATAAGAAGGATGCTCTGTGGAAATCCATCACGACCGTTTATCGAAGGCCCTATGCAGACGCTGATCCA